>Ga0302299_10001941_pt1 | contig 12548 bp, 13 predicted proteins | sample III_Fen_N3_4_FD_198795 | JGI IMG/M metagenome (GOLD analysis project Ga0302299, IMG submission 198795) | Peat permafrost microbial communities from Stordalen Mire near Abisko, Sweden - III_Fen_N3_4 | ecosystem: Environmental > Terrestrial > Soil > Wetlands > Permafrost | place: Sweden: Abisko... | reverse complement strand
GCCGTAGATGAACCCCTTGGTGATGATGTCGATGAGGATCGGTTGCACCGCCCAGCGGGGCACGCGGAACCACTTGCCGTTGGGCTGGTAGACGGTCATGCCGTCCTCCTGGGGGCCGATGATCGAGCCCCACCGGTGCTCGGGCGCCACGTACGGCTTGGCCTTCTCCGGGGTGCCCGCCACGAACGCCTTCACGTTCTTCACCACGAGGCGGTAGGCCCAGTTGCGGGCGGAGGAGCGGTGCGGGTCGGTGGCGGCGACGTCGCCGATGGCGAAGACCTCGGGTCGGCCGGGCACGTGGAGCTCGGGATCGACCCGCACGAAGCCCTGCTCGTCGAGCAGCTCGGCCGGGAGGAAGGCGGTGTTGGGCTGGACCGCGCCGATGGCCCAGAGCACGAGGTCTGCCTCGAAGGGCTCCTGGCCCGTGGAGAACGACACCGGCCCCGGGGTGAGCTCGTCGGCGGTGAACCCCTCCGGCAGCTCGGCCCGGTGGCCGGGGTGGAGGTGCACGCCGGCCGACTCGAGCTCCTTCACCAGGTGGCGCCGTGCCTTGGGGTGGTACCCGGGCAGGGGCTCGTCCTGGCCGTAGAACAGGTGCACGGCCTTGCCGTCGTGGCGACGGGCGAGGTTGGCCGCCGCGCTCACGCCGGTGGCGCCACCGCCGACCACGGCGATCGACCCGGCGGCGTCGATGCGGGCGCCGATGGCGTCCATCTCCTCGGTGACCTCGGCGAGGGTCTCGACCCGGTCCTTGCGCCAGAAGCCGTTGGTGACGCCGGTGGCGATCACGAGCACGTCGTAGCCGAGCTGCAGAGGCGGGCCGTCGGGGACGTCGACGTGCACCCGGCGCCCGTCGAGGTCGACGCTCGAGATGGCGCCGTGCACGACGTGCACACGGTCCAGCTTACGGAAGCGGTCGAAGGTGGTGAGGTTGTTGCGGCGCCAGAACTCGGGCCGGGCCAGGCGGTTGCCCAGCTCCTGGCCACTCACCAGCGCCGGGCGCGTGGCGATGCCGACGATGTCGAACCCCTTGCCGAGGTTCGACGCCACCAGCACGCCCGTGTCGCCCATCCCCGCGACCACCACGGTCGGTCGTGTCCCCATGTCTCCCCCTCGGTCGGGCCGCACGCTAGCGGTCGGCCCGACCGCGTCATCTCGGTCCGGTCAGCGGGTTGTGCCAGGTGCTCACCCGTTGCGGCGGGGGAGCGTCCAGTTGGGCCGCACGAAGTGGCACGTGTAGCCGTTGGGGATGCGCTCCAGGTAGTCCTGATGCTCGGGCTCGGCCTCCCAGAACGGGCCGACGGCGACGACCTCGGTCACGACCGGGCCGGGCCAGAGGCCCGAGGCGTCGACGTCGGCGATGGTGTCGAGGGCGACGGCCTTCTGCTCGTCGTCGACGTAGAAGATCGCCGAGCGGTAGCTCAGCCCGATGTCGTTGCCCTGACGGTTCTTCGTCGACGGATCGTGGATCTGGAAGAAGAACTCGAGCAGGTCCCGGTACGAGGTCTTCTCGGGGTCGAACACGATCTCGATGGCCTCGGCGTGGGTGCCGTGGTTGCGGTAGGTCGCGTTCGGGACGTCGCCGCCCGTGTAGCCGACCCGAGTGGTGACCACACCGTCCATCTTCCGGATGAGGTCCTGCATGCCCCAGAAGCACCCTCCGGCGAGGACGGCGCGCTCGGTGGTCTCGCTCATGTGCTCTACCTCCCTTGGTTCGGCCCTGTGAACGCCGGCGGCGCCAGGGTTGTTCCGACTGTGGTGTCCGATGCCGGAGCCCGTGCCGGACGGGTCAGCTCGGTGAGATCGGCTCGTCGACGTGGCTCTCGGCGGTGCCCGCCACCTCACCCCCGCGGAACACGGTGACCGGGCCGTCCTCGCTGACGACGATCACCGTGGCACCAGGGTCGTCGTAGCTGTAGCGGCGGGCGGCGGTGTGGCGCATACCCTTGAACCCCTCGACCCCGACCTCGGCCTCGATGGTCGGCACGAGGCGCACGCCGATCTGCATCAGCACGCCCTCGGCGTCGAAGAGGGCGGCGCCGTCGGTCTGGGCGAGGGCGTGGCGCAGGGGAGCGAGGGCCATGGGCCAGGTGATGCGCAGCTTCGGCGGCGCGATGAGGCGCAGTTCGTGGCTGAGGGTCAGCGACTCATCGGCGCGGTAGACGAGGATCGCCCCGATGCCGCGGGCGCCGAGGTCGTGCACGGCGAACTCGAGCAGGCGGTGCAGCACGTGGCGGTCGCCGTCGTCGGCACCGGCCAGCCCGTCGATCCAGTGCGACACCAACGGCTCGTGGCGCCAGCCCAGGCCGGCCCACCGGAACACGCCGTAGGCGCCGACCACCCGCACGATGCCGGTGGGGTGGCGCTGCACGATCGTGGCGCCCAGGGCACCGGCCAGCACCACGACGTCGCGCTCGGAGCCGGCAGGGCGGTCGAGGGTGACCCATTCGTTGGCCCCGTCGGTGTGGCGCATCAGCCAGCTGGCGATGCCGTCGGCGTAGCGGCGGGTCGTGGAGTCGGGGTGCATGGTGAGTGGGCCCCGCTCGATGATCAGGCCGGTGACCGACCGCCACTCGGCCGGGTCGGTGGTGGGGTCGATCATCGCCCCGTAGCTCGGCACGTAGCCCTCGTGGACCTTGGGCCGGATGGCGTACGCGATCTCCTCGATGGCGAGCGGGTGCCACGGCTCGGAGCCGTCGAGGTCGAGGCCCGCCTCGGCGAGCTCTTCGACCAGCCGACGCAGCTGCGAGGGGCTGGGGGGTCGCCACGCGTCCATCGGCAAAGGGTACGGAACGTGGACCGGTTCCGGTGCCGCGGCCACCGGGGGGAGGCTCAGCGGGTCTCGATCGGCATCGGCTGGAGGGTCTCCGCCTCCGCTTCGACCTCGGCCTCGCGCCGGGCCTCGGCGGCCCGGGCCGCTTCGGCCTTGGCATCGTCGCCCACCAGGATGCGCCCGCCGACCGGTCGCACCTGGGGGATGAGCAGGCTGACGAGCGCACCGGCGAACACGAGCAGCGCAGCCCACGCCAGGGCCCAGCGGACGCCGCTGGTGAGCGCCTGGTCGAACGCGTGCTTGAGGGCCGAGGCCTGTTCCGGGGTGGCGCCAGCGGGCATCTGCCAGTTGGCCCCCATGGCCTCGATGCCCTTGACCGCCGTGTCGGTGAGCCCGGCGGGGAGGCCCGCCGCCCTGACCGAGTCGACGGCGTGGTTCGTGGTCTGCACGGTGACGAGCGAGCCCATCATGGCGGCACCGAGAGCCGCGCCGAGCTGGCGGGCGGTGCTGTTGGCCCCGCTCGCCACCCCGGACTTCTCCATCGAGATCTCGGACAGCACGAGGTTGGTGAGCTGGCCCGAGGCGGCACCGACCCCGAGGCCGAACAGGGCGACCGAGGGGAACAGCTGCCAGAACGACAGGCCGGGGTGCACCGTGACGATGAGCAGGACGAGGGAGACGGCTTCGAGGAAGAACCCGCCGCGAACCACGTTGGTGGTGCCGTAGCGGTGGTTCATCTTCCCGCCGGCCTGGGCCCCGACGATCATCATCAGGCCGAGCGGCAGCATCCAGAGGCCGTTCTCCTCGGCGGTGAGGCCGTTGGCGCCCTGGAGGAAGAGTGGGAGGGCGAAGAGGAGGCCGAGCTGGCCGAGGGCGACGATCACCGCGGTGACGAGGCCGTAGCGGAAGGTCTTGAAGCGGAGCTGGCTGATCTCGAAGAGGGGAGAGGCGTCGCGGGCCTCCTTGCGGCGCTCGACGATGACGAAGGCGACCAGCAGGACGACACCGATGACGAACGCGAACGCCGTGACCGAGATCGGCATCGAGGCCGGCCACACGTCGACCGAGCCGATCGTGAGGGCCTCCTTCGGCGTCAGCCAGCCATAGGTGGGGCTCTGGCTGAGGGCGAACACGATGCCGAACATGCCGGTGGCGATGAGGGCGGCGCCGGGCAGGTCGATCGGGATGCGGGCATGGCGCTCGCTGCGGCTCATCAGCACCATCGCGCCGAGCACGGCCAGGGGGGCGATGATCACGTTGATGCCGAAGGCCCAGCGCCAGGAGTAGTTGGTGGTGAGCCAACCGCCGAGCACGGGGCCGAAGGCGACGGCGGCACCGGCGGCCGCGCCCCAGGCGGCGAAGGCGGTGGCCCGCTCGCGACCGTGGAAGATGCTGGAGAGCAGGGCGAGCGTGGACGGCACCATCAGCGCGGCGCCGATGCCCTCGATCACGGCCTCGCCGAGGATCAGCCAGCCGACGGTGGGGGAGAGGGCGGCGATCAGCGAGCCGAGGCCGAACAGCGACACGCCGATGACGAACAGCCGGCGGTGGCCGAAGATGTCGCCGAGGCGGCCGCCGATGATCAGGAGGCTGGCGAAGGTCAGCGAGTAGCCGGCGATGACCCACTCGAGGCTGGGCACCGTGGTGTCGAGGTCGCGCAGCATCGTGGGGATCGACACGTTGAGCACCGACGTGTCCATGGCGACGAGGACGACGGTGATGACGAGCACGCCGAGGGTGATCCACCGGCGTGGATCCAGTTCCCTCTCGATGTCGTCCTGGGGGGTCATCGCGTTCCCTTGCGTCTGCGTTCCCTCGCGTCGCCCGACCTGTCGATAAAGTGGAAGGGCCGTTCCGCTTCTAGTTACTATACGGAACGAGGATTCCGGATGCCAACACCTGTGACGAAGAAGCCCGAACGCCCCCAGAGGGCCGACGCCCAGCGCAACCGCGCGCTCGTGCTCGGCGCGGCCGAGGACCTCTTCGCCGAGGCCGGAAACGGCGCCACCATCGAGGACATCGCCAAGCGGGCCGGTGTGGGCGTGGGCACGGTGTGCCGTCACTTCCCGACCAAGCAGGCCCTGCTCGACGAGGTCCTCACCGAGAGCTTCCGGGAGCTGGTCGCCGACGCCGACGAGGCCCTCGCGTCCGACGAGCCGGCGGTCGCCTTCGAGCGCTTCGTCTACCAGCTGGCCGCCCAGCAGGCCCGACGCCGGATGCTCGCGGAGGCCATGGCCACCGAGCTCGAGCTCCCCCCGGCCGCGGTGGAGCTCAAGAACGCCATGCGGGGCGCCATCACCGAGCTGCTCGGCCGGGCCCAGGCGGCCGGTGCCGTGCGCGACGACATCAGCCCCGCCGACACCGCGCTGCTCTTCGCCGGCATCGCCCAGGTCACCGCCGTCACCGGCGCCGACGCCTCCCTCCGCGACCGCTACGTGGCGGTCATGCTCGACGGGCTGCGCCCGGCCGCCGCCACGGCGTTGCCGGGCAAGCCGTTGCAGTACCGCGACCTCGACCGGCTCCTGCGGAAGAAGACCACCACCCGCTGAGCGCCGCCGCTCACCCGGGTGCGAGGGGCAGACCTGGTCGAATTCACTCCGGCCGGAGGTGGCCCATAGGCTCCCCCGGATGGAGATCAACGGAGCATCCGCGATCGTCACTGGCGGTGCCTCGGGCATCGGTGAGGCCTCGGCCCGCCTGCTCGCCGCCAAAGGCGCCAAGGTCGTCATCGCCGACCTCAACGACGAGAAGGGCAACGCCCTCGCCACCGAGCTGGGCGGCGCGTTCTGCCACGTCGACGTCACCGACGTCGACGAGGTCATCGCCGCCGTCGAGACGGCCAAGGAGATGGGCCCGCTGCGTGCGGTCGTGAACTCCGCCGGCATCGGCGCCGCCAGCCGCACCATCGGCAAGGACGGCAGCTACGACTCGGCGTTCAACCTCGACTACTGGCGCAAGGTCATCGACATCAACCTGACCGGCACCTTCAACGTCATCCGCCTGGCCGCCACGGCCATGGGCCAGACCGAGCCCCTCGAGTCGGGCGAGCGCGGCGCCATCGTCAACATGGCCTCCGTCGCCGCCTTCGACGGCCAGATCGGCCAGGCGGCCTACTCCGCCTCCAAGGGCGGCATCGTGGGACTGACCCTCCCGGTCGCCCGCGACCTCGCCGTCGTCGGCGTGCGGGTGAACACCATCGCCCCCGGCCTGATCGACACCCCGATCTACGGCGAGGGCGAGGGCTCCGAGGCGTTCAAGGCGAACCTCTCGAAGGACGTGCTGTTCCCCAAGCGGCTCGGCTACCCGTCGGAGCTGGCCAGCATGGTCGTGGAGCTCGTCACCAACTCCTACATGAACGCCCAGACCATCCGCGTCGACGGCGGGGCCCGCCTCGGCCCGAAGTAGGCACCCGCTTCTCGGAGGGGGAATCGACGGCCCGGTCCGCGGTGTTCATGCACCGGGACCGGGCCGTTGCGCGTCCGGGACCGATCGATCACCCCCCGACCACGAACCCGAGGAGCACACCATGGCGAAGGCCACCTGGAACGGCGCAGTGCTGGCCGAGAGCGACCACACGGTGGTGGTCGAGGGCAACCACTACTTCCCGGCCGAGAGCGTGAAGTGGGACCTCTTCCAGCCGAGCGAAACCCACACGGTGTGCGGCTGGAAGGGCACGGCGAGCTACCACTCGGTCGTGGTCGACGGCTCGGTGAACGCCGACGCCGCCTGGTACTACCCCGAGCCCAAGGACGCGGCGGCCGAGATCAAGGACCACGTCGCCTTCTGGAAGGGCGTCACCGTCGAGGCCTGACCCTCGCACCTCCCCCGACCGGTTGCCGAGAGTGCGCTGTGGGCGCACTCCTGGCCAACGGTCTCGCGACGCGTCCGGACCGGTTGCCGAATGTGACGCCTTGGCGCACTCTTGGCCACCGGTCGACGGTTGGCGTCGCCGGATGGGCCCTGGTCGAGCTCGGGAGGCCGGTCAGCGTTCGTCGGCGACGCCGAGGAGGCGGCCTCGGGTGAGGCTGCGGAACCCGGTCGAGAGCAGGGCGAAGGCGATGAGCCAGGCCACCAGGCCGATGCCGAAGGCGAGGATCGGAGCGCCCGAGCCGAGCAGGGCGCCGGTCGACTGGCTGTAGGCGATGATGATCAGCGGGAAGGTGACCAGGCCGGCCGCCTGCTGGGCGGCCGCCGTGGACTTCACCCGGGCCGAGAGGCGCAGCACCAGCGACAGGGCGATGGCCATGAACGGCGGCAGCACCCACAGGATCAGCAGCCACCACGAGGCCGTCGGGAAGAACCAGCCGCCGACCTTGCCGCCCACGATCGTGTTCACGATCAGCGAGTAGAGGCCGAAGCCGACGATGGTCGTGATGTAGCCGGGCACCAGGCTGGCGATCAGCTTGCCCAGGTAGATCTCCTTCACCCCGGCGGGGGAGTGGGCGAGGAACTCCCCGGTGCCCCGCTCACGCTCACCGACGATGCTCGAGGCGCCCACCGCGGTGGAGATGGTGAGGGGCACGACCACGGCGATCGGGGCGAACAGGTAGACGGCGAGGACGTAGCTGACCTGGGTGGAGGGGCCGACCCCCTGGGGCACGGCGCTGCGCGCGGTGTCGGGCAGCAGCTTCAGGGCGTCGGACACCTGCTGGATGGCGCTGACGTTGCCGATGCTCGAGATGGCGAGCAGCAGGATCGTGGGCACCACCACGAAGAAGAAGCCGCCGAGGATCACCATCGGCACCCAGAAGTCCTTGGACTCGTAGAGCTGGCGCAGCTCGGTGCGGGTGACGGTGAACGTGCGCTCCCAGTTCAGCGAGCCCTTGCGGCGGGCCCGCTCGGCCTTCACCGGGGTGGGGACGACGGTGGCGCTCATCGGATCTCCTCGGATTCGGCGAGGGTGTCGAGCTGGGTCGGGGGTCGCACCGGGGCGAGGCCCCGGCGCTCGTCGGTCTGTCGGCGCTCGCGGTGGTCGCGGCGCACGGCGAAGTAGAGGTCCTCGAGGGTGGGCTCGTGGGGCTCGACCCGGTTGAGGCGCACCCCCTCGGCGACGAGGCGGTCGACGAGGTCGGGGATGCGGGCGGGGTCGTCGAGCTGCACCTGCACCACCCCGGGGCGGTTCGGCACCTCGGTCTCCATGGCGAGCACGCCGTCCCACTTGCCGAGGCTGCCGAGCAGCGATGGGTCCTGGGCGCCGATGTGCACCAGGTTGGGCGGCCAGTAGAGGCGGGTCAGCTCCTCCTGGCTGCCGGTGAGCAGGTCGGTGCCGCCGTCGAGGACGACGATGCGGTCGGCCAGGCCCTCGGCCTCCACCAGGAGATGGGTGCACATCACGACGGTGCGGCCCTCGGCGGTCATCTCCCGGATGAGGTCGAGCACGGCGTGCGACGACTCGGGGTCGAGGCCGGAGGTGGGCTCGTCGTAGAGCAGCAGTTCGGGGTCGTGGAGGACCGAGCGGGCCAGGGCGAGGCGGGTCTTCATGCCGGTGGAGTACCCACCGACCTTCTGGTCGAGTGCCTCGAAGATGCCGAAGCGGTCCGCGGCGGCGACGATGCGGTCGTCGGCGTGACGGCCGAGGCCGTAGAGCTCGGCGGCGTACTCGAGGTTTCCGCGGCCCGACAGGCGGTCGTAGAGGGCGGGCTTGGCCGACACGACACCGCACCGGCGTCGGACCTCCTCACCGTCGTCGATCGGGTCGAGGCCGAAGGTGCGCACGGTGCCGGCGTCGGGGGCGAGGGCGCCGGTGATCATGCGGATCGCCGTGGTCTTGCCGGCCCCGTTGGGTCCGAGCAGCACGGTGATGGCGCCCTCGGGCACCGAGAGGTCGAGGTCGGTCAGCGCCGGGTTGGTCGCGAACCAGCGGTCGACGCCTCGCATGTCGACGGTGAGGGTGGGTTCGGGCGTCCCGGAGGGGGCGGCCACGTCAAGGCCATCGGTCACGGTGGTCACCGCAGCTTCATCGGCAGGTCGGAGGCTCATACGAAGCAGTTTCCGATCCAGGGGCCCGCACAGGATCACCGACGCACCCCGACCTCCGCACTATCCTCGTACGGGTGTTCGTGCTCGGCATCGATCCCGGCCTCACCCGCTGCGGGTACTGCGTGCTCGACGCGCCCGATCCCGGCACCCGCGGCACGGCCCGGGCGCTGGCCCTCGGCGTCATCACCACGCCCTCCGAGGCGGAGGTCCACCTCCGCCTCGCCGAGCTCCAGCAGGAGCTGCGGTCGCTCATCGCCGAGTTCCGCCCGTCGGTGCTGGCCGTCGAGCGCGTGCTGTTCCAGGTGAACGTGCGCACGGCCATGTCGGTCGGCCAGGCCAGCGGCATCGCCATGGTCGAGGCCGTCAACGCCGGGTGCGACGTCGTGCAGTACTCCCCGAACGAGGTGAAGTCGGCCGTCGCCGGATGGGGTGGCGCCGACAAGGAGCAGGTGCAGCAGATGGTCCAGACCCTCCTCGGCCTCCCGCGGCCGCCCCACCCCGCCGACGCGGCCGACGCCGCCGCGTTGGCCCTGTGCCACGCCGCCATGGCCCCGATGCGCGACGCCGCCCGCCGGGCGATGGCCGAGCCGGCTCCCGCTCCGGCTCCGAGGCCGGGGGTGCGGGCGTGATCGGCTCCGTCCGAGGCACGCTGCTCGAGCGCTGGCCCACCGGTGAGGTCCTCGTCGAGGTCTCCGGCATCGGGTACCGGGTCACGATCACCGCTGCCACCGCCCTCGACCTCGGCGAGGTGGGCGGCGAGGTCTTCCTCCACACCCACCACCACCGCCGCGAGGACTCCGAGACGCTCTACGGCTTCCTCACCGCCGACGAGCGCATCGTGTTCGAGGCCCTGCTGTCGGCCCACGGCGTGGGGCCCTCGCTCGCCCTCGCCATCCTCGGTGTGCACCCGCCGGCGTCGCTGCTGCGGGTGCTGGCCGACGACGACCTCGCCTCGTTGTGCCTCGTGCCCGGCGTGGGCAAGAAGACCGCGGCCCGCCTGCTGGTCGAGCTCAAGAGCCGCCTCGACATCCCCGGCCTCGACGCCGCCGCGGTGGCCGGTGGGCCCGGCGCCGGCACGGGCTCCGCCGGTCGGGGCCCGGCCTCGCCGCTCACCGACGTGCGCGATGCGCTCACCAACCTCGGCTACGGCCCCGACGAGGTCGCCGAGGCCGTCCGCGAGCTGCCCGACGACGTCGAGTCGTCGGAGCTGCTGCGCCTCGCCCTCCAGAAGCTGGCGGCGGCCTGATGGCGCGCGACGAGCTCCTCTCGCCGGAGCCCACTCCCGACGACCTCGAGACCGGCCTCGCCGACATGGTGGCGGCCACCGCCGACGGCCCGTCGGGCGCCGACCTCATCGGCGAGGAGGGCGGCCTGCGCCCCCGCCACCTCGAGGAGTTCGTGGGACAGCGCGAGCTCAAGGAGCACCTCGGCATCATCCTCGAGGCCGCCCGCCGCCGGGGCCAGTCGGTCGATCATCTGCTCTTCGCCGGCCCTCCCGGTCTAGGCAAGACCACCCTTTCGGGCATCGTGGCCGCCGAGCTCGAGGTCGCCCTCCACATCACGTCCGGGCCGGCTCTCGACCGCGCCGGCGACCTCGCCGCCATCCTCACCCGCCTGGGCGAGGGCGACGTGCTGTTCATCGACGAGATCCACCGCCTCAGCCGCAACGTCGAGGAGGTTCTCTACCCGGCGATGGAGGACTTCCAGCTCGACATCGTGCTGGGCAAGGGGCCGGCCGCCCGCTCGATCCGCCTCGACCTGCCTCGGTTCACCCTGGTCGGCGCCACCACCCGCACCGGCCTCATCACCGGGCCGCTGCGCGACCGCTTCGGGCTGGTGGCCCGCCTCGACTACTACGACGCCGAGGAGCTCCAGGCCATCGTCGTGCGCGCCGCCGGCATCCTCGGCATCGAGGTCGACCCCGCCGGCGCCCGTGAGATCGCCCGTCGGGCACGGGGCACGCCCCGCATCGCCAACCGGCTGCTGCGGCGGGTGCGCGACTTCGCCGAGGTGCGGGGCCACGGCGCCATCGACGAGGCCACCGCGCACGAGGGCCTGGCCGTGTTCGGCGTCGACGACCTCGGCCTCGACAAGGTCGACCGGGCGGTGCTCATGAACCTGTGCCGCATGTTCGGTGGCGGGCCCGTCGGCCTCGGCACCCTCGCCATCAGCGTGGGCGAGGCCGAGGAGACCGTCGAGGACGTCTACGAGCCGTTCCTGATCCAGCAGGGCCTGCTGATGCGCACGCCCCGGGGCCGGGTCGCCACGCCTGCGGCCTGGGCCCACATGGGCCTGGTCGCCCCGCCGAGCGCGCCGCTCGCCGCCGACCCCGGTCCCTCGCTGTTCGACCGGTAGACGCGACGCCCTCGGATCAGAGGAACTCGCAGAGGTAGGCCGACGGGGCGTCGGCCCGCACCTCGAAGCTGCTGTCGCCGGGGACCTCGAACACGGTGCCCTTGGGGTGGGTCGACCAGTTGCCCTCGGCCGAGAGGCGCACGTCGAGCGAGCCGGCCACGACGGTCATGCGCTCCGGCGCGGCGGTGTCGAACTCGTAGGTGCCGGGCTGGATCACCCCGACCGTGGCCCGCGGGCCCTCGGGCTCGAAGCCGAGGCTCTGCACGCCGCCGTCGAAGTAGGTGTTGTGGGAGGTCGCTGCCATGGGCCGGACCCTACCGGGCGTCGGGAGAGCGACTCCCCACCCTTTAGCCTGTGCGCTCGCCATGGAGACCGCCGCCTTCGACTACGAGCTCCCCGAGGACCGCATCGCCCAGCACCCGCTGGCCGAGCGCGATGCGGCGCGGCTGCTCGTCGACCGCGGCCCTGGGGCCTCGCCCGGGCACCGGCACGTGCGCGACCTGCCCGACCTGCTCGAGCCGGGAGACCTCCTGGTGCTCAACACCACGCGGGTGCTGCCGGCCCGGCTGCACCTGCGCAAGGCCAGTGGGGGCGCGGCCGAGGTGCTGTTGCTCGAACGGGTCGCCGGCACGGTGTGGGAGGCGCTGGTGCGGCCCAGCCGCAAGCTGCCGCCGGGCACCGAGCTCCGGCCCCCGGCCGGGAGTGGCGACGACGGGGCCGACGGCGCGGTCGACGACCTGGTGGTGGTGATGGGCGCCGACCTCGGTGAGGGGCGTCGCCACGTCGAGCTGCGGGTCGAGGGCGACGAGCTGGCCGTGCTCGAGCGCCACGGCGAGATGCCGTTGCCGCGCTACATCACCGAGACGCTCGACGACCCGGAGCGCTACCAGACGGTGTTCGCGCAGCGCCCGGGCTCGGCCGCCGCCCCGACCGCCGGCCTGCACCTCACCCCCGAGGTGCTGGCCCGGCTCGCCGAACGGGGCGTCGACCGGGCCGAGGTCGAGCTGGTCGTGGGCCTGGGCACGTTCCGCCCAATCGCCACCGACGAGGTCGAGGACCACGTGATGCACGCCGAGCAGTACCGGGTGCCGGCGGAGACGATGGCGGCCTGTGAGCGCACCCGTGCGGCCGGCGGAAAGGTGGTGGCCGTGGGCACCACCGCGGTGCGGGCCCTGGAGAGCGCCGCGGTCCGGGGTGAGCTCGAGGGGCGCACCGACCTCTTCATCACACCGGGCTACGGGTTCCGCCTCGTCGACCGGATGCTCACGAACTTCCACCTGCCCCGCTCGTCGCTGCTCGTGATGATCGAGTCGTTCGTCGGGCCGCGCTGGAGGGAGCTCTACGCCACGGCCCTCGCCGAGCAGTACCGCTTCCTCTCCTTCGGCGACGCCATGCTCCTCAGCCGGTCCGCCGGCGGAGGGGCCTGAGCGCCCGCTGCCCA
>Ga0302299_10001940_pt1 | contig 12551 bp, 11 predicted proteins | sample III_Fen_N3_4_FD_198795 | JGI IMG/M metagenome (GOLD analysis project Ga0302299, IMG submission 198795) | Peat permafrost microbial communities from Stordalen Mire near Abisko, Sweden - III_Fen_N3_4 | ecosystem: Environmental > Terrestrial > Soil > Wetlands > Permafrost | place: Sweden: Abisko... | reverse complement strand
CCGCCTCCGGCAGCCCGACGTGCTCGACGGCCTGCGCCGCCGCGACCGCCAGCTGCAGCGCCCCGGGGTCGGCGTTCCCGACGTCCTCGCTTGCGAGGATGATCATGCGCCGCGCGATGAAGCGCGGATCCTCGCCGCCCTCGAGCATCACCGCGAGGTAGTAGAGCGAGGCGTCCGGATCCGACCCGCGCGTCGCCTTGATCCAGGCGGAGATCGTGTCGAAGTGCTGGTCGCCCTTCTTGTCGAAGCGCACCGCGCGGCGCTGGAGCGCGTCCTCCGCGGCGGCGAGGTGCACCGGGGTGCTCTCGCCGACCGTCGCCGCGGCGAGCTCGAGCGCCTGCAGCGCCGTCCGTGCGTCGCCGCCCGAGCGCGTCGCGAGGAAGCGCACCGCCTCGTCGTCGACCGAGCGCTCCCCGGCGCCGCCCTGGGCGATCGCCCGCCGCAGCAGCGTCTCGACGTCGTCGCTCGTGAGCGCGTGCAGCTCGTAGACCTGTGTCCGCGAGAGCAGCGCGGCGTTGACCTCGAAGTAGGGGTTCTCCGTCGTCGCCCCGATCAGCGTGACGAGGCCCTCCTCGACGGCGGGCAGGAGCACATCCTGCTGGGCCTTGTTGAAGCGGTGGATCTCGTCGAGGAAGAGCACCGTCCGGCCGCCGCCGTTCCCGCGCCGCGCCGCCGCCCGCTCGAGCACGGCGCGCACCTCCGCGCGCCCGGCCTCGACCGCGCTGAGCTCCTCGAACGCGGCGTCGGCGGCGCCCGCGACGATCCGGGCGAGCGTCGTCTTCCCCGATCCGGGCGGTCCATAGAGGACCATCGAGTGCGGTCGCCCGTGCTCGATCGCGGCGCGCAGCGACTGGCCCTCGCCAAGCAGATGGCTCTGCCCGACCACGTCGTCGAGCGTGGCCGGGCGCATGCGCGCGGCCAGCGGCGCCTCACCGGGCGGCACCGCAGTCGAGGAGATGGGACTCGCGGCGGGCTCGTTGGCAGCTGCGTCGAACAGGCGATCCACCCGGTCAGTATCGCGGGCGGCGCGGCGGGGCTCAGGGCAGCGGTGCGCCCGCGAGCGCCGCCACGACGCCGGCGGCCGCCGCGGCCAGGATCACCGGCGCGACGCCCAGGCGCACGACCAGCAGCAGGACGGCCGCCACGGCGGCGAGCACCCACTGCCACGCGAGGTCGACGCCGCTCGCCAGCGGGACGAACGCCCCGAAGATCGCGCCGACGGCGGCCGGGCCTGCGCCGTCGAGGAACGCGCGTGCGTCGAGGTTCTCGCGCAGCGCAAGGAAGCGCCGCCCGCCGAGCATGATCAGCGCGAACGACGGGCCGAACGCGATCGCCGACGCGAAGATCGCGCCGCCCAGCCCGGCCGCGGCGTAGCCGACGACCGCGACGGTCTGCGTGACCGGTCCCGGCGTGATCTGCCCGAGCGCGACCGCATTGAGGAACTCGCCGTTCGTCATCCAGCCGAACCGGTCCACCGCGTCGCCCTGCATGATCGGCACGATCACGAAGCCGCCGCCGTAGGAGAGCCCGCCGACCTTCAGCGCCGTCCATGCGAGATCGGGCAGGGCCGCCGCGCCGGTGGTCGCCGCGAGCACGAGCGCCGGCAGCCCGACGCTCATCGCTGGAGCGTCGCCACGCTCGAGGCGACGGAAGCTGAGCTCGGCGAGCCCGCAGACGAGCAGCGCCAGGACGACACCTGCTCCGACGAGGATCACCGCTGCCGCGCCGACGATCACGTAGACGACCGCGCGCCACAGCTGGGAGCCCTCGTGCGGCGCGAGGCTCGAGCGCGCGAGGTCATAGCCGACGCGGAGAATCACGGCGAGCACCGCGGCGCCCGCCCCGGCCTCGAGGCCGCGCGCCCAGGTGGGCGGCGAGCTGCGGAGCGTGATCGCCGCGAGCGCGATGATCAACAAGAGGCCGGGCAGGATGAACGCGAGGCCGCCGGCGAGCGCGCCGGGCCTGCCGCCGATGCGCTGCGCGCAGTAGATGGCGAGCTGGGTCGACGCCGGTCCCGGGAGCAGCTGTGCGGCCGCGTTCGCATCCTCGAACTCGCGTGCGTCGATCCAGCCGCGTCGCTCGACGCACAGCTCGCGCAGGAGCGCCACGTGGGCCGGCGGCCCGCCGAATCCGATGACGCCCAGGCGCCCCCACTCGCGCGCGATCGTGCCCAGGCCGACCCGTTCCCCCGTCATTCGACCGCGCATGGTGTCAGGAGCGGCGAGGCGCTGGTCTAGGATCGGCCGATGGACGGCCTTCAGGCGGACGCCACGGCGCTGCTCGCGCAGCTCGTGCGCCACAACACGGTGAATCCGCCGGGGAACGAACTGGCAGCACAGGAGGAGCTGGCCGCGCTGCTCAGCGGCGCCGGTTTCGAGGTCACGCTCGTCGGCAGCACGCCGGAGCGGCCGAACCTCGTGGCACGCCTGCGCGGCGCGTCCGAAGGTCCTGTCCTCGCGCTGCTCTCGCACGTTGACACCGTGCTCGCCGACCCGTCGGAGTGGGCGCACGATCCCTGGTGCGGCGACGTCATCGACGGTCAGCTGTGGGGTCGCGGGGCACTCGACATGAAGTCGCAGACCGCGGCCGAGGTGACGGCGGCCGTGTCGCTCGCCCGCGAGGGCTGGCGCCCGGCGCGCGGCGACCTGCTCGTGATCGTGGTGGTCGACGAGGAGGTCGGCGGCGGCGAGGGCGCGATCTGGCTGTGTGCGAACCACCCCGACCTCGTGCGCTGCGACATGCTGCTCAACGAGGGCGGCGGGGCCGTCATCCCGTATGACGGCGGCCGCGTCTACGGCGTCTGCGTCGCGGAGAAGGGCGTCCACCAGTTCCGCCTCACGACGCATGGGACGGCCGGCCACGCGAGCAACCCGCGGTTCGGTGACAACGCGCTGCTGAAGCTCGCGCCGCTGATCACGGCGATGAGCAACGGGATGCCGGCATTCGACGTCACCGACGGTCCGCGCCGGCTGCTCACCGACCTCGGGTTCGACGGCGCCGATGCCGCGACGGCCCTCGCCGCGCTGCGCGAGCGCGACCCGATCCTCGCGCTCGTCGTCGAGCCCGCGCTGGGCGTGACGTTCGCGCCGACGATGGTCGGCGCGTCCGAGAAGATCAACGTGATCCCCTCGCGCGCGACCGCGAACGTGGACTGCCGCACACCGCCGGGGATCGGCGAGGACGTCGTGCGCCGCCGGCTCGCGGACCTGCTGGGCGAGGACGGCTACGACATCGAGTTCACCGAGCAGAACATCGGGAACGGGTCGGCGATCGACTCGCTGCTGATGGACGCGATCCGCGGCTGGCTGGAGCGCGAGGATCCGGGAGCGACCGTCGTCCCGGTCGTCCTGCCCGCGTTCACCGACTCGCGCACGTTCCGCGAGGCGTTCCCCGAATGCGTCGCCTACGGCTTCTTCCCGATGAAGCACACGACGCTCTACGAGATGTGGCCGCTGATCCACGCGCCGGACGAGCGGATCGATGTGCGCGACCTCGCGTTCGCGACGCAGTGCTACCGCGACCTGGCGATGGACCTGCTCGGATGAGCGCGCAGCCCGTGCCCCGGGAACGGCTGCGGCTCGGCGGGATGGCGCTCGGCAACGGCCTGCTCGTCCACGGGCCCACGTCGTGGGCGGCGGCGATCCGCGCGCACGACGGGTCGATCCAGGTCGCCTCCGGTCCCAAGCCCCGCGCCCCCAGCTCGGTCGACCGGGTTCCGGGTGCCCGCGGCGTCGTGCGCCTCGGCGAGGCGATGGTCGTGATCCCGCTCGTCAAGCGCGCGCTGCCGCAGGTGCGCCTGCCGTTCCAGAGCGTCCCCGTGGTGAGCGCGGCGCTCGCGGTCAGCGTCGGCGGGACGCTGCTGCGCCGGCACCTGCGCGGCGGGCGCGGGGACCTGGCGGGCGCGGCGCTCTCGCTGCTGCCCTCGCTCGTCGCACTGCGGGCGGGCGAGGTCGCGGCCTACCACGGCGTGGAGCACAAGGCGATCGCCGCGTACGAGCAGGACAGCGGCGACGCGCGCGACGCCGCCAAGGAGCACGACCGCTGCGGCTCGCACCTGATGGCGCCGATGCTCGCCGCGAACCTCGCGGGCACCGCTCTGCTGCGCCGCGCGGTGGAGCACCCGTCCCCGCTGGCGGGAGGGCTCGTCTCGATCGCGAGCGTCGGCGTGGCGGTGGAGGTCTTCGTCTGGAGCGAGCGGCACGCGCAGACGCGCACGGCGCGTGCGCTGCGCCGCCCCGGTCACGAGCTGCAGCGTGCGCTCGGCACGCGCGAGCCGTCCGACGAGCAGCTGGAGGTCGGGCGCGCGGCGCTCGACGAGATCCTGCGCGCGGAAGGCGCGGCAGCAACGCGCTGAACGCACCTCGACGTTCGGCTGTTGCAGGATGGGCGATTACTGCCGATAGTGATGGGGATGCCGGTTCACACGATGTTCGCCGCGGTCGCCCCTGCGGTAGATCCAGCGCAGGTCAAGCTCGACCTGATCGCATCGCTGGACGGCTTCGGACAGGTCCTCTCGCTCCAGCTCCAGCAGGTTCCGCCGCCGCCCAGCTTCCTCGAGAAGCTCCAGCAGTTCGGCACCGACTGGAGCGGTTTCCTCGGCCTCATCTTCATGTTCGCCCTGGTCTTCGTGCTCTGGAAGAGCCTGAAGCTCATGCCGCGGACCAAGCCGCAGCAGCTCAAGCCGGAGACGAGCCTCGAGGTCGGCTGGGAGGACATCGCCGGGGCGGACGAGGCGAAGGCGGAGCTGATCGAGGTCGTCGAGTTCCTGCGCGACCCGAAGCCGTTCCACCGGCTCGGCGCGCGCGTGCCGCAGGGCGTGCTGCTGCATGGGCCTCCGGGCACCGGCAAGACGCTGCTCGCGAAGGCGGTCGCGCACGAGTCGGGCGCCCAGTTCTTCTCGCAGTCGGCCAGCTCCTTCGTCGAGATGTTCGCCGGGCTCGGCGCCGCGCGCATCCGCCGCCTGTTCGACGAGGCGCGCAAGAACGAGCCGGCCGTGATCTTCATCGACGAACTCGATGCGGTGGGCGCGCGCCGCGGCTCGGACAACAACTCCGAGCGCGAGCAGACGCTCAACCAGCTGCTCGTCGAGATGGACGGCTTCGCCTCGACCGACCAGGTCGTCGTGATGGCGGCCTCGAACCTGCTCGAGAAGCTCGACCCGGCGCTGCTGCGCCCGGGCCGGTTCGACCGCCAGGTGTTCGTCTCCCCGCCGGACGTCGGCGGCCGGCGCGAGATCCTCAACGTGCACACGCGCAACAAGCCGCTGCGCGAGGACCTCGATCTCGACATCATCGCCCAGCAGACGAGCGGCCTGACCGGGGCCGACCTGGCCAACATCTGCAACGAGGCCGCGATCCGCTGCGTCCGTCGCAAGGGACTGGCGATCGGGACCGAGGACTTCGACGCCGCGCTCGAGCGCGTCGTCGCCGGCGTGCAGTCCTCGACGACGCTCAACCCCCACGAGCGCGAGGTCGTCGCCTACCACGAGGCCGGCCACGCGCTCACCCGCGAGCTGCTCGCCACGACGGAGCGCGCGCACAAGATCTCGATCGTCCCGCGCGGGCAGGCGCTCGGCTACGTCATGAACCTTCCGGACGAGGACAGCTACCTGAAGACCCGCGAGGAGCTGATCGACCAGCTGACGGTGCTGCTCGGCGGTCGCGTTGCGGAGCAGGTGGTGTTCGGTGCGGTCACGACCGGCGCGGCGAACGACCTCCAGCGCGTCGCCGAGATCACGAACGCGATGGTCCACGTCTACGGCATGGGCACCTCGGAGGCGGTCAGCCGGACCTCCGTGGACTCCGCGCAGCTCTCCGACCTGACGCGGCGCATCCGCGACGAGGAGCAGCAGGCGCTCGCCTTCGAAGCGCACCGCAACGCGATGGACCTGATCACCACGCATCGGGCAAAGCTCGAGGAGTTCGCTCGCGAGCTGCTCGACAAGGAGGTCCTCGGGCGCTCCGACATCGACCGGATCATGGAGGGCGTCAAGCAGGTCGACCGGCGCCCCAGCCGCGGCCTGCGCGTCGTGGCCAGCGATCCGACGCCGCCCGCCGCCTCGTAGACTGCGGCGGGCATGTTCGCCCGCATCGATCACATCGGCGTCGCGGTGGAGTCCATCGACGACGCGCTGAAGCTCTACGAGACCTCGTATGAGATGACGCTCGTCCACCGCGAGGTCGTGGAGGAGCAGGGTGTCGAGGCCGTCCTGCTCGACCTCGGCGAGAACCACGTCGAGCTGCTCCAGCCGCTCGGTCCCGACACGCCGGTGGGCAGGTACCTCGCCAAGCGCGGGGCCGGCATCCATCACGTCGCCTACCAGGTGACCGACATCGACGCCGAGCTTGCGCGCCTGCGTGACGCCGGTGTCCAGCTGATCGACCAGACCCCGCGGATCGGCATCCGCGGGTCGCGCGTGGCGTTCTGCCACCCGAAGAGCACGGGTGGCGTACTGACCGAGATCGTCGAGCCTGCGGAGGGCCACTGACATGGCAAAGGACACGAAGGACGAACGGCATGGCGTGACCCTGGGCTTCCAGGGCGGCGGCGGACTCGCGCTCAGGCTGACCGAGAAGGACGCCAAGGCGCTGACGGACGCGCTGGCCGGAGGCGAGTGGTACGACGTCGAGGACGCCTCAGGCCCGGTGCGGATCAACCTGTCGCAGGTCGTCTACGTCCGCACCGAGCGCGACGAGCAGCGGGTCGGCTTCGGCCTCGGCTAGTACACGCATCCGCGTGTCCTAGAGACGGGACAGGGCGGACCTTTCGGCCCGCCCTGTTTGCCCCGGATCTCAGTCCCCTCTAACTACGAAACGTCCCAGGAAGAATGTTCTCGCCTGGGTGGCTCGGACACTCCTGACCACCGGGGCTGTCCGCCGGCACGTGGCCGGCGCGGTACCCGGTCCGGCGCTCAACGGGCGCCATAGGTCACGTGGGGGACCGGCCGGACTGAGAGCGTATCGCCCCGTGGCCGTACCCTCGACGCCGTGAAAGTCGGAATCGTCGGAATGCCCAACGCGGGGAAGTCCTCTCTGTTCAACGCGCTCACCAAGGCGGGCGCGGAGGCGGCGAACTACCCGTTCACCACGATCGAGCCCAACGTGGCCGTCGTCCCCGTCGTCGACGAGCGCCTCGAGCAGGTGTCGGAGATCGTCGGGTCGTCCGAGATCGTCTGGGACACCATCGCCTTTCACGACATCGCCGGCCTGGTGGCCGGTGCGTCCAAGGGCGAAGGCCTCGGCAACCAGTTCCTGGCGAACATCCGCGAGACCGACGCGCTCGTCCACGTGGTCCGCTCCCACGGCGACCCGAACGTCATCCACTCCGAGGGCAGTGTCGATCCCGCGCGCGACATCGACACGATCGAGACCGAGCTGATCTACGCCGACCTCGAGCAGGCCGAGCGCCGCCACATGCGCGTCGTCCGCGAGGCGCGCGGCGGGGACAAGCACGCGATCGCCGAGGAGCGCTGGCTCGCCGAGGTCATCGCCGCGCTGCAGTCCGGTCGCCCGGCGCGGACGGTGGCGGTGCCCGAGGAGGCACCGGACGTCGCGCGCCTCCTCCAGCCGCTGACCGCCAAGCCGGTGCTCTTCGTCGCGAACGTCGACGAGGGCAGCGACGACGTGCCCGAGGCCGTGTCCGCCCACGCGGCTGCGCACGGCGCCGGCGTGGTCGCGATCTCCTCGCGCCTGGAGGCCGAGCTGTCCGAGCTCGACGACGACGAAGCGGCGACGATGCGCTCCGAGCTCGGCGTCAGCGAGTCGGGGCTCCAGCGCGTCGTCCGCGGCGCGTTCGACCTGCTCCAGCTCGATGCGTTCTTCACGGCGGGCGAGGACAAGCCGGCGCAGTGCTGGCACCTGCGCCGCGGGCTGAGCGCGTGGCACGCCGCCGGCCAGATCCACTCGGACATCCAGAAGGGCTTCGTTCGCGCCGAGGTGATCGGCTGGCGGGACCTCGTCGACGCCGGAGGCTACGCGGGCGGCCGCGACCGCGGCACGCTCCGGGTCGAGGGACGCGACTACGTGATGGCGGACGGCGACGTCTTGACGGTCAAGTTCACGCCGTAGATCCGCGCCCGCGCGCCTCCAGGTATGCATCAAGCTCCTTGCTCGCCTGCGTGTCCTCGTAGACCTCGTACTCGCGCAGCAGTCCCCAGGACATGCGGCCCCAGATGACGTAGCGGTTCTCGTAGACGCGGCCTTCGGGCCCGTCGAGATGGTCGGTGCCGCGCACGCACAGCGTCGTGTTCCACGGCGGCCCCTGCGCGATCACCTCGTCGGGGTAGATCTTCAGGCCGGTGGCGACGAACCGCTGGAGCCACAGCTCGAGGTCGTCGCGACTGTCGATCTCCGTCGCCCACGAGCTGTCGCCGGGGAAACGGAACCTGATGTCCTTCGCGTCGAGCCGCAGGAGCGGCCGGTAGTCGCCCTCACGCAGGCGTGCCATGTTGCGCGTGAGGATGCCCTTCGCAAGCCACGAGAACATCAGCCGGCCTCCAGTCGGCCGGCGAGCGCGCCCATGCCGCGCGCGCCGGCGGCGGCCCCAGCGGCCGCGCGATCGAGCGGCGCGTCGGCCGGCCGCTCGACGGCGATCGGGCGCAGCGTCGCGATGTCATGGAACGCGTGCAGCAGAGCCGGGTCGGCGAGCAGCGCGCCGCGCGTGCGCGGCGTCATGTCGCTCGTCGGATCGGCGGCGGCGCTGAGCACGCCCTCGAGTGTGCCGAAGCGGTTCAGCAGGTCGGCGGCCCCCTTTGCGCCGATCCCCTTCGCTCCGGGAAGCCCGTCCGACGGGTCGCCGCGCAGCGCGATCAGGTCTGGCACCTGCGCCGGGTCGATCCCGTAGCGCTCGCGCACCTCGGCGGGACCGATCTCGTCCGGCCCGCCCTTGGCGGGGAAGAGCACGCGCACGTGCTCATCGACGCACTGGAACATGTCGCGGTCGCCGGTGAAGAGCAGCGTGCGACCGCCTGCGGCGGTCTCGGCGCGTGCGAGCGCCCCGAGCAGGTCGTCGGCCTCGAGGCCTTCGGACTCCGCTTCGAACGAGGTCCAGCCGAACGCCCCGAAGAAGTCCCGCGCGTCCGACCACTGATGCTCGAGCTCCTCGGGCATCGGCGGGCGATCGGCGTGGTAGGCGGGGAAGGCCTCGACGCGATAGGCGGCAGCCTCGGCGCCGAAGCACAGGACGACGGCGCGCGGGGCATGGCGATCGGCCGCCTGGAGCAGCAGGTTCGCCGTCCCCAGCAGCGCGTTCACCGGACGCCCGTCCGCGCCCTTGATGCTCTTGGGAAGCGCGAAGAACGCGCGGTAGAGCAGCGACGGCGCATCCACCACGAGCAGCGGGCTGACGTCGGCGGGCGGCACCGGCACACCGTACCCGGCTGTGCCAAGCGCGGCCGACCTGCCGATACCGTGATACAGGCCCCGGTGAGCGCCCGTACCCCCAGTGGTGCCAGCCCGAGCCGCTCCCCGCATGCCCGACGACGAGAAGACCACCAAGGTCCCCAAGAGCCGCCTTGCGCGAACCGCGCGATTCGGGTCGCTCGTCGGAGGGCAGGGCGTGAAGTGGACGGCGACGAACGTCGCCAACAAGGTCCGCTCCGACGAGAGGGCGACGGCGGCAAACGAGCGCCGCGCGATGGACCTCGCCGACCAGCTCGTGCGCCAGCTCGGGCAGATGAAGGGCGCGGCGATGAAGATCGGCCAGGTGCTCAGCACCGTCGACTTCGACCTCATCCCCGAGAGCGAGCGCGAGGAGTTCAAGGAGAAGCTGTCGGCCCTGCGCGACAGTGCACCGAAGGTCGCGTTCAAGGACATGCGCAAGGTCGCCGAGCGCGACCTCGGCGGGAAGCTCGCGGACCACTTCGCGACGTTCGACGAGCGGCCGATCGCCTCCGCCTCGATCGGGCAGGTCTACCGTGCGACCACGCACGACGGCGACGACGTCGCGGTCAAGGTGCAGTACCCCGGGGTCGCCGAGGCGGTCGAGACGGACATGCGCAACATGCAGCTGCTCGTCCCGCTGCTCAAGCGGATGGCGCCGGGGATGGATGCCAAGGCGCTGCTCGCCGAGCTGCGCGAGCGGATCGCCGACGAGCTCGACTACGAGATCGAGGCGCAGAACCAGCGTCGCGTGCACCGCGCGTTCAAGGGCCACCCGTTCGTGCGCATCCCGGCCGTCCACACCGCGCTGTCGGCGCGCCGCGTGCTCGTCAGCGAGTTCGTCGAAGGCGTCGGCTTCGACGTCGTCAAGCAGCTGGGCGAGGAGGAGCGCGACCGGTTCGCCGAGATCGCGTTCCGGTTCTTCTACGGGCTGCTCGAGCGCGAGCACATCGCCGCCGGCGACCCGCACCCCGGCAACTACATCCTGTGCCCGGACGGGAAGGTCTGCTTCCTGGACTTCGGCCTCGTGCGCCACGTGGACGACGACTATCTCGAGGGCGAGCAGGCGCTCGCACGCGCCGTCGTCGGCGGCGACGCCGACGGCGTGCACCACTGGCTGTCCACGCTCGGCTTCCTCCCCAACCCCGACGACTTCGACCCCGAGCGCGTGCTGGAGCAGCTGCAGATCGCGGGCGAGTGGTACTTCACGACCGGCTTCCGCCGGCTCGACCCGGAGTACGTGCGGCTGCAGATGGAGCTCGGCTCGTCACCGCGGTCGGAGCACTTCGACTACATGCGCAAGCAGACCCTGCCGCCGCAGGCGCTCCTGATCCGCCGCATGGAGGGGCTGCTGTTCAGCGTCCTCGGCGAGCTGCGCGCGGGCGGCGACTGGGGGCAGCTCGCGCTCGAGTACATCGCCGACGTGCCGCCGTCGACGCCGCTCGGGGAGATCGAAGCGGCGTACCTGGCATAGGATCCAGGCCATGCCCACCACCACACTGACGGGACCCGACGAGGTCAAGGCGGCGGTCGGTCAGGAGCTCGGCGTGAGCGACTGGTACGAGGTCACGCAGGCGACGATCGACCAGTTCGCGCAGGTCACCGGCGACCACCAGTGGATCCATGTCGATCCCGAGCGCGCGGCGCAGACGCCGTTCGGCGGGACGATCGCCCACGGACTGTTCACCCTCTCGCTGGGCCCGAAGTTCTCCTACGAGATCATGGACATGCAGGGCTTCGCGTTCGGCGTCAACTACGGCTACGGGAAGGTGCGCTTCCCTGCGCCGCTGCCGGTCGGCTCGAAGGTGCGCATGCGCGCCGCGCTCACCAACGTCGACGACGTTCCCGGCGGCATCCAGATCACCGTCACGCAGACGTTCGAGCGCGAGGGCGAGGAGAAGCCGGTGTGCGTTGCTGAGTCTCTGGCGCGGCTGTTCAGCGCGCCGTGACGGCAGGCCCCGTCTGATCCCCGTACCGCACGCGGTAGGTGCCCGGGCCGGGCAGTGTCGTCGCGTACGCCCCGCCGCGGGCGACCTCGACGTCCACGGCGCGCACCCAGCGCGCGCCGGTGCGGCGTTCGACGCTCGCCCAGGCGCCGGCGGTCGCCGGCGAGATCACGCCGTGGATGAGCAGGCCGGCGGCGCTCGCGTGGGCGCCGCCGGTCGTCGGGTCCACCGGCGTCGTGCGCGGGATCGCCGGAACGCTCGGCAGCTGACCGCCGGTCGGCGGGGTCGGCTGCTTGGAGACGTCGGTGCTGAAGCTGCGGAAGCGGATCCACGTGTCACGCAGCCCGAGAGCGCGACGCAGCTGCGGTCCCGTGACCGTCGTCGTCCCCGCGGTGCCGACGACGTCGGCGCGGACGATGCGCGGCGAGACCCCGCGCTTCAGTACGCGGATCTGCTTCAGCCGGCCCTTCACGAGCCCGCCGAGCGAGCGCGTCGCGCGGGTCAGCGTCCACCGGAACGACTGCGGACGGTGATACGGCGAGACCGTGTCGTACGGGTCGAGCACGCTCTTCAGCCAGGGCTTCGGATCTGACCCGACGAAGCTGTTCTCGACGTTCTCGGTCCGCCCGCCGCTGGTGGAGAAGAAGAACGTCGCGACGGGCTTGCCCTGATAGGTCACGATGCGCCCCGCGGTCGCGCGGACGGCGGCCCCGGTCGTCGCGGTCTCGGCGGCGACGCCGCGGTACATCTGCGAGCGCGTGTCGGCGTATTGCGTGAAGTTGCCGGCCGAGCCGCCGGCGTTCGTCGTGACGGCGTACGTGCGCGCGGCGACGGCCTGCGCGCGCAGCGCCTCGTCCGGCCACGACGCGGGCACCTCGGCCGAGACGACGCCGGCGACGTAGTCCTCGAGGCTGAGGACGTTGACCGCCGACAGGCCGCCTGCGCCGATGCCGACCTCGATTCCGCCGCGGTAGGCGCCGCCGCTCGTGCCGTTCTGCGCCGGGCCGGCGAGCGTGACGGCGGAGTCGGATCCGGGACGCAGCAGCATCGGCCCCGCTGAGGTGAAGAGGTCGTTGCGGCCGTCGCGGACGATGAGGCCGTTGCGCCCTCGCACCACGGTGTACGTCTTCGAGCGGTCGAGCAGCTGGCCGCCGACCGACGAGGCGCCGCTGATCGAGTACGAGGAGCGGGAGTTCTGCAGCAGGACCCGCACGACCGGGGAGCTCCC
>Ga0302299_10001939_pt1 | contig 12552 bp, 9 predicted proteins | sample III_Fen_N3_4_FD_198795 | JGI IMG/M metagenome (GOLD analysis project Ga0302299, IMG submission 198795) | Peat permafrost microbial communities from Stordalen Mire near Abisko, Sweden - III_Fen_N3_4 | ecosystem: Environmental > Terrestrial > Soil > Wetlands > Permafrost | place: Sweden: Abisko... | reverse complement strand
GAGCGGAGTCCTCAAGACCCAACGAGAGGAAGCAGATCATGCAGAAGCGCAAGCTCGCGCGAATCGCGGCCCTCGCGACAACCACCGTCGCCACCGCGGCCCTCCTCGGGAGCGTCGTCGCCACCACGGGCGCCTACTGGACGGATAGCCACGGCGGAACGATCACCGGAACCAACGGAACCGTCGCTATCACCGTGAACGGCGGCGGCGGCGCCGGCCTCCTCGATTTCGACTTCTCCGGCATCATGCCGGGCGTCACGAAGACGGCGACCGTCAACCTCTACAACCCGACCGCCAATCCCGAGGCCGTCTGGGTTGTCTTCAACAACACCAATGGCATCTGGAGCGCCGTCAACGATCTCGGCCAGTTCGGCAAGTTCACCGTCGGCGGCTACATCTACGACAACCTGAACAACAACAGCGCTTACGCGCAGCCGGCGACGCCCGGAGTCGCGGGCACGTCGACCGGCTCGTACATGTCCGGCTCCTGCTCCACCGTCCCGCGTGTCCCGATCAACTACCTGCCGCGCGCGGTCAAGATCGTGACGCTCGCGGCCGGGGCGTCAGCGAGCTTCCCGATGACGTTCACGTACAACGCCTGCATGATCGACCATCAGGGCGAAACGCTCTTCAACCCGGCGGAAGCTGATCCTCCCATTGCGAGTCATGTCGGGACCGGTGGGCTCCTGTTCAACGTCGTGGCGTTCCAGGACGGCGCTGACCCGACGAGCCCCTTCAACGGCTCGGCGGCCATCACCAACCTGCCCCTCAACCCCACCTTCACCCCGTTTGACCACCAGTACATCCAGTACTAGTCAGCGCAGCAGGTCTGGGTGGGCGAGCGAGCCTCGCCCACCCGCCCACCTGACGGGATCTCAATGACGCTCCGACGCATCCTCACGCTCGCAGCCGTCGCGGCGCTAGTCGCCGTGGTGGGCGGAGCCGGCTACGCCTGGTCCAACGGCGTCCGGTTCTACGCCGTCGACTCCGGCTCGATGTCGCCGACGTTCAACACCGGCGCCCTGGTCGTAGACCTGCCGGTGACCCCGACGACCGTCTACGAGGTGGGAGACGTCGTCACGTTCCATCCCACGCCCGGCTACACGGCCACGCACCGCATCGTCGCGATCGACACGGACGGGATCACGACCAAGGGCGACGCCAACCCGAGCAATGACGTCGGCTTCATCCAGCCGAGCATGGTCGCCGGGCGTGTCGCGTTCTCCATCCCTTACGGCGGCTACGTGGCGATCTTCCTGCGGAACCCGGTCGAAGTGGTCGCCCTACTCGTCCTGCTCATTGGCCTGGCTGTCGCGTGGGAGCTCACCGAGGGCAAGCCCTCCCCGAAACAGGCGGCAACGAACACCGCGGGCGACCAGCCATGACCAAGGGCCGCGTCACCGCGCTTTGGGTTCTCACCGCTGCCGTGCTCACGGCGGCGCAGATCGCCAACGGTGTCAGCGGGACGACGGCCTACTACACAGACTCCCACCAGATGTCCATCAGTGGCACCAACGGGACCTGGGCCGATACGACCGGTCCGGTCTTCACGGCCCCGGCCGACCAGTCAATCGAGGCGACCGAAGCCGCGGGCGCGGTCGCGAGCTGGACGACCCCGGCCGCCACCGACGCGGTTGACGGCGCCGTTCCCGTGACGTGCCTGCCGTCGTCCGGTTCGGTGTTCCCGATCGGCGTGACCACGGTGACGTGCACCTCGACCGACGCGGCGCACAACACCACCACCCACACGTTCACGATCACCGTGGTCGCGACGGGCGCCCCGGTCATCGCGCCGCACGACCCGGTGACCGCCGAGGCCACAGGGCCGTCCGGCGCCACCGTCACGTACGACGTGCCGGCGACGAGCGACGCGGTGGACGGAACGGTTGTCGCCACCTGCCTGCCGGCCTCCGGCAGCCTGTTCCCGCTCGGCGCGACGACGGTCCTGTGCGACGCCGTCGACACCGCCGGCAACCACGCGGTCCAGACCAAGTTCACGGTCACGGTCCGCGACACCACGCCGCCCGCGTTCACGGCCCCGGAGAACCGGACGATCCCGGCGACCTCGTCCGCGGGCGCGGTCGCGAGCTGGACCACCCCGGCCGCCGCCGACCTGGTCGACGGCACGAGCGACGCCGTGGCGTGCCTGCCCGCCTCGGGCTCCACGTTCCCGATCGGCGTGACCACGGTGACCTGCACCTCGACCGACGCGGCGCACAACACCACCACCCACACGTTCACGATCACCGTGGTCGCGACGGGCGCCCCGGTCATCACGCCGCACGGCCCGGTGACCGCCGAGGCCACGGGGCCCACCGGCGCGATCGTCCCGTACACGGCACCCGCGACCAGCGACGCGGTGGACGGAACGGGCGTCGCCACCTGCGCGCCGGCCTCCGGCAGCCTGTTCCCGCTCGGCACGACCACGGTCAAGTGCGACGCGGTCGACGCCGCCGGCAACCACGCCGCGCAGACCCACTTCACGGTCACCGTTCGCGACACCACGCCGCCCGTCTTCACGGCCCCGGCCGACCAGGCGATCCCGGCCACCGGGCCGTCGGGCGCGGTCGCGAGCTGGACGACCCCGCCCGCCGCCGACCTGGTCGACGGGACGGACCCGGTGACCTGCCTGCCCGCCTCGGGCTCCACGTTCCCGGTGGGCGTGACCACCGTGACCTGCACCTCGACCGACGCGGCGCACAACACCACCACCCACACGTTCACGATCACCGTGGTCGTGACGTCCGCCCCGGTCGCCGCCCCGACCCAGGCACCGGCAGCAAACGCCAACGGCTGGAACAACACGGACGTCGTGGTGGCCTGGCACTGGTCCAGCGCCGCGTCCGCGATCGACACGGCGCACTGCACCACCACCTCCACGTCGAGCGGACAGGGCACGCTCACCCTGACGGCCACCTGCGCGAACGTGGCCGGGGTCACGGGCTCCGCCTCGTACACCGTCAAGGTGGACAAGACGAAGCCCCTCGTCGCGATCACGGGCCATCCCACCAACCCCGGCAGCTCGAGCTCGGCCGCGTTCACCTTCTCGGCCACGGACACGGGCGGGAGCGGGATCGCGACCCAGACCTGCAAGCTCGACGGCGGCCCGGCCATGCCGTGCGCCACCGCCACGAGCCAGGGCTACACGGGCCTCACGGCCGGATCGCACACCTTCACGATCGTCGCGACCGACCTGGCCGGCAACAGCAGCCAGGCCACCTACACGTGGTGCATCGCGGCCAGGGGGCCGTCGATCTCGGTCGGTCACGCGGCCGACGGGTCGAACGGCTGGAACCGGACCGCGCCGGTCTCCCTGGTGATCAAGGTGACGCCGGGCGCAGCGGCGGTCGCGAACCTCCCTGCCTGCACCGACAACGGCCACCCGCTCACGGTCACCGGCTCGTCCTCGCCGTATGCGGCCGCCGTCAGCGGCGAGGGCACCCACGCGATCACCTGCAGGGTCACCGACGTGGCGGGTGCTTCGACCACCGGCACCGACGCCGTCAAGGTGGACACCGTCAGTCCCGCGGTCACGATCCCGGCCGACATCACGGCCGGGACCCCGGACCCGGCCGGTGCGGTCATCCGCTACACCACGGCATTCACCGACGCCACCAGCGGCCTGGCGAGGACGGCGTGCTCGCCGGCGTCGGGCTCGAGGTTCCCGATCGGCGTCACGACGGTGACGTGCACGGCGACCGACAAGGCCGGCAACAGCCGGTCGCGGTCCTTCTCGATCGCGGTCACGATCCAGGCGGCGATCCCGGCGAAGCAGGCGGTCCTCGCGAGCCTCCGGGCCGAGCTGGCCTGCACGGCGAGCAGGGACGTGAGGAACCGGCTGTCCGACGCGATCCGGCACCTCGAGGACAGCCTCGTCGCGAGCCTGTGGGTGACCTCCGGGCCGCTCGCGGACGGCAACCACCTCGATCCGATCAACGGCGACAAGGTCTTCGACGCGGAGCACGCAGCCGTCGACGCCTTGGCGGGCATCATCAGGCCGTCAACTGCTGTCAGGGCGGCGATCACCCAGCTCGCCACGGTGGACCAGTTCCTGGCCCAGACCTCGATCGACGATGCGGTTGCCGCCCACGCCGATCCCGCGAAGATTCGCGCCGCACGGCAAGAGATGGCCAACGCGCAGGCCGACGTGGCGAAGGGTCGCTTCAGCCTGGCGATCGCCCACTGGAAGAACGCCTGGGACACCGTGACGGCCCCGCCCGCGCCGTAGGGCCCGTCAGCCGCCGAACGCTGCGGGGAGGCTGTCCCGGGCCTGGCGCCGGTCGGCGTTGAGCCGCGCGTGGAAGTGGGGTTCCGGCAGCCCGCGGCGTCGACCACCGTGAGCCTGGCTCGAGCCGCGATCGGCGGCCTGAACGGACGGTGGTCAGCCCCGGGACTCTGCCCGCTTGAGGCGCTCACCGGGGAGCGCGCGGACGTGGGCCGCCGCACCGTGACCCGAGCCACCGGCCACGCCATGACCCGGGTTCGACCCGCGTCCGCCGCCGGAGCCCTGGCCGCCGCCGCGTCGGGATCCGCCGGCCGGGCCGCCGCCATGCGACGCAGCGCTGCCGAAGCCGGCGCTGGGACCGTTCCCGAAGCCCGTGCCGATGCCGCTGCCGGGGACGACCCGGCCGATGCGCGACGGACCGCCCGGGGCCGCGTGGCCGCGTCCCGCACCGCCCGACCGGCCACTGCGGTTCGGCCCCGCACCGGGGCGAGCCGTGGCCGACACGGGGCGGACCCCGGGCGATACGCCGGCCTCGGAACGCGGCTGCGCGCCGCGACGGGACATGGCCCCGCCACGGTTCTGGGCCGGCGCGCCCGGCTTCGTGCCCCGGCCACCGTTCCGCGCGGCGGCGAACTCGGCCCGCTCGGAGGGCGTGGACCGGAGGCGGATCGGCTCCGGGCGGATCGCCCGGTTGGGCTCGAAGCCCTCGACCACCTCGGAGGCGATGGTGCGCCTGAGCATGGACTGGATGTCGCGCAGGAGCGGCGCCTCGTCGACGCAGACCAGCGAGATGGCCTGGCCGTCAATCCCCGCGCGCCCGGTCCGCCCGATGCGGTGGATGTAGTCCTCGGGCACCATCGGCAGCTCGTAGTTGACGACGTGGGGCAGCTGCTCGATGTCGATGCCCCGGGCGGCGATGTCCGTCGCGACGAGGATCGCCACACGGTTCGCCTTGAAGTCCTCGAGCGCCCGGACCCGCTGGCCCTGGCTCTTGTTGCCGTGGATCGCCGCGGCGGAGATGCCGTCCTTGCCCAGCTGCTCGGCCAGGCGGTTGGCGCCGTGCTTGGTGCGCGTGAACACCAGCGCCTGGTCGATCCGGCCGGAGCTCACCAGGTGCGAGAGGAGCTCGCGCTTGCGCTCGCGGTCCACGGGCATGACCACCTGCTCCACGAGCTCGGTGGTCGTGTTGCGGGGCGTGACCTGGACACGCGCCGGCTCGTGCAGCAGGCCGTTGGCCAGCTGGCGCACGTCGTCGGAGAACGTCGCGGAGAACAGGAGGTTCTGGCGCGAGGCGGGCAGGAGCTCCAGGATCCGCCGGATGTCGCGGATGAAGCCCATGTCCAGGAGGCGGTCGGCCTCATCCAGGACGAGGATCTCGACGCGCGACAGGTCGATGGTGCCCTGGCCCACGTGGTCGAGCAGGCGGCCGGGCGTCGCCACGACGACCTCGGCGCCGGCGCGCAGCTTCGCGATCTGGGGCGCGATGCCGACGCCGCCGTAGATCGTCGTCGAGCGGACGGGCCAGTGCCGGCCGTAGGTCCGGAAGCTCTCCTCGACCTGGATGGCGAGCTCGCGGGTGGGGACGACGACGAGGACGCGGACCGGGGGCCGCTGGGTGACCGGGGCCTGGCGAGAGGTGCGCGCCACGGGGCGGCCGGCCTGCATGGCCTCGCGCGTGTCGTGGAGGATCTGGATGATCGGCAGGACGAACGCGGCGGTCTTGCCGGTGCCGGTCTGCGCGCCGGCGAGCATGTCGCGGCGGGCGAGGACCAGGGGGATCGCCTCGCGCTGGACGGGGGTGGGCTCGGTGTAGCCCTCGTCGGCGACGGCGTGGAGGAGCTCGGGCGAGAGCCCGAGGGCATCGAAGGACATGGGAAGCAACGCTCCGGACGGGCCCTTCCCGCATTCCTGCGGGGCCCGGTCAGGGCGCTGGGTGTGTGGGTTCGGGATCAGGCGGCCGAGGCCGGGGCGCGACCGGGGCGCCCGTCAGAACACGAAGAAGTCCCGCGAACCTTACCCGACAGCCGGCGATCGGGCGAATCGCCTCGTGCCGACGGCCTCGGTCAGGCGTGCCGCAGGCGCTCCGCCAGGAGCGGCCGCATTCGGGCAGCCGCCCGCGACCGGTGCGAGATCGCGTGCTTCTCGGCGGCGGACCACTGGCCCAGCGTCCGCCCGCCGGGCGGCTCGGAGATCGGCTCGAACAGCGGGTCGTAGCCGAAGCCGCCGTCGCCCCGCAGGCCGTCGGCGATCCGCCCGCGGCAGGTGCCGCGCCGGGCCTCGATGGACATCCCGCCCCGCGGGCCGGCGGTCCGCGGCAGGGCGAGCGCCAGGACGCACACGTAGCGGGCGCCCCGGCGGTCCGGCGGCAGCGCGCCCAGCTCGCGGAGCAGCTTGTCGTTGTTGTCGGCGTCGGTGGCATCGTCGCCCGCATAGCGCCGCGTCCGGACGCCGGGGCCGCCGTCGAGCGCGTCCACCTCGAGGCCGGAGTCGTCGGCGAGGGTCGGCAGGCTGGAGCGGACGGCGTAGAAGCGGGCCTTGATCCGGGCGTTCGTCTCGAACGTCGCGCCGGTCTCGTCCGGCTCGCCGTCGATGCCCAGGTCGTCCGGGGAGACCAGCTCCACGTCGCCCGGCAGCGCCAGGAGCTCCTGCAGCTCGCGGAGCTTGTGCCGCGACCGGGTGGCGACCAGCAGGCGCCGTCCCACTATCGGCGGACCCCCGCGAGCGCCGCGGTCTGCGCCTCGAACAGCCGGCCGAGGCCGACGTTCGCGAGGTCCAGCAGCTCGTCGAGCGACGCCCGGTCGAACGGCTTGCCCTCGGCCGTGCCCTGGAGCTCCACGTAGGCGCCGGCGTCCGTGCCCACCACGTTGAAGTCCACCTCGGCGCGCGAGTCCTCGGAGTAGTCCAGGTCCAGGTACTTGACCCCGTCGATGATCCCGACGCTCACCGCCGCGACGTGCCCCACCAGGTGGCGGTCCATCCCATAGGTGATCAGCGCCGCGGCCAGGGCCACGTAGCCGCCGGTGATGGACGCGGTCCGGGTGCCGCCGTCGGCGACGATGACGTCGCAGTCGATGGTGACGGTGCGCTCGCCGAGGTGCGCCAGGTCCACGACGCCGCGCAGCGACCGCCCGACGAGTCGCTGGATCTCGTGGGTCCTGCCTCCGACCTTGCCCTTGGCGCTCTCGCGCTCGGAGCGCTCCGCCGTGGCGCGCGGCAGCATCTCGTAGGTGCCGGTGACCCAGCCCGTGCCCTTGCCGCGGAGGTGCGGCGGGACGCGGTCCTCGATGGTCGCCGCGCACAGGACCTGTGTGTCGCCGAAGCGGATCAGGCAGGAGCCCTCCGCCCACTTCTGGACCCCCAGCGTGATCTCGATCGGGCGCAGGTCGCCAGGATTTCGCCCGTCCGCGCGGACCCCGGTGCGGTTGCCGATGCCGGCCGGCGGCCGATTCCCGATGCTCATGCCGATGCCTCCCGGCGCTCGTCCGCCTTCGCGGCGTCCCAGAGCGCGTCCAGCTGTTCGAAGGAGAGGTCACGGAGGGCCACGCCGCTCGCGGCGGCGGAGCGCTCCACGTGCCGGAATCGCCGGCGGAACTTGTCGTTGGCCGAACGCAGCGCCGCCTCGACCTCGATGCCGGTCTTGCGCCCGACGTTGACGAGGACGAACAGCAGGTCGCCCAGCTCCTCCGCGCGGTGCTCGGCGGTCTCGGCCTCCACGAGCTCGCCCACCTCCTCGCGGACCTTGTCCAGCACGCCGTCGATCGACGGCCAGTCGTAGCCCAGGTTGGCGGCGCGCTCCTGCATCTCCTGGCTGGCAGCCAGCGCCGGCAGGGAGCGGCTGATGCCGTCCAGCGCGCTCTTCGGCTGCGCCACGCCGGTCTCGTCGGAGGCGGCCGCTGCCGCGGCCTCGCGCTCGCCCGCCTTGATGCGCTCCCACTGGCGGTTCACGTCGGACGCGGTGCGCGCCTCCGCTTCGCCGAACACGTGGGGATGGCGGCGGACGATCTTGGTGGCCAACGCCTGCCAGACGTCGGTCAGGTCGAACACGCCTTCCTCGGCGGCGAGCTGCGCGTGGAGGACGATCTGGAGCAGGAGGTCGCCCAGCTCTCCGGCCAGCTCCGGCGTCGCGCCGCCGGCCAGCGCGTCGTAGACCTCGTAGGCCTCCTCGAGGAGGTGGTTGCGCAGCGTCTCGTGGGTCTGCTCGCGGTCCCAGGGGCAGCCGTCGGGGGCGCGCAGGCGGTTCGAGATCCACGGCATGCCCCACGGCGAGGCCGCGTCCGCGACATGGGCCACGGGTCCGAGGTACAACGGACCGGCGAGGTCCGCCGCGGCGAGCTCGCCGACGGTGGTGCCCTCCGCGCGCCCGAAGCGGCCAACGGGATGGTCCTGGGGGTAGAGGCGGCGCAGCACGTCGAGCGGGTCGAGGCCGCGCGGCCCGTGCCGCCCGGCGAGCGGGACCGGCGGCGCGGCCACGGGAGCCACGGGGGCCACGCCCGGTTCGCCGTCCACGGCGGCGCTCGATGGGGCGGGGGCGCGGAACCGGGCCACGGGCACCACGAGCAGGGGCAGCGACGGCTCGATCGGGACCGCGATCAGGCGCTCCGCGGTCACCACCGCGAGCCCCGCCGAGGCGTCGAGACCCCAGCGGAGGCGGGCCTCGGCAAGCAGCGCGTCGAGCATCGTCGGCTGTCGGGGCCGGCGGCTAGCCGGTCGTGGAGCCGGTGATGGCCGGGTCCTGCCAGACCGTGTAGTCCGCCTTGGCCTTGGTGTACCAGGTGGTGTACGCCGACGACTTGATGGACGCCGCCTGGTCGCCGTCCGGGACCTTGGTGGCCTCCTCGGCGACCCAGAAGATGTAAGTGCCGTCGCCGTCGATCGCCGTGACGGTGCTGACCCTGCCCACGGGTGCGGCGAACATCGCGGCCGTGATCGCGTCCGACAGCTGGAGCGTGTGCTGGCCGACCCAGCCCAGGTCGCCCTTGCTGCCCGAGCTCTTGTCATCCGAGTTGTCGCGGGCCAGCGCCTGGAACGTCGGGAGGTCCTTGGCCTGGGCCACCAGCTTGTCCGCCCACTGCGCGTCGGTGGGGCCGTGCATCACCTGGATCACGTGCCACCCGAAGGCGGACTTGACCGGGTCCAGGAGCTGCCCGGGCTGCAGGCCGGGCTTGGTGACCGCGGCGAGGAACGCGGCGTCCACCTGGTCGGTGGTGGAGAAGTAGGGCAGCTTGCCGCCGCTCGTCCGGGCCGCGGTCTCGTCCGAGTCCGCGCGGGCGAGGGCGTCGAACTGGCTCGGGTCCGCCTTGAGCCTGGCGAGCTCGGCGTCGGCGAGGACCTTGGCCTTGTCCCAGGCGGGGTCCGTGGCGGCGAGCTTGGAGGCGCCGTTCGGGTCGTGGTTGGGCGAGAACAGGATGTGGCGGACGCGGATGGCGCCGTTGCCGGTCTCGCTGGCGCTCGTCTGCATGTAGATCTCGTAGACGTGGCGCTGCGGGGCGGAGACCATCGCTCCGGCGATGATCGTGTCGGACAGCCGGGTATTGGCGGCCGCGTACCGGAAGGTCTGGTTCAGGTCGTCCAGGTTGATGCCGGCGGCCTTCGCCTGGTCCGTGAGCGTCGGGTCCGCGACCGGCGCGAGCACGTCGGTGAACTTGCCGATGCGGTAGCTGCCGTCGGCGCCTGCGATGACGTCCGTGGCGGCGTTGGCCTGGGCCGCGAACAGCGCGGTCACGAACGCGGTGTCGAGCGTGGAGTTGGTGTCGATGTAGCCCACGTCGCCGCCGGCCGGGGCCGTGGCCGTGTCCGTGGAGGTGGACCTGGCGATCGTCGCCCAGTCGCCGCCGCCCTTGAGCGCGGTCTTCGCCTGGTCGGCCTTGGCCTTGGCGGCGGCCTTCTCCGCATCGGTCGCGGCCGTCTCGCCGGTCGCCAGCTTGGGCGCCACGACGATCATCCAGGCGTGGCGCATCTCGGGCGTCGTGGTCGCCTGGGCGATCCTGGCCTGGACGTCGGCGTCGGAGAGGGTGAGGCCCTGCTTCTTGACGAGGTCCAGCTGGATGAACCCCTGGGTCAGCTGGTTGAGGGCGTTGACCTGGATCGACGTCAGCTGCGTGTCCAGCGCGCTGATCCGGGCGTTGGCGTCGGTTGCCCAGAGATGGCCGGAGCTCAGCAGGGTCCGCACGTGGCGCCGCTGGTAGTCGATGATGAAGCTGTCGACGGCCACCTGCTTCGCGAGCTGGTCCTTGCTGATCGACTGGTCGTTGACCTTGGCCGCGGCCGCGAGGTGGTCGCCGTACCAGGACACGCCGCCGGCGACCACGAGCAGCAGCAGCGCCGCGAGGATCGTCAGCCCGAACCCGATGTTCATGAAGAAGTTGCGGCGGGTCCGGTCGTCCCAGGAACGGGAGCGACTCGGGCCCTGGCGGGCGCGGAACGTCATGGGGGTGGTGGATCCTCGTGGTGTGGCGGCCGCCCTGCGAGGGAAGGTGCCCTCGGCGCCGCGGCGCGAACGTGGCGCCGCGCGATCGTACCGCGTGCGCGCGGGATCGTGCGTCGCCGGTCGGTCGGTCGGCGCGACCGGCGCCCGTCAGCGGCCGTCGCGGGCGAGCGTCTCCACGAGGCGCAGGTAACCCGCCTGCAGGCGCTCCCAGGACAGGGCGGCCACGACGTCCGCCGTGCGGGCGATCGACGCCGCCCGGGCCTCCGGCTCGTCGACCAGCCGGAGGAGCGCACGGACCAGGTCGTCGGCGTCGCCGGCCTCGTAGGTCGCGATCGTCCCGGCAGGGAACGTCGCCTCCACCATCGGCAGCCGCGACGCGATCACGGGCTTGCCCATGGCCGCGTACTCGAAGATCTTGGTGGACAGGCTGAAGTCCGTGAACTCCGTGCGGCGCGTGGGCGCGAGGCCCACGTCGGCGAGCGCGATCGCGGCCGGCACGTCCTCCAGGGGGATCCGGCCGTGGAAGGTCACCCGGTCCGCCAGGCCGGCCTCGGCCGCCCGATCGCGCAGCGGGATCTCCGCGAAGTCCCGCCCGTACAGGTCGAGGGTCACCGGCAGCTGGGGACGCACGCGACACAGGCGGGCCAGGGCGTCGATCACGACGTCCACCTCGTACACGGACGAGAGCGCGCCCGCATACACGAGACGCAGCGTGCCGTCGGCCATGAACGCTCGGGCCCCGTGGACCGACGGGTCGAAGCGGGCGAGGATCGGCGCGTTGAGCACGACGTGGACCTTGCGGGCCGGGACGCCGGCCTCCACGAGCCGCCGCGCCAGCGCGTCGTTCACCGTGATCGCCTCGTTCGCCATCCAGATCGAGAGCCGCTCCTGGGCGACCAGCGCCGCATGGACGAGGGGGTTGGTGGCCCGGGGAAAGCGCATCCGGAAGAACTCCGGCATGGCCTCGTGCAGGTCGATGATCACCGGGACCCCCACCAGGCGGAGCGGCAGCGCCGCGAACACCAGCGCATCCGGGATCGTGTGCACCTGGACCAGGGCGTACCGGCGACGGCGATGCGCGCGCGTGAGGGCGGCGCCCGCGCGCAGCAGGAACTCCGCGTACTCGAGGAGGTAGGTGCCGATGCCCGCGCCCTGGTGGCGCTGGACGTCGAGCCGGTGGACGCGGACGCCCGCGACGGTCCCCGTGTCCGGCAGACCCTCGCGCCGGAGCGCGAACACGTCCACCTCGCGCCCGCTCGCGAGCACCGCCTCGGCCTCGCGCCGGACGCGCGGATCCTCCTCGTAATAGGCGTGGACCAGCATCGCCACGGGACGGCGCCGCACGGCTCGCCCCGGCGGCGCGCCTTCCCCTGGGCCGGCCGTCGTCGTCACGCCCGCGATGGTAGCGGGTGCGCCCGCGCGCACCGAGGCCCGAAGCCTGCGGCCCCCCGTAGAATGGGGCCCGGGTCGGCCTCCAGCAGGTGATCGCCAGGAGAAGCAGGATGCGTGGTGCGAGGCGTCGCCTCCGGATCGTCGGGCTCGCGCTTGTTGCCCTGCTGGCGATCGGGGCGATCGGCTATGGGGCGTGGACGCGGATCATCCAGCCGGCGATGCTGCCGTCCGAGCCGTCCATGCCGGCCCTCTCCGCGGACCTCCAGAAGCTGCAGGACTACTACCACTTCCGGTTCCTGCCGGATGGGTACCCGGGCAAGCTGCTCAACGGCACGCTCACCGTCGAGCCGATCTACGGCCGGTATGTCATCGGCGACTACATCCGCCAGTACCAGGCAACGCCGACCCCGGAGCTGCGGGACGCCATCGCCAAGGTCTCCCATGCGGCGATCGCCCGCATGGAGCCGCTCGGCGATGCCCTGGTGTTCTGGTATCCGCCCGAGATGCA
>Ga0302299_10001937_pt1 | contig 12564 bp, 11 predicted proteins | sample III_Fen_N3_4_FD_198795 | JGI IMG/M metagenome (GOLD analysis project Ga0302299, IMG submission 198795) | Peat permafrost microbial communities from Stordalen Mire near Abisko, Sweden - III_Fen_N3_4 | ecosystem: Environmental > Terrestrial > Soil > Wetlands > Permafrost | place: Sweden: Abisko... | reverse complement strand
GGGATCCGAGGGTCGATGCGCTCGAGCGCCTCGACGAGTAGCTCCGCCACGGCGGTGGCCTTGACCCAGTTGTGGTCGGCGGGAACGACATGCCACGGCGCATGCGCAGTCGAGGTCTCGCCGAGCACGTCGTCGTAGGCGGCGCGGTAGTCGTCGAACCTGGCGCGCACGTCGAGGTCGGCCTTGCGGAACTTCCAGCGCTTCTCGGGGTCGTCGATCCGCTCCTGCAGCCTGCGCCGCTGCTCGTCCTTCGAGACGTTGAGGAACACCTTCACGATCGACGTGCCCTCGTCGACGAGCATGCGCTCCCAGGCGACGATGTGGCCGGGACGGCGCTTCCAGACCTTCTCGGGCGCGAGCTCGAGCAGCCGCACGGCGACGACGTCCTCGTAGTGCGAGCGGTTGAAGATGCCGATCGTGCCGCGCGCCGGCAGGACGGCGTGGACGCGCCAGAGGTAGTCGTGCCCGAGCTCGGTCGCCGTCGGCGCCTTGAACGACGCCACGTTGCAGCTCTGCGGGTTCACTCCCTCGAAGACGGTGCGGATGACACCGTCCTTGCCCGAGGCGTCGAGCCCCTGCAGCACGAGCAGGACAGCGTGCTTGCCCTCGGCGTAGAGGCGCTGCTGCAGCTTCTCGAGCTTCGCACGGAGCTCATCGAGCCGCGCGTTGGCCTGCTGCTTGCCCTCGAGCCCGAGCGTGTCGGCGGCGTCTCGTTTCGCGAGCCGCGGCTTCGTGCCCGGCTCGACCCTCAGCTTGTCGATCATCAGCCGATTCTACGGGTCGCGTTGTCATAGACTCGGCGCCATGGCTGACCGCGGGTCGTTCACGCTCGGCAAGATCCTCGATCCCGCCACGGGCAAGCCCGGGAGCGACGACCTCGTCGTCAGGTCGAGCGACCTGACGACGCACGGCGTGATCGTCGGCATGACCGGCTCCGGGAAGACCGGCCTCGCGATCGTCCTGCTCGAGGAGGCGCTGCTCGCGGGGATCCCTGTGCTGATCATCGACCCGAAGGGCGACATGGGCAACCTCGCGCTCACGTTCCCCGATCTCTCCCCTGCGAGCTTCCAGCCCTGGGTGAACGCCTCCGATGCGCAGGCCGCGGGCATCACCGTCGAGGCGCTCGCCGAGCAGACGGCCACGAGCTGGCGCGAGGGCCTCGCGGCGCAGGGCATCGGCCCGGAGCGGATCCAGCAGCTCAGGGACGCCGCGGACGTCACAATTTACACCCCAGGCTCGTCGGCGGGGGTGCCGCTGAACGTGATCGGCTCGCTGCGGGCGCCGACGCTCTCGTGGGATACCGAGGCCGAGGCATTGCGGGACGAGATCGAGGGCACCGTGACGAGCCTCCTCGGCCTCGTCGGGATCACCGCCGACCCGCTCTCGAGCCGGGAGCACGTTCTCCTGTCGAACCTGATCGAGAACGCCTGGCGGGCGGGCCGTGACCTCGACCTCGGTGGCCTCATCGGGGAGGTTCAGTCCCCCCCGCTTCGCAAGCTCGGCGTCTTCGAGATCGACGCGTTCTTTCCGCCCAAGGATCGAACCGAACTCGCGCTGAAGCTGAATGCGCTGATCGCCTCGCCCGCATTCGCCGCCTGGGGCGAGGGCGCATCACTCGACCCGCAGTCGATGCTGTTCACCCCCGAGGGGAAGCCGCGGGCGGCGATCGTGTACCTCGCCCATCTCTCCGACGAGGAGCGGATGTTCGCGACGACGCTCGTGTTCGGCAAGCTCGTGACGTGGATGCGCGGCCAGGCCGGCACGTCCGACCTGAGGGCGCTCGCCTACATGGACGAGGTCGCGGGCTACCTGCCGCCGACTGCCGCGCCTCCCGCGAAGAAGCCGATGCTGACGATCCTCAAGCAGGGCCGCGCCTTCGGTCTCGGTCTCGTGCTCTCGACGCAGAATCCCGTCGACCTCGACTACAAGGCGATGTCGAACGCCGGCACGTGGCTCGTCGGCCGCCTCCAGACCGAGAACGACAAGGCCCGCGTGCTCGAGGGCCTTCGCTCTGCCGCGGGCGGAGCCGACATCGCGTCGCTCGATGCGGCCATCGGCGCCCTCCAGAAGCGGCAGTTCATGCTCGTCTCCGCGAAGGACTCGAAGCCTCACGTCTTCTCGACCCGCTGGGCGATGTCGTACCTCCGCGGGCCGCTCACGAAGGAGCAGGTGCAGCTCCTGATGAGCAAGGTGCCACGGCCAGTCGGGGCGCCCGCGCCGGTGGCACCGGCAGAGCCGGCAACCGGCGCCACGGCGGTAGCCGTCCCTGCAACCGCCACAGCTCCGCTCGCCGCCGACGAGACCTCCGTCGCTCCGGCAACGCCGCCCGGGACGGCGGTCTTCTACCTCGATCCGGCCGTTCCGTGGGCCTCTCAGGTCGGGGCAACCGCGGGAATCACCCGCCTGCACGCCTTCCTCGCCACGCGTGTCGCCCTCCGCTACGACGACACCGCGGCGGGGATCGACGAGCAGCAGGAATTCGAGGCGCTGTACGGCCCGCTCGACGGCGGTCTCGATCTCGACGCCGAGACAGTCGTCGACTTCGATGACCGCGACTTCCGCCCCGAGGCGCCGGCGGGTGCGACGTACGTGCTCCCGACGGCGCAAGTCGGCGAGGCGAAGTTCTTCACCCAGGCGACGAAGAACGTGCAGCAACGCCTCGTCGCGAACCGCGCCCTCGAGGTCTTCCGCAACAGGGAGCTCAAGCTCAGCTCGCGGCCCGGCGAGACGGAGGACGCGTTTCGCCAGCGCTGCGACGAGGCCGGCCAGGAGAAGGCCGACGAGGAGACCGTGAAGCTCAGGAACCGCCTCGAGACGAAGAAGGATCGACTCGAGAACGCGCTCGAGCTCGCGAAGCGCCGCGTCGAGGAGATCGACACGCAGACGAAGTCGCACGAGGCGACGACGATGATCGCAGGCGCCGGGGCGGTACTGGGCGCGCTCTTCGGCGGCAAGCGCAATGCACGCTCGATCGCGAATGCCGTCGGCTCGGTTGCCTCGAAGGCGGGCCAGACGGCGACGTCGTCGGAGCGTCGCCAGACGGCCGAGGCGAAGGTGTCGCAGACGCAGGACGACCTCACGCAGATCGAGCAGGAGATCGTCGACGAGGTGACCGCGATAGACGACAGGTGGAAGACCGTCGCGGAGGCCGTCGAGACGGTGTCGATCCGTCTCGAGGCGACGGATGTGCGGGTGACCGACGTGAGGCTCGTCTGGGTCCCGGTCGACTAGCGCTCGTGGCCGTGTGCGTGCTCGGCCTCGCCGGGTGCAGCAGCACCAGCTCGTCCGGCCCGGCCACGACCGGGTCGGCGCCGACCACGCCCGCCGGCGAAGCCGCCGTCGTCGACTACGTGAACGACGGCGACACGCTGCGCACCACCTCGGGCGCGAAGGTGCGGCTGCTGCAGATCGACGCGCCCGAGCTGCACGGCGATTGCTTCGGCAAGTCCTCTCTCGTCGCGCTCCGGCTGCTCGCACCGAAGGGGACGAGGGTCACGCTCGTCCGCGACCCCGCCCTCGATCAGGCAGACCGCTACGGACGGCTCCTGCGCTATGTCGTCGTCCACGGGACGAACGTCAACGTGGCGCTCGTCCGTGAGGGCGCTGCCTCGCCGTACTTCTTCCGCAACGAGCGGGGGCGCTACGCGGGCGCGCTGATGGCGGCGGTCGAGAAGGCCCGCGCGGCCGGCCTCGGCTACTGGGGCGCGTGCCCGCAGGCGAAGCTGAACACCGGCCTCGGCTCGATCACCGGCGCGGGCTGATCAGATCCCACCTACACCGTGCATGGCCAAGCCTCGCCCACTTCGAGCGCGTCGAGCACTACTTGTGACTGTTAGTCACTTGCGACCCTCGCTGCCACCTGGACGGCTGAGGTGACCGGCGCTTCGTCGGGTGGTCGTCGTTAGGGTGAACCGGATGACGCATTTCTGGCATCCGGTCGCGAACATGCACGCCGTCCAGGCGTCCGGTGAGCTGATCCTCGAGCGCGGCGAGGGTTGCCACCTCTGGGATGACCAGGGCAACCGGTACGTCGACTCGACCGCCGGGCTCTGGTACGCGAACGTCGGCTACGGCCGGGCCGAGATCGCGGACGCGGCGGCCGCCCAGATGCGAAAGCTCCACGCCTACTCGCACTACGGTGACCTGTCGAGCCGCCCTACCACCGACCTCGCCGACCGGATCTCCGCCATCGCGCCGATGGAGGATGCTGCCGTCTTCTTCACGAGTGGCGGCGGCGAGTCGATCGAGACCGTCGTCAAGCTCGTGCGCCGGTACTGGAGCCTGATGGACCAGCCGGAGCGTACAGTGATCATCTCGCGCGAGCGTGCCTACCACGGGCTCGCGGGCTACGGCACGAGCATCGTCGGCACCGAGGCCTTCAAGGAGGGCGTCGGGCCTCTCGCCGGTGGCACGGCCCGGGTTGCCTGGGACTCCATCGAGGCCCTCGAGCTCGCGATCGAGAGGATCGGCTCGGACCACGTGGCGGCGTTCTTCTGCGAGCCGATCATCGGCGCCGGCGGCATCCTGCTGCCGCCCGAGGGCTACCTCCGGGCCGTGCGCCAGATCTGCCGCGACCAGGGCGTGCTGTTCGTGGCCGACGAGGTGATCTGCGGCTACGGGCGCGTGGGCGACTGGTTCGCCTGCAGCCGTGCCGGCCTCGATCCGGACGCGGTGACGTTCGCCAAGGGGATCACCTCCGGCTACGTTCCGCTCGGCGGCGTCATCGTCGCGCGCACGATCCAGGAGCCGTTCTGGAACAGTCCCGCGGCGGGCGTCTGGCGCCATGGGTACACCTACTCGGGTCACGCGAGCGCAGCTGCTGCGGCCCACGTGAACCTGGACATCATCGAGCGCGAGGGTCTCCTTGCCCGCGGGCTCGCGCTCGAGACCGAGATCCCGGCTGCGCTCGCGCCGCTCCTCTCCCACGAGCTCGTGAGCGAGATCCGCGGCGGGCACGGCGCCGTGGCGGCCGTCCAGATCGACCCGGCCCTGCTCGCCGACGACCCGGGCCTCACCGACCGCGTCACGCTGAAGGCCCGCGACCACGGCGTCCTCACGCGCACGCTCGTCGGCGGCGGGCTGCAGATCTCGCCCCCACTCGTGATCACGCCTTCGGAGCTGGACGAGGTCGCCTCAGGCCTGGCCGGCGCGCTCGACGACGTCGCCGCTTCGCGCTAGCCGCAGGAACCGCGCCCACGGGAAGTCGGGGCCGGGGTCCCAGTGGTCGCTCTTGCGGAAGGCCGCGCTGACATCCGCGTGCCCGGTGATCCCACGCCTGCCCGCGACGAGATCGGCGGCCCTGAGGCGGCGGAACGGGATCCCGTGTCTCGCGCAGACCTCGGCCGTCAGCCCGGCCGCCCGCTCGACGACGGCGCGGCTGTAGGCGTCGTTCCACCCGAGCGCCCGCTGGCCGGCGAAGCCCGCGAGCTCGATCCCGATCGAGTTGGCGTTGCCTCCGCGTGCGTGCCACGCGATGTCCTCCTCGCGTACGCACTGGACGACGGTGTCCGCGTCGACGCAGTAGTGCGCCGAGACCTCGGAGGCAGGGTTCTCGAACCAGCGGGCGCACAGCTCGGCGGCACCGGTGCGCTCCGCGATCTCCATCGTGTGGATCACGATCACGCCGATCGACCGCCCATCGGCGGTGGTCAGATGCGGGCTCTCGACGAACGGATACGGCACACGCCCTCCCGGGAAACGGCGCCGCAGCCGACGCGAGCATACTGGTACAAGAGGCCCGATGAAACAACTCTGGGCGCCGTGGCGCCTCGCATACGTGCAGGAGGCGGGCGCCGCCGAGGAGTGCGTCTTCTGCCTCGAGGCCGCCGGCGAGCTCGGCAGCTCGAGCCTCGTCGTGCACCGGGGCGAGCGGACCATCGTCCTGCTGAACAAGTTCCCGTACTCCTCGGGGCATCTCATGGTCGCGCCCGTGCGCCACGCGCCCGCGCTCGGCGACCTCGACGCCGAGGAGGCGCGCGAGCTGCACGAGCTGACCGTGAAGGCGATCGAGACCCTCGGCGCCGCCTACGGCCCGGAGGGCTTCAACGTCGGCCTCAACCTCGGCGCCGTCGCGGGCGGGTCGATCGCGGCCCACCTCCACCAGCACGTCGTGCCCCGCTGGGCGGGCGACACGAACTTCATGCCCGTGCTGGCCGACGTGAAGGTGCTCCCCGAGCACCTGGAGGCCACGCGCGCCCGCCTGGCGGAGGCCTGGTCGTGATCCGGGAGCTCGCCGAGAACCCGAACGTGCACCAGACGCTCTCGGCCGGGCGGGAGCTTCTGACCGATCCGGCAGGCCGCTTTGCGATCTACCTCTCCCCCGGCCTCGGCGCGCACAGCGCCACCGTCCAGCGCGTTCGGCTGGCGCCCGAGGAGGTCCCGCATGCCGTCGAGGAGATCCGCTGCCTGCTGCGCGCACGCGGCCGCGGCGGCGCCGAGTGGGAGCTCGGCGAGTCGTGCACGCCGGCGGACCTGATCGACCGCCTCGGAGCGCTCGGGATCGTCCCGGACGAGGCAGAGCCGGTCGCGATCGGGATGGTGCTCGAGTCGGGGGACGAGCTCCCCGCGCCGCCCGGCGTCCTCGCCCGGCCCATCGAGTCAGTCGACGAGCTCGTGCTGGCGCGCCGCATCCAGGACGAGGCCTTCGGCGACAATCTGGGCGAGGAGGCCGGATACGCCCAGGCGGAGGCCGACTTCGCCCGCGAGGGCGTCGACGGCTCCATGTTCCTCGCGTTCGTCGACGGCGAGCCCGTCGCTGCCGGGTACGCCTCCTACACCCCGCTCGGCCTGCTCCTCTTCGGCGGCGCCACGCTGCCTGCCGCCCGCGGAAAGGGCGCCTACCGCGCCCTCGTCGCTGCCCGCGCCCGCGAGGCGGCTGCGAGGGGCACGCCGGTGCTCGTCACGCACGCCGGCAAGATGTCGCGGCCGATCCTCGAGCGGCTGGGCTTCCGACCCGTGGCCCGGATCGACCGGTTGCTCGACGTCCTGCCCAACTGACGAGGATCTCCTGAGCGATACTGCGGACGTGCCGCGAGGCTTGCCCACGGGGACGGTGACGTTCCTCTTCACCGACATCGAAGGCTCGACGCGCCTCCTCAGGCGGGTCGGGGCCGAGCGCTACGCCGACGCTCTCGCCGACCACCGCGGGACGCTCCGCGCCGAGTTCGCCGCGGGCGGCGGCGTCGAGGTCGACACCCAGGGCGATGCCTTCTTCGTCGCGTTCCCGACCGCCGCCGGGGCCGTCACCGCGGCAGCCGCCGGCCAGCGGGCGCTCGCGGCAGGACCGATCACCGTCCGCATGGGCCTCCACACCGGCGCGCCGACGACGACCGCCGAGGGCTATGCGGGCATCGACGTCCATCGCGGCGCGCGGGTCGCCTCGCTCGCGCACGGCGGCCAGGTGATCCTCTCGGCCACGACAGCGGCCCTCGTCGAGGAAGAGCCGCTGCTCGACCTCGGCCGGCACCGGCTCAAGGACTTCGACGCGCCCGCCCAACTCTTCCAGCTCGGCACGGCGGAGTTCCCGCCGCTACGCACGCCGGGCGCCGTCGAGCTCCCGACGCCTGCGACGCACTTCCTCGGCCGCGAGCGCGAGCTCGTCGAGGGAGCGTCGCTGTGGCTCGACCGCGAGCCGCGCCTGCTCACGATCGTCGGCCCCGGTGGCACGGGCAAGACGCGCTTCTCGATCGAGCTCGCGCGCTTCCTGGCCGAGGAGGCCGACGCAGGCACGGTCTTCGTGCCGCTCGCGCCCGTGCGCGACGCCGGGCTGATCGTGCCGATGATCGCCGCGCACCTCGGCGCCTCGGGCGAGACGCCGGCCGCGATCGCCACGCGGATCGGCGAGAAGCGGGCGCACGTCGTCCTCGACAACCTCGAGCAACTGCTCCCTGACGCCGCCAACGTGATCGCGGGCCTCCTCGCCGCTGCTCCGTCCCTCCGGATCGTGGCGACGAGCCGCGAGCCGCTCCGCATCGCCGGCGAGGCCCAGCTCGACCTGCCCCCGATGGTCGAGGCCGAGGCCGTCACGCTCTTCCTCGAGCGCGCCCAGTCGATCCGCTCCGGCCTCGCCGACTCACCGGCCGTCCACGAGCTGATCCGCCGGCTCGACGGCCTCCCCCTCGCGATCGAGCTCGCGGCGGCCCGCGTCAAGCTCCTCGGCCCCGAGCAGCTGCTCCAGCGCATCGGGCAGCGGCTCGACCTCCTCAAGGGGGGCCGCGACGTTGACGAGCGCCACGCGACGCTCCGCACCACGATCGCCTGGAGCTATGACCTGCTCGACGAGTGCGAGCAGCAACTCTTCGCCCGGCTCGCCGTCTTCCGCGGCGGCTGCACGCTCGACGCGGCCGAGGACGTGTGCGGGGCCAACCTCGACACGCTCGCGTCCCTGCTCGACAAGAGCCTCGTCCGCCGCCGCACGGACCCGGACGGCGAGGAGCGCTTCTGGATGCTCGAGACGATCCGCGAGTTCGCCCGCGAGCGGCTCGACGAGTCCGGTGAGGAGGACGAGCTACGCCGGGCGCAGGCCGACCGGCTCATCGAGCTCGCCGACCGGGCCGGCACCCGCGCCGTCATCGACAAGCCACTTCCGTGGAACTTCGACCTCGTCGAGCCGGAGATCGACAACGCCCGCGCAGTTCTCGCGTGGTCGGTCGACCACGATCCAGCCCGCGGCCTCCACCTGGCAGCGTGGCTGGAGGCGTTCTGGGTGGTTCGCGACCCGGTCGAGGGAGCGGCGTGGCTGGAGCGGCTGCTCGAGAGAACGGCCGACGCAGACCCCTACCTCCGCGCCTCCGCATTGCGGGCCCTGGGCGGCACGCTCGACATTTTCGGCCAGCATGAGCGTCCGGCCTCGTGCTATTCCGAGGGCCTGGAGCTGTTCGCCGCTTTGGGCGCCACTCACGACGCCGCCCATATGCGGTTCCGCGTCGCAGCCAACATGGTCCTCAGAGGCGAGATGGATGCGGCCTGGCCCCTCCTCGAGGAGGCGCTCCGCAAAGCGCGCGCGCTCGGCTCGAAGATCGGTGAGAGCCAGCCTCTGGCTTACCTCGCCCACAGGGCCTACATCGAGGGTGATCTCGAACGCGCGGTCGCTCTCAAGCTCGAGAGCGGAGAGCTCGGCCGTGAGGCCGGCTGGGCCTGGTGGGAGGCCGGGCAGCTGGAAGGGGCGGCAGGCCTCGAGCGCGAGCGCGGTAATCTCGATGCGGCGGAGGGATACGCGCTTCGCGCGCTCGAGCTCTCACTCGGCCTGGGAGATCGCCAACACGTCGTCTTCGCCGCGGCCAACCTCGCGACGATCGCGGCAGCCCGCGGAGACACAGAGCGCGCTGGTCGGCTCTGGGGTGCGGTCGAGAGCGAGGCTGCCGCCGGCGGCATCGGACAGTGGGACAAGGAACGGGACGAGCTCGAGGCCCTCGTGCTCGTTGTCGACGGCCCCGCATTCGCCAGCGCCCGCGAGGAGGGCCGCCTCTTGTCGATTCCAGCCGCCGTCGGCCTCGAGAGCGCCTAACGGGGCGCGAGGGGCTCGAGCGCGGACCACGCCTTCGGGCCGGTGGTCGGATAGTCATACAGGCTCCACCCCGTCACCGTGCCGTCGTCCGTGACCGCGTCGGCGAACGCCTTCAGCTCCTCCGCGGTCATCCGGTTCGCGACGCCGCCGGCGGCGTCAATCGGGATATCCGGCCCGACGGCGGCCCGCAGCAGGCGCAGCGAGCGCGCCACGTAGCCGTAGGTGGCGTCGTACCCGTGCATGCCGCCGCCGGTGTAGGTCATCGGGATCCACGCGTCGACGAGCGGCGTCAGCTGCTGCCGCGGGAAGCGTGGCCACACCGCCGGGTGCCGCTCGAGCCCGCGCGGAGCGTAGCTGATCGCAGCCACCGGCGTGTCTCCCGCCTCGGTGCGGAGCGTGCGGCCGAGCGCGAGCAGCCTGGTCGTGCGCAGCCCGACGCTCTTGAGACGCAACGACTCGATGTCCAGCGCGACGCCGTCGAAGGCTGCACCGGCGGGGGTGCGGAAGGCGAGCATGGCGCGCGTCCGGCGCAGGTCGACGGCCGGCTGCGCGAACCCCGGCAGGTACCACCCGACGACCTGGATCCCCCGGGCCTGCAGCGCGTCCGCGAAGGCGCCGAGCGCCGCCGGGTTGACGACGTCGGTGGCGCTGCGGTCGTTGGCCGTCTCGACGAAGACCGTGTGCACCCCGCGGGCCTGGAGCCGCGCCGCCGTCGCCACCGGATTCCGGTAGACAGGCCCGTCGTAGACGTCGAACCACGTGCCGAGGCCGGCGAAGACTCCCGGGTCGGCCCTCGGCGCTGCATGCGCCTGCAGCGGCACGAGCACGACGAGAGCGGCGATCGAGGCAAGTGCGAGGCGGCGCACGCCTGCGAGTCTACGGGGCCGCGTATGAGGAAGCGGTGAACGCCGGGCGGCTAGACTGAGCCGCGCATGCGGGCGTAGCTCAGTTGGTAGAGCGTCGGCTTCCCAAGCCGTAGGTCGAGGGTTCGAGTCCCTTCGCCCGCTTCGATCTCGAGCCGGTTGTGGCCAGGGCTACTGCTTCATTCCCCAGCCGCCGCTGAGGCTGCCGGGTGCTCCGCCGTACTTCCCGCAATCGCGGCACGCGAGATACCGTTCGCCCTCGTTCACTCTGGTCGTCCAGTTGTGGAGACCGAGACGACACCGAAGCTTCTTCCTCGCCATCGACACCTCCACTCGGATGCTTGCACTCACGGTCTCGCGGCGCAAGCCCAGTGCTGCCGACGCGGGCTCACATCCGGCTCGGGCAGAGACCCCATGGCCGCGGCCTCTGCCTGGCCGTGATGCATGAGTCCTCGTGCAGCGGGACGAGCTCGTCAGAGACCGGCGCACTCACCCTTCGCGTCGCCGCCGACGATGCTCGCCGGGAACCCCGTGTCACCGAGTTGCGCGTTCGGGACGTTGTGCTTGCAGCCCAGGTTCCTGCCGACCGTGTTCGCCGCGATCTCGGTCGAGTCCGGATCTCCGGCGGACATGTCGCTCACGGACACGTCCCCACCGACGGTGTCGCGGATCACGCCGAACCAACCGCCCGTCCAGCCGCGGACGTTGAGGTGCCCGCCGACCGTGCTGTCCTTGATCGGGAAGTTCAGCCCGGCAGCAGCAGGTCCGCCGCCGCCGCTCGAGTCGACGTTTCACTGACGCGTCAGAGGTCGCCGCCGGGCGCCGGATTCTACGCCTCGAGCCGGGCTTTCACAACGGCCCCGTTCACGCTCCGGCACGAAAGCATGAGCAGGAGGACCGGGCACTGATGTCCGGCCCCCCTGCCCGCTATTCCTGGGAGGGGAATGCGTCAAGCCTTCCACGGCAAACCTGAACATCGCCTGAACGAAGCCGGAAACGAGGGCCGGACGTTCTCGGTGGATTACCCCACAAGGGTGAGAGTGGACTCCGGCGACCCGTCGATGGATACGGGACGATGCCTGCGACGAGAAGCCTCATCGCCGCACTGGTTGCCGCAATCAGCGGGTATGCGGTCGTCCGCACGGGCGGTTCGATGATGCGCAACGGCATCGAGCTCCAGGATGGTGGTGGCTGGGCCGCACTCATCATCGCCGAGGCCTGCGTGAGCTTCGCAGCCGTGGGCGTCGCGCTTTCCTGACGGCGCCCGCCCGCTTCAGGCGCTCACCGGGCAGCCGCTGCCCCGCGGCGGCGATCTCTACTCGGCCACGGCCCGGTCGCCGACGTACCCGTGCTCGACGATCTGGCGACCCATCTCGAGGTAGAGCTCGGGATCCGTCGATGCCCACGTCCCGAGCCCGTCGACGTAGCGGTGTACATCGAGAATGCCGCGGCGATGAGGACGGCATCGTGGATCTCGACGTCCGTGGCCCCTTCGGCCCGGGCGGTGGCGACATCCTCCGAGGTGACGAGCTTGCCGTTCTGCTGCACCTTTGCGCGATCGTGAGGAGTGCCCGGAGCTTGTCGCTGATCGGCGCAGTGGCCGGATCGCGCTTCACCTGGTCGACGACGGGCATGCCTCCGTCGAGCTGGAGCGCCGCGAAGCTGCCGTGGGACGCCTGACAGAACTGACAGTCGTTGAGGCTCGAAGAGCGCGAGGAGCGGGTAGCATCTTATATATGCGGCGCGCATATGTTCTTGCCGCTCCGCTCGCGGTCTCGTTCGCGCTCGCACTCGGTGGGTGTGGAGGCGGATCGGCGCCGCGCACACCGATCCCGGTCGTGACGTCCACCGTCGGCACCGGCGCCGACAAGACGTGGGTCATCGCCCCGGGTCGCGGTGACCCGATCAGCGTCGTCGTCTTCCTGCACGGGCTCGGCGATCAGGCCGAGACGACCCCGGCACACCACCGCCCCTGGCTCGACCACCTGGCGCGGTCGGGGAGCTACGTGCTCTACCCCCGGTACGAGTTGCGCCCGGGCGCCGCCCTCGGCATGAAGCACGCCGTGCTCGGCACGCTCGCTGCGCTCCGGAGGGTCGATCCGAACGGGAAGCTGCCGCTGGTCCTGATCGGCTACTCGCGCGGCGGCGGGATGGCCGTCGAGATGGCAGGGCTCTCCCCCGCACTCAACCTGTCTC
>Ga0302299_10001936_pt1 | contig 12565 bp, 7 predicted proteins | sample III_Fen_N3_4_FD_198795 | JGI IMG/M metagenome (GOLD analysis project Ga0302299, IMG submission 198795) | Peat permafrost microbial communities from Stordalen Mire near Abisko, Sweden - III_Fen_N3_4 | ecosystem: Environmental > Terrestrial > Soil > Wetlands > Permafrost | place: Sweden: Abisko... | reverse complement strand
CAGGAGGGCTTCCCGATGTTTTTCGAGGAAGTCGACGAGCTTCTTGAGGACCGCGTCCCGGGTCTGCCTGTCCCCGGCGGCAACCCTGGGGTTGAGCTCGCTCCGTTGCTCCTCCGTCGAAGGACGGTCGGTGTGTCGCTGGGTTAGTACGCGACGAACGCCCAGGACCTTGATGCCTTTTGCCTGGCGCCGTGCCGCTGCAACGTTCTCCATCTCGGAGAGCCGACCGACGACGCGCGACACGAAGGCACCGAGGGACTCGAAGCCAGGAGGCAGAGTGAACTCCAGCATGATCTGCTCGGGCATGAAGCCGTCTGCAGTGAAGTACTGACCGGGTCGGTCGATGACCTCACCAGGTTGACCAATCGAGCGAGGATGCGACCAGAGCCCTGGCCAGTGGCGGCCATGCTCGACCAGGTCCGCGCTGGCAGGGTTGGCGAGGGTATAGGCGACCTTCTCGACCACGTCGTCGGGCGAGGTCAGTTCCACGGCGCTGTAGCTTCCCGGGGCCCAGAAGTTCTCCCGTCGCTTGTAGTGCGCATTGAGGGCGCTCGCCACGATGCCGTCGAGCACTCGGGCGAACTCCGGGAGGTTGGCGCGAGGATCGGTGAGGACCAGGTGGACGTGATTGCTCATCACGCAGAGAGCGTGGATGCGGATCTTGAAACGCGCGGCCGCCACGGCCAGGACGTACTTGAAGACGCGGTTCACGAACGCCGACGGCTTGAGGAGAAACTCGCGTTGCGTGCAACGACGAGTAACGAGATACGTGGCATTGGGAAGAACGCGTCGAGGATCGGTCACGGGGAGTCCCATGGCACAGAGCGTGCCGCGTGCAAGGCCGCGGAAACTGGGCAGACGATCTTCTGAGAGCGACCGCGCCGCGTACCATGGTCCGCGCGGCGGACCCCTCGGTCGCCGCCGCGTGCCGAATTTTCTCGGTCGCCGGGCCTGTCAGAACCCCGTGCTACAGCACGCCAAGCCGGCGATCGGCCCGAGCCCGACCACGTGGACCCGCTGTCCCCAACTCTGCTGCTCCTCACAGGGAGTGCCCTGGGCGCCCTGGTGGCCTGGCTCGCTCTGCGTGGATGGACCGCCGTCCGACTGGCCCGCGCCAACGCCGATCGATCCGCCCTCGAGGCGCGGCTCGGGGAGCGGAACCACCAGCTCGAACGCCAGCGCCTCGACCTGACCACCCGTGAGGCCGAGCTGGCCCAGCTTCACCGCACGCTCCAGGCCCAGGCCGAGCAACGCGGCCGGCTGGAGGCGACCCTCATGGAAGAGCGCAAGGGCACGGAGGAGAAGGTCCGCCTGCTGGAGGACGCCCGCGCCCGCCTCTCCGACTCCTTCCAGGCCCTCTCGGCCGAGGCGCTCCGGAACGCCAACACGTCCTTCCTGGAGCTGGCCCGGGAGTCGCTCGCCAAGCACCACGAGGCGGCCCGCGGCGATCTGGACAAACGCCAGCTCGCCATCGCGGACATGGTGGCCCCGGTGCGCGACTCCCTTGGAAAGCTCGCCGTCGAGCTGGGCGCCATCGAGAAGGAGCGCGCGGGCGCCTACCGCCAGATCACCGAGCAGGTCGCCGCGCTCCAGGTCACCCAGAAGCAGCTCGAGCGCGAGGCGTCCAATCTGGTCCGGGCGCTCCGGACCCCGCAGGTCCGCGGCCGCTGGGGCGAGATCCAGCTCCGCCGGGTGGTCGAGCTGGCCGGCATGATCCATTACTGCGACTTCGAAGAGCAGGCCACCGTCGAGACAGAGGACGGCCGCCAGCGCCCCGACCTCCTGGTCCACCTGCCGGGCGGAAAGTTGGTCGTCGTCGATGCCAAGGCGCCGCTGGACGCCTACCTCGAGGCCGTCGAGGCGCCCGACGAGACGGTCCGCCGCGCCCGTCTGATCGACCACGCTCGGCAGGTCCGCGATCACGTGGCTGCCCTCTCCCGCAAGGGCTACTGGGAGCAGTTCCACCAGACCCCCGAGTTCGTGGTCCTCTTCCTCCCCGGCGAGAGCTTCTTCAGTGCGGCCCTGGAGCACGACCCGAGCCTGCTGGAGGCCGGCGCGGGCAAGAACGTGATCATCGCCACCCCCACCACCTTGATCGCCCTCCTCAAGGCGGTTGCCTACGGGTGGAGACAGGAGAAGCTGGCCGAGAACGCCCGCGAGATCTCCGAGCTGGGCCGTGAGCTTCACAAGCGGCTGGCCGACATGGGCGGCCACCTCTCCAAGCTGGGCCGGAACCTGGGCGCGGCGGTCGAGTCCTACAACGGCGCGGTCGGGTCGATCGAGCGCCGTGTCCTGGTCACGGCCCGCAAGTTCCGCGACCTGGAGGCGGCCGGCAGCGACAAGGAGATCGAACCGATCGAGCCGATAGACAGCACACCGCGCCGGCTGCAGGAACCGGAGCTCCTGTCGCTCGAGCCGCGTCCAGGACGGCCGGCCGGCTCTGGCTAGAAGTGAACCACGAACGGCTCCGGCTCGCGCGAGAGGTACCAGAGCACCCCCGCGACCCCAGCCGTCACGAGCGCGCTGCCGGCGCTCACGTACATCGCCCGGTTGGCCGACTCCGCGTCCCGCCGGTACCGGTCGTAGGCCGCCTGGTCCGACAACGACACGCTCCCGTTCGACTGCTCGAGCCCGTCCGCGCGCCGGCTCGAGCTCCGGGACGACAGCCCCTCGTAGAGCGCCAGACCAGCGAGACCGAGGGTGACTCCACCGACCGCGTAGGCCCCAGGCCGCATCCAGGGCGGTGGCGGCGGTCGCGGCGGTGGAATGTGCGTCAACACCACCGTCCCGCGCGTCGCGCCATCCTCCTCCGACGGCCTCAGGGCCTCCCAGAGCTGATCGAGCCCATCCGGCGCCGGCCGGCCCCGGACCACCCTCAGCGCGACGCTCCGCTGTCGCGACCGGGCTGAGGGGCCCATCGCCTCCACCGCCAGGTAGCTCTGCTGGTCCGCGGACTCCTCCGGCCGGACCGCGATCAGGAGATCGGCGCCGATCAGCGCGGCGGTCCTATCGAGGCGCGAGGCGCGCTCCTGGGCCGTGACCGCGGCCACGCAGGGTCCGGCCTCCAGCTCGACCGCGCGCTCCAGGTCTCCTTCGAGCGCGACCTCGGCCCAGTCACTCACCGTCACTTCTCGCGACATCCCGCGCCGCGCGCCGGCCACGGCCTCGACCCGGTACCGGCCGGGTGGGACGGCCAGGGAGAGCGGCGCGATCCCAACGGGAAATCCGTCCACCTCCACCGGCAGCCCCGGCGGCTGGCTGGTGATCCGGAGCGCGGCGGTGGAGCTGGCGCGGACCCGCTCCCGCACCTCCTCGAACTGGGCGAGCTGGACCGGCGAGAAGGAGCGCGGGTCGAGCTCCAGCCCGGGCTGCGCTCGGAAGATGGCCTCGAGCGTCTCCTCCAGCTCGGCTCGCCTGTTCATGGCCGAGTAGAGCTGGAGCGCCAGCGTGCGCGCCTTCAGCAGGGTCCGCGTTCGCTCGACGGACGGAGGCATCGACAGGAGCATGGCCACGGCCCGCTGCAGCTTATCCCGGACGCGCTGATCTCGGCGCACGTACTGCTCGATGGGCATCGGCGCAGCCGAGGTGCTGTCGGTCTCCGCCTCGTACAAGGCCAGGCGCGTCGCGGCCAGCGAGCCGCGCGTGGGACCGCCGAGCGGGGCCACGGTCTCCTCCTCGGAGAGCACCGCCGGACCCGCGGGCGCCCGGAGCTCCAGCTGCACCCCGAAGCGGATCAGGAGATGGAGCTGGCTGCGAAGCGCGGGGCTCAGGCTGGCGTGCGCGAGCGCGTCCCGGACGGCCGGGACGTGGCCGGGCAGGCGCGGGTCCTCACAGCTTCCGGACCCCACCACGGCGTTGGTCCGCGGCGCCTCGGCCATCGCCGGCCGGGCCACCATCAGCAACGCCAAGAACGCCAGAGCTCGCATGCAACGTCTCGGCCCGACCTGCGGCCAGCCCTCTCCACGGTCACTCCAAGGTAACACGTTCCGTCGGGTCGGCGAAGGTCGCTGATGAGGCGCGCTCATGGATCAGGGGTTCGGAACTGCGGCGACCAGCGCCCCTCCTCCTTGTCCCGCAGGGTGATGGTCTCCTCGACCGGCGGGAGGCCCTCGTGCTCGGCCCGGACCCGGTGTGCTCCCACAGTGACGGTCCGGACGACCGGCGTGGGCCCGACGCGCTCGCCGTCCACGAAGATGATGGCCCAGGTCGAGGTGGAGAAGATCCGGAGCGTCGCTTGTCCTTCCGGTGCCGGGCTGGACGCGGCGGGAGGAGCGTTCGGGCCAGCGTCCTCCGGAGGAGCCTGCTGCCGGCTCGCCCCCGAGCGGTTCGCGCCCGTCGGGTGCTGGGGTCGTCTCTCTGGCTTCAGGCGGTCGCGGCGCGCAGGCTTCGGAGGCGCCTCGGGATCGGGCGCAGCCGGAGCCGGGGGAGGCGGCCCCGGCGCTGGCGAGCTCGGGGCGGCCGGCCTGGGCTCCGGCAGGGTGATCGCAGCGCTCGAAGGCGGAGGCCGGCGAAGGTTCAGCCCGGCGCTCAGCGCGAGCAAGGCAACACAACCAACAGTCAATGCAATCCAGCGCCGCCGGGCTCGCGACGCCGCCTGAGGCGTGGCGCGATCGGGTGCAAGCTCGGCCGGAGAGGTCATGCGCTGCGTCGGCTCGCGGGCCTGGCCTGGCGAGGTGGCGCCCTCGGGCCAGAGCCGTTGCATGAACGCCCGCAGGTCGAGGTCCTCCGGCGCGCGCGCGAGCTGCAGGAGGATGCTCTGGAGCTGCCGCGCCAGCTCCTCGGCCGAGGCGACGCGCCGGTCCGGCTCCCGCTCCAGCGCGGAGAGCACGAGCCGGTCGAGCTCGGGCGGGACGCTCGGGTTCCACTTCGACGGAGGGGCGAGCTCCGGCTCCGGCCCGATCACGGCCCGGACCGTGGCCGCGTCCGACTCGCGCTGGAAGGGGTTGAAGCCTGTGATCAGCTCCCAGAGGATGACCCCGAGCGAGAACAGGTCCGAGCGGCCATCGACCTCCTCGCCCCGCGCCTGCTCCGGCGAGACGTAGGCCGGCTTGCCCTTCACCACGCCCGGCCGGGTCACGCCCGCGGAGCTGATGGCGCGGGCGATCCCGAAGTCGGCCAGCTTGACCTCGCCCTCGAACGACACCAGCACGTTCTGCGGCGAGACGTCGCGGTGGACCAGCCCCAGCGATCGCCCACCCTCGGTCCGCCGGTGGGCGTACCCGAGCGCCGCAGCCACCTGCGCGCAGATCTGGAGCGCCCGCGGCAGGCCCAGCTCCATCGGAACCAGCAGTGAACGGCACTGGCCCGTCACCTGCGCCAGGGTTCGGCCCCGCACCAACTCCATGGCGATGAAGTAGCGGCCGTCCTCCACCTGCCCGAAGTCGAACACCTGCACCAGGTTGGCGTGCGCCAGCCGCGAGGCGAGCCGGGCCTCCTGCTTGAACATCTCCAGGAACTCGGGCTGCGCGCCGAAGTCCCCCCGCAGGACCTTGATCGCCAGCTCCTTGGCGAACCCGTCCGGCCCAGGCGCCTCGGCCCGGTAGACGTCGGCCATGCCGCCCGATGCCAAGAAGTCGAGGAGTCGATATCTACCGAAGGGCTGCGCCACGCGGCACCGATCCTACACGAGAACGCCGGCCCGGCGCCGCGCCGGAGCCGACCGGGATCACTCCTCCCCGTCGGGGTCGGCGTCGGCAGCCGCACCCTGCCGGCCCTCGTCCTGAAGCCCCCACTCGGCGATCTTCCGGAGGAGGGTGGTCTTGGAGATCCCGAGCTCCTTCACCACCGCGGCCCGGCTCCCCCGGTGACGGCGCAGGGCGAGCCGGATCGCCTCCCGCTCCACCTCTGCCAGCGAGAGCCCCTCGAGCTGGAGCGCGTCGTGGTCGCTCTTGCGGTGAACCGGCTCGCAGCCCGGCGCGTCGAACACCACCAGCTCGGCCCCCAGCACCGGCCCGGCGCCGCGCAGGAGCAGGGCGCGCTGAACCACGTTCCGGAGCTGCCGGACGTTCCCGGGCCAGGCGTGCCCCTCGAGCTTGGACAGCGCCTCCTCCGACCACCGGATCCCGAGCGCGGGCGGCGCAATGCGCGCCAGGAAGCGCTCCGCCAGGAGCCGCACGTCGCCGCGCCGGCTCCGGAGCGGCGGGAGATGAATGGGGAAGACCGACAGCCGGTAGTAGAGGTCGTCGCGGAACTTTCCGGCCCCGACCTGACCGCGCAGGTCGCGGTTGGTGGCCGCCACGATCCGGGCCGAGACCTGCATCGACTGGCTCGATCCCACCGGCCGAACCTCGCCGGACTCCAGCGCGCGGAGCAGCTTGGGCTGCAGCTCCAGGGCGAGCTCGCCCACCTCGTCGAGGAACAGGGTGCCGCCGTCGGCCGCGGCGAAGAGCCCCTCCTGATCTCGGAGCGCGCCCGTGAAGGCGCCTTTGGAGTGGCCGAAGAATTCGCTCTCGGTCAAGCCGGCCGCCACCGCCGAGCAGTTCACCACCACGAAGGGGCCTTGGGGCCGGAGCGAGCGGGCGTGGATGGCGCGCGCCACCAGCTCCTTGCCGGTCCCGGTCTCGCCCAGGATCGCCACCGGCACGTCCGAGCCGGCCACCCGGTCGATGATCTCGAAGATCTGCCGCATGCCGGGATCGCCGGAGACGATCCCCTCGAACTCGCAGTCGGCCTGGGGGCCGCGGCCAGACGGCACCAGCTCGAAGGCGAGCTCGGCGCCACCGATCCCGAGCACCGCACCTGGGAGCAGCTCGCCGTGGGAGACGCGGGCGCCCGAGAGCAGGGTGCCATTGGTGGAGACCAGGTCGGTGACCCACCAGCGGCCGCCGCTCCGGTCGAGCCGAGCGTGGCGGTTGGAGACGAAGGGGTCGTCCAGGACCAGGTCGTTGTCGGGCGCCTTGCCGATGGTGAGCGCGGCGCGATCGAGCGCGACCCGTCGCTCCAGGCCCGAGCTCCGCACCCGAAGCGCCGCGGCGCCGCCGATCGGCGCCAGATCGGGCGCGCGCACCGCGGTGGCATCGCCGGCCTGCGTCGTGGGTGCCGGCCCTGGGGATCGGGTTCGAAAGATCGCCTGCCAGGTGCCGAACTGGATGGCGGCGCCGTCGGTGAGCGGCGCCTCCTGCACCGTCGCCTCGCCGAGCGCCGTCCCGCGGCCCGACCGATCCACCAGCCAGTAGCCGCCGCCGCGCCGCTCCACCACCGCCTGGAGGCGCGAGAGGGTCGGGTCCGGGATCACCAGATCGCACTCGGGGGCTCGGCCCACGGTGAGGTGATCGGCGAGCGCCACTCGTAAGAGTTCCTGGCCGTGGCGCTGAAAGGCGAGCTCGGGCATCGCCAGGAGTCTAGCGCACCACCTCCCGGGCCGCGGTCCAGAATTGGCACCACGGTGTCGAAATGAAACTGCCCTCGGCGTGATCGGCGCCGCGGGATCCCCGCCGATCCGCGGTTTCGAGCCTCCCTGTGAAGAGGCACGTGCCTTGCTCTTCCAGCCCTCGACCGCGCCGGAGCGCGGCGGTGCAGCGAAGTCAACCCAACGCAGAGGGGATTCGAAGATGAGACGCGATCGGATCGTGAAGGCAGTGGTGGTGCTGTCGTGGTTGTTTCTGGTTGGTGCGGCTCGTGCGAGCGATGACCGTTTGTCGATGTTCGGCTACTTCCGTGTGCTGGAGGGGACGCAGGTGAGCCCGACCAAGGGCAACTTCACCACCTACGGCCTGCCCGGAACCAGCAAGCTCCGGCTCGGCAACGAGACCGACTGGGCCGAGTTCGGCATGGACATGCTGGCGTTCAAGGGGGAGGACGGCACCACCGGTCACGCGGTGGTGATGCTGGGCTGGGGCTACGACGTGAACGCCATCGGGAAGGGGATGGACGTAGACAAGCCCGGCTTCCAGCAGCTCTACGTCGATCTGAGGAAGCTCCCCGGGGTCGATGCGACCTTCTGGCTGGGCAAGAAGTACTACAAGCGGCAGTACTCCCCCATCAACGACCTCTTCTACTGGTCACACCAGGGTTTCGGCGCCGGTGTGGAAGACCTGAACCTCAGCGGCGCCAAGCTCAGCTACGCAGTCCTGTCGGCCACCCAGAGCGCCAAGAACACCGGCCTGGTCCACGATCTGCGCGTGAGCGAGATCCCGATCCTGTCCGGGGGTCAGCTCACCGTGGGCGTGGAGCTGGCCCACCCGCTGGCCGAGACCCAGACCCCGTCCCTGGAGACCGGCTGGGCCGTCAACGCACAGTGGATTCAGGAGGTGCTCAAGGGCTCCAACCAGCTCGCGCTCCAGTACGGCGCCGGCCCGCTCGGGAACAGCAGCCAGTTCGGCGTGGGCGACCCCATCAACCTCCAGACTTCCAAGGACGCTCGCAAGGCGCGGCTGATCGACGCGCTCTCCTTCGGCGTGGGACCGGACGTGGCGCTGGACCTGGTGGCCGTCCTTCAGCACGACGAGCAGAACGCGGTCGGCGCCGCGCGGAACTGGGTCCAGGCCGGCGGACGGGTGACCTACTTCCTCTCCAACCACGTCTCGCTCCTGCTCGAGGCCGGCTACGACGTGACCAAGGCGCCCGGGGTCGACTCCCGCACGTTGCTCAAGGTGACCCCCGCGATCGAGCTGAGCGCGTGGCGCGGTGGGACGCCTCACATCCGGCTCTTCGCCACCGCCGCCTCGTGGAACGACGCCAGCGCCTCGGTCATCGGCCAGATCGCCGGCAGCGGGGTGGGCGTGGCTGATCCCCTCAAGAGGACCGCCTTGAACATCGGCCTCCAGGCCGAGGGCGGCTTCTGAGTCGTCGCGGGGCTCGGGCTCCGTGGGCCTGCGCCGCCTCGTCCGACCCGAGGCGCGCAGGCTTCCTCTGCGCCCGGAGCCCGGGCCCCGCGTGCCGGTCTCGTGTCGCCACGGTAGCGGCCGGGTGACACCAGTTCGCTCGCCGGAGTAAGGTGCCGCCTCGGCGCGCGAGGCGCGGCACATGACCACTCCAGAGATCGCGATGGGATCGACCCGTGCGGCCTCGACCAGCATGGACCTGGCGAGGCGCTGGCGAGACCGGCTGCTCGGACCGCTCGGCTTCGCCAACTTCGCGGTCACCGCCACCCTGATCTACTTCTTCATCAACTTCGGCCAGAAGGACGGGATCCGGACGTTCGATCTCTCCTGGGGATCGCTCGGACTGGCCGTGTACAGCCTCCTCACCGCCAACGTGCTGGTCCAGCTGGCCCAGACCGCGACCGAGCGCTGGCCGGTGGCGCGCGCCCTGCTCCTGGGATTCCTGTTCTTCGTCTTCGTGGGCGTACACGCCTACCACCTCGACGCCAGGTACCCGCTCGACTGGATGGCCCTGCGCCAGAACGCCGGCGAGGCCCTCCGGCGCGAGTCACTCGGGGTGATGCTCTCGTACTTCAGGCCTGGTCACCTGGTCATGGTGGCGGTGGCCTGGGTCGCGCTGGCGGTCATGGAGATCCTGCGGGCGCGGCGCCGCGCTCCTCCGGCCGCGGGCCTGCTGGGACGGCTCGCCTTCCTGGGGCCGCTCTACCTCGCCATGGTCGTCCTGCCGCTCCGGACCCAGGACGAGGTGACCGGTCTCGTCAGGCAGTGGGCCTCGTCCTTCTTCGCCCGCGACGCACTGCAGCCGGGGCCGGTGGAGGGCTTCCCGTACCTGCGCGACGCGATCGCGGGTGGGCTCCCCGAGGCGGGCAGCGCGGGCGCGGGGGAGCGGCCCAACATCATCCTGGTGATGGTCGAGTCGTACAGCGCCGCCTTCGTGGAGCGGCGGACGCCGGAGGGGAGGCCGTTCACCCCGTTCTTCGATGCGCTCATCCCGCGCGGCGTCTACGTCGATCGGTTCTACGGCAACTCGGTGCAGACCTGCCGCGGCCAGGAGGCGACGCTCCTCTCGGTCATCCCGAGCATGCGCGGCAAGCTGTTCACCGACTACCCGGCGCTGCGCTTCGAGGCCTTCCCTCAGATCCTCGCAGAGGCCGGGTACAGGACCGTCTTCGTTCAGGCCGCGGAGCACCTGAGCTTCGACGACACGGGCCGCTTCATGGCGCGAGCCGGGGTGCAGGAGAGCCACTCCGCGTACGAGTTTCTCTCCAGGGACGACCGGGAGCAACTCTGGGGCTGGGGGCCGGAGGACGGGCCCTTCTACCGTCGCACGCTGGAGTACCTGGACCGGGTCCACGCCGACCGCCCGGGCCAGCCGGTCTTCGCGCTCCTCGCCACCATCGCCAACCACGTCTGGCTGGCGCCGCTGGCCCAGCACAGGCGCGCGCTCTATCCCGACCCGAAGCTGCCCGAGCAGAGCTACGCCAACCTGCTCCACCTGGGCGACGGTCAGCTCCAGGAGCTGATCGAAGGCATCCGGTCCCGGTCCTGGATGAGGAACACGGTGGTCATCATCACCGCGGACCACAGCCACCCGATGAACGAGCACGGGATCATCCACACCGAGAACGGCTTCTACGAGGAGTCGTTTCGCATCCCGTTCCTGGTGCTCTGGGACGGCCGGCTCACGCCTCGACGGCTGCCGGGTCCGTTCTCGCAGCTCGACATCGCGCCGACCGTCCTGGACCTGGCCGGTATTCACTCCGTGAAGAACCACTTCCTGGGCCGGTCCGTCTTCGCGCCGCCGGTTCCGCACCGGCCCATCTTTCTGGTCCAGCCTTACGCCGGTGGGTACCTGGGTGTGGTGGACCATCCGTACAAGCTGGCCTGGAGCCTGGCGACCCGTGCGCCGTTCCTCTTCGACCTGGCGGCCGATCCGATGGAGCGGACCAACCTGGCCGGGACCGGGGTCGAGGCCGGGGCGGTCGAGGCGCGGCTCCGGGAGTCGCTCCGGACCGTGTTCCTGAACCAGCAGGTGCTCGAGCAGAACCGGCTCTGGCCCTGAAGCCCGGAGCTCCAAGTTCCGGACTTCCGCTGGCGAGCGGCAGAGCGGCCGGTCGCCCGCTGACGCCAACCGTGCGCACGTTGCGCGGCGGGACCATCCTGAGAATGACAAGGTGGAGGGTCGCGCCGCCGATGCCCAAGTGGGGAGCGGTCGTGCGGTGCCCGTGGACCAACCGGAGGTGGACCCGATGGAGCTGCTGGCGGAGCCGAACTGTCCGCGATTGGACCTGAGCTGGGTGACGCCGCAGATCGCCCTGGGCGGTCGCTCTTCGGCCACGCTGGTGGCCGTCGCTCTCCGTCACCTGGCGCTCCAGCTCGGGGCGGACTGAGTTCATGCTGGTCTTCGGAGATCACGCCCGGACCGAGCGGCCCCGGGACGTCCTCGACCAGATCGGGCGGCGCCTCGAGCAGGTGGAGTCGGCGCGGCCCGGGATCGGCCGGCACGCCGAGCTGGTGTCACTGCTCATCGAGGTGGGCGAGCTGGCGCAGGGCATCCTGGATGCCTCGCTGGCCGCGCAGGGGATCGACGGCCACGATCCGGCGGGCCGCGCGTGCATGGCGCTGGCGCTGGACCTGGCGCGGTCGGTCTGGATCTCGCACCGGAGCCGGCTGGAGCGTTTCTCCTCGCCAAATCGAGGGGGGCTCCACGCCATGCGGGCCGAGGCGCTGCCGGATGCGGTTCGGATGAAGGCGCCGGAGGGGTACGCCTTCTACGGGCTCTACCCGGAGCTCTACGGCGAGGCCGCCCAGGCTCTGGCCGGGCAGGGGAGTCGACTCCGCGTGATCGGGATCCGGAGCATCGGGACCAGCCTGGCGTCCATGGTCGCTGCGGCTGCCGGCTCCACGCGCATGCCGGTGGCGCTTCGGCCGGTGGGCGACCCGTTCGCCAGGACGCTGCGGCTCGCGCCCATGTTGGGCGCGGCGCTGGCTGGGGGAAGTGATGTCCGGTTCGCCATCGCGGACGAGGGGCCGGGGCTCTCGGGCAGCTCCTTCGGGGCCGTGGCGCGGTTCCTCCAGGCGCGGGGCGTCCCGCTGGGACGGATCGACTTCTTCCCCGGCCACCAGGGCGGACCAGGGCCGATGGCCAGCGACGAGACGCGCATCATCTGGGAGGGGGTCCACCAGCACGTGGTCCCGTTCGAGGCGATCTTCCTGGACCGATCCGGCCCGAACACGCTCGCGCGCTGGGCCGAGGACGCGATCGGGCCAGCCGTGGGGGCGGCCGAGGATCTGTCGGCGGGCGCCTGGCGCGCGCGCCTCCTGGGCGATCCGAGCCATTGGCCTGGCGTGAACATCCGCCAGGAGCGGCGCAAGTTCCTGCTGCGGGTGGGCGGGCGGCAGTGGCTGGCCAGGTTCGCCGGCCTGGGTCGCTACGGCGAGCGGACCTTCGACCGCGCGCGAACCCTGGCGATCGCCGGGTTCACCCCCGAGGTGGTCGCCTTCCGGCACGGGTTCCTCTTCCAGCGCTGGCACAGCGACGCGCGGCCGCTCCCGGTCGCTGGCGCGGTGGATCGCGCGCGCCTGCTGGAGCGGGTGGCCGAGTACCTGGCCTTCCGGGTGGAGCACCTTCCGGCGCGGCCGGAGGACGGGGCGTCGGCGCGGGAGCTGTTCGAGATGGCCTGGACCAACGCAGCCGAGGGGCTGGGGGCGGAGGCGGCGCGGGCGCTCGACCGGATCGGCGC
>Ga0302299_10001935_pt1 | contig 12572 bp, 8 predicted proteins | sample III_Fen_N3_4_FD_198795 | JGI IMG/M metagenome (GOLD analysis project Ga0302299, IMG submission 198795) | Peat permafrost microbial communities from Stordalen Mire near Abisko, Sweden - III_Fen_N3_4 | ecosystem: Environmental > Terrestrial > Soil > Wetlands > Permafrost | place: Sweden: Abisko... | reverse complement strand
CGACGGTTTCCGCTTCGACCTCGCGTCGATCCTGGGCCGCGGCCGCGACGGCGAGGTGCTGCCGAACCCGCCGCTGCTCGAGGCGATCGCCGCCGACCCGGTGATGGCCGACGTCAAGCTGATCGCCGAGGCCTGGGATGCGGCGGGCCTGTACCAGGTCGGCAGCTTCCCGAGCTGGGGCCGCTGGGCCGAGTGGAACGGCCGCTTCCGCGACGAGCTGCGGCGCTTCGTCAAGAGCGACCCGGGGCTGACGCGGCTGCTGGCGGCGCGCCTCTCGGGCAGCCCGGACCTCTACCACGGCAAGGACCGCGCGCCCTGGCACTCGATCAACTTCGTGACCAGCCACGACGGCTTCACGCTCGCCGACCTGGTGGCGTACAACGACAGGTACAACTGGGAGAACGGCGAGGGCAACACCGACGGCCACGGCGAGAACCTGTCCTGGAACTGCGGCGCCGAAGGCCCGAGCTCCGACCCCGCCGTGCTCGCGCTGCGCCGGCGCCAGCAGCGCAACTTCCTGGCGCTGCTGCTGCTGTCGCAGGGCGTGCCGATGCTGCTCGGCGGCGACGAGATCGGACGCTCGCAGGGCGGCAACAACAACGCCTACTGCCAGGACAACGACACGTCGTGGCTCGACTGGTCGCTGCTCGAACGCAACGAGGAGCTGTTTCGCTTCGCAGCCCGCCTGATCCGCTTCCGCAAGGCGCATGCCTCGCTGCGCCGGCGCACGTTCTTCGAGGACGAGGCGAAGCCGCCCCTGGCGTGGCACGGGGCGAAGCTCGGCCGCCCCGACTGGGACGGGCCCTCGCGCGTCCTCGGCATGCACCTCACGGGCGGCGACGGCGACGAGCCGATCTACCTCTTCGCGAACGCCCACTGGGAGCGTTGCGCGTTCGAGCTGCCGAAGACGCCGCCCGGCAAGGCCTGGCGGCGTTTCGTGGACACCAGCCTGCCGCCGGGCGAGGATGCCCACGAGCCGGGCGCGGAGTTGCCGTTGCCCGCCGCGAAGACGTACACGGCCGGGCCGCGCTCGGTCGTGGTGCTGGTCGCGAGGTAGTGTGCGGGCCGGGACCGGCGCGCTCGTCGCGGCGTCGCTCGCCGCCGCGCTGCAGGCGTGCGGCGGCTCGGGCGGTGCGCCCTCCCCGTCTCCGACGACCACGAGCGAGCCCGCCTTCTCGACGCTCCGCGCGTCCGGCCAGCGCGTGGTGGACGCGTCGGGCGAGACGGTTCGCCTGCGCGGCGTCAACCTCGGCGGCTGGCTGGTCAAGGAGGGCTACATCCTGCACTTCCCGGGCACGGCCTTCGACTCGCCGTCCGAGATCGACCACGTGCTGGTCGACCTGGCCGGACCGGGCGTCGGAGGGCAGCTGCTCGAGGAGTGGCGCGAGCAGTGGATCACGGAGGCCGACCTGCGCGAGATCCGCGCTCTCGGCTTCAACTCCGTGCGGCTGCCGCTCCACCACTCGCTCCTGTGGGACCCGGCGACGGGCTCGGCGCGCGCGGACGGTTTCGCGTTCCTCGACCGCGTCGTCGACGCCTGCGAGCGGAACCGGCTGTGGCTGTTCCTCGACCTGCACTGCGCGGCCGGCGGCCAGAACGCCGGCAACATCTCCGACAGCGACGGCGTCGCGCGCCTGTACGCGGACGCGGCGAACCAGGACGCCACGGTCGCGCTGTGGCAGGCGATCGCCTCGCGCTACCGCGGGCGCGGGGCCGTGATCGGCGGCTACGACCTGCTCAACGAGCCGGTGTGGTCCTCGGGCGCCGACGTCAACCGCTTCTTCGAGCGCCTGGCGCGCGCCGTGCGCGCCGCCGACGAGCGCCACCTGATCGTGCTCGAGGGGAACACCTGGGCCAGCGACTTGTCGATCTTCGGCCCGCCCTTCGCCGAAGGTCTCGTCTACAGCTTCCACAAGTACTGGAACGCGAACGACGAGGCCTCGATCGCGCCCTACGTCGCCTACGCCGCCCGCTGGAACGTGCCGCTATGGCTCGGCGAGACGGGCGAGAACGACAACGCCTGGTATCGCGCGGCGCTCGAGCTCGTGGCGCGTCACGGCATCGGCTGGTGCTTCTGGCCGTGGAAGAAGATCGCGACCGACAACGACCCGCTGAGCGTCGAGCCGCCGGCCGGCAGCTGGAGCCGGATCACCGATTACCTCGAGGGCCAGGGGCCGCGGCCGACGCCGGACGAAGCCGCGGCCGCGGTGCGCGCGATGCTGCAGGCGGCCGAGGTGAGCCGCTGCCGCCGGAACGCGGAGGTGATCCGCGTGCTGCAGTCCTACTGAACCGCCGAGCGGCGGGCCGCCTCAGTTGTGCGGGACGAACGGTCCCGGCGCGCGGCCGGTCAGCTCGTTGACCAGCGTCTCCAGCCACGTCCCGGTCGTGACGAAGTCGCCCGAGTGGCTCTTCCACGCGTCGAGCAGGCCGGAGGCCTTCATCTGCTCGAGCGTCTGGCCCTTGGCCAGGGCCTTCTCGACCGCCGCCCGCGTGTCCTTCAGCATCGCCACGTAACGCCGCACGTCGTCGAGCGTCGCGACGGCGCCGTGGCCGGGGATCACCTTGACGTCGGCCGGCAGCTGGGCGATCACCGTCTCGACGCCCGCGATCAGCCCCTTCACGCTGCCGCCGGCGGCGAGGTCCACGAACGGGAAGCCGTAGGTCACGAAGTCGTCGCCCATGTGCACCACGTTCGACTTCGGGAAGAAGATCACGGCGTCGCCGTCGGTGTGGCCCGAGGGCACGTGCAGGGCGCGCACGTCCTCGCCGTTCAGGTGCACGGTCACGTCGTGCTCGAACGTGAGGATCGGCAACGCAGCGGCCGCTGCGGGCGGGTTGTCGAAGTGGAGCGAGCTGAGGTTGCCGCCGGTTCCGCCGCTGGCCAGGCGCCGGCGCACGTTGTCCTGCGCGATCACCGGCGAGTCCTGCTGCAGCAGTGCGTTGCCGCCCGTGTGATCGCCGTGATAGTGCGTGTTGATCACGAAGCGCACCGGCTTCTTTGTGATCCCCGCGAGGGCGGCCTTGATCTTCTCGACGAGCGGGGCGAACTCGTCGTCCACCAGCACGATCCCGTCCTCCCCGATCGAGGCGCCGATGTTCCCGCCCGCTCCCTGGAGGACGTAGACGCTCCCCCTCACGGGCGTGACTTTCATCTCCACCTTGTCGAAGTTCTGGTCCTGGGCCAGGGCGGGGCCGGCGAGCGACAGGCAGGCGAGCACGAGCAGTCGGCGCATGGGGACTCCTTTTGTGACGTGAATCTGCGGAGTCTAGCACCGCCGGGGAGGCCGTCGCGCCGACACTGACCAGCGTAGGGACGGCGCCAATGGCGACGGAATGGACGAATGCGACGAACGGTCGCATGACCACGGGCGCCAGCCACGAGAGGCCCGCCAGTCTTGTCTCCTGCAGAGGGCAGGCCGTCCTCCAGGAGTCTCACGAGAGCGGCCATCGACCGGCTTCGTACCGACTAACTGCGCCCGTGGCAAGGACAGTCGCGGGATCCGCTTCGGGCGCGGTTCATGCAAGAGCCGTGAGAGCCGGCGACCGGCCACCGGCTCCCTGCGGCACGCGGGTTTACCTCAGATGGAGGGTTCCTCTCATGAGCGACTCCGGTCGTCGACACGCTCTGGCTGCGAGCGCCGCGCTCGTCCCACTCTTCCTTGGCGCCGCCCTGACGGAGCTCTCGGCGCAGGTCCCGCCGTCGGACGCTCGAGCCACCCCGGTGGTGCAGGTCTCGGTCGAACTGGTGCAGGTCGACGCGAGCGTCACCGACCGGCGTGGCCAGCGCGTGCTCGGCCTCGCACCGGCGGACTTCGAGATCCTCGAGGACGGCCGGCTCCAGGCGGTCACACACCTGTCCTACGTGACCGTGGGCGGGTCGGCGGTCGAGGCGGCCGCCGGGGCTCCCAAGCCGGCCGAGGAGCCGGTGGGCCGGTCGCTCGTGGTCGTGGTCGACGACCTCGCCATGTCCGTCGAGGGGGTGGCGCGCGTCCGCGTGGCGCTGCGGAAGATGGTCGAGGAGCAGCTCGAACCGTCCGACCGCGTGGCCCTCGTTCTCAGCAGCGGAGGCCCGGGGTCGGCGAACGCGTTCAGCTCCGACCGCCGCGCGCTGCTCGAGGCCATGGAGGCGCTCCACTGGGGGAAGGGGATCCTCAGCACGGCCTCGTTCTCGGGGACGTTGCCTGGGGGGATGGCGCTCGGGCACCTGGCGGACGCGGAGCGCGTCGACATCCGTCAGCGCATGACCGGCGCAGCCCTCGCCGCGTTGCGTTTCACGGTGCAGGGCCTGCTGCGCGTGCCTGGCCGCAAGGCGCTCGTCTTCTTCGCCGAGGGGCTGGCGTTCCCGGCGGGGGACCCGGGCGAGATCCCGGTGCAGCGACTCGAACTGTGGCCGCTCACCGAGCTCGCGAACCGCGCCTCCACCGTCGTCTACACGATCGACCCGCGGGGCGCGGGCGGCGGCGCCTCGGGGATTCCCGACCGGCACGGGTACGCCGGGGCCATGTGCGCGACGCTGAGCCAGCAGCCGCTCTACGACCTTGCGCGCGACACGGGCGGGTTGTTCCTCCCGACGAACGACATGGTCGCGAGCGTCGAGCGCGTGATCGAGGACCAGCGCGGGTACTACCTGCTCGGCTATCAACCGGCGGCGGCGTCTTTCGAGGCCGGCCGCCACGGGGCGCGCCACCATCGGGTCAGCGTCCGGATGAAGCGCCCCGGTCTGAGCGTCCGCTCCCGCGTCGGCTACTACGGGGTCGCCGACCGCGACGTGACGAGGCCTCCCGCGGTCGACGCGCTGATCCGCGCGCTCGAGACGCCCCTGGCCCCCGGCCAGATGGGCGTGCGCGTGACGGCGCTCCCGGACGCCGACGCCGCGCACAAACCCTTCGTGCGCATCCTGCTGCACGTCGACGGAGCCGCGGTCACGCTGGCCGCGCGAGAAGGTGGCGGGAGCGAGGCGACGCTCGAGGCGCTCGTCGAGGCCAGAGGTGGCGCCGGGGAGATCGCGCGCCGCACCGCCACGGGCTTCAAGATCCCGGTCGCGGCCGGCGAGGAGGGGCGCGCCCGACGCGAGGGCTTCGTCTACGCGCTCACGCTGCCGGTCCGTCGCGAGGGCGTGTACCACGTCCGCGCTGCCGTGCGCGACGCGGGCAGCGGCAGCACGGGGTCGGCGTCGACGTACGCCGACGTGCCCGACTACCGGGCCGGCCGCCTGGCGCTGTCGGGACTCGCGGTCGGCGCCGAGAAACCCGGCGCCCCAGCCGGCCCCGCGGCTCTCCTGCCCCGGGTGACGCCGGCCGTGCGCATCGCCTCGCGAGGCTCGTCGATCGACTACGCGCTGCGCGTGTTCGGCGCCCGCGCGGAAGGGCCGACCAACGAACCGCGCCTGGCGACGACGACACGCCTTCTCCGCGACGGCAAGGCCGTCTACGCCGGCGCGGAGACCCGCCTCGAGAGCGCCGCCGGCGCAGCCCGCGACGCGATCCCTGTCGGCGGACGCCTGCAGCTGCCCTCCGGCCTCGCTCCGGGGAGCTATGTCGTCGAGGTCGCCGTGCGCGACCTCGCCTCGTCCGGGTCGAGCGGAAGAGCGGTGCGGTCGATCGACTTCGAGCTGCGCTAGACAGGGGAGTGCGCACGACCCGGCTGAGGCGCCAGGAGGATCACCGATGAAGGCAATCTCCGCACTGGTGCTGCTGCTCGTCGGCCTGACCCCGGGCACGGCACGGTCTCAGGAACCGTCGCACACGCGCGAGCCGGCCGCCACGTCGGCCCCGCAGTTCCCGTCCGGCACCGAGCTCGTCCGCCTCGACCTCGTCGTGCGCGCGAAGGACGGCACGCCGGTCACCGACCTGCGGGCGGACGAGATCCAAGTGCTCGAGGAGAAGCAGCGCTGCGCCGTCTCGTCCTTCCGCCTGGTCCAGGCCGAGCCCGCCGTGGTGAATGCGGCCGCGCCGAGCCCGGGCGCATCGCCGGCCGAGGCGGTGTCTCCCGTTTCGCCGGCAGCCCAGCTGCGGCCCGACAGCGAACCGCCGACGAGCGTCGTCGCGCTCGTCTTCGACTCGCTCGGCCTCGACTCGGCCGTGCGCGCGCGGCAGGCCGCGCTCGACATGCTGGCGCACCCCTTCCCGGCGGGTACCTGGTTCACGGTCCTCAAGGTCGGCTACGGGCTCCAGGTGCTGCAGCCGCTGACGACGGACGCCTCGACCCTGACGGCGGCCATCCGTCTCGCGACGGTCGGCGCCGAGCGCTCCGTGGAGGCCGCCTCGCGGCCAGGGTACGAGAACGCCACGGACGAGGCGCTCTCGGCGCTGCTCGCGAGCGGCGGCGGCGGGGCGCTCGAGGCCACGAGCGCCGAGGCGGCGATGGCGGCAGCCCAGGCGCAGATGCTGGTCTTCGCCGACGCGGTGCAGCGCGAGCAGCGTGGCTACGGCGTCTTCTACCCGTTCCTGGCGCTCGCGCGCACGATGGGTAATCTTCAAGGGCACAAGACCGTGCTCCTCTTCTCGGAAGGTCTGCAAGTCTCCGATGCGACCTGGGAGCTGATGAACGCCGCGATCAGCGAGCTGAACCGCGCGAACGCCACGGTCTACGCGTTCGACGCACGCGGCCTCACCTTCGAGTCGTCGTTCGGGCTGACGAAGAAGGCGATCGCCGCCGGCGCCATGGGCTCGCGGCGCGCGGAGCGCATCGCTTCCACCTCGCCGAACGGCGTGCGGGCGGCGGAGATGGGGTTTGGGGCGGTGTTCATGAACGCGCAGGGCAACCTGCAGGACCTCGCCGACAGCACCGGCGGCTTCCTGGTCGCGAACACGAACGACCTGCGTCCGGGCCTGGCGCGCGTCGCCTCCGACCTGCGCTCGTACTACGAGATCGCGTACGTGCCGCCGAACCCGGCGCAGGACGGGCGCTGGCGCGCGATCAAGGTGAGGGTGACGCGTCCCGGCGTCGAGGTGCGGGCCCGCAAGGGCTACTACGCGATGCCGCCGGGCAAGCCGGTGGTGCGGCCCTCGGAGCTGCCGCTCGTGGCGGCGCTCGAGCAGAAGCCGCTCCCGCGCGCCCTGGATCTGCGCGCGGCCACGATCCCGATCGCGGGCGCAGGCACGGACCGCGAGACCGTCGTGCTGGCCGAGGTGCCGGTGCGCGGCGCCCGCTTCAGCATTCGCGACACGGCGCAGGGGCAGATGGCGCACGCGCGGCTGTCGGTCCTCGGCCTGGTGAGAGACGAGAAGGGTCGCCTCGTCACGAAGCTCACGCACGACGCGCCGTTCGACGCGCCGCCGGGCCAGGTGCCGGCGCTGCGCAGGCAGATGCTGCTCGTTCGCCGCACGCTGGTCCTGCCACCCGGGCGGTACACGCTCGAGATTGCCGCGATCGACCGCGATTCGGGCAAGCTCGGGGCGCGCCGCGCGCCGTTCGAGGTCGTGGCCGGCGGGGCGCTCGAGCTCGGCGGGCTCGCGGTCGCCGACCCGCAGCCGTCCGCGGCCGACGCCGTCGCGGGCGATCCGCTGCGCGTGGGCGACCAGACGGCCGTGCCGCGGCTGGGCCGGCCCGTCGTCGCCGGCGTCGACGCCCGGGTCGGCGTCTACTTCAGCCTCCACACCGTCGCCGCCGAAGCGCCGGACGTCGCGCTCGAGATCCGTCGGGACGGCCAGGTCGTCGGGCGCGCGCTGCCGGAGCTGCCGAAGCCCGGGGCCGACGGGCGCATCGCCTACATCGGCACGCTCGCGGCCGAACGTTTCGCGCCGGGCCGCTACGAGGTGTGGGCGATCGCCCGGCAGGGAACGCTTGAGGCGCGGCAGGCGACCTCGTTCGAGGTCGTCGAGGAGGGGAAGTCGAACGCGGAAGGTCGTCGCCCGCCGGCGGCGCTGGCGCCGGAGGTGGCCGATCTGCTGGCGAAGGCCGGTCGGTACGTCGTCGACTTCCAGGAGCAGTTCCGCTACGTCGTGGCCGAGGAGACCTCGAACCAGTGGGCGGGCTCGAGGCACCGCGTGCTGCGGTCGGACCTTGCATTCGTGACGTTCCCCGGCGACATTCCGTGGGCCACGTTCCGCGACGTCTACGAGGTGGACGGCGCGGCCGTCCGCGACCGCGGGCCCCGCCTCGAGAAGCTGCTCGCGCACCCCGAAGGGACCGCCATGGAGCAGGCGCTCGAGATCGCGCGCGCGAGCGCGCGCTACAACCTCGGCCCGCTCTACCGCACGACGAACGTCCCGACGCTCGCGCTGACGTTCCTGCACCCGAGCCACCAGTGGCGCTTCCGCTGGGAGAGGAAGGGCAAGCAGACGTTCTTCGGCCACGACGGGGTCGAGCTGCGCGCCGAAGAGACGGCCCGGCCGACGCTCGTGCGGGGCCTCGACGACGCCGACGTCCCGGCGAAGGCGCACTTCTGGATCGAGGCGAGCACCGGGCGTGTCCTGCGCAGTGAAACGGAGTTCCACCTCCGCCAGGGTTCCCACATCCGTCAGGGGTCGGCGCAGCTCGACACGATCGGCTGGATCGACACGCAGTACCGGCCCCACCCCGGTCTCGGTTTGTGGGTGCCGGACGAGATGGCCGAGCGCCACGAGAACGTCCCGAGCGGCGACGACCCCGGGTTCGACGGGCTCATCCGTGCGACGGCCCGCTACGCGAACCACCGGCGCTTCGGCGTCGACGTGGGCGAGGGGCCCGCGCGGCTGCCCGAGGAGCCGAAGCCGTGAGCGATCGCGGTATCGTAGGCGTCGAACCACGAGGTTCGACGGAAAGGGAAGTCATGACACGCCGGTCTTCGTCGTTCGATCCGCTGCGCGCGGCCCTGGCGGCCGCCGCGATCCTGTCTGCCGGCTGCGGTGGCGGCGGCTCGCCCGCGTCGGCCAGCTACCCGTCGGTGACCGGCGCCTACGGCGGCTTCAGTGGTCTCAGCAACGGCGCGGCGCAGCAGCGCTGGACGGCGCCGGACGGCGCGGTGACGAACCTCTCGTGCTACGCGGTCACGGCGATCCGCGAGCAGAACGGCGCGGCGTTCTCCGGGACGATCACCCGGCTCGACCCGTGCAACGACCAGGCGAACCTCAGCGGAGAGGTCGCGCAGGACAAATCGATCGCATTCACGGTGGCGCAGACCCGCTGGGGCACGTGCAACGTCACGAGCAACGGGCGCTACACCGGTATCGTCACGAACGGCAGCCTGATGGCGAACGGCCGCGTCAGCCTGACCTGCGACGACGGCCGCTCGTTCACCGTCGACGAGCAGATCACCGGCAGCCTGACGGCTCCGCCGACGACCGGCTAGGGCGGGGCCTCAGCGCCGGGTCAGCGCCGCGCGCTGCTCGGCGAACTCGCGCAGCACGTCCCACACGTGTGGGTGCGAGGCCGTGATGCTGTCGAGCGTCGGGCGATCGAGCTCGAGCAGCTCGCAGCGCGTCAGCGCGACGACGCTCGCCATGCGCGGGTGTCCGGTGAGGATCGACATCTCGCCGAAGAACGCGCCTTCCTTGAGGTCGCCGATCGCGCTCTGCTTGGTGCCCGACGCGTCCTTCTTGAACGCGCGCACCCGACCCGAGGTCAGCATGTAGAGGCTGCCGCCCGGCTGCCCCTCGCGCAGGATCACGTCGCCGCGCTCGAGGGTCACGAGGCGCAGGCCCTCGATCACGGCGACCATCTCGTCGACCGAGAAGTCGCGGAACAGCGGACTGACCACGATCTGGCTGCCGCCGCGCGGCGGCTCGGGGGCCTTCGCCGCGGCAGCCGCCGGCGCCGTGTCGGGGAACTCCTGGAAGACGCTGTCCACGAGCGTCATCAGCTCGTCCGCGAACTGCCCGGCCGACATCGCCTCGGCGGCGGGCGCCGCGGGCTCGGCCGGCTCGGGCTCGAGCGACACCCCGAGATCGTCGTCGTCGTCATCGCCCGCGTAGAGCAGGTCGTAGTCCTCGACGCCCCCGCTGTCGCCGGCCGGGTCGAGTTCGAGCACGGGCAGCGCCGTGACCAGCTCCGGCTCCAGCGTGAGCATCGGCAACGGCTCCGGCTCGACCGTGACCGGCGGCGGAAGGGGCGGCGCCGGCGGCTTCCGCACCGACGGCACGGGCGGCAGCGGCGCGGCGAGCGGCACCACCGGCACGGGCACCGGCGGTGGCGCCACAGGAGGCAGGGGGACGGGGAAAGCCACGGGTGGCCCGAAGTCCGGCTCCGGCAGGGCCGTCACCGCCGGCGCTGGCTTGACACGCGAGGGCGGCATCGGGGGCGGCGCGAGCAGGGCCGAGTCGATCGGGAGCGTCTCGTTCGGACCCGGCAACTCCGACAGGGGCGTGGGCTCGACGGGCGCGGAGATCGGCCCGCCGCTGAAGCCGATCTCCAGCGTGGGCTCGCTCTCGGCGCCGATCTCCTCGATGCCGAAGGAGGGCGCCGAGCGCGACACGGGTACCACGGCCTCGCGCTGCCTCTCCTCGATCAGCCGCGCGAGCCGCGTGTCGACCTCGCGCCGGCCGGGGTCGATCCGCTGCACCTTCTTCAGGACCGAGACCGCCTTGGCGGCGAAGCCCTCGTTCGCGTACTGGTCGGCGAGCGGCAGCAGCAGCGCGATCGCCTCCGACTTCTTCTCGGCGAGGATCAGCACGTCGGCCAGCTGCATGCGCAGGCTCGGGTTGGCGCCGCGCTTCGAGACCTGCGCCTTCAGCAGCTCGATCGCGCGCGCGTACTTCTTCGCCGCGATCAGAGAGACGACGTCTTCTTCCTTCGGCTTGCTCCCGAAGTTGATGGCCAAGCAGGCTCCTCCGCTTTGGCCCCCAGTATAAGGCGGGAGCGCCCTTGACGCTGTCGCGGGCCGCGCGCAGGATGGCGCACGTCGAGGAGGGGAGATGACGAAGCCGCGTCGCGCGTTCCTGAGGGCCTCCGCCGCCGGCGTGGGGGCGGCGCTGGCGTCAGCCGCCACCGCCCCGTCCGGCGCCGCCGAGCTGCCCCCGCTGCCGGTGGCCGGCCGCTCCTGGCGTGACCCGGCCGCCCGCCGTGCCGAGCTGTACGCGCTCTTGGGCGACCTGCCCGACCGGCAGCGCCCGATCCGGGCCGAGCAGCGCGGCGAGCAGGAGCGCGACGGTTACGTGGTCGAGTCGTGGTCGCTCGACCTCAACGGCCTCGAGCCGGTGCCGGCGTTCCTGGCGCGGCCGAAGGGCTTGTGCCACCAGGCACCCGCCGTGGTCTTCAACCACTCGCACGGCGGAGGCTACGACATCGGCAAGAAGGAGCTCGTCGAGGGCCGCTCCTACCTGCAGCCGACGCCGTACGCCAAGGCGTTCACGGACGAGGGCTGGGTGGTGCTGTCGATCGACCACTGGTGCTTCGGCGAGCGGGCACACGAGACGGAGCTCGAAACGGTGAAGGCGATGCTCTGGCAGGGCCGGGTGCTGTGGGGAATGATGGTCTACGACTCGCTACGGGCGATCGACTGGCTCACGACGCGGGGCGACGTGGACGCCTCACGCGTCGGCACGCTCGGGATGTCGATGGGCAGCTCGATGGCGCAGTGGCTGGCGGCGCTCGACACGCGGGTCAAGGCCACGGTCGACATCTGCTGCCTGACCGAGTTCCACACGCTGCTCGCCGAGAGGGGCCTGAAGGGCCACGGCATCTACTACTACGTGCCCGGCCTGCTGAAGCACTTCACCACGTCCGACATCAACGCGCTGATCGTCCCGCGGCCTCACCTCGGCATCGCCGGCCTGCGCGACGCGCTGACGCCGGTCGCCGGTCTCGACCTGATCGACCGCGAGCTGAAGGCCGCCTACGCCGAGGCCGGTCACACCGAGCGCTGGAAGCTGCTGCGCTACGACGTCGCGCACCAGGAGACGCCGGAGGGCCGCCAGGAGGCCCTCGCCTTCCTGCGCGCGAACCTCTAGCGGGGTAGTTCCTTGATCGCGATGTTGCGGAAGCGGTGGAAGCCGCCGGGCTTCCAGCGTGGCGTCTTCTCGTTCGAGAAGTGCATCTGCAGGGCGATCATGCCGTCCGTTGCACCGCCCTTCGCGTGGTTCGCGCTGTCCGTCCAGTCGACGAGCGGCGCGCCGTTCAACCAGACCTGGATGTGGGGCACGTCGCCCTCGATCCGCGCGCGCAGCGTGTTCCACTCGCCCTTCTTCCAGTGCTGCCGCCAGTCGGGGTTGACCCGCTTCGCCGCCGTCGCCTGGTCGAGGCCGTCGATGCCCTCGCCGTAGATGCCGCCGACGCTGCCACCCTCGAGGTAGTCGATCATCACCTGGTAGGCCTCGCCCTGCTCGTTGCTGCGCAGGAACAGCCCGCCGTCGCAGCCCCAGTCGGGGTTGATCTCGAGCGAGACCTCGAAATCGCGGTAGCGCTTGTCGGTCAGCAGGATGCCGCCGTTGCCCGGGCGGTCCTGCGTCGCCAGCAGCACGCCGTCCTTCACGCTCCAGCCGGTGCTGTTGCCGTGGTGGTTCACCTGGCTGACGTGCCAGCCCGCCCGGGACGTGCCGTCGAAGATCGGCTTGAAGCCGGCGGGGACGCCGGTGGCGGCCGCGGCGGCCGCAGCCGCGAGCAGCAGGGAGGCCAGGGTCGCGAGGGGTCGTCGCATCGTGAAGCTCCTTTCGAGC
>Ga0302299_10001933_pt1 | contig 12577 bp, 11 predicted proteins | sample III_Fen_N3_4_FD_198795 | JGI IMG/M metagenome (GOLD analysis project Ga0302299, IMG submission 198795) | Peat permafrost microbial communities from Stordalen Mire near Abisko, Sweden - III_Fen_N3_4 | ecosystem: Environmental > Terrestrial > Soil > Wetlands > Permafrost | place: Sweden: Abisko... | reverse complement strand
CGACCGGCAGCAGGTCGGCATAGCGCCAGATCGACGGCGGCCCTGCCTCGATCGACGCGCGGCTGACGCGGGCGCGGAGCGCGTCCCAGTCGTAGGTCGGGTCGAGAGGGCCGAAGCACCTCGTGCAGGTGCCGGTCGCCTCGAGGGGGTGCTCGGTGGCACAGACGCGGCAGCAAAGGGATAGGGCTGGCATGGGCGGAACCTCCTGGTCGTCGCTCGACATCCGTCCGGGATTGGCACCTCACCCGATATGTGGGGCAGGTTGCCGAGGCGTCACAGGGCCGGTCCCTCAGCCTCTCTCGATGCGGAGCGGAAGCGGGTCCCGCGCCGGGGGGAAGACTAGCGAAAATCCGGGGAGAGGCTGAGCCCTCTCCCCGCCGGTTACTGGACGGTCAGGACGTCGCAGTGCGCCTTGCGCTTGACGGCGCCGCTGACGCTGAGGCCGAGCACGCTCTGGACGAGGCTGAGGTGGCGGGTGCCGACGATGATCAGGTCTGCCCCGACCTGGTCGGCGAGCTCGACGATTGCGTCCGCGGGGTCGCCCACGCTCATCCGGTACTCGCCCTCGATGCCGCGGCCGGAGAGGAACTCCCGGGCGTGGTCCAGCTCCTTCTGGTGCTCCTCCGGCGGGTCGGCAGGATCCACGCCGCCCATCTCGCGAGAGCCAAAGCCGGCCATGACAGGAGCGACGCTCGTGACGATCACCTTCGAGCCGAAGGCCGCCGCGAGATCGGCCGCCCGCTCGAGCGCCCGCCGCGCCGGCTCGGTCTCGTCGTACCCGACAACGATGGTCTTCATCCTGCCCTCCTCGTCGCGAGCCGCAAGGCCCGCCGTCGCTGACAACCGCAGCATACAGCGCCGTTCTGCGGAGTCCAGACCACGCCGACGAACGAACGAGGCCCCCGGAAGGAGGCCTCGTCGGGAAGAGGCGGGGCGGGATGGGAAGGCGCCCCTCCGGGCGCTCAGCGCGGCTGCTGCACGATCCGGATGTAGGGCTTCGGCGACTCCCAGCCGTCCGGCCAGATCTCACGTGCCTGCTCGTCGGAGACGGAGCCGGCGATGACGACGTCCTCACCGGGCTTCCAGTTGACGGGCGTCGAGACCTTGTGCTTAGCCGTGAGCTGGAGCGAATCGATCACCCGCAGCACCTCGTCGAAGTTGCGGCCCGTCGTCATCGGGTAGACGAGGACGAGCTTGACCTTCTTGTCAGGCCCGATCACGAAGACGTTGCGGACCGTCTGGTTGTCGGCCGCGGTGCGGTCCGCCGGATCGCCGGAGACGTCTGCGCCGAGCATCCCGTAGAGCTTCGACACCTTGAAGTCGGTGTCCGCGATCATCGGGAAATTGGGTGCGTACCCCTGCGTCTCCTCGATGTCCTGCGACCACTCGGCATGCCGATCGAGCGGGTCGACCGAGAGGCCGATGATCTTGACGCCGCGGCTGTCGAAGTCGGGCTTGATCCTCGCCATGTAGCCGAGCTCGGTCGTGCAGATCGGGGTGAAGTCCTTCGGATGAGAGAAAAGGACCGCCCACGAGTCGCCGATCCACTCGTGGAAGCTGATCGGGCCTTCGGTGGTCTCCGCCTCGAAATCGGGTGCAGTGTCTCCGAGCTGCAATGTCATTCTCGTCCTCCTGGTCGATCCATCGGATGCTTCGACGTGGCTTCCGAGCGTATGACGGCGCCCGGATCTGGTCAAGACATTACTTCATCAAGTAAAGCGATGGCGCTCTGTGCGCCGTCCTAGGCGGTCTCGTAGCGCGACAGCGTCACCGCCCCGTCGGAGGCCGACGAGACGAGCGTTGCGTAGTTCGCAAGCACACCGCGCCGGTAGCGCGGCTCCGGCTCGACCCAGTCCCGCAGCCGCTTCTCGATCTCCGCCTCGCTGAGCTCGACGTTCAGCTCCCGCTTCTCGACGTCGACCACGACGATGTCGCCCTCGCGCAACGCGGCGATCGGGCCGCGCTTGGAGGCCTCGGGTGCGACGTGGCCGACCATGAAGCCGTGGGTGGCGCCCGAAAAGCGGCCGTCCGTGAGCAGCGCGACCGAGTCCGAGAGGCCCTCGCCGACGATCGCACCCGTGACGTGCAGCATCTCGCGCATGCCCGGGCCGCCGTGAGGGCCCTCGTAGCGGATCACGACGACGTCGCCTGCGACGATCCGGCCGGCCTTGACGGCGGCGAAGGTGTCCTCCTCGCAGTCGAAGACGCGCGCCGGCCCGCGGTGCAGCGTCCTGTCGTGCCCGGCCAGCTTCACGGCGCAGCCGTCCGGGGCGAGGTTGCCGTAGAGGACGGCGACGCCGCCGCGCGCCTTCAGCGGGGTCTCGATCGGGACGACGACGACCTGGCCCTCCGTCTCGACGGCGCTGTCGGCGATCTCGCCGAACGTGCGTCCGTCGACGGTGCGCGCCTGCTCGTGCAGCAGCCCTGCCTTCTTCAGCTCGCGCGCCACGAGCGCGACACCGCCGGCGTTGTACATGTCGTTCGCGTGCCAGCGGCCCCACGGCTTCATGTCGGCGATGATCGGCGTCCGGGCGGAGACACGCTCGAAGTCCTCGATCGTGAACTCGATCCCGAAGTCGCGCGCGATTGCGACGAGGTGCAGCACGGCGTTCGTCGAGCCTCCCGTGGCCGCAACCGAGGCGACGGCGTTCTCGAATGACTCCTTCGTCACGAGCGAGCGCGGCGTCACGTTGTCACGCACGAGCTGCACCGCGAGGCGGCCGACCTCGTAGGCGGCGTCCTCCTTGGCGACGTGCATGGCGGGGATGCCGTTCGTGCCGAAGGGCGAGAGGCCGAGAAAGTCGAGGATCGTCGACATCGTGTTGGCGGTGAACTGGCCGCCGCAGGCACCGGCGCCCGGGCAGGCGAGGGACTCGAGCTCGTGCAGCTCGGCGTCGCTCATCTTCCCCGCCGCGTGCGCGCCGATCCCCTCGTAGACGTCGCCGATCGAGACCTCGCGCTGCCGGTAGAGGCCGGGCGCGATCGAGCCCGTGTACCAGACGACCGAGGGGATGTCGAGCCGGCCGGCCGCCATGGCGCCGCCCGGGTTGGTCTTGTCGCAGGCGACGAGCTGGACGAGGCCGTCGAAGAGATGCCCGCGGCAGACGAGCTCGATCGAGTCGGCGATCACCTCACGGGAGACGAGGGAGGCGCGCATGCCGGACGTCCCCATCGAGACGCCGTCCGAGACCGCGATCGTGTTGAACTCCATCGGGGTGCCGCCGGCGTCGCGGATGCCGCGCTTGACGTGCACGGCGAGATCGCGCTGGTTCAGGTTGCACGGCATCGTCTCGATCCACGTCGTGCCGACGCCGACGATCGGCTTCGCGAGATCCTCGTCGGTGAAGCCGGTGCCCTTCAGCATGGCCCGGGCGCCCGCCCGGTCGGGGCCGTCGGTGAGCGCGGCGCTGTGCCGCTTGGCGGGGTCGGACGGGGTGTCGTAGGGAGTGCTCATACGGTTCCTTTCTGGACGGGATAGCTCGCGCGCCGGCACCACTCGCTGAACGAGCCGGGGTAGAGGCGGACGTCTTCGCGGCCGGCGAGGACGAGCTTCTGCGCGATCACGCAGGCGGTGACGCCGGAGCCGCAGTAGGCGACGATCTCGGGGGCCGTTGCCGCCGCCTCCGGCAGCGGCTCGCTGAACGGTGCATTGAGCGCGCCGGGGATACGGCCGGCGACCGGGTCGAGCGGCTCTTCGTCGCCGAGCCAGCGCGGGCGGTTGCGGGCGTCGAGGAGCGCCAGCGACGGGTCGTCGAGGCGGGCGAGGATCTCCTCGCCGGTGATCGTGTCGTCCGTCCGCGGTCGCGCCCGGAAGGCGCCCGGCGCAGGCACGGCCGGATCCCTCTCGAGCGGGCCGACGTAGGCGCGGAGGTCGAGCGTCCCTGCGGCGTCGTGGCCGACGTGCCGTAACAGCCACCAGCAGCGGGCCGCCCAGCCGGAGCCGTCGTCCAGGGCGAGGACGAACGACGCAGGCCCGATCCCGGCGCGCGCGAAGACGGTCTCGAGCCGGGCGTCGTCGGGGAGCGGGTGACGCCCGCCCAGTGCGGGATCCGGCCCGATCGCCGACAGGTCGGTTTCGGGCTCGAGATGGACGGCGCCGGGGATGTGCCCTGCCTCGTAGGCGGCGCGCGGCCGGACGTCGACGAGGACGACGCTCACAGGGCGCCCCGGGGAGCGACCTCGAGCTCGAGCACCGTGTGGTCCGGAAATCGCTCGCGCAAGTCGGCCGCGCAGGCGCCGCAGTCACGGGCCCAGGCGATCACCGTCGGCCCGGAGCCCGAGAGGGTGGCGCCGGCGCAGCCGGGGGGCAGGCTTGCTCTCACCGCGTCGAGCACCGTCGAAGGGCGGTAGGGCTCGTGCAGCCAGTCACCGAGCGCGGCCGCGAAGAGCGCCGCGTCGCCGCTCGCCGCGCCTGCTCCGAGCAGCGCCGCGCGGCCCGCGCTCGCGGCCGCCTCGGCGTGCGGGACGGTCGCAGGCAGGGTACGGCGGGAGCTCTCCGTCGAGGTGCGCTCCTTCGGGATCACCGCCACCGGTGCGAGCGGCAGGCTCTCGGCGATCCTCGCGATCTTCCCGTCCCACGAGAGGGTAAGCCCTCCCAGCAGGGCCGCCGCGAGGTTGTCAGCGTGCGGCTCGAGGGTCAGCCCGGCCGCGAGCAGCTCCTCGGCGCCCGCGTCCGGCGCAGCCGCGACAAGGCCGAGCGCGATCGCAGCGGCAGACGAGCCGAGCCCGCGCTCGAGCGGAATCCGGTTGACGAACGAGAACCTCTTGCCCGCGGGATCGGCGAGCAGCGCGTACGCGCGGACGGCGAGGTTCGTGCAGTCGGCGGCGAGCTCCGAGGCGCCCTCGCCCTTCACGACGACGCCCTCCCCGTCGGTCACCTCGAGCTCGTTCCAGAGGTCGAACGCCACGGCGGCCGTGTCGAAGCCCGCCCCGATGTTGGCCGAGGTCGCGGGAGCCCTGAATCTCATGCGCGTGCGGCGGCGGCGATGGCGTCCGGGTCGGCGTCGACCTGCGAGAGCTTCGGGGCGTAGCGGTCGGCGTTCTCGGTGTCCTTGAGGCCGTGACCGGTGATCGTGACCGCGAGCCGCTCGCCGGGCACGGCGCCGCGGCGGATCGCGGCGAGGCCGGCCGCGGACGAAGGCTCGCAGAAGAGCCCTTCGACCGCTGCGAGCTCGAGCCAGGCTGCGATGATCTCGTCGTCCGAGACCGTGACGATGTTCGCGTGGGCCGCCCGCACGCTCTCCGCATGGACGGGGTCGCCGATGCGGATCGCCGAGGCCATCGTCGTGGGGCGGTGCTCCGCCTCCACCGAGTAGATCGGCGTCGTGAGGCCGAGCTCTTCGAGACCCTGGGCGTAGGCGGAGGTGTTGCCGCCGCCGCCGTAGGGGATCACGAACGCGTCGGGTGCGCCGCCGAGCTCCTCCACGATCTCGAAGACGGCGGTCTTCTGTCCGGCGCGACGGTAGGGGTTGACGGAGTTGACGAGGACGTGCGTGCCACGCCGCGCGAGCTCCTGCGCGGCCGCGAGCGCCTCGTCGAAGTCGCCGCGCACCTCGAGCACCCTGGCCCCGAGCATGCGGGTCTGCGCGACCTTGGCGCCGGCCACCGCCCCCTCCGGTGTCAGCACGACTGCCGGAATGCCGGCCCGCGCTGCGTATGCCGCCGCCGAGGCCGCGGTGTTGCCCGTGGAGGCGCAGATGACCGCCTCGGCGCCGTCCTCGGCCGCCTTCGAGACCGCCACCGTCATACCGCGGTCCTTGTAGGAGCCGGTCGGGTTCGAGGCCTCCCACTTGAGCCAGATCTCCGCGCCGAGGCGCTCCGACAGCCGCGGTGCGTGAAGAAGCGGTGTCGAGCCCTCGCCGAGCGAGATCACGGGGGTCCGCTCCGAGACGGGAAGCCGTGAGCGGTACCTGTCGATGAGTGCGATGGTCATGGGTTGTTCGACACCTTCTCTCTAGCGCAGATCGCCGTCAGGCGATCTGCTCATGCCCAGCCCAACTCCCCGACGCCGCGGCCGGAGATGACGGGCATCGCGCTCGCCTCGCCCCGCGCCTCGGGCAGCGCCCGGATAGCGGCGAGTGCGGCGGCCACGTGCCCAGCCGACGCCTCGTGCGTGACGACGTGGAGCACCGCGTGGCCGTCGCCCGGCTGCTGGACGAGCTGGGCCACGGAGACGCTCTCGGCGGCGAGCTCGTGGGCGATGCGCGCGAGCACGCCGGCGCGGTCTTCGACCTCGAGCCGGAGATAGAACGGCGAGGCGAGCTCGCCGGGCGGGAGCTGCTCGAGGTTCCGCCAGACCGGGTCGTTCTGGAGGAAGCCCGTGCCGGTCGTACCGACGACGGAGACCATGTCTGCAACGACGGCGGAGGCCGTCTCGATGCCGCCCGCGCCGGGACCCTCGAGCGTGATCTCGCGAATCGCGTCGCCCTGCAGCATCACCGCGTTGAAGGCGCCCTCGACGGCGGCCAGCGGGTGGTGGCGGTCGACGAAGGCCGGGCCAACGCGGACGTCGACGTGGTCCTCGACGAGCGTGGCGCGGCCGATCAGCTTGACGTGCATGTCGAGCGCACGCGCCGCCGCGACGTGGTCGAGCGTGACGTGCTCGATGCCCTCCACTGCGACCCACTCGAGCGGCACGCGCGAGCCGAAGGCGACGGTCGCGAGGATGGCCGTCTTCGCCGCGGCATCGAGGCCGGCGACGTCCTCCGTCGGATCCGCCTCCGCGAACCCGAGCCGCTGTGCCTCGGCGAGAGCGTCGCCGTACGAGCGGCCCTCCTCCATCGCGGAGAGGATGAAGTTGGTCGTTCCGTTCACGATCCCGAGCACGCGGTGCACGTTCGTCACGATCAGCGACTCGCGGAGCACCTTGATCACGGGGATCGCGGCGCACACGGACGCCTCGAAGCGAAGCTGCACGCCGCCTGCCGCCGCGGCCTCGAACAGCTCGGCGCCGCGGCGGGCGACGAGCTGCTTGTTCGCCGTCACCACCGGCCGGCCCGAGCGCAGCAGCTCGAGCACGTACCCGCCTGCGGGGTCGACGCCACCCATCACCTCGGCGACGACCTGGATCGACGGATCGCCGAGGATCGACGCGAAGTCGTCGGTGATCACGCCGGGCTCGGGTGAGAACGAGCGATCCTTGGCCGTGTCGCGGACGAGCGCCCGCGTCACGCGCAGCCGGTGCCCGGTCGCGCGCTCGATCTCGTCAGCCGAGTCCTCCAGGAGGCGGTGCACGGCGGCGCCGACGGTGCCGTATCCGAGCAGCGCTACGGGAACGTCGACCGACGCCATCGCCTACTGGTCTCCTGCTCGGTGCATGAGGCCGCGGAGCTCCTTGCCCACGACCTCGAGCTGGCTCTGGGCCGCCTCGGCCCGCATCGCCTTCAGGCTCGCCTCGTTGGCGTCCATGTCGGCGATCCACTCGCGCGCGAACTCACCGGTCTGGATGTCGGTGAGGATGCCCTTCATCGCCTCCCGCACGTGGCCGTCGATGACGCGCTTGCCGCGGGTGTAGTCGCCGAACTCGGCCGTGTCGGAGATCGAGTAGCGCATGCCGGCGAGGCCGTTCTCCCACATCAGGTCGACGATCAGCTTCAGCTCGTGGAGGCACTCGTAGTAGGCGATCTCCGGTGCGTAGCCCGCCTCGACGAGGGTCTCGAAGCCGGCTCGCACGAGCTCTGAGGTTCCGCCGCAGAGCACGGCCTGCTCGCCGAAGAGATCGGTCTCCGTCTCCTCCTTGAAGGTCGTCTCGAGGATGCCCGCGCGGGCGGCACCGATGCCGACGGCGTACGCGAGTGCGAGCTCGCGGGCGTTGCCCGAGGCGTCCTGCTCGATCGCGATCAGCGCCGGCGTGCCGTACCCCTCCGTGAAGAGGCGGCGGACGACGTGCCCGGGGCCCTTGGGGGCGACCATGATGACGTCGTGGTCGGCGGCCGGCGCGACGCGCTTGTAGAGCACGTTGAAGCCGTGCGCGAAGAGGACGGTTGCACCGGGGGCCAGGTTCGGCTCGATGTGCGCCTCGTAGACCTGCGGCTGCACCTGGTCGGGCAGGAGGATCGAGACGAGCTGGGCGCCTGCGACGGCGTCGGCGACGGTGCCGACGGCCAGGCCCGTCGACTCGGCTTCGCCCCAGGACGGCGACCCCTCGCGCAGGCCGACCTGCACCTGCACGCCCGAGTCGCGGAGGTTGAGCGCGTGGGCGTGGCCCTGGCTCCCGTAGCCGATGACCGCCACCTTGCCGTCGAGCAGGCCGAGGTTGCCGTCACGCAGGATCGTCGCCATCTTTGATTCGTCCCTTCGTCGAGGTGGTGTGTGCGTCAGTGGGGATGCGCGTCGTAGTGTGGCGCAGATGCCGTCAGTTGATCGCCGAGAGGCGTCGTGCCTTCTTGGCGGAGGCCCGTGCGATGCCCACCCGCCCGGTGCGGATCAGCTCCTGGATGCCGTGGGGGCGGGCGAGCTCCTGGAAGGCGTCGAGCTCCTCCGGCGTGCCCGTCAGCTCGAACGTGACCGAGTCGGCGCCGAGGTCGACGACGCGCCCCTTGAATGCCTCGGAGGTCGAGATCAGCTCGGCCCGTCGCTCGGGGCTGGCGCTCACCCTGAGCAGGAGCAGCTCGCGCTCGACGGCTTCGTCGGGGGCGAGCTCCGTCACCCGGAGGACGTTGACGAGCTTGTGGATCTGCTTCTCGATCTGCTCGAGCGAGTGGTGCTCGGCGTCGACGCGGAGGGTGATGCACGAGACGCCGCTGCGCTCGGTTGGCCCGACGGCGAGCGAGTCGATGTTGAACCCGCGTCGCGCGAACATCGTCGCGATGCGCGCCAGCGCGCCGGGCTTGTCCTCGACGAGCACGGAGATCGTGTGCTTCACGATGTCGCCTCCACGGTCGTCGGCTCCTCGTACTCGACCATGTCGATGGCGGCGTTGCCCGCCGGGATCATGGGGAAGCAGTGCTCGGCAGGGTCGACGCGGCAGTCGATCACGACCGTCCGGTCGAGGGCGAGGGCCTCGCGGAGGGCGGGCTCGAGCTCCTCCTCGCGCAGGACGAGCATCCCGACGCCGCCGTAGGCCTCGGCCAGCTTCACGTAGTCGGGGACGCCGCCGCTGAGGTCGACGTGCGAGCGCCGGCCGTCGAAGAACATGTCCTGCCACTGCGTGACCATGCCGAGGTAGCCGTTGTTGACGAGCACGACCACGACCGGCAGGTCGTCGAGCACCGCCGTGGTCAGCTCCTGCGCGGTCATCTGGAAGCAGCCGTCGCCGTCGACGCAGACGACCTTGGCCTCCGGCCTACCCGCCTTGGCGCCGATCGCGGCCGGGATCCCGAAGCCCATCGTGCCGAGGCCGCCTGACGAGATGAAGTTGCGTGGGCGCTCCGTGAGCAGGTACTGCATGGCCCACATCTGATGCTGGCCGACGCCGGTCGTGAAGATCACGTCGTCGTCCGCCGTCAGCGCCTGCAGCGTCTCCATCAGCCTCTGCGGCTTCAGGAACGCGCCCTCGTTGCTGTAGCGCAGCGGGAACTCCTCACGCCAGTCGTCGATCCTGCGCAGCCAGGCCTCGGGGGCCGGCACGCCTGCATCCCGGTGCTTGCGCACCTCCGTCGCGAGCAGTGAGAGCGCCTTCTTCAGGGGGCCGACCACCGGCACGTCGGCGTCGCGCAGCTTGGAGATCTCCGCGGGGTCGATGTCGAGGTGGACGACGGTCGCGCCGGGCGCGAACGCGGAGAGCTTTCCCGTGACGCGGTCGTCGAAGCGGGCGCCGATCGCGACGAGCACGTCGCAGGTGTTCATGGCGATGTTCGACCACTTCGGCCCGTGCATGCCGGGCCAGCCGTAGAAGAGGGGATGGCTCTCGGGGAAGGCCCCCTTGCCCATCAGCGTCGAGATCACCGGCAGCCCACCCGCCTCGGCGAGCTCGAGCAGCTCCTCGCAGGCGTCGCCGTTGATCGTGCCCCCGCCGACGTACAGCACCGGCTTCTCGGCACGTGCTATCCGCTCACCCGCGTCCCGGATCTGCAGCGGATGGACCTTGCGCGGCGGCCGCCAGCCGGGGAGGTCGACGGAGTCGGGATAGCCGAAGTCGAGCTCGGCCTCCTGGATGTCGCGCGGCACGTCGACGAGGACGGGGCCGCAGCGGCCGGTGCGGGCGACGTGGAAGGCGGCCTTCATCACGGACGGGATCTCCTTCACGTCCTGGACGAGCCACGAGTGCTTGACGATCGGCATCGTGATCCCGGTGATGTCGCACTCCTGGAAGGCGTCGGTGCCGATCAGGCTCGAGCGCACCTGGCCCGTGATGCAGACGAGCGGGGTGGAGTCCATCCAGGCGTCGGCGATCGGCGTGACGAGGTTCGTGGCCCCGGGGCCGGATGTGGCGATCGCGACGCCGACGCGGCCGGTGGCGCGGGCGTAGCCCTGGGCCATGTGGCCCGCCCCCTGCTCGTGGCGGGCGAGGACGTGCCTGACCGTGGTGCCTCGGGCCATCGCGTCGTAGGTCGGCATGATCGCTCCGCCGGGGATGCCGAACATCACCTCCACGCCCTCTGCCTCGAGGGAGCGGAGGATCGCGTCTGCTCCGTTGATTCTCATCTGCTGGCTTCCTTCGGTCTCACGGTGCCTCGTCCCTTCTCCGGCCGCCTCGACGGTGACCGGTGCTGTCTCCGTCGGTCTGCGCCGGTGGGCCCGGTGCGTGAGCGACGTCTCCTAGTGAAGGAGAATGTCGATGAGCTCGATGCCTACGCCGCGCGATACCGCCCCGCCGGCAACGGCGAGGCGCGGATCGCTGTGGAACGTGGAGACGGCGAGGCAGAGCATCGGAGTGAAAGCATGCCTGGACCCGGAAGGGGCCGCAAGCAGGAGGTGGACGCGAACGCCACCTCGTGCCCGCATAGACACCGGTTGGTCTGCATACTATGCACCCATGGCAGACGTCAGCATTGTCGGCGCGGCCGGGTACACCGGCCAGGAGACCCTCGACCGCGTGCTCGGGCACCCGGAGCTGCGCCTCGTCGCGGTGGGCTCCGACTCCCTCGCCGGCAGCGGGCCGGGGTCGCTCGACCCGCGGCTCGCCTGTGCCGAGATGCCCGCGTTCGTGTCGAACGTGGAGGCGCTCGCGACGCCTGCGGACGTCACCATCCTCTGCCTCTCGCACGAGGCGGCCGCCGAGATCGAGGCCCCCGCCGAGGGCGTCGTCGTCGACCTCTCCGGTGCCCACCGGCTGCGCGACGCGGGCGGGTACGAGGCCTGGTACGGATTCACCCACCCGCGGCCGGACGGCCTCCGCGACTGGGTCTACGGCCTGCCCGAGCTCGTCTCCGAGGCCGGCCGCCTGATCGCGAACCCCGGCTGCTACGCGACTGCGACGCTGCTCGCCCTCGCACCCATCAGGGACGCCGTCGACCCCGACTCCGTCGTCGTCGACGGCCTCTCGGGGATGACCGGCGCGGGCCGCTCGCTCAAGGCCTCCTCCCACGCCGGCGCCGTGCTCGAGAACGTGACGCCGTACCGCGTCGGCGCCCATCAGCACGTGCCGGAGATCACCCAGCTGCTCGGGTTCCCCGTCTCGCTGACCCCGCACCTGCTGCCGCTGCGCCGCGGCCTGATCGCCACCTGCAACGTCCGCTCGACGGGAGCCGACCTGCGGGCGCTGCTCGAAGAGGCCTACGCAGGGAGCCCGGTCGTCACCGTCCTGCCGGCGGGGATGGCGCCCGAGCTCGCGCGCGTCCAGCACACCGATCGGGCCGAGATCGGCGTCTTCGCCGACCGCTTCACCGGGCGCACGATGGTGATCTGCGCCGAGGACAACCTCGGCAAGGGGGCGGCCGGGCAGGCGATCCAGAACGTCAACCGCGCGCTGGGCCTGCCGGAGACCGCCGGACTGCGTCTCGGCGGGGTTCTGGTCTAGACCATGTCGGTGACGGCCGCAGAGGGGTTCGTCGCGAGCGGCGTCTCCGCGGGCATCCGCCCGTCGGGAGCGCCTGATCTCGCGGTCGTCCGCTCGGTCACGCGTGCGGTCGGCGCCGCGATGTGGACGACGAACCGCGTCCAGGCGGCCCCTGTCACGGTCTCGAAGCGCCACCTCGGGGCGGCGCAGCCGCAGGCGGTCCTGATCAACGCCGGCTGCGCCAACGCCGCCACGGGCCGGGAGGGGGAGGCGGCCGCCGTCGCCTCGGCCGAGGCGCTCGCCGGCGAGCTCGGCCTCGCGCCCGAGGAGGTGATCGTCCTCTCCACCGGCGTGATCGGGGTGCAGCTGCCGCTCGGCAAGGTGCTGACGGGCTCCCACGCGGCTGTCGTCGCCCTTTCCCGGGACGGCGGTGACGCCGCCGCGCGCGCGATCCTGACGACCGACTCAGGGCCGAAGGTCGCCGTTGTCCACGGCAACGGGTTCACGGTGGGCGGGATGGCGAAGGGAGCGGGGATGATCCATCCCCGGCTCGCCACCATGCTCGTGGTGATCACCACCGACTATCCGCTCGAGGTGGGCGAGCCGGAGGCGTTCCTGCGGCACGCCGTCTCCACCAGCTTCAACCGGATCTCCGTCGACGGCGACTGCTCCACGAACGACGCCGTCGTCCTGCTCGCT
>Ga0302299_10001932_pt1 | contig 12581 bp, 13 predicted proteins | sample III_Fen_N3_4_FD_198795 | JGI IMG/M metagenome (GOLD analysis project Ga0302299, IMG submission 198795) | Peat permafrost microbial communities from Stordalen Mire near Abisko, Sweden - III_Fen_N3_4 | ecosystem: Environmental > Terrestrial > Soil > Wetlands > Permafrost | place: Sweden: Abisko... | reverse complement strand
CGGTCTGCGCACGGGCGCGCGCGTGCTCGATCTCGGTTGCGGGCCGGGCTTCACCTCGCTCGAGCTCGCGCGCATCGTCGGGCCGACCGGGCGGGTGATCAGCTGCGATGCGAGCGAACGCTTCCTCGCCTTCTTGCGCGAGGAGCGCACGCGCCGTGGCCTCCCGCAGATCGAGCCGCGCCTCGCGCGCGTCGAGGAGCTCGAGCTCGCGCCCGCGAGCCTGGATGCGATCTACGCGCGCTGGCTCTTCTGCTGGCTGCCCGATCCGGGGGCTGCGCTGCGCCGCGTCGCGGTGATGCTGAAACCCGGCGGGGTCGTGATCCTGCAGGACTACCTCGACTGGGGCGCGATGAAGCTCTTGCCGCAGAGCGCGGTCTTCGAGCGCGGCGTGAGCGCCTGCCTCGCGAGCTGGAAGGACGGCGGCAGCGCGATCGACGTGATGGAACTCTTGCCCGGCCTCGCACGCGAGTGCGGCCTGCGCGTCGAGATCTTCGAGACGCGTTCGCGCCTGGGTGCCGTCGGCTCGCTCGAGTGGCGCTGGATGGAGGAGTTCTTCCTCTCCTACCTGCCCAAGCTCGTCGCGCAGGGGCGCTTTCCCGCACGGGAGTTCGAAGCCTGGCGTGCCGACTGGAGCGCGCGCGCGGCGCAGGGCACGAGCTTCGCGCTCGCGCCGACGATGGCCGACCTCGTGCTGCGCAAGCTCTAGGCCGCGGGCCGTTCTTCCGCCGCGGGCCGCGCGTCGACGACCTCGATGATCGTGTAGCCGGCCTGATTGAGCGCCTCGATCAGCGCCAGCTTCTTGTTGCCTTGCAGGCGCATCAGCGCGATCTCCTCGCCGCCCGGCCGCTCGTGCACGAGGTAGCCGCGCACGCGGAACGACAGTCGCAGCGCGATCAGCATCGGGTCGGGCGCATCCTTGAGACCGGCGTGCAGCGCGAAGGTCACGCGCAACTCGCCCTCGGGGCGCGTCATGCCGACGAAGGCGCGGAAGATGTCGGACTCGGTCAGCAAGCCCTCGAGGCGTCCCTCGAGCAACACCGGCAGTCCGCCGATCTTGTGCGTCATCATCTTGTGGGCCGCCTCCTCGAGGTGTTCCTCGGGATGCAGCGTGACGAGCTTCGTCGCCATCACCTGCGTGACGACCGAGTTCTCGTTGGTCGCACCGGCGTGCGTGTCGAGCTCGCCCACCGAACCGGGCAGGATGCGGAAGAGGTCGGTCAGGCTGACCATCCCGACGAGTCTCTCGCCGCGCATCACCGGGGCGCGGCGCAGCTTCTTCTTCTGGAACAGGCGCAGCACCTCGCGGCAGCGCATGCCTTCCGTGAGGGTGACCACGTCGCGGGTCATGAAATGGCGCACGAGCATCGCAGCCTGGATCGGCCGCGGGCCCGGGCCGGCTTCAGCCCAAAGCGCTAGAGGCCTGCGCGCCAGCCCGAGAGCAGGGTCGCGGGGTCGCTGGAGCGCGCCAGGGCCTCGCCGACCAGCACGGCCTGCGCGCCGGCCGCGCGCACGCGGCGCAGGTCCTCGAGGCCGGCTATCCCACCCGCGGCGAGCATGAGCGGGCCCTTCGGGAGGCTCGCGAGAAGCTGCGTGTCGCGAGCCGGAACGCAGATGGCCTCGGGCTCGAGCGCACTCGCGAGCGTGAGCTCGCTCGCGTCGCGGACTTCGAGCACGACCGCTAGCCCGAGTTCGCGGCAGCACTCGCGCAGCGCGCGCAGCTCGTTCTCCGGAACGTCGGCTGCGCAGAGACGCAGCGCATCGGCGCCCGCGAGGCACGACTCGTATACCATCGCCTCGTCCAGCGGGAAGTCCAGGCGCAGGCGCGCGAGCTTCGCGTGCGCGACGGTGGCGAGGTCCTCGAGCGTGCCGCCGAAGAAGTCCTCTTCGGTCACGACCGCGAGCGCCGCGGCACCGCCCGCGCGGCAGGCGTCGACGTAGGCGAACCAGCGCGGCCCGGGCCGTGGCTGGCGCGCGGGGCGCGTGCCGGGGCGCTCGGCTTCCTGGAGCAGCGCGCCGGCCGCGGGCGTGCGGCGCTGGCACACGGCGATGATCGCGAGCTCGGGCCGCGTCAGTGCGACGAGGAAGCGCTCGCGGCGCCAGGAGTCGGGCGCGACGAGGTCCTTCAGGCGTTCGAGCGGCTGCGCGCGGCGGCGTTCGGCCGCGCGCCGCCGGACGGCGGCGAGCAACGCGTTGCGCTCGAAGGCGCTCATGCGGCGCACAAGAGCAGGAAGCGCTCGAAGATGCGCGCGCCCTGCGGGCTGAGGATCGACTCGGGGTGGAACTGCACGCCGAAGCGCGGCAGCTCGCGGTGGCGCACGGCCATCACGAGCCCCTCGGCGGTCCAGGCCGTGAGCTCCAGGCACGCGGGCAGCGCATCGCGCCGCGCGCGCAGCGAGTGGTAGCGGCCGGCCGCGAAGGGAGAGGGCAAATCCTCGAAGAGTCCTGTGCGCGTGTGCAGCACGGGCGAAGCGCGGCCGTGCACCGGGATCGGATCGCGCTCCAGCGCGCCGCCGCAGTCCTCGACCAGCGCCTGGTGTCCGAGGCACACGCCCAGGATCGGCAGCGCCGCGGGCGCGCGGCGCAGGAGTTCGGGCATCACGCCCGCAGCGGCGGGCCGGCCGGGCCCGGGCGAGAGCACGATTCCGCGCGGAGCGCGCGCGAGTAGCTCGTCGACGCCGTGCGCGTCGTTGCGCACGACCTCGACTTCCGCCCCCAGGCCCGCGAGCGCCTGCCAGACGTTCCAGGTGAAGGAGTCGTAGTTGTCGAGGAGCAGGATCATGCGCGGCCCGCTGCGGCCGCGCGCGACTCGACGAAGAGCCGCGTGTGCAGCGCGCGCACGGCTTCGCGCACGCGCTCGCGCGGCACGACCAGGCTGAGGTTGTTGCGCGTGGCGCCGTAGCTGATCATCTCGACGCGCACACCGAGCGTGTCGAGCACCTCGAGCACCTCGCGCGGCACGTGCAGCGAATCCTGCAGCTCCTCGCCGACGACCGAGACGAGTGCCACTTCGCGCGCGACGCTGACCTCCGAGAAGCGCGCGAGTTCGTTGCAGACCGGGTCGAGGCGTGCGGTCGCGTCGGTCGTCAGCGCGACCGAGACTTCGCTCGTGGCGATCATGTCGACCACGATCTCGTGGCGCGCGAAGACGTCGGCGATGCGCTCGAGGAAGCCGTACTGCAGGAGCATCGGCGCGGCGACGATGTTGACCACCGCGATGCGCTCCTTGCTCGTGACCGACTTCACGGCGCGATCGGAAGGGGAGAGGCGCGGCACGACGGTCGTGCCGGCGAACTCGGGCCGGAAGCTGTTGAGCACCCGGATCGGAATGCCCTTGCCGATCGCGGGCACCATCGTGGCCGGGTGCAGCACCTTGGCGCCGAAGAAGGCCAGCTCCGCCGCCTCGGCGAAGGAAAGTGTCGGCACGAAGCGCGCCTCGGGCACGATGCGCGGGTCGGCGCTCATCACGCCGTCGACGTCGGTCCAGATCTGGATCTCCTCGACGCCCATGGCCGCGCCGAAGATCGCGGCCGAGAAGTCGCTGCCGCCGCGGCCGAGTGTCGTGATGCTGCCCTGCGCGTCGTGCGCGATGTAGCCGGTGATCACGGGCACGCCGCGCACTCCGGAAAGCGCCGCGCGGATCGAGCTTTCGCTCTGCGGCAGCGGCCGGGCGCAGCCGAAACGGCCGTCGGTCACGAGGCCGGCTTCCCAGGCGTCGAGCGCGCGCGCTTCGATGCCGTCCTTCGAGAGCTGCGCCGCGACGATGCGCGCCGAGAGCCGCTCGCCGAAGCTCGCCAGCTGGTCGAGCGTGCGCGGCGTGAGCTCGCGGATCAGCGCGATGCCGCGCACGAGGTCGGAGAGTTCGGAGAGCAGCTTCTCGACCAGCGCCGCGGAGAGCCCGAGCTCGGCGACGAGCGCGCGGTGCTGCTCTTCGATGGCCTCGAGATCCGGCTTCCACTCTGCCCCCGCGCGCGCGAGCTCGCCCAGCGCGAAGAGCTTGTTGGTGACACCCCCGACGGCCGAGACGACCACGAGCGGTTTGCGCGGGAGCGAAGAGGAGACGATGCGCGCGAGGCGCCGGATGGGATCCGCGCCGCCGACCGAGGTGCCGCCGAACTTCTGGACGATCATGGGGGAGAGGGATCCTACCAGCGTGCCCTGTGGTCCGTGTAGCGCGGGGCGGGCCACGCTATCCTATGCGTGTGCAGAACTGGGGACCCGGCTATCGGACGCAGTCCTCGGACACGAGTATCGTGGCCGAGCGGGTGCAGTTCGACTGCTACCGGGCGCTCTCCCCGGCCGAGAAGCTCGAGATCATCCTCGACCTGTGCAGCACGGGCCGTGAATTGTCGCGGGCCGGATTGCGGATGAGACATCCGGGAGCCTCCGCCGAAGAACTGGATCTGCGTGAAGCCTGCCTGCACCTCGGGCCGGAGCTGGCGCGCAAGGTGTACGGGCCGCGCATCGACGAACTCGTGCGATGAAGCAACCGAGCCTCTGGGAGATCGCAGGGGTCGTCGCCGAGGAAATGCGGCGTTTGGGCGTGCCGCACCTGGTGGGCGGCTCGATCGCCAGCATGCTGCACGGGGAGCCGCGGTTCACCAATGACGTGGACTTCGCCGCCGTGATCCGGGAACAGCATGTGGCGCCACTCGTCGCGGCACTGCGGGGACCATTCTACATCGACGAAGTGCTGATCCGCAGCGCGATCCGCAGGCGGAGCATTTTCAACGTGATCCACATTCCCTCGGGGAACAAGGTCGACATCCACGTGCTCGAGCCGAATGCGTTCGAGGCGAGCCAGCTTCAACGCGCAGTGCCGGCCCCGCCCGGTCCCGGCGGCGATGCGGGTCTGCGGATCGCGAGCGCGGAGGACATCGTGCTGCAAAAGCTGCTCTGGTATCGCAAGAGCGATGGAGCACTCGATCGCCAGTTGCGCGACATCGCGGGCGTGCTGAAGTTGCAGGGTGGAGGCCTCGACCTCGTCTACATGCGCTCCTGGGCGCGCGAACTCGAACTCTCGGAGCTGCTCGAAGCGCAGCTCCGCTCGGCGGGCCTCGAGTGACTCAGGCGAAAGAGTGGGGGAAGTCACCGCCCGGCCGCGAGGATCTCGTGCTGCTCGAGGGACCGGCCAGGCGTGGTTCGGAGTTCCTGCGCGCGCTGAGCCTGTTCCTCGAGTTCATCCACGGCTTCCGCAAGCTGCACTTCGTCGGTCCGTGCGTGACCGTTTTCGGTTCGGCGCGCTTCCACGAGGACCATGCGTACTACCAGCTCGCGCGCGAGATGGGCGGGCGCATCGCGCGCCTGGGTTTCACCGTGATGACCGGCGGCGGGCCGGGGATCATGGAGGCCGCCAATCGCGGTGCGCGCGAGGCCGGCGGGCGCAGTGTCGGCTGCAACATCGTGCTGCCCGTCGAGCAGCAGCCCAACCCGTATCTCGACCGCTTCGTGACCTTCAAGCACTTCTTCGTGCGCAAGGTGATGCTGGTCAAGTACTCCTACGCCTTCGTCGTGCTGCCGGGCGGTTTTGGAACGCTGGATGAGATCTTCGAGACGGCGACGCTGATCCAGACCGGCAAGATCAAGAACTTCCCGCTGGTGCTGATGGGCGTCGAGTACTGGCGCGACCTGCGCGAGCTGCTCGAGCGCATGGTGGTGGAGGGCACGATCGACGCCAAGGATCTCGAGCGCATCGTCTTCACCGACTCGCCCGAGCACGCCATCGAGGTGATCGAGACGCAGGCGGCGAAGGCCTTCGGTCTCAAGCCGCGCGCGCGCAAGCCGCGCTGGTATCTCGGCGAGCGTTGAGCCGCTTCAGCGCATCAACCAGCGCTCCCAAGGGTTCGCGCGCACGGCATCGGTGAAGGCGCTCGCCTCGGGCGCCATCTCGGCCACGAGTTCGCCGTCGATGCGCATCAAGACGTTCGTGCGGCGATTCCAGAGCCAGGCCTCGTTCGCCAATGAGCGCTCGCCGAGGCAGAGCTCGATCTTCTCGCCCTCAGTAGGCAGGAGCGTGATGCGCAGGAAGGGATGCTCGAGGCCCAGGCTCGCAGCCAGCTTGGGATTCCCGAAGCCCTTCGCGCGCGCGCGGATCCACAGGCTCGTGTAGCCGCCCGGGCGCCAGACGAGCGCGTTCTCGCGCGAACCGTCGCGCACGAGCGTCCATTCCGGCGGAGTGTCTGGCGTCGCGGGCGGTGCCGTCTCGAGCACGAAGGCGCGACCATCGGCGTAGGCGAGTTCCATGCGCCGGAAGCCGGCGAAGCCCGGCCCGAAACAGCCCGCGAGCAGGCGCGTGTCGACGAAGGGCGGCAGATCTTTCGCCGGCCGCGCGAGCAGCGCGTGCGGATCGCGGTCGAGCTCGAGGATCGCAGGCGTGCCCGCACGCCGACCGAACCCGCGGCCGAACTCGAGCGTTGCGAGCACGTCGCGGTCGGGCTGGTCGAGGAACTTCGGCCCGTGCAGCGTGATCGAGAGGCGTGCCTCGGGACCAAGGCCGTAGCGCGCCTCGCGTGCAGGATCGCGCGTCAGTTCCTCGCCGCGCGTCTGCGTGCAGCTTGCGATCAGCGCCTCGACCGCGGACTCCTCGCAGATCGCGCCGAAAGCCTCGCGCGAGCGCCAATGTCCCTTCGCGCGCACGTACACGAGCTCGGGCCCGAGCTCGGGCGAGCCGAGCGTGAGGGCCGCGACGCTCGTACCCGCGGGGATCTCGAGCAGCTTCTCGACGCGCGGCGCGAAGTCGTGTGCGCGGCTGGAGGCGAGGCGCTCGATCCCGAGCGCCAGCGCCAGGAACAGCGCGCTGCCGACGAGGATCGTCTTCACGCGCCCGCTCCCTTGCGGCGGCGCCGCGCGAGCTTCCAGCCCAAGGCGCAGACGCACAAGCACAGCGGCGCCGCGGCGATCGTACCGGCGCGCAGCACCGAACGGTGCTCGGGCGCGATCCAGGGCAGCACGGGTTGCACGACCCGGTGCTCGAGCAGTCCGGCGACGCGCGCGGGCAGCGTCAGGCGCGCGGCGCACTGCACCAGGAAGCGCGCGTTCTCGCAGCCTTCGCGCTCGATCCAGGCGTCCTGAAACATCGTCGAGCAGCCGATCAGCGTGAACGTGTCCGTGCCGACTGCTAGCGCCTGCGGGCCGAGAAGCTCCTGTCCTTCGGGACGAAAGAGCGCGGCCGAGAGGTCGCCGCCCTTCCACTCGAGCGACCAGCAGCGCGCGGAGCTCGAAACGAGCGTGCGCGCCGCGATTCCCGGCGCGAGCCGGATACGGTTCGCGAAGGGCAGCACGAGTTCGCCGAGTGGACTCGCAGCGCGCACGAGCAGCGGATTGGCGCCGCTCGTGCGTGCGAGTCGCCGTCCGCCGGCCTCGCGGTCGATGGTCTCGTCGAGTTCGGCGCTCGTCGAGAGCTCGTCCAAGAAGACTTCGCGCACGAGTTCGACGCCGGCGCTCGCGGGCCAACCGCGCTCGAGGTCGCACAGCTGCGGTTCGGGCCACCAGGCGGGCTCGCTGCCGTGCTCGGCGCGCGCGCGCGGGCGCACGACGTAGTGCTGCGCGGCGACGAGCGCCTTGCCGCCGCGCGCCAGCGTGCGCTCGAGCTCGGCGCGCAGCGGCTCGATGTCGCGCCGCGGCTGCAGCCAGAGGAACAGCTCCGCTGGCTGCGCGGGCACCGGCTTCTCGCTCGCGATCGGCTCGATCTCGAAGTCGTGTTGCGCGAGGATCGCGCGCGCTCGGCCGTAGACGTCGCCTGCGCTCGGAGCGAAGAGCTTCTTCGACTCGTAGGAGAGGCGCGCTTCGGCGGGGGAGAGGCGTGGCCGGTCGCAGGCGGCGGCGATGTGCACCGCCTTGCCCGTGCGCAGGCGCTCGAGCGCGAAACCCAGGCGGAAGGCGAAATCATCGAAGCTCGAACGCTCGGGGAATTCGAGCGTCTCGCGCCGATCCGCGTGCTCGAGCACCAGGCTCGCGACGATCGTGCGCACGATCGTGGTCTCGTCCTGGTGCGAGCTGACGCGCAGCGCGTGCAGGCCGTGCGCGGGAGCGTCGGCGGCCTCGATGCGCCGCTCGGAAAAGGGCAGCAGCCGGCCGAGACTTTCGCGCAGCCCGCGCAGCTCGCCGCGGTACTCGGCGGGCAGCTCCGCGTCGCCGGAGGCGTAGAGCGTCGCCTGCACCGGCGCGCACTCGCGCGCGAGCTGCACGAGCTCCGCGGGCAGCGCGTGCGCGCCTTCGCGGGTCGCATCGAGCGCCCAACTCGACGGGAGCAGCGCGCGCGGCAACGCGAGCAACGTGAGGCCGGCGGCGCCGAGCGCCAGCGCGCGCCAGGGCAGCCGCATGCGCCGACGCGCGAGCAGCGGGAGCGCGAGCAGCAAAGGCAGCGCGCCGACGACGAAGAAGCGCAGCCAGGCGCGGCGCGCGGGCGGCAACTCGGCGATGCGCGCGGGCTGCGTCGCGGCGACGCGCGCGAAGGCGCGGCGTTCGGGCGACGCGAGGCTCTTCACCAGCACCTCGAGCAGCGCGCGGTGCGCAAAGGGCTCGGCGGCCAGGAATTCGTCCTCGAAGGGCGTCGCCGCGCCAAGGACGACTAGGCGCCCGCGCCAGGGATCCTGCGGTTCGAGCAGCGCCGCGAGCGTCGCTTGCTCGGGCCCCGACGCGAGCACGTGAAAATCGAGACCGAGCTCCTCGAGCCGCGCCGGATCGGGCACGAAGCTCGTCGGCGCGCGGAAGAGCAGCGTGCCGTTGGGTTGTCCGGCGAGGCGCCGGAAGTCCTGGTCTTCGCCCTTGCAACGCACGGGCTCGACGTCGGCAGATCGTTCGGGCCGCAGGCCGAACTCGTCGAGCAGCGTGCTCGATTCGCCCGCGACCGCCAGTACCACACTCGTGCCGCGCTCGAGCAGCGCGCGCAGCGCCGCGAGCTGTTCGGGCTTCCACGCGCGCGGCGCGATCCAGAGGAGCACGTCGGGCTGCAGGACGAGCTTGCCGTCGCGATCGAACGTGCCGCGCACGGGATCGCCGAGCTTGCCGAGTTCACGCTCGAGCGCCCCGAGCTCGCCCGGACCCTCGAGCAGGATGCGCGGCGGGTGAGGAGCGAGGAGTTGCTCGAGCTGCGCGTCGAGGATGCGCGCGAGGAAGGGCAGCTTTTCGGGCGCGAGGCCTTCGACTAGCGCCGTCCCGCGCGCGCCGACGACCATGCGCAGCGTGGACCAGACCGTCTCTTCGCGCCAGCCGTCGCGCTCGATCGTGCGCGCGCGAAAGGGCGCCAGCCCGAGTGCCGCGGCGTGTGCCGCCTCGCTCGCGCTAGAATCGACGCGCGAGCAGCGCACGCGGCCGCCGGATTCGCGCTCGAGCGTCTCGAACAGCTCGCGCAGCGCCGGCTCGAGGTGGCGGTACTCGCCCGTGAAGCTTCCCGGCGGGCTCGCGAACCAGGTCAGGCGCACGTCCTCGTCGAGCGCCTCAAGGCGCCGCGCGAGAGCTTGCGCGCCGGGGATGCTCTCGCTGCCCGGAGCGGCGCGCCGCAGCGCCGCGGCACCGGCGAAAACACACAGCGCGGCCGCGACGAGCAGCACGAGCCGCTTCATGCGCGGTTCCTCCGCACGGCCAGGCTCGTGAAGCACAGGCACAGCAGCGCGAGGCCCGCGAACCAGGCGCAGGCTCCGAGCGAGAGCGAGCCGCGCACGAAGCTCTCGTAGGGCGGCAACGCCGAGAAGTGGTCGGCCAGGAAACTGCCGAGTCGCCAGCCAGGCGCTGCGCCGTCGAGCACGGCGACCACGCGCTCCTCGCCGAGGAACACGAGCAGGAAGGCGCCGAATGCGGCCGAGAGGAAAGCCACGATCTGATCGGAGGTCAGCGCGGAGCACAGCGAGCCGAGCGCCAGCAGCAGCGCGCCGAGCAGGAAGGCGCCCGCGTAACCGCTCGCGATGCGCCCGAGGTCGGGCTCGCCGAGCGAGACGAGCAGCACGACCACCGGCAGCGTGCCGACGAGGAAGAGCACGAGCAGTGCGAGGCTCGCGAGGTACTTGCCGGCCACGACGGCACCCGGCGGGAGCGGCAGCGTCATCCAGAGCTCGAAGGTGCGCGAGCGCAGGTCCTCGGACCAGCTGCGCATCGAGAGTGCCGGCATGTAGAGCACGAAGAGCAGCGGCAAGAGGTCGAAGAGCGGCCGCATGTCGAGCTTCCCGGCCAGGAAGAACTCGTTCATGAAGACGCTCGAGAGCGCCAGCAGCGCCGCGATCGTCGCCACCCAGGCGATCGAGGAGTCGCAGGCCGCCGCGAGCTCGCGCCCTGCAACGACCAGCGCTGCGCGCGCGGGAGAGAGCCTCACGCGAGCTCGACCCTTCCGCCGCGCTTCTGGATCGCGCGCAGCACGGTGCCCTCGAGGTCGGAGCCGAGCTCGTCCACGGCGCCGTCGAGGACCAGGGCCCCGGCCTGCAGCACCAGGAGGCGCGAGCTGATCGCCGCGACCTCGGCCAGGATGTGGCTCGAGAAGAGCACCGCGCGCTCCTTCGCGATCTCGTGCAGGAACTTGCGGAAAGCGATCACCTGCAGCGGATCGAGCCCGTGCGTGGGCTCGTCGAGCAGCAGCACGGGCGGGTCGTGCAAGAGCGCGCCGGCGAGGCCGATGCGCTGGCGGTAGCCCTTGGAGCATTCGCGCATCGGCCGCTCGAGCACGGCGGCGAGACCGAGGCGCTCGCTGCACCAGCCGAGGCGCTGCTTGCGCTCGGCTCGCGTGAGCCCGCGCACGCGACCGAGGAAGTCGAGGAAGCGATCGGTGCGCATGCCCTCGAAGAGCGGGTTGTGCTCCGGCAGGTAGCCGATCTTCGCGCGCACACCCAGCGGGTCGGCGCGCGTATCGATGCCGGCGATGCGGATCGTGCCGGTGCTGGGCTCGAGGTAGGTCGCGAGCATGCGCAGCAGCGTCGACTTGCCGGCGCCGTTGGGCCCGAGGAAGCCGACGATCTCGCCCGCGCCGATGGCGCAGCTGACATCGTCCACCGCGACGAGCGCTCCGAAGCGGCGGGTGACGTGCTCGACCTGGATCACGGCGCGCGAGTGTACGCTGGCCTGCGCGTTTCTCCAGGCCCGCGCGGCTCAGGCGCTCGTGTAATGCCGCAAGGCCGCGAACTCGCGCCGCAGCTCCGGCCTGAAATCCGGGTGGGCGACCGAGATCAGGAGTTCGCCGCGCTCGCGCAGCGTCTTGCCGTGCAGGTTGACGGCTCCGAATTCGGTCACGATCCAGTGCACGTGGCCGCGCGTCGTGACCACGCCGGCTCCGGGCGCGAGCTCGCTCACGATACGTGAAAGCGTCCCGTTCGCGGCCGTCGAGGGGCAGGCGATCACCGGCTTGCCGCCCTTCGAGAGCGCGGCGCCGTGGATGAAGTCCATCTGTCCGCCGATGCCCGAGTAGATGCGGTGGCCGAGCGAGTCGGCGCAGACCTGGCCCGAGAGGTCGATCGAGAGCGCGGAATTGATCGCCACCACGCGCTCGTTGCGCCGGATCAGCGCGGTGTCGTTGGTGCGGTCGCAGGGGTGGAACTCGACCAGCGGGTTGTCGTCGACGAAGTCGAACAGGCGCTGCGTGCCGATCACGAAGCTCGTCACGCTCCGGCCGGGCGAGACGGCCTTGTAGCGGTTCGTGACCACGCCCGCCTCGATCAGGTCCACCACGCGGTCGGAGAACATCTCGGTGTGGATGCCGAGATCGTGCTTGCCCATGAGGCGCGCGAGCACGGCGTCGGGGATCGCGCCGATGCCGGTCTGCAGGCAGGAGCGGTCCTCGACGAGGCCCGCGATGAGCTCGCCGATGCGCGCCACGACCTCCGTTTCGGCTTCGGCGTGGTGCTCGTAGAGCGCCCGGTCGGTGCGCACGGAGCTGCGCAGGCGCTCGTGCGCCACGAAGCCGTTGCCGTGCGTGCGCGGCATGCGCGCGTTGATCTCGGCGATCAGCAGCGGTGCGTGATCGGCCGCGGCGCGCGCGGCGTCCACCGAAGGCCCGAGCGAGCACAGTCCGTGCCGATCGGGCGGCGAGAGCTGCAGCAGCGCCGCGTCGAGCCGGATCCCGCCCGAGGCGAAGAGTGCGGGGATGTCGGACAAGAAGACCGGCACGAAGTCCGCGCGGCCCTCCCCGACCGCCTTGCGCAAGGGCGGACCGGTGAAGAGCGAGACGGAGCGCATGCGCCCCTCCTGTCCGGGCTCCGCGAATGGCGCCGGACCCATCGTGTGCAGGTGGTAGAGCGTGACCCCCTCGAGGTCGCGCCGGCGCGCGAGCGCCTCGACCAGCGCGCTCGGCGTGGCTGCGCCGGCGTGCAGGAAGATGTTCATGCCGCTCGCGATGGGAGCGACGGCTTCGTCGGCCGAGACTGCGTCCCTCATGCGCTCTGCACGCCGAGCTTCTTCAAGAAGGTCATCATCGGGCACCAGTTGGTCAGGCCCGACTGGAACAGGTTCAGCCCCACGAAGGCGGTGAAGAGGTACCAGTAGGGGCTCACGCTGTACCCCAGGATCAGGGAGAGCAGGATGAAGCTCCCGGCGATCAGTCGCAACCAGCGTTCGATGGTCATGGGCTGGAGGATACGACCAAGGGCCTAGGCTCTCACCTGCGA
>Ga0302299_10001930_pt1 | contig 12595 bp, 11 predicted proteins | sample III_Fen_N3_4_FD_198795 | JGI IMG/M metagenome (GOLD analysis project Ga0302299, IMG submission 198795) | Peat permafrost microbial communities from Stordalen Mire near Abisko, Sweden - III_Fen_N3_4 | ecosystem: Environmental > Terrestrial > Soil > Wetlands > Permafrost | place: Sweden: Abisko... | reverse complement strand
CGCAGCAGGTTCTGCGCGGCGGTCCCCGATGCGTGCGACGTCGCCGAGGCGAGCGCCGTCCGGGCTTGCGTGAGCGCCCGGACCGCCGCCGGTGCGGCGTCGGGCTTGCCGCCCTCGAACGGGCTGACGAGAACCGCTGCGGCCGCCTTCGACGCTGACGCCGGCGCGTTGACCGACCCAGAGCCGCTGTACGGGAGCGAGACGTACGGGAAGGACTTCGTGAACGCCACGTCGTTGGCGTTCACGCCGTCCCCGAGGTCGTTCGGGGACCCGACCAGCTCCCCCTCGACCACCTGCAGCGAGATGTCGACGACGTCGTCGGTCAGCCGGCGACCGTTCGGGTACCCGTTGAGGTCACCGCCGATGACTCCGAGCCGGCTCGGCTTCTGCTTCGTGAACGGGGTCAGGTTGAGCCGCAGCATCTCCGCCGGCTTGACGTGCGCCGGCTGGTTCAGCCCCGGCACGCCGGTGAGGAAGACCTGTACGAGGTCATTGCGGGGCTCGGCCGGAGCCGGGATGTGGTAGACCGCCTGGATCACCTTGGGCAGCCCCGGGTGGGTCACGTAGTTGAGGAACTGGGCGTCGTCCTTGGGGTAGGAGGCGTTGAACTTGTCCTTGTCCTTGAGCGGGATGACCACCTCGTTGACCAAGGGGCTGCCCAGCCGGGACACCTCGCGCCACTTGCCGTCGGCACCCCGGACGGACGTCTCCGACCAAACCCCGGCGACGTTCTTCGCCCCTCCCAACTCGCTGACCGGCACCTGGATGCCGAGGCTGTTGACGTCGTAGCCGGCCAGGGTGTCGTTCCCGACCTCCTTGAGGTTCGCCCCGTACAGGAGGTTGAACACGCGCAGGTCGAGGAAGAACGGGTCGTCGGCCTGGCCGGCGAAGTAGCTGTGGTAGCGGTCGTGGTAGACGGCCGCCGAGCGCAGGGACGCGTAGTTCGGCATGGACGCCTTGCCGACGTCGGACGGCGCCGCGATCCGGTTCTTGTCAATCGTCGACCAGGAGCCCTTGTAGTAGCGCGACAGGGTGTAGGTCTGCACCACGTTGAGGTCCTTGTCGGTCAGCGAGGTGACCGGGCCGGTGTTGTAGAGGAACGTGCCATTGTTCTTGACCGTGGTGTGGAAGACCCAGCGGTAGATGACGTCGGGCAGGGCGTCGCCGTTGGTGTCAACGTCGATGTCGTAGTTCGCGCCATCCTGGAAGGTGTAGAAGTTCGGGCCGCCGGCCGGCTCCTCGAACGGAAGCCAGTTGGCCAGCAGCGTGGCGGTCCCCGGCTTGTCGGGGCTGAGGAAGGCGTACACGTCAGTGGTGTCGAGCCGGGGGGAGCCCGTGATTGCCGGTGCCTCCCGGTGGCTGGACGCCGACGCCGGGCCGGACGTCATGACTGCGGCGGCGACGACGGCGGCGACGGATGCGGCCGCGAGCATCGGGCGGCCGCGCGGCTTTCGCGCCATTCCCCCCGAACGGTGATCTTGCATGGGTTCCTCCCTGGAGTCCTGGGCGCCAGGTGTGGCGCCGCGGTCACCTCCAGTTCGGAGCGAGCAGTTCGCCGGTTTGCCTCAGCCGGTCAGTAATCCGGGCGGGTCAGTGCGGCAATGACGGCGGCAGGTTTCGGTTGCGCCAGGCGACAGCGCAGGCGGCCCAGGCCGAGCAAACCGGCCCGACCATGAGCACCTCCAGGACGGCCAGGAGGAAGGCATCGGCGGCGTTGGTCGCGCCGAGGGCGATCGCCAGAGTCAGGACAAAGACGGCGGACCCGGCGACCAGGGCCGCCAGCGCCGCCTTGACCCCGGCGTAGAGCATCCCGATCGGCCCGAAGAAGAAGCCGAGGACGCCGGCCAGGCCCACCGACTTGCGCCGGGTGCGGCGCCGCGCGGCCCAGGCGTTGGCATTCCTGGGCGGAATCAGGCCTGCGGGGCTCCGGACACCCGCCTGCCAACCGTGATGTTGCTCTTGACGCCTGCGTCCGCCGAGACTGTCCAGCTTCCCGTGCGTCGAGGTCGCCCCGGTCGAGGTCGGGTGGGTCGAGTACGCGTGGGTCGAGGTCCAAGCCGCGCCGGAAGCGCCGTTGGCGCGGTACCCGCGGTCCGCCCGGTATTGGCGAACGGCACGACGGGCGCGGGCTCTGGCGGCGCGGGCGCCCGCCCGCTGAGCCCCTGACCGCTGAGCCCCTGACCGCTGAGCCCCTGCCCACGGAGCCCCTGACCGCTGAGCCCCTGCCCACTGAGCCCAGAGGCGCCGTCCGGCCGGCGTCGCAGGCCCGGGCGGCGGCGGCAGGACGGCGCTGTCCTGCAGGGGCGCCGGCGGGACGTCGGGGCGGCGCGGCGGGTAAACCCGTTCCTCGATCGGGAGGGGCTGCGGCGCGGCCGCCCGTGCGGCCTGGCGCCGCGGCGGAGCGGTGAAAACGCCGGTGTCGGGCACCTTCCGACGGTAACACCGCGGGCGGGGCTCGGGCCCTGCGGACAGCCCCCGCTTCGCCGATCGAGGATCAGCCACGGACCGCCGCGGACCGCCACGGTCCGCCCGTCGGCCGGACACCAGCCGGTCACCCCCGGTCACCCCGCCCCCGGTTGCCCCGGTTGCCCCGGTTACCGCGCTCACCCCCGCTCGAACCGGGCTGCGACAGGGTCTCGAATCGGCCCACCGACCCAGACCCGGCGCCGGGAAGCGAGGTGTACCCCCACGTCTCTCCCCCCAGGCCCGCCGCATCAGCATCAGCGACTTTGCCTGGAGGGCGACGTCGCTGCAACGTCCGCCGTTCCTGCTGGTCACGGTGCCAGCGCTGTGATGGGATTTCGAACATACGGTCGAACGAAGGAGGGAGGGGACAGAGATGGCGCCACGCGAGGTCGACGGTTCTCTCCCCGACCATGGCCCCGTCCCCGACCATGGACCTGCCCCCGAGGACGGACCTGCCCCCGAGGACGGCCCTGCCCCGGAGGACGGCCCTGCCCCCGAGGAGGCTTCCTGCGACGGCCCGCGTGGGACTGCCTGTCCGGGTCAGCCCGGAACGGAGACCGTGGCGCTCTTCGCCGAGTACCCCCTGGCCGGCGGGGCGGTGGACGTGCCGACGCTGGGTGCGGCGGTCGCCGATCTCGGCCAGGCCGGGTGCGTGGAGTTGGCCGCCTCGTTGCGGGGGGCCATCTCCCGGGCCACCTTCCTGCTGGACCGGGCCTGCGCCGAAGCTGTCCAGGACGGCGAGCTCCTCGTGCCGGCCACCTCGATGGGCGCTCCGTACTCCCGCTCCGCCTCCGTCGCCGACCTGGCCACCTCCTGTCACCTCACGCAGCGCCCCATCTGGTACCGCGTCCACCGCTGCCGTGACCTCTCCGAGAACCTGCCCGGCACCCAGACCCAGGCCGCCGCCGGCACCCTGGACCACGCCATGGTCGACACCGTCCGGAGTGAAACCCAACCCCTGACCCCGGCCGGTCGGCACCGCCTCGACCAGATCATCGCCGGCAGGCCCGACCCCCTCACCGCCCGCCCGAACGCCTCCACGGGTTCATCGCGATCGCCTGGCAGCGGTGCGCGTGCCCCGGCTGCGACCAGCCCACCGAGACCGCCGAGTTCGACCACACCACCCCCTGGCCGGCCGCCACCACCGTCCCCGCCACCACCGTCCTCGCCGACCACCGCCGCCGACCACCGGCGCCCGTTCACGGGCGAACGGTATCGGAACCTTGACTCGCTCTCACCCGGCGTGGACGGCGTGGCCAGCCTGGCGCAAGGCATGCACCGCCGTCTCCAGGGCGGACGCGTGGACGAGCACGTAGTCGGTGTCGAATGTGGACACGACGAACACCGACACGCCTACGTCGGCGAGCGGCTTGGTCAGGGCCGACATTACACCGATCATGGAAAAGTCCAGCGGCCCGACGACCTCCAGGGCGTTCCAGCCGCGCTCGATCGTGGTCGCACCGGCGGGCACGTCGTCCTCTGCGCAGACCACCGACAATTCCGCGTCGGTGCGGGTGATGCTGGCGAAGCCGGTGTGGTGGGCCGGGGTTGGCCAGGGCGCGTCGTGCGGCAGGCGCGCGACGGCGAGCCGGTCGGGCAGGACGCGCAGTTCCATCTTCTCGGCGTTCTTCTCCGCGTGGGGCATGACCACATCCTGCCCTGTTGTCCTTCACGGTCAGGTTGTCCTGCACGGTCAGCCACCTGCTCCGGGGTGACTTGGGTGCCCGGGGTGACCGGCGGCGCGCAGGCTCAGCCGGCGCTCTGGGCTGTCTCGAACGCCCAGATCTGCGACGCCGTCGACGCCGGCTGCGGCCGCTGGCCGCCCTGACCGTCCCCGTGCCCGCGGCTGAACGCCTGCGATCCGAGCCATGCCTCGTAGTCGGCCTTGGCGGCCCAGCGGGTGTACACCAGGTAGGTGTCGGTGCCCTCGACGGGGCGCAGCAGCTCGAAGCGCTCGAAGCCGGGGGCGTTCTCGACGGCGCCCGCGCGGCCGGCGAAGCGCTGCTCCAGGGTCTCGCCGGCTCCGGCGGGGACGGTCAGGGCGTTGATGACGACGTACGACATGGCCCCATCCTGTCGGAAGGCCCGCGCGGGTGTGTAGTGGTGGGTGGTCATCGAGGTTCGGTGCCGGGTCAGTCGATCGCGAAGACCGCGAGGACAGGGGCGCGGCACGCCTCTGGTGGAGCTGGCTGACCACCGGCAGGCTGCCGTCGGGAACCATCCGCCGCGAGATCCTGCCCGTGGCACCCTGGACTGCGTGGAGAGGCCGCTGGAGATCGTTTCGGGCGTTGTCATCCCCGCGGAGGAGCTGCGCTGGCGATTCTCGCGGTCCGGCGGTCCGGGGGGTCAGGGCGTCAACACGGCCGACTCGCGCGCGGTCCTCACCTGGGATCTGGCCGAGTCCCAGGCGTTGGCCGAGCCGGCCCGGCACCGGGCCATGGAGCGGCTGGCCGGGCGCCTCGTGGACGGCGCCGTCGTCATCGCTGCGTCGGAGTACCGGTCCCAGCGGCGCAACCGGGATGCCGCCCGGGCCCGGCTGGCCGCCCTGATCCGTGACGCGATCGGCGCGCCGCCTCCGGCCCGGCGGTCCAGCCGGCCGAGCGTCGCCGCTCGCCGCAGGCGGCTGGAGGACAAGCGCCGTCGTTCCGACGTCAAACGACTGCGCCGGTCCGACGGCTGGTGAGCCGCGGCCCCAACGGCGACAGGGTAACCGCGCGCCGTCTGCTCTTGAGAGCACTCGATCGGCCACCATGGGGCATACCTGCTGGCACGGGGAGGGGAGGAACTCCATGGTCGTGACAGAAGAGCCCCCGCACGAGAGGCCGCAAGCCGCGGCCGCCACCTGCGGCGTCGACGGTTCCGGTCGGCCCGAGTCGAGCAGGCGGGGACGATGGGTGCCGCCTCAGCACGGCGCCTGGGCCATGCTCCTCGTGCCGTTCGCGGCCGGATTGCTGCCGTCCTGGGGCGGCCGGACGTCGTGGTGGCACCTGCCGCTGCTCACCGCCTGGCTGGCCGGATATCTCCTGTCGTACTACGCGTTGCTCGCCGTCAAGACCCGCCGCCTCGACCGCGTTCGCGACCAGCTGGCCGACTACGGCGGCGTCACGCTGGTGTGCGGGCTCGCGGTCGTCCTGGCCCGGCCCCCGCTCCTGAGACTGGCGCCTGCGTTCGCCGTCCTCGTGGGCGTGAACCTCTGGTACGCCCACCGGCGACGGGAGCGTGCCCTGCTCAATGATCTCGCATCGGTGGTCCAGGCCTGCCTCATGACGTTCGCCGTGGCGATCGTGGCGCAGGTGCCGTTGCGGCCCATGGTCGGCCCGGCGCTGGCCTGCCTGCTGTACTTCACGGGCACCGTGCTCTACGTCAAGACGATGATCCGCGAGCGCGGCGAGCCCGGGTACCTGCGTGCTTCGACGGCGCTCCACGCCCTCGCCCTGCCGCTGGCGACCGCCGTGTCGATGTGGTTGTTCGTCCCGTTCACCGGCTACCTGTTCCGCGCGGTTCTGCTTCCCCACCGATCGGTGGGCGTGCGGACCGTGGGGTTGGTCGAGGTGGCCTGCTCGGTAGCCTTGCTGCTCGCGCTGGCCCTGCCGCCGATAGGGCTGCTTCCGCTGGGCAGCTGAGGCCAGGGGCAGACCGAGAAGTCGGGGGTGGACGAGAAACGGGCCGCCCGCCGAAGCGGACGGCCCGTCCCTGTCGCGAGGTCTGAGGTCGTCAGACGGCGCGGACGTTCGCGGCCTGGGGGCCCTTCTGCCCCTGGGTGATCTCGAACTCCACGCGCTGGTTCTCCTCCAGCGAGCGGTAACCATCCGCCTGGATAGCGGAGAAGTGCACGAAGACGTCGGCGCCGCCGCCGTCCTGGGAGATGAACCCGTAGCCCTTCTCGCTGTTGAACCACTTCACCGTGCCGAGTGCCATCTGTCCTGCTCCTGTGGGATGTGGCCTTCGGGCCGACCCTTCGCCGACCCGGGCTGCCGCGTGATCGTCCGTCCCATGCCAGGACCTGACGGCCCCCTTACACCGCGACGCCCGACGGAAACTCCGCGGGCGCCGACGGAACGTACCGAACTGCAACTGCAACCGAGTTCACGGTAGCACGCGGAGCACAGCCCACAACCCTCCCGTATGGGGCCCATTCGGGCGTTCAGCCGTCAGCGGATCGTCAACGGGGGCCCTCCCCGCGGGCCGTGGCGGCCGCAACGTGCTCGACGCGCTGCGCGCGGGTGGTCGCCCGCTTCGCCTGGGCGATCCAGCCGAGGGCCTGTCGTCGGGAGGAGACCGTGCTCGCGTCCCATCTTTCCCGACTTCCGGGATGGCGGTCGAACGCGCCGGCGAGGTCGGGCGGGACGACGAGCGCCTCGACGTCGTCGAGCATCGTCCATGAGCCGTCGGCCTTGGCCGCCTCGACCGCTCGCCGTCCGGGTTCGGCGAGGAGGCCGGCGGCCTCCAGCGCCGTGACGCGTTCCTTGTTGGACCGCGCCCAGCCGCTGCCGCGCCGTCGAGGGGCGAAGTAGAGCATGCTCCGATCGGGGTCGAGGGTCTTGGCCGTGCTGTCCACCCAGCCGAAGGCGACGGCCTCGAGGATCTGCTCCTCGTACGTCATCGCCGGCTTGCCGGTGTGCCGGCGCCAGCTGACCACCCACACGCCGGCCGGCTGGTCATGATGGCCGGCCAGCCAGGCGCGCCACTGCTCGCGGGTCTGCGGAGCCACCTGCTGCGCGGTGGTGAAGGCGTTCGGCACGGCGCCGAGTCTGCCGCGACAAGGCGGGGGTCCGGACGATCCGGCCGTGGTGAACGCCCTCACAATCGGCCGAATCGGGAACGAAAGTGCCGTGAGTCGCGATGTCCCTGGTGACGATACTTACCGGCCAACCTCCGGAGACTCCCGCTTCATGGCTTCCCCCTCCCGTCAGCCCACCCAGTCCGTGACCACCACCGACACTTCGCAGGAGGCCGCGCTCTCGCAGGCGCACGCGTCCTCGCGGGCGCAGGCACCCTCACTGGCGCTGAGCCTTCCCCAGGTGCTCGCCGGGGCCGCTGCCGCGATGACCTCGGCATTCGCGGCGTCGAAGGTCGGCGTAGCGGGCACCCTGGTCGGGGCCGCCTTCGGGTCGGTGATCACAACGATCGCCGCCGCCCTCTACGGACACAGCCTGACGACGGCGTCGCGCCGGCTTCGCGCGGCGCAGACGACCGGCATCCCCAACCCCACGCTCGTGCGTGCGAGCGCGGATCAGCCCGTTCCGCGCGGGTTCCCGTGGAAGAGCGCGATCGTTCTCGGCCTGGCCGCGTTCGTGACCGCGATCGGCATCATCACCGTGCTGGAGTTGGGCCTCGGTCACCCGGTCGGCGCCCGGTCCGGGACCACGGGGACCTCGATCGGCGACGTCGTCGGCGGCAGCAGTACGCCCGAGCACACCCCGGCGCCGAGCACCACGGCCAGCCCGACCGCCACCGCCTCGCCGTCGGCGAGCGTGACGGACCCCCCGTCAGCCTCCCCGACGCCGACGTCCTCGCCCAGCCCCACCGACAGCCTCTCGGCCGCACCCACGCCGTCCGCGTCGGTGACGGGCATCCCCACGACGCCGGCGACCGGCCCGAGCCCCGTCCCCAGCCAGGACGCAGGCGCTCAGCCGACGCCGTAGCACCCTTCGTCCCGACAGCATCGTCCGAGGCCAGGAACTCAGGGCTCTTGGTCACCTATCGAGCCTCTTGGTCACCTATCGGAGGTGGATGCGCGCCTGGATGCCGCCGGTGCAGTACACGGGGTAGCCGGTGCAGCGCATGTCGTACCACTTCTGCGTGACCGGGCTCCACGCCTGGACCCACGGCCCGCCGTAGGTCGCGTAGGCCTCGGCCACGTTCATCGCGAACGGGCACGACGTCGTGCCGTCCACGGTGACCCGATAGCCGGAGGAGTTTCCGCAGTACGTCTCAGACGGTTCGGCCGGGGCGGTCGGCTTCGCCGCCGTCGTCCTGACCACGGTCACCGTCGGCGTCGGGGTGGGCGTCACGGTCACCGTCGGGGTCGGCGTGACGGTCAAGGTCGCTGCCGGCCGCGGCGACTCTGCGGACATCGACCGACCCAGTGGCTCGCCCGTGCCGCAGGCAGCCAGCAGGATTGCGACGGGCACGACCCCGACCACCATCTTGATCCTCATCGCCAGACTCCCCTCCGCCGGACCTCGTCGGATCCGCGTGACTCCCGGTCTACTCCTGCCTGGTGGAGCCTGGTCATGGGGAAGAATCCCCATCACTCTTCCAGACCCGGTTCCGGCCCTGCGCCGCGGCGTGGGAGAAGATGTCCACGTGCCAGACGTCAGCATCGTCGCGAGCGGGCGCTCGTGAGAGGTGGCGATACGGCGCGCCTGCGCCGGGCGGCGATGCTGCTCGTGGTGAGCCTCGGCCTCGTCGTGGGAACGGCCGGTGTCGGGGTGCTCGGTGGCGCTGCTCTCGTTCTGCCCGCCGCCGCGGCGACCGCCGTCCGGGTGGAGAACCTCGCCGTGCCGGGTACGCGGGAGGCCGGCGGCCGGCCGGTGTCGCTGGACACCTCGCTCTACCTGCCCGCGACGGCCACGGCGTCGTCGCCCGCGCCGGCGATTATGTTGGCCCACGGCTTCGGCGGGACCAAGGCCGACGTGGCCGACGAGGCCCGCCGGCTGGCCGGTGACGACGGCTACGTCGTCCTGGCCTGGACCGCCCGCGGGTTCGGCCGCTCCGGCGGCTTGATCCACATCGACCACCCGGGCTACGAGGTGGCCGATGCCCGTCGCCTGGTCGCCCTGCTCGCCCGCCGGCCGGAGGTCCTCAGGGACGCCCCCGGCGACCCGCGGGTCGGTGTGGCAGGGGGGTCCTACGGCGGTGCGCTCGCGCTCATGCTCGCCGGGACGGACAAGCGGATAGACGCCATCGCCCCCAGCATCACCTGGAACGACCTGCGGCAAGGGCTGGTCCCGCAGCACGCCGTCGTGCCGGGGCTCCAGGCCAGCCCTGCGGCCCTGCCGGCGATCGCCACGCCCGGGGTGTTCAAGCGGCTCTGGGCGGGGGTGTTCTTCGGCAGCGCCGGTGGCGGCACCGGCACGTGCGGCCGGTTCGCGCCGGACCTGTGCGCCGCCTACGCGCAGGTCGCTCGGACCGGCCAGGCGTCGCCGGCCCTGCTGGACCGGCTCGCGCAGTCCAGCCCGATGACGGTCTTGGCCGGCATCCACGCCCCGACGCTCCTCCTTCAGGGCGAGCAGGACTCCCTGTTCCCCCTGTCCCAGGCCGACGCCAATGCCGCCGGGATCGCCAAGAACGGCACCCCGGTCAGCGTCGTGTGGTTCAACGGCGGACACGACGCCGGCGGCGCCGGGCTTGCCGGAAGCTCCGCGGGCGGAGCCGGCGGCCGAGCGGCGCAGGCCAACCAGGACGCCGAGGCCAAGCGGATCGAGAACCTGACCGTCGCCTGGTTCGACCGGTACCTGCGAGGCGACCGGGCCGCCGCCGTCCCGGCGGGCTTCGAGGTCACCGTTCCCGACGCCGCCGTCTCCTCCACCGACAGCGAGCCCGCTCCGCTCGTCCGCAAATGGTCCGGCGAGCCCGGCATCACCGGCCCACCGCCGGCCGAACCGCTGCGCCTGGCGCTGTCCGGGCCGGTGCAGCGGATCGTCTCTCCGCCCGGTGGAACGCCGGCCGCCATCTCCTCCCTGCCCGGTCTCGGGGCCCTGCTCGGGCTCCTGTCGGGGGCCGCCGGCGCGGCGCCGGCGGGGCAGGCCGCTGTCTTCTCCACGGCGCCGATGAAGCACGAGGTGCGGCTGGTCGGCTCGCCGCGGGTGCGGCTGCACGTCACCTCCTCGGCGGGCGATGCGACCTTGTTCGCCGCCGTCCACGTCGTGAGCAGCGACGGCCGGGGCAAGCTGCCCGAACAGCTCGTCTCGCCGGTGCACCTGGTCGGCCTACCCGCCGGCGGGGCAGACGTGAGCGTGGCGCTGCCCGCCGTCGTCGTGGACGTGCCGGCCGGGGCCACCCTGCGCGTCGTCGTGACGAGCACCGACCAGGCGTACGCGCTGCCCGCCGACGGGCGCACGTACACGGTGGCCCTCGCCGGGTCCGGCTCAGGCTCCGGTCTGCAGGTGCCGCAGTTCGCGACGGCGGCCGAGCCGGGCGACTCCGCGGTCTCGCTGCTCGCAGTGCTCGGCGTTGTCGTGGGACTGGCCCTGCTCGCAGCACTCGTGCTCGCGCTGCTCGGCCGTCGTCGCCGCATCCGCTCCGCCGCGGCCCTGCCGGAGCGGCCGGACCTGGCCGGCGTGCCGCTCGCGGTGGAGAGCCTCGGCAAGGAGTACGGCGACGGCTTCCGCGCCGTCAGCGACCTGACCTTCCGGGTGGCACCCGGCCAGGTGCTCGGGCTGCTCGGGCCGAACGGCGCGGGCAAGACGACCACCTTGCGGATGGCCCTCGGCCTGATCCGGCCGACCGAGGGCACGGTCTTCGTCTTCGGGCACGAGGTCCGGGCTGGGTCGCCGGTGCTGGCCCGGGTCGGTTCCTTCGTCGAGGGGCCTGGGCTGCTGCCGCACCTGAGCGGGCTGGCGAACCTCAAGCTCTACTGGCTGGCGACCGGCCGCCCCGAGGCCGACGCCCATCTGGACGCCGCCCTGGAGGTGGCCGGGCTGGGCTCGCCGCAGGACAAGGAGGGCGATCTCAACCGCAAGGTCAAGAAGTACAGCCAAGGTATGCGGCAGCGCCTGGCGATCGCCCAGTCGATGCTCGGTCTGCCCGACCTGCTCGTTCTCGACGAGCCGACGAACGGGCTGGACCCCCCGCAGATCCGGGAGATGCGCGACGTCCTGCGCCGCTACGCCGCCTCCGGGCGCACCGTCGTCGTGTCCAGCCACCAGCTCGCGGAGGTGGAGCAGACGTGCACGCACGTGGTGGTCATGCGCAAGGGCCGCCTGGCGGCGCTGGGGTTGGTCGCCGACCTGGTCGGTGAGGCGACGAGCATGGTCGTGGACGTCGACGAGCCGGCGCGTGCCGCGCAGGTCGCCCAGGGCGTGCCGGGGGCCCGTGAGGTCCGTACGACGCCGTCCGGTCTGGTCCTGCGGCTCGACCCGGAGCACCGCCCGGACCTGGTCCGAGCGCTCGTCGGAGCCGGTCTGGCAGTCGACCGGATGGCGCCGCAGCGCGGGCTCGAGGAGGCGTTCCTCGCACTCGTCGAGGCCGAGGACGAGGATGCCCAGGACGACGGCGCACAGGACGACGGCGCACAGGACGACGTAGCAGAGCGCGGGGCCGAGCCTGGCGAGGGGAGCAGCTGATGCCCGAACGCGGTCACCACACCCGGCTCGACGCCGCGCTGGCCACGCCGCCGCCGCTGGAGGACGCCGCCCATCCGCGCGCCCTGCGTGTGCGCAACACCCTGCCGCTGAGGGTCGAGGCCCGCCGGCAGGCGCTGCGGCGGCGAACCCAGCTGACGTTCGCGCTGCTCCTCGTGCTGCCCTGGCTGCTGCAACTCGCGTTCGTCATCGGGGGTAACGCTGGCTCCGACGCCCCGGCGCTGGTCGAATTGGCCACCTCGGGGGCGGCGAACTTCGCGTTCTTCCTCGTCTTCGCCTCCAGCGGGTTCCTGCTCGGGGTGGTCGTCGCCCTGTTCTGCGGCGACACGGTCGCCAGTGAGGCGTCCTGGTCGAGCCTGAAGTACCTGCTCGCCGGGCCGCCGGTGCCCCGGGCCCGGCTATTGGTGAGAAAGCTCGCCGTCGCGCTCGCCTCGTGCGTGCTCGCCGTCGTCGTCCTCGTCGCCTCGGGCTTCGTGGCGGGCGGCGTCGCCTTCGGCTGGCACGCGTTCGTCACCCCGCTGGCCGGCACGCTGTCTACGGGCCAGAGCCTGTTCCGGCTCGGCGTCGTGGTCGTCTACGTGCTCACGTCCCAGCTGTTCGTGGCGAGCCTGGCGTTCCTGCTGGGGGTCTGGACCGACGCGCCGCTCGGGGCGGTCGGCGGGGCGGTGGTGCTGGTCGTCGTGCTCGACATCCTCGACGCAGTCACGGCCCTGGGGAACTGGCGCGAGATCAGTCCCCGGCACTACACGACGGCGTGGATCGACGCATTGGGGGACAGCCTCGTCTGGAGCGGCATGGCGAAGGGGGCTCTGGTCACCCTC
>Ga0302299_10001929_pt1 | contig 12597 bp, 8 predicted proteins | sample III_Fen_N3_4_FD_198795 | JGI IMG/M metagenome (GOLD analysis project Ga0302299, IMG submission 198795) | Peat permafrost microbial communities from Stordalen Mire near Abisko, Sweden - III_Fen_N3_4 | ecosystem: Environmental > Terrestrial > Soil > Wetlands > Permafrost | place: Sweden: Abisko... | reverse complement strand
CTGAGCGAAGAGGCGCTGCGCAAGTGGCGTGGCGGCAAGGTCGCGATGGTGTACCAGGATCCCACTCAGGCGCTGAGCCCGGCGATGAAGATCGGCGACCAGCTCGCGGAGGTGTTCCACTACCACGAGGGCCTGGACAAGAAGGCGGCCCTCGAGAAGGCGCGGGAGAGCCTGCGCCGCGTGGCCATCCCCGACCCGGACGCCACGCTGCACCGCTACCCGTTCGAGCTCTCCGGCGGCCAGCAGCAGCGCGTGGTCATCGCGATGGCCCTGGCCGTGAATCCGCAGCTCCTGATCCTCGACGAGCCGACGACCGGCCTCGACGCGACGGTCGAGGCAGAGATCCTCGATCTCATCGAGGAGCTGCGCGGGCGCATCAACGCGGCCATCCTCCTCATCACGCACAACCTCGGCCTCGTCGCCCGGCTGTGCGAGCGTGTCGGCGTGCTGTACGCCGGACGGCTCGTCGAAGAAGGCCCGGCGAAGCAGATCTTCACGGACCCGCGGCACCCGTACACCATGGGGCTGTTGCGCTGCGTGCCGCGCTTCGGCATGAACAAGACGGATGCCGCCCTCCAGACGATCCCCGGCACGCTGCCCGCTCTGGGCGAGCCGCTCGAAGGGTGCGTGTACTCCGCGCGCTGCCCGATGGCCAAGCCGGTCTGCAAGCGGCGTGAGCCCGATCTGTATGCCTGGCCGAGCGACGCCGGCGCCAAGGGCCGCGCCGAGGCCGAGGCGATGCCGGCCGACCCTGCCGCCTACTCGCCGAACCACGCCAAGCCCGTCGGCGTCTCCGACCGTCACGCCCGCTGCTACTTCTCCGAGGTGGTCGAGGAGATGCCGCACACGACGCCGGTCCTCGCCACCAGCATCGAGGCGCGCGGGGGCGAGAGCGACGTCCTCGTCATCGACGACATGGTGCGCACCTTCAAGGACGGCCGCAAGCAGCTGACCGCCGTAGCCGACGTCTCCCTCAGCCTGCGCAAGGGCGAGACCTTCGGCCTCGTCGGCGAGTCGGGCAGCGGCAAGACCACGCTGGCCAAGTGCGTCACCGGCCTCATCCCGGCGGACTCCGGCACCATCACCTTCGAGGGCGGCGTGCTCAAGTCCACGGCGGGCAGGCGCTCGCAGGATGCCCTGCGCGCAATCCAGATGGTGTTCCAGAACCCGGACTCCACACTGAACCCGGCGTGGAGCACGCGAGCCATCCTCACGCGCGCCGTGCGCAAGCTCGGCGGCGCCAAGGCCGGCTCCGTGAGGGCCAAGGTCGATAAGCTCTCCGCCGACGTCCGCGTCGAGCCGCGGTTCCTCTTCCAGAAGCCGACCGAGCTCTCCGGCGGGCAGAAGCAGCGCATCGCCATCGCCCGCGCGTTCGCCGGTGACCCGACTCTGGTCATCTGCGACGAGCCGGCCTCGGCCCTCGACGTCTCGGTGCAGGCCAGCATCCTCAACCTGCTCGTGGAGCTGCAGACCAAGGAGCAGGCGTCGTACGTGTTCATCAGCCACGATCTCGCGGTCGTGCGCTACATCTCCGACCGCATCGGCGTCATGTATCTCGCCGAGCTCATCGAGGTGGGCGGGGCGGCGGACGTGTTCGACCCGCCGCACCATCCCTACACCGAGGCGCTGCTGAGCTCGATCCCGCGCCTCGACTTCGACAAGCAGCGAGAGCGCATCCCGCTCAAGGGTTCGATGCCGAGCCTCTCGGATCCACCCACGGGCTGCCGCTTCCATACGCGCTGTCACCGGTCTCTCGGCGATATCTGCGTTGAGCAGGTGCCACCGGACATGGACGCGGGCAACGGGCACTTCTACAAGTGCCACATCCCGCCGGAAGAGCTGCGCAGCCTGCAGAAGTCGGATGCACCGGCTCCGGAGCCGGCCGCGCCCGACTGACCCCCGGCCGGCCGGTCTCTCTCTCTAGACCCAGGCCGGTTCGCAGGGCGCGACGAGCGCCAGCATGTTCCAGGCGTCGTACGCAAGCCCTACCGCGGCGTGCCGCTTGTAGGGCAGCGAGTAACGGCCCGGGATAGACTCCTGCACGGCCGCCACACACCCTTCAGCGAACAGGCGCGCCGTGTCCTCGTCGACCGGCCGCCCTTGGAGCTCCTGCTCCAGCCGGGCGGCGCGGAAGGCGGCTCCGCCGACCGCGCCCAGCGCCACACGGACGTCGGTGAGCGAGCCGGCGGCCGGGTCGAAGCGCACAACCAGCGCCGCGCTCAGACGAGCGACGCTCACCGCCGTGCGCGACCCGATCTTGGCGAATGCCGACCGGTGCGCGGCGCCAAGCGCGGAGAACGAGAACTCGGTGATCGCCTCGTCGTGCGCCAGGCTCGTCTGGCTGGGGCCGAGGAGGAGCTCGCCCAGCGGACGGGTCCGGACCGTCCCGGCACCGTCCAGCGTCGTGACCTCGGCGCCGAGGGCCGTGAGGGCGGTCGCGCCGTCGGCGCACGGCGACGCATTGGCGATGTTACCGCCGATGGTGCCGACGTTGCGGATCTGCGCCGATCCGACCTGCGCCGCGGCGAGACCGAGGCACAGGGCGTGCTCGTGGACCAGCGGATCCGACTGGAGTTCGGTGAACGTGGTCGTCGCGCCGACGCGGAGCGTCTCGCCGTCGAGGCGCACGTACGACAGCTCGTCGAGCCCGGTGAGGTCGATGATCACGTCCGGCTCGCTCCCCGGCCGGCGGACGGCGCGCACCAGGTCGGTGCCGCCGGCGAGCAGCCGGGTCTGCGGCGTGGCCGCCTTGAGCGCGGCGGCCAGCTCGTCCATGCCAGCCGGCGTCACGACTTGCGTCACAGGCACTTCAGTCACCCCCCTCAGCGTCGTCTGCGTTCTCAGGAGGCTCGGACGACGGAGCCGCCGGGGCGCCGGGCGGACCGGCGGGCGCGTCAGGCGAAGGGAATGCCTCGGGGGCCGGGGCCGTGCCTTCCGTCAGCCCGGCCACGGCCGCCTCGACGACCTCTTCCACGATCGCCAGGGTCTCCGGGTCCGTGGCGACCTCCACGGCCAGCTCCTCCGCCTCGCCGGGCAGCACCATCGCCGGCGTCGCGTCGTGACCGCTGGCCGCCTTCACTGCGGCGACGATCGCCGCGTAGCCTGTGCAGCGGCAGAGGTTGCCGGCCAATGCGATGCGGATGTCCTGCTCGGAGGGAACGGGGTTGGCCATGAGGAGTGCCTTGGCCGACATGAGCATTCCCGGCGTGCAGTAGCCGCACTGGACGGCGCCGTACTCGACGAACTTCTGCTGCAGAAGGTCGAGCTCGCCGTGTTCGGCGAGGCCCTCGACCGTGAGGATCTCCTTGCCGCGCGCCTGCACGGCGAGCATCACGCACGAGTTCACGGCCTTGCCGTCGACCAGGACGGTGCAGGCGCCGCACTCGCCCTCGGCGCAGCCCTCCTTGGTGCCCGTCAGCCCCAACTCGTCACGCAGGACGTCGAGCAGGCGCGCGGTCGGACGTACCTCGACTTCGTGGGTCAGGCCGTTGACGGTCAGCAGGAGCTGCACGCCGGCACCTCCTCGGGCTCATGAAGGGCGGCGATAATGCGCTCGGGCACGAGCGGCAAGTCGGAGAGCGTGGTGGCCAAGGCGTTGTTGACGGCGTTGACGACCGCCGGCGCAGTGGGCACCGTGGCGATCTCGCCCACGCTCTTGGCGCTGAACGGCCCGTCGTCTCCCTCGTGCTCGACGAGGAGCACCTGGATGTCGGGCATGTCGGGCGCGTTGACGATGTGGTAGTTCTTGAAGCCGTCCACCCCGCCGCGCCCCTGCTCGTCCACGTCGAGATGCTCGTAGAGCGCATAGCCGATGCCCATCTGGACCGCGCCCTGGTACTGTGCCTCGACCATGCCGCGGTTGATCGCCCGCCCCACGTCGGCGACGGCGAGGAAGTCGGTGACCGCCACCAGACCGGTGGCGCAGTCCACTTCGACCTCCGCGAACTGCACCGAGTACGAGGCCGGGTTGGAGACCGCGTAGTACGTCGTGGACGCGGAGATCGACGGCACGTGCCGCATCTCGCTGAGGCGCGCGATGTCACGGTAGGCGATCGCGCGCGCCGCGTCGTTCCTCACGCGGACGGCGCCGTCCCGCGTGTACAGGTGCACGATCGGCTCCCTGAGGAGCTCGGCGGCGGCCTGGAGGAGCCGGCCCTTGACCTTCTCCGCCGTCACGCGGGCGCACTGGCCGACGACGTAGGTCACGCGGCTGCCGTAGGTGCCGTAGTCGAACGGCGTCGTCGCCGTGTCGGCTTCGCCCGCGGCGATGCGGTCGGGGTGCACACCGAGCACCTCGGCGGCGATGATCTTCATCGTCGTCACGACGCCGCAGCCCGGGTCGTGCAGGCTGGCGTTGAGCTCGAACGTGCCGTCTTCGTTCATCTTCAGCGACATGTTACTCGCCTCGGGGAACGCGCCGAACATGCCGTTCTTGTGAGCGCCGGCGGCGACGCCGACGCCGCGCCGCAGGCGGCCCCGGCCGGCGGGCCGGGCCCGGCGCGCGGCCCAGTCGAAGGCCACGGCGCCGCGCTCGAGGCACTCGCGCACACGCGCGTCGCCGAGCGACAGGCCGGTCACGAGGTCTGTGTCGAAGGGCTCGACCATGTTCTTGAGGCGCAGCTCGACCGGGTCCAGCCGCAGCGCGGCCGCCACCCGGTCCATGTGGATCTCGGTGGCCGCCGCGATCTCCGGGGCGCCCCATCCGCGGGCGGCGCCCCCGACCGGCGTGTTGGTGAGCACGGCTCGACTCTGATGCTGGTAGTGCGGCACCCGGTACAGCTTGGTGACCTTCTTGCACATGTGCACGGAGTAGTCCGGCGTGCTCGACGCGTAGGCGCCGGCGTCCAGCGTGGAAGCCGCCTCGAAGTCGAGCAGCATGCCGTCCGGAGAGAAGGCGGTGCGGATGGTCGTCCAGGTGGCGGGGCGGACCATCGTCGCGATCATGCACTCCTCGCGGTCAAGAAGGAGCTTGACCGGACGGCGGGTCTCCTTGGCGAGAAAGGCGACCACCGGCTCGATGATGTACTCGGTCTTGCCGCCGAACGACCCGCCCATCGGGACCTTGATGACGCGCACGCGGTGGTACTCCATGTCGAGGAGCTCGGCGATCACGGTGCGCGCCGCGTAGACGCCCTGGCTCGTCGTCCAGACGGTCATGCCACCGGTGCTGTGGCCCTGGGCGATGCAGACGTGCGGCTCCAGGGCGGCGTGGTGGACGCGAGGAGTGCTCGTGGAGCTGGAGATCACGACCGCGCCCTCGAGGTCCGGGCGCTCACCCTTGTCGACCTCGAACTCGTAGGCGACGTTGCCCGTGGAGTGGACGAGGACGTCGGTGCTGGCCAGCGCCTCGTCGACCGTGAGCAGCGCCGGGAGCTCCTCGTACTCGATCGCGACGAGCGCCGCGGCCGCCTCGGCGGCCGCCCGGCTCGTCGCCACCACCGCGGCGACGCGGTCGCCGACGAAGCGCACGTGCTCACTGAACAGCGTCTCGTCGTGCGGCGCGAGATCCTGGCCGGGGTGGATGCGCGCCCGGCAGAACCGGGTCATGGGCGAATTCTCGTGCGAGAAGATCTTGACGACGCCCGGCAGAACCTCAGCGCGCGAGGCGTCGATGCGCTTGACGATGCCGTGCGGGATGGTGCTGAGGATCAGCTTCGCGTGGAGCATGCCCGGCACGCTGAAGTCGCTGCCGTAGATGAGCTCCCCTGTCACCTTCTGGGCCACATCGTGGACTGGGTAGCTGCCCCCGACATACTGCAGGTCCTCGGTCAAAGCCGCCGTTCTCCTCTCGATGGTCTTCTTGTGGTCAGATCAGGTTGCCCGGAGGCCTGTCCTCCGGGCGGCTCTCGTCGAACCAGCGCCGGTACTCGGCCTTGCAGGCCTGCGCCGCCGGCGCCAGGCAGCATCCGCCCTCCGAGGTGCAGAGCAGCTCGGGCGGCAGGGCGCGACCGATACGGTCCGCCACGTCGATCGCCTCGTGCAGCGGGAGCACGGCCGCGTGACCGGCAAGCGCCAAGTCGGCGAACACGTGGGCCGTGCACGTCGCCGCCATGATACGGCTGCGGCACGGCTGGCTGAGGCCGCCGGGCATCGGGTCGCACGGGAGTCCCATGAACGCCTGCAGGGCCAGCGATGCCGCGTTCTCAACAGCCTCGGGGGACCCGCCGACCATCTCCGCGATCGCCGCGGCCGCCATCGCGCCGCAGACTCCTGACTCGCCGGTACAGCCTAGCACTTCGCCGGTCGGCTCAGTGCGGGTGTAGGCGATGGCGCCGATGCCGGCGGCGGCGAAGAGCCCGCGGAGCAGGTCGTCGTCGCTCAGGCCGCGGGCCTCCTGGACGGCGCTGAGGGCGGCGTAGATGTAGCCGGCGCCGCCGCCCATGGGCCCGGGCACGTTCTCGACGCCGGGCACACCGGCGCCCGCGCCGTACGCGTACTTGATGGTCTGCGCAGTGACGCCGTCGCTGACGCGCGCCGGCGTCTCCGCGTGCCTCATCCAGCGGCCGGCGAAGTCCGGCTTGAACTCGGTGTCGATGACCGCGACGTCCTCTTCGTACACGGCGCGGGTCTGCCGACGCATCACGAGCGAGAGCTCGCGCATGCGGTCGACGACCCAGGCGAACGGCCAGCCGGACGCGTCCATCTCGTACTGGACGGCGACCTCCCAGAGCGGCACGTCGCGCTCGGTCGCGAGCTCGCGCCAGCGCGTCATCGTGTCGAACAGCTGCGGCTTGCGGTCGATCTGGCTCACGACCGGCAGCAGCGGCCGCAGCAGCGCCAGCCGAAGCACCGGCGCGTCGCCGTCGAAGACCTCGCGCAGCGAGGTGAGGCCCGGTTCGACGGCCAGCGCGAAGACGTACAGCACCCCGCGTCCGGCGACGCGCACCGTCTGCGCGTCGACCACCTCAGGGAGCTCCGCCCTGAGTCGCTCGAGCTTCTCGGAACTCAGGGCCTCCTGCGGATCCTGCACGAGCAGTACGAAGGCGTCGCCCAACGTCCGGTACGGGAAGCCGTCTAGCGTCACGGTCTCGACCATGCCGCCGCCGGTGGAGTCGCCGACCAGGTCGACCATCAGGCCGCTCTTGCCGGTCAGCACGAACTTGACCGCGTTGGGGTGCTTGCTCTCGCTGATCTCGGTGAAGGCGAACTCGACGGCGACGCCCGCCTCTTCGGCGAGCTCGAAGCTGCGGAACAGCCGCGGGTCGTCGGGCAGGTAGCCGAGGATGCCGGCGACCATCGCCCGGTCCTCGGCCATGATGCCGAAGGTCCCCGCGAACGAACCGCTCTTGTCGAGCTCGATGCGCGCCTTGGCCACCGGCTCGCCGAGCAGGCAGCCGGCAAGGTAGGCCAGGCGGCAAGGCCCGGCGGTGTGGGAGCTGGAGCCGGGCTGCATCACCGGGCCGAAGACGTCGTTATAGAACTCGGGATAGGGGGCCACCGCAGCCACGTCAGACCTCCACGGCTTTGCCGAAGTGCAGGCCGCCGATCTCGACCCAGGCGCCGAGTCCTCGCTCCTTGGCGATCTCGTAGACGCGGTGCGCCGACGCCAGGTCCTCGATGGCGATGCCCAGGGACTTGAACAGGGTGATCTCGTCAGGCGAGGTGCGCGCGGGGGCGGTGCCCAGCAGCACCTCGCCGATCTCGCCTACGATGTGGTCGTCCCCGATGAGCCCCTCGCCCTTGGGGATGAGGAACTCGCCGGCTTCACTGAGCAGCGACTCGCGCTTGTCGGCGTAGAGCCGGGCCTTGGCCACGAGCTCGGAGTCGAGCTCGCGCGTGGTCGGCGTGTACGCGCCGACGGCGTTGACATGCGCGCCCGGGGCCACCCACGCTCCGCGCACGACGGGCTCGGTGGACGTCGTCGTCGTGCAGATCAGGTCGGCGCCGGTGACAGCCTCCTCGGCCGTCGCGACCGCCTCGACCGGCAGGCCGGTGAGGCGCGCCTCGCGTTCGGCGAACTCCGAGGCGCTCTCGGCCGGCACGCTGTACACGCGCACCCGACGGACAGGTCGAACGGCCCTCATGGCCTGCAGATGCGTGTGCGCCTGCGTGCCGGCGCCGATGATCGCGAGGTCGCCCGCGCCGGGCTTCGCCAGCAGGTCGGTCACGAGACCGCTCACAGCGGCGGTGCGGATGGCGGTGATCGACGTCGCGTCGACGATGGCGCGCAGCAGGCCGCGCTCGGTGTCGAAGAAGAGGACGACACCCTGGTGCGTGTCGTACTCGGTGCCGAAGTTGGCGGGGAAGGCAGCGACCACCTTGACGCCGACCGCCTCGAGCCCGCCCAGGTACGAGGGCATGAGCCCCATGACGGCGTCACCCTGGGGCAGGCCGAGCATCGTGCGCAGCGGCATCACCACGTCGCCGCCGGCGAGCATGGTCAGCGCCCTGCGCATGGTCGGGATCGCCTCCTCCATCGGGAAGATCTCCGTGACCAGCTTCTGGTCGGCGATCAGGACCTTCACGAGAACTCCGCCTTCTGGTAGCGCTCGGCGGCACGGGCGACCGCGTCGCGGTCGAGTTCCACACCGAGCCCCGGCACGTCGATGAGACCGAGCTTGCCGCGCCGCGGAGTGAGGTCCGGCGAGCTCACCAGGTCCTCGAGGAGTAGTTGGTGCATGATCTGGTTCCCGTCCGTCAGATTCGGCGTGCCGAGGCCGAGGTGATGCTGGGCCGCGTCGGTGATGCCGGAGACGCTCTGGCCGTGCAGGCAGATGGGGATTCCGGCCGCCTCGGCGATGGCGGCGGCCTTGCGGAACGCGAGCAGGCCACCGGCCTCATGCGGGGAGAGCACGATGGCGTCGGCAGCGCGCTGGCGGACGAAGTCGTAGACGTCCGCCGGCGTGAGCACCGCCTGGTCGGCGGCGATGGGCACGTGGACCGCCTCGCGGACCTGGCGCATCGCCGTGACGCTGAGCAGCGTGGTCGGCTGCTCTACCCAGTCGATGCCGAAGGGCTCGAGCGCGTGGATCATGCGGATGGCGTCGGGAACGCTCCAGGCGCAGTTGGGGTCCACGCGCAGGCGGCGGCGGCCGATGGCTTCGCGCACGGCCGCCGTGTTCCGCAGGTCGGCCTCGTCGCCGCGGCCGACCTTGAGGTAGATCACGCCGTAGTCCGCGGCGGCGAGCTCGCGAGCGTGGGCGACAAGCTCCTCCGTCGTGTCGCCCTGCACGAAGCCGAAGTAGTCGACCTCACCGCGGACGGCGCCGCCGAGGAGCCGGTACACCGGCTGGCCGGCGGCCTTGCCGATCGCGTCCCAGAGCGCCATCTCGAAGCCCGCGAGCACGAAGTCGGCGTGCCAAGGCAGGTGGTTGAAGCTCCCGAGGTGGCGCGCCTCGTGCACCAGCCTCGCCACGTCGTGGACCGGCTGCCCCACGAAGAGCGGCTCCACGCAACGGAGCGCGGCGACCGTCCCCTCGGCGGCGAGCGACGCGACCGACTCGCCGACGCCGGTGATGCCGGCGTCGGTCGCGACCTCGACAAGGACGACCGGCGAGCCGTAGTCGACGCGGCCGGCCCAGTGGTAGGGCTGCTTGAAGGTCAGGAAGAGCGGCGTCAGGCGGAGGCCGGTGATGAGGATGCGGCCGGCCGCGGCATCTGCGCCGGCCGTCGATGCGCCCGCGTTCACAGCAGCGTGTCCAGGACCTTGGCCTCCAGGACCTGGTCGCGGCTGAAGCCCGTGGCGTACAACGCTGACTGCGCCAGCCGAACCAAGGCGTCCTGCGGCAGCAGGCCGACGACCTCGCTCTCGCGGATGGGAACGCCGGCGGCCTCTGCGCGCTCCGCGATCGCGGCGACCACGTCGGACATCGACGTGACCCGGTAGTCTGTGAGGTTCATGGAGACCTGCACGGCGCCGTCGTCGAGCAGGAGGCCCATGGCCTTGACGCACCTCATGCCGCCGTCGCGCTCGCGGATCTCGACGGCGATCCGCCTGGCCAGGTCGAGGTCGTCCGAGTCCAGGTTCACGTTGAAGGCGATGAGCGGGAAGCGCGCGCCGATGGCGACGGCCCCGGCCGTGGCGTGCACCTGCGGCTCGCCCTCGTCCGGGGTCTTCAGGGGCTCGCTGCCGATGACCTCGCGCATGTCCTCGAAGCCCTTGCCGCGGAACGCGGCGAGGTTCCTGTGCTCGGGGATGCGGGCCGCGTCCTCGTAGAGGAACACCGGGATCTGGAGGTCGGCGGCGACCCGCTTCGCAAGCTTCTGCGCCGTCTCGATGCAGGCCGGCGTGTCCTCTGAGCGCAGCGGGACGAACGGCACGACGTCGGTGGCGCCGAAGCGCGGATGCGCGCCCTCGTGCGCGTTCAGGTCGATCAGGTCGGATGCCTTCTGGATGGCCCGGAACGCCGCCTCGGCGATCGGCCCCTCGTGGCCGACGAAGGTCACGACGCAGCGGTTGTGCGTCGGGTCGCTCTGCACGTCGAGGAGACTGACGCCGTCGACGCTCCGCACCGCGTCCGCGAGCTGCTCGATCACCTCGGGCCGGCGGCCCTCGCTGAAGTTGGGAATGCACTCGATGAGGGTCACGCGGGGCCTCCGTCTGCGGGTGAGGTGGTGGGAGCGAGCCGGATCGCGTCCGTTGTGCCCACGACCTGCCGGTCGCGCACGACGACCTGGCCGCCGGCGATGACGCCCATGACGAGATTGACGCCCCAGTGGTAGGGCAGCTCCTGGTGCGTGGACGCATCGAGGACGAGCAGGTCGCATGACTTGCCCGGCTGGAGGCTGCCGACCTCGTGCTGGAGGCCGAGCGCGGCCGCGCCGCCCATGGTGGCGGCGTGGAGGGCCTCGGCCGGCGTCAGCCGGTCCTCCTGGCAGGCCAGCGAGATGGCCATCTGCAGGTTCTCGCTGTAGCAGCTGCCGGGGTTGAAGTCGGTGGCGAGCGCGATCGTGACGCCGGCGGCGAGCAGGTCCTTGGCTGGCGCGTACGTGGTGTGCAGCGTGTAGCTCGTGCCCGGCAGCAGGACGGCGACGGTGCCCGATCCCTTGAGGGCGGCGATGTCCTCACGGGTGATGTGGATGAGGTGGTCGGCGGAGACGGCGCCGAGCGAAGCGGCCAGCGCCGTGCCGCCGGTATGCGCCAGTTCCTCGGCGTGGATCTTGAGCCGGTAGCCGAGAGCGCGGCCTGCCGTAAGCATGCGCCGCGCCTGCTCGACGGTGAACGCGCCATCGTCGCAGAAGATGTCCGTGAACTCGGCCTGGCCGGCGAGCGCCGGCAGGATCTCGCCGATCACGAGGTCGAGGTACTCGTCGTCACGGCCGGCGTACTCCTCGGGCGTCAGGTGCGCCGCGAGGACGGTGTGCAGGCGGCGCACCGGATGCGACACCTTGGCGGCATGCAGCTGCTTGCGCTCGTCCTCGAGGGTGAGTCCGTAGCCGGTCTTGGCCTCGAGGGTCGTGGTGCCGTGGCGCAGGAACGAGTCGAGGCGGCGCGCGGCCAGGGCGGCGAGCTGCTCCTCCGTCGCCGCCCGCGTCGCGCGCACCGTGCTGTTGATGCCGCCGCCGGCCGCCTGGATCTCCAGGTAGGTGGCGCCGCCGAGGCGGGCGCCGTACTCGGCCGCGCGTTCGCCCGCCCACGTCAGGTGCGTGTGAGCGTCCACGAAGCCGGGCACCACCGCGGCGCCCTCGACGTCCACGACGAGCGCGTCGTCGGGCACGTCGAGAGCGGCTCCGATCTCCGATTCCGGACCGGTCCAGACCACACGGCCGTCCCGGGCGGCGACCGCGCCACGCGGGAGCACGCCGAGGTCGACGGAGGCGCCGGGGCCCGCGGGCGTCAGCCCGGCGCCGGGCACCATCGTCACGACCTCGCTCGCGCCGCGCACGAGGAGGTCGCAGCGCAAGGTCACCTTCCAGCTCCTTCGTTCACGGCGGGCGACGCCTCGTCGCCGGCGCGCACGATCGCCGCGAAGCGGCCGGCGGCGACGGCCTCGGCCGCCGCCTCGAGCTCGGGAGCCAGGTACCTGTCGCGCCCGAGCGTCGGCGCGAACTCGCGGATCACGGCCCGCCCGGCGCCGGTACCGGGGCCGGGCTCCAGCGGCGCCAGCAGGTCGATCGCCTGGGCCGCGCAGACGGCCTCGATGCCGAGCACCTTCTGCGCGTTGCCGAGCACGTCCAGCGCCTTGAGCGCCGCGGTCATGCCCATGCTGACGTGGTCCTCCTGGTCGCCCGAGCTGGGGATGGAGTCCACGCTGGCCGGATGACACAGGATCTTGTTCTCGCTGACCAGCGCCGCGGCCGTGTACTGCGCGATCATGTAGCCGTTGTTGAGGCCGCTGTCTCTGGTGAGGAACGGCGGCAGTTCGCTGAGCGAACTGGTGAGCATGCGGAACGTGCGCCGCTCGCTGATGGAGGCGATCTCCGCCAGGCTCATCGCTGCGAGGTCGAGTGCCAGCGCTATCGGCTCCCCGTGGAAGTTGCCCGCCGAGATGATCTCACCCGAATCGGGGAAGATGATCGGGTTGTCGGTGACTGAGTCGACTTCGACGGTGACGACGCGCCGCAGCCAAGCCAGCGCGTCGCGGCAGGCGCCGTGCACCTGCGGGATGCAGCGCAGCGAGTAGGCGTCCTGCACCTTGTCGCAGTTGAGGTGGCTGA
>Ga0302299_10001927_pt1 | contig 12598 bp, 8 predicted proteins | sample III_Fen_N3_4_FD_198795 | JGI IMG/M metagenome (GOLD analysis project Ga0302299, IMG submission 198795) | Peat permafrost microbial communities from Stordalen Mire near Abisko, Sweden - III_Fen_N3_4 | ecosystem: Environmental > Terrestrial > Soil > Wetlands > Permafrost | place: Sweden: Abisko... | reverse complement strand
GCAGGCCGCCTGGCGCATCGAGGCGGGCATCACGCGCGAGGTGTTGCTGGCGCACGTCCAGCCCGCTCCCGGTGAACAGCCGCAGGAACTCTCGGGGAGCGCCAATTTCCTCGACACGCTCGACGAAATCGGCCTCGCGATCTTCCGGCCGGGCGGCGATCTGCACGTGGCCGTGGGCAAGTCCCCGCTCGGCGTTCCCAATGCGATGGAGTCGTTCGACACGTACGCGGTCACGCTGCCCGCGAATCCGGCACCCGCGAACTTCGTCAACCTTTCGCTGTTCTCCGGCGATGCGACCTTGCCCTTCATGACGGCGCCGCAGATGAAGGCGCGCGAGTGGGTGATGCTGCCCGACTACGCCACGCTGCTCGTTCACGACGACTTGCCCGCCGATGGCGTGCTCGATGCGATCCGGCCCAACTCGGGCGGCGCGCAACCGGTGCTGGGCTTCATCAAGAATTTGACCGCGCTCGAGACCGCAGGCCGCTGGCTGGTGGCCGGCATCGAGCGCTCGGACCAAGGCCACAATGTCGAGCTCTATCGCATGCCACTCAGCCTGGCGCAGCCCGCCGCGCTGCTCTCCTCGCTCGGCCACGGCAGCAGCTTCTCGCACTTCGCGGCGCGCCGCGACGGCTGGCTGGCCTTCGTGGCGGACGACTCCGCGACCGGAGCGACGCTCCAGCGCGCGCACTTGCCGAGCGGCACGCTGCAGTCCTGGAGCAGCACGCCGGCGAATTTCGGCGCGGCGCTGGGCTTCACGCAGTTCGGTTCGATCGCACTCTCGCTCGCCTCGCCCTCGAGCTCCGCGACCTGGCCGCTGGGCGCGTTGCCGCCGGTCACGCTGCAGTCGACCAGCGGACCGTGCCAGATCCTGCCCGGGCTCTGAGCGGCGCTAGATCCAGCCGGCTCCGCGCGCGGCGCAGACGAGCAGCACGAGCAGCCCGGCCGCACGCACGACGCGCCAGCCGACACGCAGCAGGCGGCGTGTCGCTCGCGAGTCCCATACGACGTGCAGCGCGCGCAGCAGGGCGAGCGCGGCGCCGTAGCCGCGATCGAAGAGCGCTTCGCTGAGGTCCGAGAGCGGATGGGAGCGCTGCATACCGGGCGCATCAACCCGCGCTGCGTGCCGCAGTTCCGCCGGAAGTCGATTCTGTAGCTTGAAAACGGCGCGGACAGAGGGCCAAGTAGCCGCTCCTTTCACGCAGGAGCCCCACGACCATGAACATGCGCCTTCTCTTCCTCGCCCCCTTGTGCCTGATTCCCCTGGCCTTGCGCTCGCCCGCCCCGGTCTCTTCGGTGGCACCCCTCGAGGGCGCCTGGAAGGTCGACCCGGTGCACTCGACCGTGCTGTTCAAGATCAAGCACGTCGGCACGAGCTGGACCTTCGGCCGCTTCAACGGCGTCTCCGGCACGATCACGCTCGACGAGGCCAAGGCCGAGAACTGCAAGGTCGCGATCGAGATCGACGCGAGCTCGGTCGACACCAACTGGAAGCCGCGCGAGGAGCACCTGCGCAGCCCCGACTTCTTCTCGGTCAAGGAGTTCCCCAAGATCACCTTCACGAGCACCAAGGTCGCCAAGGCCGGCGACAAGTACAGCGTCACGGGCGACCTCACGCTGCACGGCGTGACCAAGAGCATCACGTTCTCGGCCGAGAAGGTCGGCTCGAGCGACATCAAGGAGATGGGCGGCCCGCGCACGGGCTTCTACGCCGAGACCTCGATCAAGCGCAGCGACTTCGGCATGAAGAAGATGCTCGAAGGCGTCGGCGACGACGTCGCGCTGACGCTCGCCATCGAGACCACGCACTGAGCCGCACGTGATCTCGCCGCGCGAGATCCTGCTCGCCTTCCTGCTGCCTGCGCTCGTGTGCGTGCTCCTGGGCGCGCTCGCGGCGCGGGTGCGGGAGGGCTGGCCACGACGCAGCCTGCAGGCCTGCGCCATGGCGTTGTCCTACGGCCTCGCCTCGTTCGCGATCGCGGGCTACATCCCGCTGCTCACGCCGCTCTCCTCCGCCACGGACCTCGTGCCACTGCTGGCGCTCGCCGTCGCGCTGCTCGCGGCGTTGCTCACGCCGGACCAATTCCTGTGGCGCGCGCTGCCGCTGGTGCTCGCGACCGGGTTGCTCGTGTGCTTCTTCAACCGCCTCGCGAGCCCGCCTGCATGGCCGGAGCGCGGCGTGGCGCTGCTGGCACTCGTCGCGGCCTGGTCGCCCAGTCGCGAGGGCAGCGTTGGCCGGCCGGCCTGGCGCCCGCTGCTCGCGCTCGGCACGTTCGCCGGAGCGGTGGCGCTGGCCTGCATCTGCGGCCGTGTCGCATCGCTGGCGCTCGTCGCGGGCGGCCTGGGTGTATCGATCGGCGCGTGTTTCCTCGTCAGCCTGCGCTGGCCTGCGTGGAGCTTCGCGCGCCCCGGGCTCGACGTGGCCGTGTTCGCGCTCGGCGGGACGCTCGTGTGCGCGGTCTATCTGGGCGAGCTCGCGCCTCTGGCCGCGCTGGCGCTGCTCGCGGCGCTTGCCGCTTCGCGGCTCCCGCGCTTCACGCACGCATTTGGAGCGCAGCTCGCGCTGACGGGCCTCGGCCTGTGGCTCGCATGGCCCGCCGATGGCCTCGTCAGCTGACCCGCACCCGCGCATCCGCGCGCTGAACTCGGCCGGCGAATCGCGCGCGGGCGAGTACGTGCTCTACTGGATGGTCGCGAATCGGCGCGCGCAATGGAACTTCGCGCTCGACCGCGCCGTGCGCCGCGCAGAGGTGCTAGGCCGGCCGCTGCTCGTGTTCGAGCCGTTGCGCTGCGGCTACCGCTGGGCGAGCGACCGCTTGCACGCCTTCGTGCTGCAGGGCATGCAGGACAACGCGCGCGCGTTCGCCGCGAGCGGCACGACCTACCTCCCCTACGTCGAGCCCGAGCCCGGCGCCGGCCGCGGACTGCTCGAGGCGCTCGCCGCGCGCGCGGCGCTGGTCGTCACCGACGACTGGCCCTGCTTCTTCGTGCCGCGCATGCAGGCCGCCGCTGCGGCGCGCATCGAGTGTCGCGTCGAGGCGGTCGATTCGAACGGACTGCTGCCGCTCTCGCGCAGTCCCGCGGCGTTCCCCACCGCCTACGCCTTCCGGCGTTTCCTGCAGCGCGAACTGCGGCCGTTCCTCGAGGAATTCCCGGCCGAGAACCGACTCGCGCACGCGAAGTTGCCGCGCGAGGCATCGCTGCCGCGCGAGATCGCTCAACGCTGGCCGGCGCGGATCCCGGACCTCGCGGAGCTCCCGATCGACCACTCGGTCGCGCCCGCAATCGATCGCGGCGGCAGCGCGGCGGCGGACTTCGCGCTGCGGCGCTTCGTCGCCGAGCGCCTCCCGCGGTACGCCGAGGAGCGCAGCGAGCCGACCAGCGACGCCGCGAGCGGCCTCTCGCCCTGGCTGCACTTCGGCCACATCTCGGTGCACGAGATCCTCCGCGCGCTCGCCGCGCGCGAGGGCTGGAAGCCGAGCGACCTCGGCGCCGGCGCCGCGGGCAAGAAGGAGGGCTGGTGGGGCATGGGTGCGAGCGCCGAGAGCTTCCTCGACGAGCTCGTCACCTGGCGCGAGCTCGGCTTCCACCTGCACCGGCACGTTCCCGACTGCGAGCGCTACGAGACGCTGCCCGAGTGGGCGCGCGCGACGCTCGACGAACATTCGCGCGATCCACGCGAGCAGGTCTACACGCTCGAGCAGTTCGCTGCCGCGCAGACGCACGATCCGCTCTGGAACGCCGCGCAGCGCGAGCTCGTGCAGAGCGGCCGGATGCACAACTACCTGCGCATGCTCTGGGGCAAGAAAGTGCTCGAGTGGACCAAGAGCCCGCACGAGGCGCTCGCGATCCTGTTCGAGCTCAACAACCGCTACGCGCTCGACGGCCGCGATCCGAACTCGACCTCGGGCATCACCTGGGTCTTCGGCCGTTTCGACCGGCCCTGGGCGCCCAAGCGTCCGGTCTTCGGCTCGATCCGCTGGATGAGCTCGCAGAACACGGCGCGCAAGTTCGACGTCGATCCGTACCTCGCGCGCTGGCGCGCCTGAGCGCTACTTCTGCCAGGTCAGGTGCCAGACGATCGGGTCGCCGGTCGTGAGCGCTGTCTCGATCGGCACGATCAGCGTGGCCACGTTGCTGTCGGCGCTGGCTTTCGTGCCGCGCGGACGGGGCGAGACGCCGTTGCCGAGCGGGTTCGAGGGCAGCGTGATTTCGAACTTGACCGTCGAGCCGAGCTCGGTCGACTTGCGCGCCGGGTCGAAGGCCAGCGATGCCTGCTTGCGCTCGGCGGCGTCGAGCGGCACGAGCTCGCGTGCCCAGTGCGTCTCCGGACCGCGCGGCAACGAGAGGCGCAGGAAGCACAGCCCGCCCTCGCCTTCGCCGGCCGAGAGCGTCGCATCCGAGAGCGTCAGTTCGGAGAGGCGCGCGAACTCGCCCGTCGCGCAGCGCAGATCGATGCGGCTCTTCCAGGTGACGCCCTTGGTCTCGAGCGGCGCCCGCGCGCTCTCGGCCGGCCGTTCGAGGGCGCTGGCGGTCAGCGTCCCGGAGAAATCAGGCCGCACCTGGATGCGCACGGCGACCGCGTCGGTCTCGTCGCAGGCGCTGAGCAGGACGGGCAGGGCCAGGCACAGGAGGAAGGCGGGGGTCTTCATGGGTTTGGGCGCTCCGCCGGAGTCTAGCCACGAGACAAGCCCGGAAGAAGAATGGACAATCGGTGAAGAGAAGCGAGCGCCTGCGCGAAGCATGGTCTGCTCGCCCCCCCGAAAGAAATCAAGCGCATGAAGCCCCTCCTGATCGTCCTGTGCCTCGTCCTGGCCGTGATCGCCGTCGGTACTCTCGTGCTCTATGGCGGGAAGCCCGGGAACGAGGCCGCTCGTGCCTCCGCCCCCAGCGAACTCGCAGACCTGCGCGCCCAACTGAACGCGCTCGAGCAGCGCGTCGACGCGCTCGGCAAGGAGAAGGCCACCAAGCTCGAGTCGAGCGGCGGCTCGCGCGTCTCGCAGAGCGAGATCGACGCCGCCGTCGAGCGCGCGCTGGCCGCACGCGGCGGCGCGGCCGGCCCGGCCGCCGCCGGCTCGGGCGCGCACGGCGCCAGCGTGGCGCAGAAGCTCGATGCCAAGAGCGCCTTCGCCGCGCTGACCGATCCGGCACTGAGCTGGGAGGATCGGCGCAAGAAGTGGAGCGAGTTCGCCAAGGCCGGACTGCTCGACGAGCTCGTCGCGCTGTACGAGAAGCAGGCCAGCGACAACCCCAACGATCCCAAGGCGCAGACCGCGCTCGGCAACGCCTACCTGCAGAAGATCTTCAACGGCGCGCAGGGACCCGAGGCGGGCATCTGGGGCAACAAGGCCGACAAGGCCTTCGACCGCGCCCTCGCGCTCGACGACCACAACTGGGACGCGCGCTTCACCAAGGCCGTCAGCCTCTCCAACTGGCCGGCCTTCCTCGGCAAGCAGCCCGAGGCGATCGCCAACCTCGAGACGCTCGTGCAGCAGCAGTCGCAGGGCGCGCTCAAGCCCGAGTACGCGCAGACCTACCTGATCCTCGGCAACCTCTACAAGCAGACCGGCAAGAACGATCAGGCGCTGGCCATGTGGCAGCAGGGCCTGGCGCTGTTCCCCGAGATGGCCGAGTTCCAGAAGCAGATCCAGCTCGCGCAGCAGCAGCACTGATGGACGCGCCGCGGGAGATTTGATCTCCTGCGGCGCATGAGCTCCCCCAGCGCGCGCGTCGTGACCGCCAGCGGTCCGCGCGCAGCGGAGGAGCTGCTGCTCGCTGCGCTCGAGCAGGACCAGCAGGACCTGCGTGCGAAGCTCGAGCTCGTCGCGCGTCCGCTTTACGTGCTGGTGCCCTCGAAGAGCCTGCGTCTCGCGCTCGAAGAGCGCCTCGCCGCGCGCGCGGGCGGGCCGGCGCTCGGCGTGCGCGTGCTGACGCTGCAGCGCTTCGCGCGACTGCTGCACGAGCGCGCGAGTCGCGCGTTTCCGCGCGGCGAGTCGCTGCTGCCGCTCTTCGTGCGCCGCCTCGCGCCGGCGCACCCGGGCCTCGCGCAGCTCGCCTCCCACAAAGACGGCCTCGCGGCGCTCGTCGCCGCTCTGCGCGACTTGCAGCATGCCGGATTCACGGCGGCGCACCGCGAGGCTCTCGAGGACTGCCTCGCCGAGCACTCCGCGCATCCGAGCCTCGCGCGCGTGCGCGCACTGCTCGATCTCGCCGTGGAGCTCGAGGGCGCGCTGGCGCGCGAAGGCTGCGCCGGCGCCGGTGCCGCGGCGCGTTCGGCCGCGGCACTCCTGCGCGAGGAACCCGGGCTCGCAGGCGCGCGCGCCGTCTGGATCCACGGCTTCCAGGACGCGCCGGGCGCCACGAGCGAGCTGCTCGAGCTGCTCGTCGAACGCGCGGGCGCGAGCATCGTGTTCGATACGCTGGCGCTCGAGTTGCCGCCGGGGCCAACCGGCAGGCGCTTTGGAGAGGCGCACGCGGCGCGCTTTGGGATCGCCATCCAGGATGGGCGCGCGCGCTTCAGCGCGCCGCGCGCCGCGCTCGAATTCGTCGAGGCGCTCGGCCTGCGCGCGGAGGCGCGCGCGGTCGCCACCGCGGTGCGCGCACGCATCGCCGCGGGTCAGCGGCCCGAGCGCCTCGCGATCGTCGCGCGCAGCCTCGCGGGCCTCGGCGGCGAGCTCGGCTCCGCGCTGCGCGCGCTGGGTGTGCCCTTTTCGGGCCTCGACGCGCAGGGCTCGCTCACGCCGCAGTCGCGCGCGGCGCACGCGCTCGCCGATCTCGTCGAGCAGGGCCCGCGCGTACACGTCGTGCGCGCGCTGCGCGCCGGCTGGCGCCTGCCGCAGACGATCGAGACGACCGAGCCCGAGCTGCTCGCCGCCTGCGGGCTGCTCGGTGCGACACGCCTCGTGGCGTTGTGCGAGCTCGACCTCGCCGCGGCGCTCGGCGGCGACGATCAGTTGCGCCTGCCCGGAGGGCGCGGGCGCGCGCGCGCCGAGGAGCCGGCCGAGGACGAAGACACGGACGAGACCGCCGAGCAGGATTCGCCCGACCCCGAGCCCGGCGCGGACAACCGCCGCCTCGTGCCGCGCGCGGCGCTCGTCTGGATCCAGGAACAGGCGCGCGGCTGGAAGCGAGGCCTCGAGGCGCTGCCGGCGCAGGGCACGCTCGCGGAGTTCCTGCCGGCCTTCGAAGCGCTCGCGCGCACGCAATTCCCCGCGCAGGCGGAGATCGTCGGCGCGGCTCTGCGTGCTCTCGAGGAATCGCTGCCCGCGCCGTTCCGGCTGAGTGCGCCAGAATTCCTCGAGCTCGCCGCCGCGGCGCTGCGCGCGGCACCGCGCTCGCCGCTCGGCGGCGCCGGCAGCGGCGTGCAAGTGCTCGACACGCTCGAGGCGCGCAGCCGCAGCTTCGACGAGCTCTTCCTCGTCGACCTGTGCCAGGGCGTTTTCCCGCGCAGCGTGCGCGAGGAGCCGCTGCTGCCCGACCGGCTGCGCGCGCGCATGAGTGACGTGCTGCCCGACTTGCCGGTCAAAACGGCGGCGCTGGCCGAGGAGGAGGCGCTCTTCGTGGGCCTGCTCGAGAGCGCGCCGCACGTGACGCTCTCCTGGACGCGCGCCGACGACGACGGCAAGGGCCGCTCGCCCTCGCCCTTCGTGCGGCGCGTCTGGCGCGAGCAGCAAGGGAGCGAGCTCGCGGCCGGGCTCGCGCCGCTCGCGAGCTTCGCGGCCGTGCGCGAGCGCGATCCCAAGCGCGTCGCGCTCGCGCAGAGCGAGTTCGAAGAGCTCGCGCAACTCGCGCTGCGCGGGCGCAAGGGCTTCGCGGCCGGCCTGCCCCAGCTGCTTGCGGCCCAAGGACGCGCTCCGACGCTGGCGCGCGCGCGCCTGGCCGTGCTCGCGGAGCTCGAGCCTGAGCGCGCAAGGCCTGCCTACCCCAACGCCTATCTCGGCAGCATCGGCACGACCGTGCACGGCGCGGATGCGCGCAAGCAAGCGCCCTGGGTCAGCACGCTCGAGGCGCTGGCGAGCTGCCCCTGGCAGATGTTCCTCGGCCGCGCGCTCGCGCTCGCGCCCGCGGTGCCGGTACGCGACCTCGGCGCCGTGCTCGAGGCGGCGCACGTCGGCAGTGTCGTGCACGGCGTGCTCGCCGCGATCGTACAGAAGCGCGCGGGGAACTGGCCCGACGACGCCGGCTTGCGCGAGCTGTGCGCCGCGGAAGCGCAGGCGCTCGTGCGCAAGGAGCACCTCGCCCCGGCCGGGATCGCACGCGTGCTGGCGCTGCGCGCGCTGGGCTTCCTCGAGGTCGCGCGGCGTCTCGACGCGCAGCGCACGGGCACGTTGCGCGCGGAGGTCGAGGGCCGAATCCGCGTCGATCCCGAACACACGCTCGCGTTCCGTGCCGACCGCGTCGAAGGCGAGCTGTGGATCGACTTCAAGACCTCGCGCCGGCCGCTCTCCGAGGGCGTCAAGCTCGAGACGCGCGAGAAGAAGATGAGCAAGGCGGTGCGCGAGGGCCAGGCGCTGCAGGCGGCCGCCTACGCTTTCGCCGCGACGCCGGCGGCGACCGGCCGCTACGTCTATCTGCACCCGCGCATCGACGACAGCCTGCGCGCGCAGGATGCGCAGGGCACGGACGCAGAACTGCGGCGCGCATTCGACGCGGCGCTGGCGCGCATCTACGCCGCCTGGGACCAGGGCGCCTTTCCGCCGCGTCTGGTCGCGCCGACGCTGCGCGAGGAGCATCCGGGCTGCAAGTCGTGCGAGTTCCAGGCCGCCTGCCAGCGCGGCGACAGCGGCATGCGCAGGCGCACGGTCGAGTGGCTGCGCCAGGACGAACTCGAGCCTCAGCACAGCGGCTTCCTCGGCGCCATGCAGGGCATCTGGCGCTTGAAGCGCGCGCCGCAGGGAGATCCCGCGTGAGCCGCGACAGCCAAGCACGCCACAGCGCGCGCACGCAGTTCGACCGGCCGGTCGCGCTCGAAGCCGGCGCGGGGACGGGCAAGACCACGACGCTCATCGCGCGCCTCGTCGCCTGGCTCGTCGGGCCGGGTTGGGTCGACGCGCGCTCGACGCTGCGCGGCAGCGTCGCGATCACGTTCACCGAGGCCGCCGCGGCGGAGATGCACGAGCGCCTGACGCAGGCACTCTCCGCGCTCGCCTGCGGCGTGCCGCCGAAGGGGCTGCCGCTCGCGGAGCTGCCGCTCGAGGCAGTCGAGCGCGCCGCCGCGCTGCGCGACGCACTCGAGGAGCCGATCGCCATCACGATCCACGCCTTCGCTCGCAGCCTGCTGGCGCGCTTTCCGCTCGAGGCCGGATTGCAGCCGGGCTTCAGCGTCGACGCCGACGGCCGGGAGCGCGAGCGCGTCGTGCGCGAGCTGGTCGAGGAAACGCTCGCGGACGTGCTCTCGCGCGAGCTCGATCCGCGTTGGGCCGAGCTCTTCCGCGAGCACGTGGCACCGCAGGACCTCGGACCGGTGTTGTTGGGCTTGTGCGCCGAAGGCGCGAGCGAAGCCGATCTCGGCGCGCCGCGCTACGACGCAGCCGGGATCGCGCGCTGGAAGCAGGAGTTCGGCGGCGCGCTCGCGGCGGCGCTTGCAACGCTCGCACCCTTCGACGGCGCGCGCAACAACACCGGGCCGGCGCACGCCATGCTCGTGCAGCTCTCCGAGTCCTTGCGCAGCTTCGGCGGCCGCACGCCGCAGGAACTGGAGAACTGGATCGCCGGCGCGGAGGCGCTCTGCCCGAAGAACCTGCTGAAGAAACTCGCCGAGTGGAGCCGCGGCGAGTTCGGCAAGACCGAGCTCAAGCTGCTCGGTGGCGCCGAGGCGCTGGCGACGCCCGCCTGCGCCGTGCTGCACGCACAGCTGCGCATCCGGTTCGACGAACGCCCGCAGCTCTTCGAACACGCGCGCGAGCTCTTGGCGCCGCTGCTCGGCCTGGTGCGTGCGCGTCTGCGCGCGGCCAACGTGCTCGGCTTCCAGGACCTCCTGCGCGAAGCGCGCGAGCTCTTGCGCAACCCGCGCGTGCGCCGCGCGCTGCAGGCCGAGATCCGCCACCTGTGCGTCGATGAATTCCAGGACACCGATGCGCTGCAGTGCGAACTGGTCGAGGCGCTGGCGCTCGAGCGCGACGCCACATCCAGGCCCGCGTTGTTCCTCGTGGGCGACCCCAAGCAGTCGATCTACGCCTGGCGCAGCGCCGACCTCGCGGCCTACGAGAACTTCCTCCAGCGACTCGGCTCCGAGCCCGAACAGCTCACGCGCAACTACCGCTCGACCGCCGCCGTGCTCGCCGCCGTCGCGCACTGGGTCGGACCGCGCATGACCGCCGAGGCCGGGTTGCAGCCGAAGTTCGAGCCGCTCGAACCGGATCGCGCGGATGCCCCGGCCGCCGCCGCGCTGGAATTCTGGATCCCCTGGGACACGCTCGCCGCCCCGGCCTACGCGCGCCACAAGACTCCCGCACGCCGCGCGCAGGAGCTCGAGTCCGCGATGCTCGTGCACGACCTCGAGGCGCGCGCGCGCGAGGGTGTGCCTTGGAAGGAGTGCGCCGTGCTCGTGCGCTCGCGCTCGCACATCCCGGGCGTGCTCGAGGCGCTGCGCGCGCGCGGCATCCCGCACGAGGTCTCGGGCGACCGCAGCTACTACCGCCGGCGCGAGATCGTCGATGCGCTCTCCTGGATCGCGGCCGCGATCGATCCCTGCGACACGATCGCGCTGCTCGGCGCGCTGCGCTCGTCGGCCTGCGGCCTGCCCGACGCGGCTCTGCCGGCGCTCTGGGCCGAGGGCTTCCCGGCACTCGCCGGCAAGCTCGATGGAAGCGACGGCGCACGGCTCGCGGCGGCTCTCGGCTGCGTGCGCAAGGCGGCGAGCTCGGTTGCGTCCGAGGTCGGCGGACGGCCACTGCCCGAAGGCTGGGTCGAGAGCCTGATCGACGCGCTCGAGACGCTGCACGCGCTGCGCGGCGCGCTCGTGAACGGCACGCTGAGCGAGTTCTTCGAGCTCTTGCGCGAGCGCACGCTGCTCGAAGCCTGCGAGGCGGCGCGCTACCAGGGCGACTGGCGCGCACAGAACCTCGCGCGCCTCTTCCAGCGCCTCGAGCGCTGGCTCGAGGAGCAGCACGGAGATCTCGAGCTCTTGCTGGCGCTCGTGCGCGAGGATCTCGAGCAGGAGCGCGAGCAGGAGACCGCCAAGCCCGAGGAGCTCGAGAGCGATGCCGTGCGCGTGCTCACGATCCACGGAGCGAAGGGCCTCGAGTTCCGCCACGTCTACCTGCTCGGCCTCGCGCGCAACCCCGCACGCGGCGAGCGCCGGCCGGTCGAATTCGAGCGACTCCCGGAGGGCAGCGAATTCGTGCTCTTCGGCCTGCCCGGCCCGCGCTGGCACGCCTGCGCTGCGCGGCGCGAGCGCGTGCGCGCAGCCGAGGAAGTGCGCACGCTCTACGTCGCGCTGACGCGCGCCAAGGACCGCATCGTGCTCTCGGGCCGCTGGCGCGACGCGCCGCGCGAGCATCCGCCCGCGCGGCCGACGCTGCTCGATCTGCTGCTCGAGGGCGCAGATCCAGATTGGTACACGGCGCTCGGGGCCGCCGCGCGCGGCGAGGGAACGCTGCCGCGCGAAGAGGATCTGCTGCTGCGCCTGCCCGCGGCGCAAGACCTCGTCCAACTCGAGGACCTCGCACCCGCAGCCGAGCCCGACGAGCCGGTGGCGCTCGACGCGGCCGGCGCGCTCGCTCGCCGTGCGGCGGCGACGCGACACGCCGCATTGCCCTGGAGCGCCTCGCCTTCGCGTCTCTCCGCCGGCGAGGACGAGGACGAGTTGCGCGCGAGCGGCCGCGCGCTCGGCCGCGAGGCCGGCAGCGCGCTGCACCGGGCGCTCGAGCGCTGGAACTTCGGCGCGGACCCGCACGCGGAACTCGAGCGCCTCGCGCGCGTCGAGCCCGAGGCGCGCGAGTTGCTGGCGCACTTCGCGCGGGGTCCGCTGCTCGAGCGCTTCCTCGCCGCCGGCCGCGGGCTCGTGGCGCGCGAGCTGCCCTTCCTCGCGCAAGCGCAAGCGGGCCAGTCGAGCTGCGCGCTCGCGGGCTCGATCGACCTCGTCTACCGCGACCTCGACGGACGGCTGGTGGTAGCCGACTACAAGAGCGATGCGCTCGAGGGCGAGCAGGCGATCGAGGAGCGCGCGGCGCACCACGCGCCGCAGTTGCGAGCCTACGCCCGCGCGCTGGCGCAGGCGCTGCCGCACGAGCAGCCGCCGCGCGCCGAGTTGTGGTTCCTCCAGCCCGGTCTCGTGCGTATCCTCGAGTGAACATGCACTCCCCGCTCAACGCGAAGTTCGGAATCCAGACCGAGGACCTCCCCGACGGCACGGTCGCGCTCAGCCTCGCGACCGACGTGAGCTACGCGAACGAGATCGGCGCAATCCACGGTGGGATCACGATGCTGCTGCTCGATGGCGCGATGGGCCGCGCGGCGGGACGCACGCTCGCGGCGGGACAGGGCTGTGCCACGATCCAGTTCAGCGCGCAATTCCTCGCGCCGGCGCAGGGCCGCTTGCGCGCGCTCGGCCGGGTCGTGAAGCGCGGGCGCAACGTCGCCTTCCTCGAAGGCGAGT
>Ga0302299_10001926_pt1 | contig 12601 bp, 10 predicted proteins | sample III_Fen_N3_4_FD_198795 | JGI IMG/M metagenome (GOLD analysis project Ga0302299, IMG submission 198795) | Peat permafrost microbial communities from Stordalen Mire near Abisko, Sweden - III_Fen_N3_4 | ecosystem: Environmental > Terrestrial > Soil > Wetlands > Permafrost | place: Sweden: Abisko... | reverse complement strand
CGAACCGTACGCCTCGTAGGCCTCGATCATGGCGAACTCCGGGGAGTGCGAGGAGTCCGCACCCTCGTTCCGGAAGTTGCGATTGATCTCGAAGACCTTGTCGATCCCGCCGACCACGCAGCGCTTGAGATAGAGCTCCGGTGCGATCCGCAGGTACAGCTCGAGGTCGTACGCATTCATGTGCGTGACGAAGGGACGCGCCGCGGCGCCGCCGTGCAGCACCTGCAGCATCGGCGTCTCGACCTCGAGGTACCCCCGGTGGTCGAAGGACTCCCGCAGGGCCTTCACGACGCCGGAGCGCGTCCGCGCCACCTCCCGCGCCGCGGGCCGGACGACGAGGTCGACGTAGCGCTGCCGGACCCGGGCCTCCTCCGACATCTCCTTGTGGAGCACCGGCAGCGGGCGGATGGCCTTCGCGGCCAACTGCCAGGAGTCGGCCAGGACCGACAGCTCACCGGTCCGGGACGAGATCACCCGGCCGTGGACGAAGACGTGGTCGCCCAGGTCGACGTCGCCCTTCCAGGCGGCGAGGGCCTCCTCGCCGACGCCGGCCAGCGAGACCATGACCTGCAGCCGGGTGCCGTCGCCCTCCTGCAGCGTGGCGAAGCACAGCTTGCCCTTGTTCCGGAGGAAGACGACGCGCCCGGCGATGCCGACGACGTCGTCCGTCTCCGTCCCGGCGACCAGGTCGGGATGGGCGGCCCGCACCTGCGCGAGCGTCTGCGTCCGCGGGACGGCGACCGGGTACGGCTCGACGCCGCTCGCGAGCAACCGCTCCCGCTTGCCCCGCCGGACCTGGATCTGCTCCGGGAGGTCGGCGTCCGGCAGCTCGGCCCCGGGACGGTCGGCCCCGGGACGGTCGGCGTCGGCGCGATGGGAGGTGGGCTCGGGCTCGGGGCCCCGCCCGGCGTCAGCGGTCACGAACGGTAAGGCTAACGGGCCCCGGTCGGGACCCGCCCGCCCATTCCGCTCCGGCGCGGAGCGCCGCGTGCTCCGGTCAGGAGGCGCAGCTCACGGTGCACGGCCACGGTGCACGGCCACGGTGCACGGCCACGGTGCACGGCCACGGTGCACGGCCACGGTGCACGGCCACGGTGCACGGCCACGGTGCACGGCTCAGGGGCGCGGCGGACGGCCGCGCATGTAGCGCTCGTCGGCCGGGACCCGTCCGCAGGCCCCGACGGCGCGCAGCAGCAGGATCTCCTCCTCGCGCCGGGAGAGGATCCCCCGGACGGCGGCCCGCCAGGCGTGCACCTCGTCGTCGCCGGGGGCGTCGGCCAGCTGCCGCAGCACCCGGACCAGCGCCTCGTGCCCGGCGAGAAGGCTCTCGACCACGCTGCCGGGGTGGTCGGGGTCGCCGGCGCCGGAGTCGACCCCGGCGGGCAGCGGCGCGTTCGCGGCGACCGCGGCGGCAGCCAGCAGGCTGAGGTCGCGCGCGTCGCGCTCGATCCAGGCGGTGCGGTCGAGGACGCCGCCCCAGGCCCCGGCGAGGGCGCCCGCCGTCCGCAGCACGCCCTCGGCCTGCAGCGCCACCGCCGAGCGCAGCAGCTGCTGCAGGACCCCCGTCGGCAGCGGCCGGCGCGCGGCCGGGAGGACCGGCGCGGCTGCCGCGGCTGCCGGCACGACCGGTGCCGGTGCCGGTGACTCGACGACGTCCAGCGGATCGGCCCCCGCGTCGGCGACCCGCGCGTCCGCGAGCTCAGGATCGGCCGGCATCCGCTCGCTGACCGCGGTGGCTGACGACGTCAGCACCTCGAACACCATCTCCAAGCTCCTTTGCTCGGACGCTCCCGGGGCACCGGGCCCGACCGGCGGGTCGAGTCGGCCGCGCTTCTCAGCCACGGCTGGGACGGTACGGATCCCCGGGATCAGGGGGATGAACTGTGGGTAACCATCTGCTGCGTACAGGGATCCATCGACCGGCCGATCGGTGGGCTTGACCGGGACACGCCGGGTGGCTCACAGCAAAAGTTCCGCGAAACAGGATTGGTTCTCCGCCGGACGGGGGAGTCCTACTGGCAGACGCGGTCACGAGCGACCGCCTGCCACGGAGGTAGACCATGTCCCCGTCGCGCCGCCGCCGCCGTGCCAGTGCAGCGTGGGAGGGCCGGCCCACCATCTCGGTGGCGACGCTCCCCGGACGTGGCCTGTACGCGCGGCACCTGAGCCACCCCGAGGGCGTGGACGCGGTCTACCGCCCCACCGTCGGGCTGCCCGGCACCGCCTCCCGCGGCGCCGCCTTCACCCCGACCTGGCTGCGGGCCCACCTCGACTCCATCGACGTGGTGCACGTCCAAGGCATCCACCCGCGCCAGGACCCCCGGCAGATCGCCGAGTCGGCCGCCGTCGTCCGGCGCAGCGGCACGCCGCTCGTGGTCACCGGCTACCACCTCACCGATCCCTCCGGCGGCGACCGCCGGCTGTACGACGCGCAGCTGGACGCGCTGGTACCCGTCGCGGACGCCGTCGTCACCCTGACCGAGAGCGCGGCCGCCGAGATGCGCGCCCGCTGGGGCGTCACGGCCCAGGTGCTGCCGCACCCGCACGCCGTCGACTTCGTCCGGATGCGGCAGCTGCGGTCCGCCCGCTCCGACCGGTTGCGCGTCGGCCTGCACCTGGCGGCGCTGCAGGTCCCGATGGACCCGCTGCTCCTCGTCGACGCCCTGACCCGGGCCGTGCGGGAGGTGGACGACGTCCAGCTGGCGGTGCACGCCCACGAGAGCGTGCTCGACCCGGGCTCCTCCAGCTACAACGCCGACGTGCTGCGCGAGGTCGAGCGCCTGGTCCGCGAGGCGGGCGGCGCCCTGCGCCTGCACCGGCCGTTCAGCGACTCCCAGCTGTGGGACCACCTCTTCGGCCTAGACGTCTCCGTGGTCCCGGGCCTGCACGGCTCGCACTCGGTCTGGCCGGAGGCCTGCGCCGACCTGGGCACCCGGCCCCTGCTGCCCGAGGGCGTCCACGCGGCCGGCCAGCAGCCGTGCCTCACGTACACCGCCACGGACGACGTCGACGCGCTGGCCGGCTCGCTCGCCACGGCGCTCGCCACGGCCCGCCGGGAGCCGACGCACCGGGCCGACCCGGAACAGCGCTGGGCCGAACGGGTGCGTGTCGCGGAGGGCCTGCGCTCGCTGTACGAGCGACTGTTGGGGCTGGACCGGCGCTGAGCCCGGCCGCCGCTCCGGCCGCCGAACCGGCGGCCGGTGCGGATCAATCTTCAGCAGGCGAATCTTTCGACGTGCGAAAAGGCCCAGACCTTGTGAGCATGTTCCCGTCGCCGCCCGCCGGTGGCCGGGCGTCGCCGTGCCGGCCGCCTCGACGAGAGGGGCCGTCGTGGAGCAGCACCCCGTGAAGGCCGTGCTCCCGATCTCCGTGACGAGGATCGGCACCCAGGTCGTCGTCCGCCCCATCGGGGACCTGGACGACCGGTGCGCCGACCGGCTCGCGGCGGCCGTGGCGGAGGTGGAGACGCTGGTGCTGCGCCGCGTCGTCGTCGACCTGGACGAGGTGGGCCGGATCGAGGGCGCGGGGCTGGACTTCCTCGCCACGCTGCACGGCCGCTGGACCGTGCGCCTGCTCAACACCCCCGCGGGGCTGCGCGCCCGGCTCCCCCGGCAGCACCCCTGACGAGCGCTCAGGCCAGCACGAGCGCCATGTCGAGCGCGGTGGCGTGCTGGCTGAGGGACTCGACGTAGAGATGGTCCACGCCGGTCTGGGCGTACTCCTTGGCGAGGCCGAGATCGCTCAGCCCGGACGCCGCGATCTCCACCGGCTCCGGGGTGGCGGCCCGGATCTGCCGGACCGCGCCGGCCAGCACGTCGGCGTCCATGCCCTCGCAGACGATGAACCGGGCACCGGCGAGCACCGCCTCGACGGCCTCGAGCGGGGTACGGACGTCGATCTGGACCAGGACGTCGGGCATCCGGAGGCGGACGGCGTCCAGCGCCCGCTCCACGGAGCCCGCCGCCATGGTGTGCGCCACCGTCACGTGGGCGGCGTCGTAGAGCCCGGCGCGGCCGTTGGTGCCGCCGCCGCAACGCACCGCGTAGCGCTCCAGCGGGCGCAGCCCGGGGGTCGTCGCGCGGGTGTCGAGGAGCCCGGCGCCGCTGCCCTCCAGGGCCTCGACCCACATCGCCGCGACCGTGGCGATGCCCGACAGGTGCCGGACGATGTTGAGCGCCGTCCGTTCCGCGGTGATCAGCACCCGGGCCGGCCCCTGCACCTCGGCGAGGACGTCACCGCGCCGCACCCGGGCGCCGTCCGACACCCGCAGCCGCGCGGTGGGCACAGGGAGGTCGAAGCGGGCGGCGGCCTCGGCCAGCACGACCGGCAGGAGCGGGAGCCCGCAGATGACGCCGTCCTCGTGCATCTGGAGCTCGGCGCGGCCGTCGTCGTCGACCGGCACCGTGGCGGCGGTCGTGACGTCGATCCAGTGCGGCCCGAGGTCCTCGGAGAGGGCGCCCAGCACGAACTCGTGCACCCAGCCGGTGTCGAGCCCCAGCCCGGCGAGGGCCTCGCGCGTGCCGCCCTGCCAGGGCGCGCGAGGCCTGTCGACGGCACGGTGCCGGCTCATCGACCCCTCCCCACGCCCTCCGCGCCCCCGGGACGACGTCCATCAGCGCTGGCCCAGCCTATCTCAACGTTCTGTAATCAATAGGCATCCGTGTGTGATCGGCGTCGCGCCGACCGGGCGCCTCAGAATGCGCCGACGCCGTCCACGTCGTTCTCCTGACCGACCATGACCAGCACGTTGTCGATGAGCCGCGTCGTGCCGACCCGGGCGGCCACGGCCAGCAGCGCCTCGCCGCGGTACCACTCGGGGACGTCGTCCAGGGTGTCGGGATGGGCCAGCACGAGGTAGTCGGCCCGGCACAGCGGCTCGCGGACGAGCACGTCCCTGGCGGCCCGGCGGACGGCGCTGGCCCCCTCCGCCGCGTGCACGACGCCGGTGTGCAGCGCCTGCGGCAGGGTCAGCGCGACCTCGCGGTCGAGCGCGGTGAGGTAGGCGTTCCGGCTGCTCATGGCGAGGCCGTCCGCCTCCCGGACGGTCGGCACCCCGACGACGTCGATCCCGAAGTCGAGGTCGCGGACCATCCGCCGGATGAGCAGCAGCTGCTGGGCGTCCTTCTGGCCGAAGTAGGCGGCGTCGGGCCGGGTCAGGTGCAGCAGCTTGGCGACCACGGTGAGGACGCCGTCGAAGTGTCCGGGGCGGCTGGCCCCCTCGAGCACCGTGCCCAGGCGACCGGCGCTGACGACGATGCCGGGGTCGCCGTCCGGGTAGACGACGTCCGGTGAGGGCGCGAACACGACGTCGACGCCTTCTCGGGTGCACAGCCGCAGGTCGGCGTCGAACGTGCGCGGGTACTTGGCCAGGTCCTCGTGGGGGCCGAACTGCAGCGGGTTGAGGAAGATCGTGGCGATGACCCGGTCGCACTGCTCGCGCGCGCGACGGAAGAGGGTGGCGTGCCCCTCGTGCAGGGCGCCCATGGTCATGACGACGGCGACCCGGCCGACCAGCCGCGCCCGCTCGGCCGCCAGCTCCGACCGGGTCCGGGCGAGCGCCAGCCCCGCCGGCACCCCCACGGCCGTCCCGCCGGCCGCCGACGGCGACCTCTCGACCCGTTCGGACATCGGTCCCTCCGTCGCCACCCCGTTGCGGCCCCTGTCTGGCACGGCCGCCCACGGTACCTGCCGGACCGCGGTCCGCCCGGGGCAGGAGGGCCCGGGTCGGAGGCAAGGCTCACGTCGGAGGCCAGGGTCGGTCGGCGGTCAGGGTCGGTCGGACGGCGGCGGCGGGGCGGCGAGGGCGGCGAGGAGGGCCGCGGCGTCCTCGGGGCGGAGCCGGCCGCCGGCCAGCGCGCGGTCGGCCGTGGCCCGGGCCAGCGCCCGGTAGGTCGCGGCGACCCCCGGGACGTCGCTGCCGGCGAGTGCGGCGAGGTGGGCCGCGACCGTCCCGTCGTCCCCGCGGGCCACCGGGCCGGTCAGGGCCGCGTCGCCGTGCCGCAGCGCGTTGTCGAGCGCCGCCGACAGCAGCGGGGCGAGCACCCGGTCACCGGCGTCGACGCCGGCGGTCCGCAGCAGGTCCAGGCCCTGCGCGACCAGCGTGACCAGGTGGTTCGCGGTGTGCGCGAGGGCCGCGTGGTACAGCGGCCGGGCCTCCTCCTCGACGACGACGGGCTCGGCCCCCATCTCGACGACGAGGGCCTGGGCGATCGGCAGCACCGGCCCGGGGGCCGTCACCCCGAAGCAGCAGTCGGTGAGCCGGACGAGGTCGAGGCTGGTCCCGGTGAAGGTCATCGCCGGGTGCAGCGCCAGCGGGATGCCGCCCGCCGCGGCCGCCGGGCCGAGCACCCGCCAGCCGAACCGCCCGCTGGTGTGGACGACGAGCTGCCCGGCCTGCCAGGCGCCGGTCGCCGCGAGCCCGGAGACCAGGCCGGGCAGCGCGTCGTCCGGGACCGCCAGGAGCACGAGCTCCGCCCGCTCGACGACGTCCGGCACCGGCAGGACCGGGACGCCCGTCAGCATCACGTCCGCCCGCTCCCGGCTCGCGGCCGACACGGCGCTGACCCCGACGACGGCGTGCCCGGCCGCCCGCAGCGCACTCCCCAGCACGGCCCCGACGCGGCCCGCCCCCACGACGCCGACCCCCAGCCGCCCCGGCCGCCGCGCGGGTTCGCCGGTCACGTCGGGTGCCGGCCGGTCCCTCCCGGAGGGGCCGTCGGAGGGGTTGTGTCCCGGGTCCACGTTCTCCGCCATGACCGGCGACGCTAGCCTGCACCGCGTGGGACGTCATGACCGGATCGCCGAGCTCGCCCGACTCGACCGCCTGCCCGACGGGCGCACCCTGGAGGTCGCCGACCTGGCCACCGGCTACGGCCGGACGGTCCGGGCGATGCTGGCCACGGCCGCGGGGCCGGTGCGCATCCATGCGGTGGACACCTCGTCGGGCCTGGACGACGACGTGCTGCCCGACGCGCGCGTGCGCTCGGTCATCGCCGACCTCGACGAGCCGCTGCCCTTCCCCGACGGCGCGCTCGACCGGGTGATCTCCGTCAACGTCGCCGAGCACCTGGTGGACGCCCGCGCGCACGTCGCGGAGAGCTTCCGGGTGCTGCGCCCGGGCGGCCTGCTCGTGCTGGCCCACAGCGACTGGGACACTGCCCTGTTCGCCTCGGACGACGACGCGCTCACCCGGCTCCTGGTGGACCGGTTCGTCTCGACGCCGCCCGGGTTCGCCGACCGGGCCGACGGGTTCATGGGGCGCAAGCTGCTGTCCCTCGTCGACGCCGCGCCCTTCGAGATCGTCAGCGTCGAGACCTGGGCCGACTGCCACCGCCGGTTCGACGTCGACTCCGTCGGCTGGAAGGTCGCGCGGGGCGTCCTGACTGCCGCCGCCGACGACCCCGAGCTGGCGGCGCGGGCCCGGGACTGGGTGCAGACGCTCGTCCGCAAGGCGGAGGAGGGCACGTTCCTCTTCACCGTGACGGACGTCGTCCTCGTGCTGCGCCGGCCTCCGGAGTGACGTGGGAGTGACGCCGGGTGCCGGGCGTCCCCTCCCCGCCCGGCACCCCTCGCCCCACCCCTCGCCCCCGCCCGGCGGGCGTCACTCCGAGGCGAGCGCCGCCACCGGAGCCATCCGGGCCGCCCGCCGTCCGGGCAGGACCGAGGCGAGCGCGCCGGCGGCGAGCGCCACCGCCGTCATCGCCCCGACCAGCCCCCACGGGACGACGAGCGGCACGCTCGCGCTGACCGACCCCACCAGCGCCCGCGCCCCCGCCCAGCCGTAGCCGGTACCGAGCACGACGCCCAGCACGGCCCCGACGACGGCGAGCAGCAGCGCCTCGACGGTGAGGCTGGTCCGCAGCTGCCGGCGGGTCATCCCGAGGGCGCGCTGGACGGCGAGCTCCCGGCTGCGTTCGAGCACCGACAGGCTGAGGGTGTTGGCGATCCCGACGACCGCGATGAGCACCGCCGCCCCCAGCAGGCCGATGACGATCCGCAGCACCACCGACACCGCGTCGTCCACCTCGGCGCGCTGGGTGATCGAACCCTCGGTGCGGGTGCCGGGGACCCCGGTCACCTGCTGGCGCACCGACGTCCGGTAGGCGGAGGGCACGACGTCCGGGCGCGCCCGCAGCAGGACGGCGCGGACGCCGGTCCCGCCGGTGGCGCCCCCGGCCCGCAGCCGCGCCAGGTCGCCCGTAGTGACGACGGCCGCCGGGACCTCGGCCCGCACCACGCGGAGCGCCGGCAGGCCGGGCAGCCGCACGGTCGCGCCGCCCTTGGCGCCGAGCTGCTCCAGCCCCTCCCACGGGACGAGGGCGACCCCGTCGCGCAGCCCGTGGGCTGGGTCGGTGTCGCGCCAGACGGCGGCGAAGGCGGCCGGGTCGGCGCCGACGACGTCCAGCTGGTGCGCGGCGTCCACCCGCACGGTCGCGCCGGGCACGGCCACCGCCGCCTGCGTGCCGGGCAGGGCGCCCAGGCCCGTCACGGCCGACGCCGGCAGCGTGCCGCCGCGGGGCGCGGCGACGGCGAGGTCCAGGGGGAAGTCCTTCTGCAGGACCGTCTCGGTCGCGGCGGACGCGGAGCCCGCGGCCACCCCCATCATCGTCACCAGGCTGACCCCGACGAACAGCGCGACGCTGGTCGACGCGGCGCGCACCGGGTTGCGAACGGCGTTCGTGACGGCCACCCGCCCCGGCACCCAGCGCCCCGTCGTCCGGCCGAGCAGGCGCACCAGCACCGGCACCACGACCGGCCCCATGAGCAGCATCCCGAGCAGCGTCACAGCACCGCCCGCCATGCCGACGAGGAGGCCGGCCTGGCCCGACAGCGGTCCGGCTCCGAGCGCGAGGCCGCCCACCCCCAGCAGCACCACGAGGACGCCGAGGACGACGCGCACCCGGGACGCCCGGCGGGCCGCCGCGACGTCCAGCGGGCGCAGCGCCGCCAGGGGCGCCACCCGGGTGGCCCGGCGCGCCGGCACCAGGGCCGCGACCAGCGACACCAGGACTCCGACCGCGAACGGGACACCCAGCATCGTCGGCGTCAGCCCCAGGCCCGCGCCGGCCAGCGCCGGCACGAAGTGACTCAGGACGGCGACCCCTACCGCGATCAGGCCGATCCCGGCCAGCACCCCGGCGAACGAGGCCACGATCCCGACCGCGGCGGTCTCGGCGAGCACGGCCCGGAACACCTGGCGCCGGGTCGCCCCGACGCAGCGCAGCAGGGCCAGCGACCGGGCGCGCTGGGCGAAGATCGCGGTGAAGGTGTTGCCGATCACGATCGTCGCCACGAGCAGCGCGATCCCGGCGAAGGCCGTCGTGATCCCGCCGAGGACGTCGACCCCCTGGGAGAACTCCTCCGTCCGCGCCGCGGCCTCCTGCGCACCGGTCCGGACAGCGAGCGCCGACTCGCTGTCGCCGCGCACCCCCGCGGCCGTCAGGGCGGCGTCGATGCGGTCGCGCAACGCGTCCGCCCCCACCCCGGGAGCGGCGAGGACGTCGACCTCGGCCGGCCGCCCCCCGGTCCAGGCGGCCGCCACGGCGGGCGCGGCCACCAGCGTGCGCAAGCCGCCCACGGCGGTCGCGCCGTTGGTGCTGACGATCCCGACCACGGTGGCCTTCTCGGCGCGGCCGTCGTCGGTGCGCACGTCGAGGGTGGTGCCGAGCGGCAGGGCGAGGTCCCGGGCGGTCCCGTCGTCCACCGCGACCTCGCCCGGCCCGGTGGGCAGCCGGCCCGCGGTCGACCGCATCCAGCGCAACGCGGGCTCGGCCGGGACCGAGGCCAGCGACGTCCAGTCCTCGCCGTCCGACCAGGTGACCTGCAGCAGCCCGGAGTGGACGGGCTCGGCGGTCCGCACGCCCGGCACCGCAGCGATCCGGGCCGCCACCGCGGCCGGGAGCGGGTAGGACCCGCGGCCGGACGGCGAGTCGGAGACGACGACGTCGGAGAGGGTCGCCCGGCTGGCGACCTGGCGGAACAGCGCCGCCTTGATCGCCGAGGTGGCGCCGAGGGTCAGGGTGACGAACGCGACGGCGATGACGATGGCCACGGCGGGCGCGACCACCCGCCGGCGGCCCCGCCGGATCTCGGCGGCGACGAGCTTCCTCATCGGGCCACCTCGACGGTGGGCCTCGGGTCGAGCAGGCGCAGGGCCGCGAGCACCCGGTCCGGTGTGGGGTCGACGAGGTCGCTGACGACGCGCCCGTCCGCGAGGAGGACGACGCGGTCGGCGTACGCGGCCGCACCGGCGTCGTGGGTGACCATCAGCACGCTCTGGCCGAGCTCGCGGACGCTGCTGCGCAGCAGGCCGAGCACCTCGGCGCCGCTGCGGGAGTCCAGGTTGCCGGTCGGCTCGTCGGCGACGACGACGTCCGGCCCGGGCAGCAGCGCGCGGGCGATGGCGACGCGCTGCTGCTGGCCGCCGGACAGCTCGTCGGGGCGGTGCCGCAGGCGGTCGGCGATGCCGAGGCGGTCAGCGAGCGCGGCGAGGCGGGCGGCGTCCACCCGGCGCCCGGCGAGCTCCAGCGGGAAGGTGATGTTCTGCTCGGCCGTCAGCGCGGGCAGCAGGTTGAACGACTGGAAGACGAAGCCGACGCGCTCGCGCCGCAGCAGGGTCAGCGCGGTGTCGCCGAGCTCGGTGAGGTCGGTGTCGCCGAGGCGTACCCGGCCGGCGGTGGCCGTGTCCAGGCCGGCGAGGCAGTGCAGCAGCGTGGACTTGCCCGAGCCGGACGGGCCCATGATGGCGGTGAACCGTCCGCGCTCGAAGGCGACGTCGACGCCGTCCAGGGCGCGGACGGCCGTCTCGCCGCTCCCGTAGACCTTGACCAGTCCCTCGGCCGACGCGACGGTCAGCCCCAGCGACGTGTCCGGCGTGTTCTGCATGGTGTGCGTGGCAACGCGTCTCATGACCACGACGCTAGGGACGGCGACCCGGTCGGCGCGTCGCACCGGCGGAAGGGATCATCCTCCCGCCCCTCCCCCTGCGGGCGTACCCGGCCCGGTCCACAGGCGTAGCCGGACGGACGGCGCGTGATGATCCACCGCATCGGCCGCATTCGGTACCCTGGGACGGGATCGGGCAGGGGAGGGGAGGGCCATGAACGCGTCCACGACGGCCCTCGGCACCCTCGGCATCGCCGTGCTCGCGGTCGTGCTCGACCCGGTGTGGCGCTGGTCGAAGCGGCTGGTCACGCTCGTCCACGAGACCGGCCACACGCTCGTGCTCTGGGGCACCGGCCACTGGGTGAAGTCCATCGGGATCGAGTCCAACGGCAACGGAGCCACGACGTGGGCCCGGGAGGCGTTCTGGCCGGTCCAGGTCGCGGTGTACTTCGCCGGGAACGCCGCGCCGCCGGTGGCCGGTGTGCTGCTGGCCGTCGGCGTCGCCCGCGGCTGGAGCCCGCCGGCCGTCATCGCCACGATCCTCGTGCTCCTGGTGCTGGTGGTCCTGCTCCACTCGGACTGGCACACGCTGCTCGTCATGGCGCTCTTCGGCGCCGGCCTCGCGTTCTTCTTCTGGCGCGCCGGGCCGGGGGCGCAACGCGGGCTGGTCATCACGCTGGCCTGGTTCCTGCTGCTGGGGGGGCTGCGCATGATCATGAATGCGGCCGGTGGCGCCGCACCGAAGGGCAGCGACCAGGCGCAGCTGCAGCGGATCACCTCGCTCCACGCGACCGGCTGGGTGCTCATCTGGATGACCATCGCGGTCGCGGCCGTCGTCGGCGGCGCTCGCGCGCTGCTCTACTGAGCGCTGCTCCACTGAGCCCGGGCTCGGCCGAGCTCGGGCTTCAGCTGCGCACGCGCGCCGACGTCGGGTCGTACAGCGGCCGCAGCGAGGCGCGGGCCGGGTACCGCCGCCCGGCGACGTCGACCTCCAGCGGCTCGGCGTCCAGCCACGCCTGGGTGACCGGCTCCCCCGCGCCCTCGATCATGGCCAGGCCGACGGCGCCGCCGAGCGTCCAGCCGTAGGAGGCCGACCGCAGGTACCCCACCGGGACACCCGCCCGGTGCACGACCTCGGCGTGCCAGAGCAGCGGCTCGGGGTCCGTCAGGAGCACCTGCGCCAGCCGCCGGGTCGGGGCACCGGCCGCCCTGGCCGCCTCGACGGCGTCGCGGCCGACGAACCGGCGGCCCGGCGTCAGGTCGACGGCGAAGCCGAGCCCGGCCTCGAACACCTGGTCGGTGTTGTCGATGTCGTGGCCGTGGTCGCGGTAGCCCTTCTCCAGCCGCAGGCTCGCCAGCGCCTTCAGCCCGGTCGGGACCAGCCCGAACGCCTCGCCGGCGGCGACGATCCGGTCGTGGACGTCGATCGCGTGCTCGGCCGGCACGTACAGCTCGTAGCCGAGCTCGCCGAGGTAGGTGATCCGCACGCACAGGACGCGTGCGAACCCGAGGTCGATCTCGCGCGCCGTCCGGAAACCGAACGCCTCGTCCGTCAGGTCGGCGCTCGTCAGGGTCGCCAGCAGCTCGCGCGAGCGCGGCCCCTGCACGTTGAGCTGCGCGTATCCCGACGTGACGTCGGTGACGACGGCGTGCGCGTCGCCCAGGTGCCGCCGGAGCCAGGCGTGGACGTGCCGGTGCGCGGCGTCCGAGGCCACCA
>Ga0302299_10001925_pt1 | contig 12606 bp, 10 predicted proteins | sample III_Fen_N3_4_FD_198795 | JGI IMG/M metagenome (GOLD analysis project Ga0302299, IMG submission 198795) | Peat permafrost microbial communities from Stordalen Mire near Abisko, Sweden - III_Fen_N3_4 | ecosystem: Environmental > Terrestrial > Soil > Wetlands > Permafrost | place: Sweden: Abisko... | reverse complement strand
CCACGATCGACCTGTCGTCGCTCTTCGCGCCGAGCTCCGGTGACACGCCTCCGGGGCCGGCCACGATCGCGGGCCTCGCCCGCGCGATCTCCGGCCTGCACCGGTACGACGGCGTGACCGCGCGGATCCTGCCGTTCGGTGCGCCGGTGCCGCAGAACCTTCCGGGCGGCGCGGAGCGCTTCGCCCAGCGGTCGCGCCGCGTCTTCCGCGACCCGCTGCTGCGCGTCGCAGGCCGTGCGCGCCTGCCGATCCTCGTTCGCTGAGCGGAGAGCCGCTCAGCAGCTAGCTCAGCCGGTTCTCGATCTGCAGCGTCGGCTGCTCGGCGGCGGCCGTCTCGCCTGCCGGGGCCTCTGCCGGCAGGTCCGCCGGGGCCTCGATCCCGAGTGCACCGGCGAGCTCGCCGGACTCGAACATCTCGGTGATGATGTCGCAGCCGCCGATCAGCTCGCCACGGGCGAAGAGCTGGGGGATGGTCGGCCAGTTCGACAGCGAGCTGAGCTCCTGCCGGATTCGCGGGTCGGGCAGCACGTCGACCGCAGCGAACGGCGCGCCGAGCGCCTCGAGCGCCGCGACGGAGCGGGCCGAGAAGCCGCACATCGGCTGCTCGGGCGTGCCCTTCATGAAGAGGATGACGTCGTTCTCGCTGATCGCACCGGCGATCGCCTCGCGGAGCGGATTGTCGGTCTGCTGGCTCATGGGGTCTCCGTCTTGATCGCTAGGGCGTGAATGGCGCCGCCGAGCTCGCCCTCGTCGAAGAGGTCGTACACGAGCCGGTGCTGCTGAACACGGGTGAGGCCGCTGAATGCCGGCGCGACGACGCGCGTGCTGAAATGGACCTCGTCGGAGGTCTCCACCTCGGCGCTCGCGCCGGGAATCCCGGCCTCGATCCGGCGCCTGATGTCATCCGCTGAGGGCATCACCGGACAGGGTAGACGGTCGCTATACTTCGTGAAGCGATGAGCGTCGAGATCAGCTTCAAGGCAAGCGGCATCACCTTCACGGAGGTCGGCGCCACCAAGGTGCGCGAGTACCTCTCCGCGCAGGGCGCCGACGTCGAGGTCGCGGGCCTGCGGGTCGGCGTCAAGGGCGGCGGCTGCTCCGGGTTCCAGTACCAGCTCGCGTTCGACGAGCGCCGCGACGGGGACATCGTCTTCGAGGACCACGGCCTCCAGCTGCTCGTGGATCCGCAGAGCCTCTCCTACGTCGACGGGTCGCAGATCGACTACGTCGACTCGCTCACCGGCGCCGGGTTCCAGGTCGTGAACCCGAACGTCGTCGCGGCCTGCGGCTGCGGCTCGTCCTTCCGCGTGAAGGACGAGGAAGCCGAAGCCGTCAGCGCCCTCTGAGCAGCCGGCCTACGTCGGCTCGTTGTTGAGCGTCCACCACATCAGCCGGCAACCGGCGCTGCGGTAGGGCCGCCAGGGCTCGGAGATCGCTTCGAGCTCGGTGCGATGGGGGAGCTCCTCGAGGCCGTAGACGAGCTGCACGCCCTTGCGGACGCCGAGATCGCCCCAGGCGAGGACATCCGGTCGGTCGAGCTGGAACATCAGGAACATGTGCGCCGACCAGTCACCGATCCCCTTGACCGCCGTGAGCTCGCGGATCAGCTCGTCGTCGGGCAGCGTCGCGACGTGGTCCAGGTCGAGCTCTCCGGACGCGACGTGCTCGGCGAGTGAGCGCAGGAAGCTGACCTTCGCACGCGAGAGCCCGATCGCGGCGCGCAGCTCCTCGGGGTCGTCGGCGAGGACCTGCTCGGGAGCCGGAGCCTGCCCGCCGAAGCGCTCGAGGATCCGCCCCCACATGACGCGGGCGACCTTCGTCGACAGCTGCTGCCCCACGATCGCGCGGATCAGCGCGGCGTAGTGGTCGCCGTCGCGGCTCTCGTCGCGCTCGAACTGGATGTCGCTGGAGTCGATCAGCGCTTTGAGCAGCGGATCGGCCGCGCGCAGGTGCTCGAACGCCGCATCGGGATCGAAGCCGACCGGCTGTGCTGTTCCGGCTCCGGGACGTGGCATCGGCGGGGAGCCTACGCGGCGGGCGCGGGCGGGCGCGTGCACGGCGCACGCCGCGTGCGGTCAGAATGGTCCTGATGCTCGCCCGGCTCCGCTTCGCCGCGCGCCCGCTCGCGCCGGCTGCGGCGCTCGTCGCGCTCGCGCTCACCTCCGGCCTCTGGTCCCCGCCCAAGGCGGCCGCGCAGTCTCCGTCGCCCCTGAGCGCCGGCGCACCGCGCGTGCTGCTGGCGTTCCTCCCCGCCGCGCCGGTGCCGGAGGTCGCCTCGATCGAACCAAAGCTCGTCTACCAGCCGGTGCTCGGCAGGCTGGACGCCCGCGCGCCGCTCTCGCTGGGCCTCAGCAGCGCCTCGCAGGGCAAGTACGACCGCATACAGGCCCTGCTCGACATGACGCAGGGCACGCGCGTCTCGCTCTCGACGTACAGCCCCAAGCGGCCGCCGCCGCTGGTCCTCCTGCCGGACGCGAGCGGAGGCGCGCGCCTCGGAGGCTGGGCTGCCGTCGTCGCGCGGGCCGCGGGCGCGCCCGCGAAGCTCCAGCCGGGCCTGCTGGCCCAGACGGTGCCGGGCGGCGCGGGCTACGCCGGCGTCCCCGGGTTCTCGCGCGCCGACTCGATCGTCGCCGCCGACCGCAGCGGTCGTGTCGCCGAGGTCTCGCTGGGGTCCGCGCGCACCGTCGCCGCGCGCGCGCAGGCGCTGCTGGCACGCCGCGCGTTCGTCGTGGCGGGGCTCCCCGACGGCGCGGCGGGCGACGCGGCGCTCGACCGGCTGATCGCGCTGCGCCGCGCCGGCGAACTGCTGATCGTCACGCAGACGCCGCCCGTCATCTCCGGCGCGCAGCTGCTCCCGATCGCGACGCTCGGGCTCGGCGGCACGCCCGCCGGCCGCCTGACGTCGGAGTCGACCCATGTCGACGGCGTCGTCGCGGGCATCGACATCACACCGACCGTTCTGGAGCACCTGGGTCTGGCCGTGCCGGACGTCGTGAAGGGGCAGCCGATCACCTCGGAGCCGGGGCGCAGCGCCGCGGCGCTCGAGCGGCTCGCCGACCGGCTGCGCGTGGTCGTGCCGCGGCGGCTGCCCGCGCTGTGGACGCTGCTGACGACCTGGCTCGTCGTCCTGCTCGCGGCGACGCTCGTCGCCGACACGCGCGGCCTGCGCTGGGCGATGCGCATCGGTGCGCTCGCGATCCTCTGGGTGCCGACGGTCGTGCTCATCACGGCGGCCCTGCGCCCGTCGCGCCTTGCCGAGCTGCTGCTGGTCACCGCGCTCGCGCTCACCCTGGGCGTGCTCGCCGACCGGCTCGTGCGCTGGCCGAGGGGCCCTGCCGTCCCCGCGGTCGCCGGGCTCGTGGCCTACACGCTCGACCTGGCGTTCGGCTCGCCGCTGATCATCCGGTCGCTGCTCGGCCCGAACCCGCTCTACGGCTCGCGCTTCTACGGGATCGGCAACGAGCTCGAAGGGACGCTCGCGGCGCTGCTCGTCGTCGCGCTCGGCGCGCTGCTGTTCCGGCGCGGAAGGTCGGAGCGCGCCGTCGCGATCTTCGCCGGCGGCGGACTGCTGCTCGCGCTGATCGTCGGCGCCGGGCGGCTCGGCGCGGACGTCGGCGGCGTGATCACGATCGGCGCGGCGGCCGGCGCGGCCGCCGTGATGATGCTCCCCGGCGGTCTGACCCGGCGCAGCGCGGCCATCGCGATCCTGGCGCCCGTCGCGGGGCTCGCGCTGCTCGCCGCCGTCGACCTGACGACCGGCGGCGATTCGCACTTCACGCGCACGGTGCTGCACGCCGACGGCTCGGGGGCGCTCTGGGACATCGTGGCCCGCCGCTACGAGCTTGCCGGGCGCCAGGCGATCCGCGGCCTGATGCCGGCGGTGACCCTGATCGCGATTCTCGCGATCGCCGTCGGCGTCCGTCAGCGCTCGCGCGTGCTCGAGCGCGTCGGGGGCGACGCCGCCTGGCTCGCGGCGCTGGTGGGACTGATCGCGGCGGGGATCGCGGGATCGCTCTTCAACGACTCCGGACCGGTGCTCCTGATCTTCGAGACCTTCTTCGCCGCGGCGCTCGTCCTCTACCTGCGCGCTGAGCCGAAGATCACGGAGGCCGACCACCCGGCTCGCTAGGATCAGTCGCGCGATGCGCATCGCTTTGGTCTCCCCCTATTCGTGGACGTATCCGGGGGGCGTGACGCGACACATCGAGGCCCTGGCAGAGCAATTGCTCGCGTCAGGGCATCACGTTCGCGTCCTCGCGCCCTTCGACCCCCCTGACGCCCGCAGCGAGCGTCTGCATCGCGGTGCCCGCCCGCAGGAGCGTGCGCTCCCGGACTACGTGGTCCCGCTCGGTCGCACGGTCGGGATTCCGGCCAACGGCGCCGTGTCGAACCTCGCCCTCACGCCCTCCGGCCTGCAACGGCTGCGCCGCGAGCTCGAGGCGGGCGACTTCGACGTCGTCAACGTGCACGAGCCCGTCGCGCCGTCCGTCAGCTGGGACGCGCTCGCGTTCGGCGACGCCGCCCTCGTCGGGACGTTCCACACGTACGGCACCAACGCGGTGACGCATGGCGCAGCGCGCGCGATGGGCGCCGGGCGCCGGATGCGCAACCTGCACGGGCGCATCGCGGTCTCCGAGGCCGCGGCCTGGACGGCACGCCGCTTCTTCGGCGGCCGGTACGACATCGTCCCCAACGGCGTCGAGGTCCCGCCGGTCGCGCCGGCCGTGACCGCCGGCCCCGCGGGGCGTCTGCGGATCGCGTTCGTCGGTCAGGCGGTCGACCGCAAGGGCCTGCCGGTCCTGCTGCGCGCCTTCGAGGGCCTGCGCGAGCACGTCGACGCGGAGCTCGTGATCGTGGGCGCGGTCCCCGAAGAGGTCGAGCCGCTGCTGCTCGACGACCGCGGCGTCACGGTCCTGGGCCGCGTCGACGACGCCGAGAAGACCCGCGTGCTGCGCGAGGCGGATGTGCTCTGCGCGCCGTCGCTCGGCGGCGAGAGCTTCGGCATGGTCCTGACGGAGGCCTTCGCCCAGGGCACCCCGGTGGTCGCCAGCGACATCGCCGGCTACCGCGACGTCGTCCGTGACGGCCGCGACGGCATCCTCGTTCCGCGGGGCGACGCGATCGCCCTCGCCGAGACCCTCCGTGCGCTCGCGCTGTCGCCCCAGCGCCTCGCCGCGATGGGCACCGCCGCGGCAGAGCACGCGCGCCGCTACGCCTGGCCGCAGGTCGCCGCCGAGGTCGTCGCGGTCTACGAGCAGGCGATCGAGGCTCGCGCCCGCGCACTGCACCGCCCGGCCATCACGCCCGGCGGCCGCCTCGCCCGCCGCCTCGCGATCTCACCGGCCGACGGCCGCCCCCCCGTACCGGCGCGCCGCATGGCCACGCTCGAGCCCGCTCCCGAGGGAGGGCACCGGCACGCGAAGCTCCGCAGCGCCGCGCGTCGCGGGGCACTCGCCGTCGCCGCCGTCGGCGGCCTGGGCCTGACCGCGATCGCGCTGCAGCGCATCGGGGTGGACCGGATCGCCGCAAGCCTGCTGCGCTCGAGCCCGCCGTGGGTGCTCGCGGCGCTCGTCGTGATGTGCGCCTCGATGGTGCTGCGAGCGCTCGCCTGGTTCGCGATCCTGCGGGTCGGCCTGCCCGATCGCCCGGTCACGCGCATGGACGCCTTCCAGGGGACCGCGATCGGCGTGCTGATGTCGGCGACGCTGCCGGCGCGCCTCGGTGAGCCCGCCCGCGCCCTGATCGTTGCGCGTCGCGCGGGCCGGCCGCGCGAGACGACGCCGGTCGTGATCGGCACGATCGTCTCGCAGACGATGCTGAACGTCGCCGCCCTCGTCGTGCTCGGCGTCATCGCCTTCTCGAGTGTCCACGTCTTCGACGACCATCACGGCGCGCTCGCCGCGGTGGCCGTGATTCCGCTCGCGATGCTCCTCGCCGTCCTCGCGGTTCCCGTGATCCTGCGCGCAGGCACCTCCGAGCGCTTCGCCCGGCTGCACGCGGTCGCGCGCCCGATGCGCGCCGCGATGCTCCAGGTGCGAGCGGGCCTGCGCGTCTTCCGTGTCCCGCGGGCCGCCGCCGTGGCGACCGTCGCGCAGTTCTCCGCCTGGGCGCTGCAGTGGTTCTCGTGCTACCTGCTGCTGGTGGCGCTCGGGCTCGGCGGGCAGGCGGGCCTCGGCGCGGCCGCCGCGGTCCTGCTCGCGGTCAATGTCACGGCCGCCGTCCCGGCGACGCCGTCGAACGTCGGCGTCTTCCAGGCCGCCTGCGTCGCGGTCCTCACCGGCGCCTACGGCGTGTCGACGGCGGACGCGCTCGGCTACGGCATCGTGCTGCAGGCCGTGGAGATCGCGACCGCGGTCGTCATGGGCATGCCGGCACTGCTCAACGAGGGCCTGAGCTGGCGCGAGGTGCGCCTGCGCGCCCTCAACTCGACCCCCGTGCGGCTCAAGCCGCTGCCCGCCGGCGTCGTGCCGTCGCCGCTCGTCGCCCGGCAGCCCCACAGCAACTAGGTCGTCGCAGGTCCCCGCCGCCGTGTCCGGCCGGGCCGCCAGTGTTCGTCCCGTGGCCGACGCCTTCGTGTACGTCCTGCGCTGCGTGGACGGCAGCCTCTACACCGGCTGGACGATCGACCTCGACCGGCGGCTCGCGGCCCATGCGGCGGGCACCGGGAGCCGCTACACGCGTGCGAGGCTGCCCGTCGTCCTTGCCGCCTCCTGGCCGATGCCCGACCGCACGGCGGCGCGCCGTGAGGAGGCGCGGATCAAGCGCCTGACGCGGGCGGAGAAGCTCAGCCTGCTCGCAGGCGCAGCGCGTACGACGCCGCCCGCGTGATCACGACGACCGTCGAGGTGCCGCTCGCGGGCGCCGCCAGCTTCGTGCCGAGCAGCCCGTCGCTCGCCGACCAGCGCGCGTTCAGCGTGGTCGTCGTGGCGCCGTGGGTGATGCGCACGGTCACGAGTGACCTGGCGAGCGCCGGGGGCACGAAGACGTTGGCCTCGCTCGCTGGGACCTGAAGCACGGCCTTCGTCCCGCGCGCGACGGTGACCGTCGGCAGCGCTCCGCTGCGCGCCACGCCGGCGAACGACGCCTTGCGCAGCGACGTCGTGCGCGCACCGACCGCGACGGTCGGCGCCTGGGCATGGACCATCAGGGTCGAGCCCAGGCAGGTGCTCGTCTGCAGGACGCCGTCGGGGCCGAGTGTGCCCCAGAGCCGCCAGGTCTGACCGGCCCGCGGGTTGACCCCGTCCTCGCCCGCGACAAGACCACCACTCGCGTCCTTCGTGAGCGCGGTCTGGACCTTGATCTCGGCGGGACCCTGGCCCTGGTCGTAGGCGATGACGTGGAAGCTCGCCGGCGACAGCAGGCCGATGCCGTTCTGCGCGATCGGACCGGCCTCGGCCGTCGCGGTGACGACGACCGGGGTCGTGCGCGCGAGGTCGGCCAGCGGGCTCTGCGCGCAGACGGCGCCCGCGGTCGCGGGGACCGAGAGCGCGATGAGCGCCGGAACGGCGAGGGCGAATGGGCGTCGAAGCTTCAGCACGACGCGGGACCGTAGCGGCCCGATCGGCCGCGACGCGCCGGTTCTCGGGACGTCAGGAGGCGTCGGCCGTGACGGCCTGCGCCTCGCCGACGTCATCCGGATCCTCGTCCGGCAGCTCCGTGAGCCGCGTCGGATCACGGTCGCTGCCGGCGATCACGTCGTCCGCGCGCTGGCGGTCGTTCGACGGCAGCGTGCCCGACTTCATGCCGAAGTAGGTCGCGTCGGGGTGGTGGGTGATGATGGCGAGCGTCGACTGCTCCGGCTCGGGCGCGAAGCCGGGGGAGATGCTCATCCCGATCTGCTGCAGATCGAGCAGCTCCTCGACGAGCACGTGCTGCGACTGGTCGGGCACTGCGGGGTAGCCCCACGAGTAGCGCCGGCCCTGGACGGGCGTGATCCCCAGGTCCTCGCGGACCTTGGAGTGCAGCCACTCGGCGAGGCCCTCGGCCGTCTGCACGCCGAGCCCGTGGACGAAGAGCTGCTCGGCGAACTCGCCCTCGGCCTCCAGGCGCGCCATCAGCTCGGTGACCTCGGAGCCGGACGTGACCGCCGTTATCGCGACGACGTCAAGCTCATCGGCGTCCTTCGGCCGGTAGTAGTCGGCCAGGCACAGGCGGTCATGCTTCGGCTGCCGCGGGCACGTGAAGCGCGTGAGCTCGCGCTCGTGGTCGTCCGGGTCCAGCACGACGACGTCGTTGCCCTCGCTGTAGCAGGGGAAGTAGCCGAGCAGCGCGCGCGGCTGCAGGTAGTCCTGCTCGCGCCACATGCGCTCGAGCCGCGGCTGGAAGTCGGTGCTGATCAGTTCCTTCCATGCCTCGCCCTTCACGCCGCGCCCGCCCCAGTGGAGCTTGAAGAGCACGTGTGTGTCGAGGTGGTGGTAGAGCTCCTCGAGGTTCACGGGGATCTCGCGCACGCCCCAGAACGGGGGCGTCGGGACCGGGTTGTCGGTGCGCACGGCCGAACGGACGCTGTCGTCGTCGGTCGGCAGCTCCTCGGGCTCGGGCCCCTTGTCGCGCAGCGCCTGCGCGTCGGCGTGGACCTTTGCGACGAGCGCGGCATGAGCGTCGCCCTCGACCAGCTGGTCCATCACGGCGAGGCCCTCGAAGGCGTCCTTGCAGTAGAAGAGCCCGGGGCCGTAGAGCGTGTCGTCGTCCTTGCCGTGCGGGTAGATCGCGCGCAGGCTGAACGCGCGGTTGATCGCGGCGCCGCCGATCAGCACGGGGTAGTCGAGGCCCTGCTCGTGCAGCTCCTGGATGGCCAGCGGCATCTGCTTCGACGTCGAGACCAGCAGCGCGCTGAGCCCGATCGCGGTCGCGTCGTGCTCCTTGGCGGCCTCGATGATCGTGCCGACCGGGACCTGCTTGCCGAGGTCGACGACGGTGTAGCCGTTGTTCGTGAGGATCGTGTTGACGAGCGACTTGCCGATGTCGTGCACGTCGCCGAAGACGGTTGCCAGGACGACGGTGCCCTTCGTGTAGCCCTCGATGCGGTCGAGATAGTTCTCCAGGCGCGCCACGGCCTTCTTCATCACCTCGGCCGACTGCAGGACGAACGGGAGGATCAGCTCGCCGGCGCCGAACTTGTCGCCGACCTCCTTCATCGCGGGCAGCAGCACCTCGTTGAGGGTCGGGACGGCGCCGATCTTCTCGACCGAGCGGTCGATCCAGTCCTCGACCCCGTCCTTCTTGCGCCGCAGGATGTGGAAGTGCAGCGCCTCCTCGGGCTCCATGCCCTCGGTGGGGTCGGCGGCGCCGGCGGCCTCGATCTCGCCGCCCTTGGACTCGAAATGGTTGATGAAGAGCTCGAGCGCGTCCTCGCGGCGGTTGAACACGAGGTCGTCGGCGAGGCCGCGCTCCTCGTCGCTGATCTCGCCGTACGGCGTGATGTGGTTCGGGTTGACCATCGCGAGGTCCAGCCCGGCCTCGACGCAGTGATGCAGGAAGACCGAGTTCAGGACGGCGCGTGCGGGCTGCGAGACGCCGAAGCTGACGTTCGAGACGCCGAGCGAGGTCTTGACCCCGGGGATCTCGGCCTTGACGCGGCGGATGCCCTCGATCGTCTCGACGGCCGACGGCTTCCACTCGTCGTCACCGGTGGTGAGCGTGAACGTGAGGACGTCGAAGATCAGCGCCTCGCGCTCGAGGCCATGGCCCTCGCACAGCTCCGTGATCCGCTTCGCGATCTCGACCTTGCGCTCGGCCGTCTTCGCCATGCCGACCTCGTCGATCGTCAGCGCGATCAGCGCGGCGCCGTGGGCGACGGTGAGCGGGACGACGACGTCGGCCTTGCCGGTGCCGGCCTCGAGGTTGATCGAGTTGACGATCGCGCGGCCCGGGGTCTGCTCGAGCGCGAGCTTGATGACGTCCGGCTCGGTCGAGTCGATCTGCAGGGGGGTGGGCTGGGACAGCGAGACGCGCTTGGCGACCTGCCGCATCTGCTCGTCCTCGTCGGCGCGCTCGGTCAGCGCGACGCAGAGATCCAGCACGTGGGCGCCGCCCTCGACCTGGTCCTCGGCGATCTGCACGAGGCCGTCGTAGTCGTCGGCGAGGAGCATCTCCTTCGCCTTGCGCGAGCCCTGCGAGTTGACGCGCTCGCCGACGAGCGTCGGCGCCGGGTCCTGGATGAGCGACGTCCCGGACATCATCGAGCTGAGGCGCTGCGGGCGCGGGGCGGGCCGCTCGAAGCCACCGTGCGGGGTGAGGCCGGCGCACCGCTCGGCGATCGCGGCGATGTGCGCGGGGGTGGTGCCGCAGCAGCCGCCGACGATCGAGACGCCGTAGCGCTCGACGAACTCGCCCAGCGCCTCGGCGAGCGGGGCGGGCTCCTCGGGGAAGATCGTCTCGCCGTCCGGGCCCTGGAGCGGCAGGCCGGCATTCGGGATGCAGTGGACGGGGAGGCTGGAGTGCTCGCCGAGGAAGCGGATCGCGTCGCGCATGTCCTCCGGGCCGGTCGAGCAGTTCAGCCCGATCACGTCGACCTTCAGCGACTCGAGCGTCGTCAGGACGGCGTCGATGTCGGTGCCCAGCAGCATCTTGCCGCCGTTCGGCAGCAGGCTGACGGAGCACTGGATCGGCACGGCGCGGCCGGTCGCCTTGAAGGCTTCACGGGCGCCGAAGATCGCGGCCTTGACCTCGAGAATGTCCTGCGCCGTCTCGATGATGATGAGGTCGGCGCCGCCCTGGACGAGCCCACGTGCCTGCTCTTCGAAGATCGCGACGAGCTCGGGGAAGCGGATCTGACCGAGGGTCGCGTCGTCGGAGGCGGGCAGATGCCCGGTCGGGCCGATCGAGCCGGCGACGAAGAGGTCCTCGCCGACGGCGCGGCGGGCGATCTCGACGGCCTTGACGTTGATCTCGAGCGTGTGCTCGGCGAGGCCCCACTCGTCGAGCTTCAGACGGCTGGCCTGGAAGGTGTCGGTCTCGACGACCTGGGCGCCCGCGGCGACCATCGACGCGTGCACGCCCTCGATGACGTCGGGACGGTTGAGCACGAGCGCCTCGTGGCACTTGCCGGCGAGCCCGCCGTAGTCGGCGGGGGTGAGGTCCACTTCCTCGAGCGTCGCGCCCATCCCGCCGTCGAACACGACGACACGCTGGCGAACGGCGGCAAGGTAGTCACGCGGCATTCGCCGCAGGCTAGCAGGAATTCCGCCAACCTTGACACGACTGTGTCAAGGCATGAGTGGCCCCGGAACGAGCGACGCCCGCCGAATGGCGGGCGTCGCGGGAACTGATGTGATCCGGACTAGGTCGCGACGCTGAACGCGCTGCCCGTGATGGTGCAGGCGGTCGGGCCGGTCCCGCTGACGGACTGGTATGCCGTGATGTACGTGGTCGCGCTGGGGGTCATCACCGTTGCGGTCCAGTAGCCGTGGGTGGTGATGGACGGCGGACTCGTCGTCGTCAGCTGCGGGGTGATGTTGGTTGCCGTCCCCGCGGGCAGATCCGTGTTGAAGACCTGCTGGGGGTCGGTTGTCACCGCGGCGCCGCCGGGCCGCTCGATGATGCCTCCCGCGAGTGCCGTCCCCGCCGCCGAGGGCGTCGCGAAGATCCCGGTCCCGTCGGCGACGAGGATGAACGAGCAGTTGAACTCATAGTTCACGCCGCCGGCGCTGAACAGCGGCACGAACGTCGAGTTGGCGGTGTCACCGGTCACGGAGAACTGAAACGACTTCTGCGGCTGGCCGGGGAGACCGGTGGCGCCGGCCGCGCCGTTGGACCCGTTCGTCCCGTTCGTGCCGTTGGACCCGTTCGTGCCGTTCTTGCCAGCGGAACCGGTGGTGTTCCACTTGATCTTCTTCTCGGTCTTCTTGCACTTCGCCTTGGACGTGATGACGCGGATCGCGCCGCCCTTCTTCGCCTGGCAGGCGTTGATGGTCGAGGCAGGTGCGGCGGGGGCGATCAGCAGCGAGCCGAGCAGGCCGGCGATGGCCAGCAGTGCGGTCGCGCCGACGCGCTTGAAGTGTCGGTGATGCACGATTCCTCCTGGGAAGCGGGGCATGGAGCGCGCGACGCGGATGCGCCGGCTTCCCGAGGCTTTCGCGCACGGCCGCCCGAGTCCTGCCCTGGCCGCCCGAGCTCAGCGCACGCGAACGTGCTTGATCGCCGGCTGCGGCGACCGGTTGCCGGCGACGTCGCGCGTGGCGACGGTGAACCAGGCGGTGCCGCGTGACACGCGGCTGAAACGGGCCTCGTAGATGCCGCGTGCGATCTTGCGCGCGGTCACCGTTCGCACGGCGCCGCGGGCGGGGAGCGCCGTGATCCGCACGCTCTTGACGCCGCTGGTCGGCGTGCCCCGGTCGGCCACGCGGACGCGCACCACGCAGCGGCGCTTCCTGCAGCTGATCGAGAGGAAGGTCGTGCGCGGAGCCACGGAGTCGACAGGCTTCGCGGCCGGTGCAGGTCCGGGCACCGGCTGCGCGACGGGCGTGGTGACAGGCGGGACCACGGCGGGCGGCGGCCCGACCACCGGGTCGCTCGGGTCCGACGCTGCGATCGCGGCGCCCGAGGCGTCGCGGGCGCGCTCGCCGCACACGATCCGCAGACCCCCATCGTTGGCGCCGACGACGT
>Ga0302299_10001924_pt1 | contig 12612 bp, 6 predicted proteins | sample III_Fen_N3_4_FD_198795 | JGI IMG/M metagenome (GOLD analysis project Ga0302299, IMG submission 198795) | Peat permafrost microbial communities from Stordalen Mire near Abisko, Sweden - III_Fen_N3_4 | ecosystem: Environmental > Terrestrial > Soil > Wetlands > Permafrost | place: Sweden: Abisko... | reverse complement strand
GTGCCGACGGCCACGCCCGGCTTCAAGGCCGTCCCGATCCAGAACTTCGGCAACTTCAACACCAACTACACGTTCTACGAGGACGTGCGGGTGCCCTACGACAACGTGGTCAAGGGCGAGGGTCAGGGCTGGCCGCTCATCATGGAGCAGCTCAACCACGAGCGGGTCACGCTCTGCTCGTCGGGGATCATGGAGCGGGCGCTCGACGACGTGCGCCGCTACGCCCAGGAGACGATGCTGGCCGACGGCCGCCGGCTCATCGACGAGGCCTGGGTGCAGCACGACCTGGCCTGGGTGCACGCCCGCGTCGAGGTGCTGCGCACGATGAACTGGCAGGTCGCGTGGCACGCCGAGAACGGCGACAACCTCGACCCGGCCGCCGCGTCCGCGGTGAAGGTGTTCGGCACCGAGTTCTACATGGAGGGGCTGCAGAAGCTGCTCGAGGTCCTCGGCCCGGTTGCCAACGTGCGGGAGGGCTCAGCCGACGCCGTGCTGTTCGGCCGCCTGTCCAACCTGCTGCGCGGCCTGCACGTGCTCACCTTCGGCGGCGGCACCAACGAGCTGCAGCGCGACCTCATCGCCATCTTCGGCCTGGGCCTCCCCGGCTCGCCCCGCTGATCCACCACGAGACTGAGGACACACGACATGGACTTCGCTCTTTCCGAGGAGCAGCAGGCGATCGTCGACCTGGCGACGCAGATCTTCACCGACATGTGCGCGCCGGAGCGGCTGCGCGAGGTCGAGGCCGGCAGCGACTGGTTCCACCGCGACCTGTGGAGCGAGCTGGCCAAGGCCGGCCTGCTCGGCATCGCCCTGCCCGAGTCGGTGGGCGGCGGCGGCTTCGGCTACCTCGAGGCCTGCCTGCTGCTCGAGCGCCAGGGACGGTCGGTGGCTTCGGTGCCGCTGCTGTCGACGCTGATCGCCTCGTTGACCATCGCCGAGTTCGGCTCCGAGGCCCAGCAGGCCGCGTGGCTGCCGGGCGTGGTCGAGGGCGACACGGTGCTGACCATCGCCCTCAGCGAGATCGGCGCATCGCCCCGTGACCCGCAGCTCGGCGCCGTGCCCGAGCGGGGCGACTGGGTGCTGTCGGGGGCCAAGACCACCGTCCCTGCGGTGCACCTCGCCGCCGCGGTGGTCGTGCCGGCCCGCGATCCGCAGGGCAACGTCCGACTGTTCGTCGTGCCGACCGATGCGGCCGGACTCTCCGCCGAACGCCAGGACACCTTCAACCACGAGCCCCAGTTCGCGCTGTCGTTCGATGGTGTCGTGGTGGGTGCCGACGCCGAGCTCACCGGCACGGGCACCTCCTCGATCGAAGGCCAGGCCCCCATCGACTGGATCGTCGACCGGGCCATCGTCGCTCTGTGCGCCCAGGCCACCGGCGTCAGCGACACCGGGATGCACATCACCGCCGGCTACGTCGGCTAGCGCAAGCAGTTCGACCGGGCCATCGGCACGTTCCAGGCCGTGGGCCACCGCATGGCCGACTGCTACGTCGACAACGAGGCCATCCGGCTGAGCATGCTGCTGGCCGCCAGCCTGCTGAACGCCGGCGCCGAGGCCGACAAGGAGGTCGCGGTGGCCAAGTACTGGGCCTCCTACAGCGGCAGCCGGGTCGGCCACGCGGACCTGCACCTGCACGGCGGCATCTCGATCGACCTCGACTACCCGATCCACCGCTACTTCCTGTGGTCGAAGCAGATCGAGTTCCAGCTCGGCGCGGCCGGCCCTCAGCTGGCCCGCATCGGCGCCTTCCTCGCCGACGACCCCGTCCCCGCCTGACCGCAGCTCCCGAGAGGGGGCTCTTCCTGTCACCCAGCCTGTCGGTTTCCGGACGCGTGAGGTGACAGGTTCCGATGGGGGGCGCTTCCTGTCACCCAGGCTGTCTATTTTCGGACGCGTGAGGTGACAGGTTCCGCCGGCGGCGTGGGAGGGTGAGCTATGGGCGCATTTCCTGAGGGGTTCTGGTGGGGGACGGGGGCATCGTCGACCCAGAGCGAAGGGGCGGCGCCGACCAGCGACTGGTTCCGTTGGGAGCAGGCCGGCCGTGCCCCTCGGTCGGGTGTCGGCAACGGGTTCGCCGAGCGCTACGCCGAGGACTTCCGCCTGTACGCCGACCACGGGCTGACCCACCACCGGCTGTCGCTCGAATGGGCCCGCCTCGAGCCGACCCAGGGCCGCCACGACCCGGAGGCCGTCGAGCACTACCGGGAGATGCTGACGTCGGCCCGTGACGCCGGGATCTCGGTGTGGGCCTGCCTCCACCACTTCACGCTGCCCGGCTGGTTCGCCGACGACCTCGGGGGGTTCGTCCCGAAGGAGAACCGGCTCCACTGGCACCGCCATGTCGACTGGGTGGCCGAGACGTTCGGCGATCTCCTCTTCGGGTGGAAGCCGATCAACGAGCCCACCGCGTTCGCCATGCTCGGCTGGCAGCTCGGGATGCACCCGCCCGGGGTCACCGACGCCGCCCAGTTCGCCGAGGCGCTCGAAGCGATCCACCTGGCCAACCACGAGGCGTGGCGCCTGCTCCACAGCGGCGACCAACCGGTGGCCACCATCCACAGCCTCACGCCGGTCTACCCCGCGGTCCGCAGCACCAACCCGCACGAGCGCACCAAGGCCGACGAGCGGGCCCGCCTGTTCGACCAGGCCAACTGGTGCTGGACCCGAGCCCTGCGTGACGGGGTGCTGCAGGTGCCGGGCCGACCGGCCATCGAGATCCCCGACATGGCCGGCTCGTTCGACCTGATCGGCTTCTCCTACTACTTCGCCCTGACGATGTTCGCCGACGACACCGGCCCGTACCCCGCCGATGCCCGGGTCGGTCCGATGGGCTACGCGCCCTGGCCCGAGGGGCTCGGGCTCGTGCTGCGACGCCTGGCCGAGGAGCTGCCCGGTCGGCCCCTGCTGATCGACGAGTGCGGCTTCGGCACCGATGACGACGAGTGGCGCACGTCGCTGCTGCGTGACTCGCTCGAGCAGGTGGAGATGGCGATCGACGACGGCATCGACATCCGGGGCCTGTTCCACTGGACCGGCGTCGACAACTACGAGTGGGACTTCGGCTTCGACGTCGCGTTCGGCCTGTTCGACCGCGACCGGGCGCCCAAGGGCAGCGCCGAGCTGGCCCGAGCCTGGGCCACGGGAACCAACTGACCGCGGGCTGACCGCCGCTGACCGCCGGCACGAACCGACGACCCGCGACCCCGTGACAAGCTGGCGCCGTGACCGACTCCCCCACTGATGCGACCCCTCCCCCTTCCGCGGCCTCTTCCGCGGCGGCCAAAGAAGCGGCCGGACGCCACGCGGCGAGCTACGTCACCGACGGCATGCGGGTCGGGCTCGGCACCGGTTCCACCGTGCACTTCTCGATCCTCGAGCTCGGCGACCGCCAGCTCGACATCGTGTGCACCGCCACCTCGAAGCAGACCGAGGAGCTGGCCCGCGGGCTCGGCCTGCGGGTGGTGACGCCCGACGAGATCGGCGGTCTCGACATCGCCATCGACGGCGCCGACGAGGTCGACCCGGCCTTCAACCTCACCAAGGGCGGTGGCGGGGCCCAGACCCGAGAGAAGCTCGTCGCCCAGATGTCGCCGCGCTTCATCGTGGTGGTCGACGAGTCGAAGCTGGTGCCCCACCTCGGTCCGTTCGGCACGCCGCTCGAGGTGCTCGACTTCGCACCGGGCGTCGTCGCGGCCCGGGTGCAGTCGCTCGGGGCGCGCGAGATCACCACCCGAGACCGTCGCAGCGACAACGGCAACCTGCTCGTGGACGCCCACTTCGGCTCGATCGACGACCCCGATGCCCTCGGTCTGGCGCTCGCCGCCATCCCCGGCATCGTCGAACACGGCCTCTTCCCGGCCGCCATGGTCGAGCGGGTCGTGGTCGCCGGCGCCGACGGCATCCGCGAGCTCCTCCGCTAGCGCAGACTCGCCGCTGCTTCTTGTCCGACCTGGCCACCGAATGCGTGGCGAAGTCGGACAAGAACGGTGGTCAGGTGGGTCAGCGGCTGCGGTACTGCGCCCTGGAGCCGACGGCTTCCTTGTTGAGGCGCTTGGAGAGGTGCAGGCCCTCGAGCACGAACTCGACGGCGCTGGCCGTGAGGGCCGGCGAGGCGGCATCGCCGACGAGCTGGCTCACCGGCTGGGCGAGGGCCGGCATGGACTCGACCAGGCGCACGTAGTCGGCCGAGGCGACATCGTCGCCGGCGCTGACGATGGCCTGGTCGTCGAACGAGTCGAGCACGTCACGCAGGTTCTCGATGGCGAAGTGGTCCTTGAAGACGGTGAGCACGGCCGAGCGCAGGAGGTGCTCGACGATCTGCTCGTCGCGTCCCTCCTCGATGGACTCGATCTCGACCTTGCCGGCGGTCGACGACGCCAGGGCCTCGAGGTCGCTGACCCGGGGGACGACGTCGGTCTCGCCGTTGAGCAGCGAGCGCCGGGCCGCGTTGGCGACCAGCGTCTCGAGGTTGGACACCGTGAGCCGCACCGACACGCCCGAGCGCTGGTTGATGTGGGGGCTCTGGCGGGCGAGGTGGCTGAGCGTGGCCACGATCTCGGCCATGAACGACGGCACCTCGACCTCGATGCCCTCGGCCACGAGCTTGGTGGCCTCCTGCTGGGCGATGTCGACCTCGATGTCGACCTCGAGCGGGTAGTGCGTGCGGATCTGGGCGCCGAAGCGGTCCTTCAGCGGGGTGATGATGCGGCCCCGGTTGGTGTAGTCCTCGGGGTTGGCCGACGCGAACAGCATGAGGTCGAGGGGCAGGCGGATCTTGTAGCCCCGCACCTGCACATCGCGCTCCTCGAGCACGTTGAGCAGGCCCACCTGGATGCGCTCGGCCAGATCGGGGAGCTCGTTGATGGCGAAGATGCCGCGGTTGGTGCGCGGCACGAGCCCGTAGTGCAGGGTGAGCTCGTCGGACAGGTAGCGTCCCTCGGCCACCTTGATCGGGTCGACCTCACCGATGAGGTCGGCGATGGACGTGTCGGGCGTGGCCAGCTTCTCGCCGAAGCGCTCGTCCCGGTGGACCCAGCTGATCGGGGTGTCGTCACCCTGCTCGGCGATCAGGTGGCGAGCGTGCGCCGACACCGGGTTGTAGGGATCGTCGTTGATCTCCGAGCCGGCGACGATGGGCATCCACTCGTCGAGCAGTCCGGTGAGCGAGCGGATCATGCGGGTCTTGGCCTGGCCCCGCTCGCCGAGGAAGATGACGTCGTGGCCGGCCAGCAGCGCGTTCTCGAGCTGGGGCAGGACGGTGTCCTCGTAGCCGAGCACCCGGGGGAACAGCGCCTCGCCGGCCCGGATGCGGGCGACTGCGTTGCGACGAATCTCCTCTTTGACCGGCAGGGAGACCCAGCCGGACTCGCGGAGCTGACCGAGGGTGGCAACCGAAGGGTGATCAGACATGCGGCGAGGCTACCGTCGCCCGCCCGCGGAAGGTCGGCCGACCGCAGGTTCCTCGCACATCGACCGCAGGATCAGTCGAGCTCGGGCTCCGGGACCGGCACCAACGGGGCTCCGGTGAGCCGGGCCTCGAACGCCTCGGCGTCCTCGGGCCGGGCATACAGGTAGCCCTGGACCCGTGTGCACCCGAGTCGGAGCAGCTCCTCGAGCTGGGTCTCGGTCTCCACGCCTTCCGCGGTGACCCGGAGACCGAGGGTGTTGGCCAGCACCATGATCGCCTGCACGATGGCGGTGTCGTCGGGGTCCTCGCCGAGGCCGTCGACGAACGAGCGGTCGACCTTCAACACGTCGACCGGGAAGCGCTTCAGGTAGCTGAGCGACGAGTAGCCCGTGCCGAAGTCGTCGATGGCCAACTCGACGCCGAGCCCCCGCAGCTTCTCGAGCACCTCGAGCGACGCCTCGGCATCGGCCATGACCGTGGTCTCGGTGATCTCCAGGCAGAGGTTGGCCGGCTCGATGCCCGTGTCCTGCATGATCGTGACGACCTGGGAGAGCAGATCAGGATGGCCGATCTGGCGGGCCGACAGGTTGACGCGGATGAGCATCGGCTGCTCGGGGTGCTGGCTCTGCCAGACCACCTGCTGACGGCACGCCTCCTGCAGGACCCACTCACCGAGGTCGAGGATGAGTCCCGTCTCCTCGGCCAGCTCGATGAAGTCGAAGGCGGCGAGCAGGCCACGGGCAGGGTGCTGCCAGCGCACGAGGGCCTCGGCCCCGAGCAGGCGCCCGGACGGGACCTCGACCTCGGGCTGGTAGTAGACGACCAGCTCGCCGTTCTCGATCGCCTGACGCAGCTCGATCTCGTTCTGGAGGCGGCGCCGCACCTTGGCCCGCAGGCTCTCGTCGAACACCTCGATGCGGTTGCGACCCAGCTCCTTGGCCGCGTACATCGCGGCGTCGGCGTGGCGCAGCAGGTCGTCGGCCTTCTCTGCGGGGTTGCTCGTGTAGGCGACCCCGACGCTCGCCGTGGTGGCGACCTCGTGACCGTCGACGGTGACGGCGAGGTGGATCACCCGGTGGAGCTCCCGCGCGATGGTGACCGCGGCCGCCTCGCTCAGGAGGCCGGTGACCAGCACGACGAGCTCGTCACCACCCATGCGGGCCAGCTCGGCGCCCGGAGGGCAGGCCTCGGACAGCCGGCGGGCGACGGCGATCAGCAGCTCGTCACCGACGCTGTGGCCCAGCGAGTCGTTGATCACCTTGAAGCGGTCGAGGTCGAACAGGAGCACGGCCACTCCCTGCGCGCTCGGCGCCCGCTCGAGGTGGCGGACCGCACGGCCCGTCGCTTCGAGGAACGCCCACCGGTTGGGCAGGTCGGTGAGGGGATCGTGGCGCGACTGGTACGCGAGCTGGGCCTCGACCGCGTAGCGGGCGAAGGCCTGGCCGAGGATGCCGGCCGCACTGCGGAGCGTGTTGGTGTGGCCGGCGTCGAAGGTCCACTCCCGGTTCACGGCCTCGAAGCCCAGGAACCCGATGAGCTGACCTTGATCGGACAGCGGGACGGCCAGCGCTGAGAGCACACCCCGAGAGGAGAACCACGCCCGCTCCGCCTCCCAATCGGGGCCGAGGCCATTGATCGACGGGAGGTTCACGTCCTCGTGGCGCTGCAGGGCCCGCAGCAACGCGATGTCGGGCGTCGGCTGACGACCCACCCGCTGACGCAACGGCTCGACGCCGCTGGCGACCCACTCGTGGGTGTTGATCATGTCGTGGGAGTCCGGGTCGAACAGCACCACCTCGACCCGGTCGACACCCGCGAGGCCACCCATCTCCTCGAGGGCGGTGTTCACGCCGTCGTCGAGGTGGTCCGAAGACAGGTTCACGAAGGCCGACGCCAGGCGGACCAGCCGACCCTCGTTGACGAGCCGGCCGCGCAGCTGGGCCTCCATCCCGGTCTGGTCCGACGCCCGACGGAACGTCACCACCGCGGCCCCGAACGGCGCCACGTCAAGGCCGGCCACCGCGTCGACGTTCATCTCGACCCACTGGCCGTCGGCCACCAGGATCCGCAGCGGCTGCATCGGGCCGGCTCCCGACCGGGGGCCCCACTCCTCGAGCAGCCGCAGGCTCCGCCCGAGGTCCTCGGGGTGGATGAACTCGGCCATCGAGCGGCCGACCAGCAGCTGCGGGTCGTGGCCGGTGACCGCGGTCAGGCTCGGGCTGGCGTAGGAGATCGTGCCGTCGATGGTGATGGCCACGATGGCCTCGTCGACGTAGGCGAGGAGGCGGGACAACTGCGCACGGGAGACGACCAGATCGGCGCCGACCACCGGCGGCTCACCTCGCCGCGCCTCGCCGCCCAGCGAGTCCATCAGCGGTCGAACCCGACCGTTCGGAGGTTCACGTCGGCTCGGCATCCATCGGATAGGGCCTCACCACGTCCCAGAGCAGCTGCGCCGGCCTCGGTCGGGCGAACATGTAGCCCTGGCCGCGGTCGCAGCCGAGCCGGCGGAGCTCGTCGAGCTGGACGCGGGTCTCGACCCCTTCGGCGACGACCCGCAGGCCCAGCGCCCGGCTGAGGCTGATGATGGCCGTGACGATCGCCGTGTCCTCTGGGTCCTCGCCGAGGCCGTCGACGAACGAGCGGTCGATCTTCAACACGTCGACCGGGAACCGCTTGAGGTAGCTGAGCGACGAGTAGCCCGTGCCGAAGTCGTCGATGGCGAGCCGCACGCCGAGGGCTCGCAGGTCCTGCAGCACCTTGAGTCCGGCGGCCGGGTCGGCCATCAGCGCGGTCTCGGTGATCTCGAGGCAGAGCGATGAGGACTCGATGCCGCCACGCTCGAGCGCGCCCACCACCAGGTCGACGAGGGTGGGCTGGGCGATCTGACGGGCGGAGAGGTTGACCCGCATGGTGAGCTCGGTCTCGGGGTGCTGGAGCCGCCACGCGCCGGCCTGGCGACAGGCCTCGCCCAGCACCCAGGCGCCGAGGTCGAGGATGAGCCCGGAGTCCTCGGCCAGCTCGATGAACGCGCCGGCCTCGAGCAGCCCGGCCACCGGGTGGTGCCAGCGGGCCAACGCCTCGACCCCGACCATCTCGCCGGTGTCGAGCGACAGCTCGGGCTGGTAGTAGACCTCGATCTCACCCATCTCGACGGCCCGCCGGAGGTAGGTCTCGGTGCGCAGGCGCTCGGTGGCCTGGGTGCGCAGGTCCTCGTCGAAGATCTCGTAGCGGTCGCGACCGCGGGCCTTGGCCAGGTACATGGCCGCGTCGGCGTCGCGCAGCAGACCGTCGGCGGTGTCGTCGGACGACGTGGTGACGGCGATGCCGATGCTCACGGTGGTGAACACCTCGTTGCCGTCGACCATCACCGGTTCCTTGAGGGCCCGGTGGATGCGCTGGGCAAGGCTCACCGGCTCACGCAGGTCGTCGAGGCCCTCGAGCAGCACCACGAACTCGTCGCCACCGAGTCGGGCGACGATGTCGTCGGGGCGGAGCACACCGACCAACCGCTCGGCTGCCGCGAACAGCAGCTGGTCACCGGCGGTGTGGCCGAGCGAGTCGTTGACGACCTTGAACCGGTCGAGGTCGAGGAACAACAGGGCCACCGACCCGGCCGGTCGATCGCGGCGCAACAGGATGCGGGTGAGCTGGTCGAGCAGCAGGGCCCGGTTGGCCAGCCCGGTGAGCGGATCGTGCAGCGCCTGGTGGGCCAGCTCGGCCTCGGTGCGCTTCAAGGTGGTGATGTCGGTGGTCATCGCCAACACGTGGTCGACGTGGCCGTCCTCACCGAACTCGGGCACGGCCCGGGTCTGGAACCACTGCGTCTCCTTGCCGACCCGGACCTCCCACTCCGTGTCGAGGCGGTGGCCCGTCTCGAACACCTGGCGGATGGCCCGCTCCCAGCGCGCGTCGTCGGACACCCCGAACACGTTCGCGGTCTCGGTGATGATCGACCCGACGTGCACCGCGTTGGACTCGCTGAGCAGCGAGGGGCTGGCGTAGACGAGGCGCAGGTCGCGGTCGAAGCGCGTGACGAACGCCGGCGAGTTCTCCACCAGCGTGCGGTAGCGCTCCTCGCTCACCCGCAGCTCGTGCTCCTGGCGGTGCCGCTCGGTGATGTCCTCGACGTGGGAGACGGTGTAGCGCAGCTTCTGGTCGCCGCCCCGCACGGCCGAGATGTGCAGGCGGACCCAGATCAGGTCGCCGGCCGGGCGCACGACCCGCAGCTCGAGCGTCGACTGCTCGAGCCCGCCCCGCACCACCCGCTCGTGCTCGTCGGTGAGCAACATGACGTCGTCGGGATGCACGAGATCGGACGCCGGCACCCCAACGAGCTCCGCCTCGGAGCGACCGACGAGCTCGCAGTAGGCCTGGTTCACCTGGATGTGGCGACCGTCGGGACCGCTCAGCACCATGCCGAGTGGGGCGTTGGTGAAGGCCAGACCGAACCGTTGCTCGGCATCGCTGCGGGCGAGGGCCTGGGAGATGATGCCGGCCGCCGAGCTCAGCACCGCGATGTGGTCATCGCTCCAGATGCGCTCGCGCCCGACCAGGTCGAAGCCGATGAACCCGATGAGGCGGCCCTCGTCGGCCAGCGGGACCGCCAGCACCGAACGGACGCCCTGGGGCTTGAGCAGCTCGACCTCGTGTCGCCACTGGTCGCCCAGGTCGGCCACCCGCGGGATGTAGATGACCTCGAGTCGCTCGAGCGTGCCGACCCACTCGGGCAGCTCGGCGCGGGGTACGGCCCGCAGGGAGCCGATCTCGGTGGGGACGTCGGCCGCGGTCCACTCGTGGGTGTTCTCGAGGACGCCCTGGTCCTCACGGGCGACGAACACGTAGGCCCGGTCGACGCCGACGAAGCTGCCGATGTCGGCGAGCGCGCCGGCGATGCACTCGTCGACCTCGTGGGCCGGTCGGTGGATGAACGACGACGCGACGCGGGTGAGGAGGTCCTCGAAGGCCAGGCGCTGGCGCAGTGCGTCGAGCGTGTGGCCACGGTCCTTGGCGTCTCGGAGCACGACCGCCCGGTAGCCGACGGCGTCGAGGGCGGGGCCGGCGTGCACGAACAGAAGCACCTCACGCCACCCGTCGTCGGCATGGCGCACGAGCAGCCGGGTACCGACCTCGTGGTGGCCGTGGCGGCGGGCGACCTTGGTGAGCAGCTCCTGGGCATCGTCGGGCGGCAGGAAGTCGACCAGGTTGTGGCCGAGGACGTCCTCCTGGTCGAACCCGAGCAACGACCGCACCGCGGGGCTGACGTAGCCGATCGAGCCGTCGGTGGCGACGGTGAGCACGACGTCGCTGACCTGGGCCAAGGTCTCGTCGAGCTGCACGCGCGTGATCAGCGGACCGACGTTCTCATCGGCGCGCGAACGGTTGGAGAACCGTGATGAGGACGCGAAACCGCTCTCCGACACCGCACCGCCTGACACCGCCACGTCCGGGTCATCCTTCGGCGGACCGGCTCCCCCGGGGAGATCGGTTGAGGTCTCGGGCACGTACGCGCTCCCGTCCAGATCGGTGCCGATGACTGTACTTGGTTCATCTATCGGCTTCCGACGGGCCGATCTGAGCGGTAGGTGGAGATGAGCGCTCGAACATCGGGGGCCGGACGCCCGGTAGGTTGCTGCGGCGATGGCCTCCGATGTCGACCTCTCGGGAACGTGGCGAGCCGCGCCGGCTGACGAGGTCAACCGTCGGGACTACCACGACCCGGCCTTCGACGACGCCGGCTGGGCCCTCGCCACCGTTCCCGGGCACTGGCGGTCGAACCCGGCCTTCGCCGACACCGACGGGCCCGTCCTGCACCGCACCACCTTCGCTGGCCCCGATCCCTTCGGCCCCGGTGCCGGGGAGACCCCCGACGGCGACGATCGGCGCAGCTGGCTGGTCCTCGATGGCGTCTTCTACACGAGCGACGTCTGGCTCGACGGCACCTACCTGGGCGACACAGAGGGCTACTTCTTCCCCCACGGGTTCGAGGTCACCGAGGCCCTCGCCGCCGGTCGTGAGCACACCCTCGCCCTCGAGGTCGCCTGCCCCCGGCCGGTCGACCTCACGGCCAAGCGCAACCTCACCGGCGTGTTCCAGCACTGGGGCCTGCTCGATCACGACTGGAACCCCGGGGGCATCTGGCGGCCGGTGCGCCTCGAGCAGTCGGGCCCGGTGCGCATCCGCCACGCGCGGGTGCGCTGCGGCGACATCAACGATGAACGGGCCATCGTCACCCTGCGCGTCGTCCTCGACACCGTCGAGGCCCGCTCGATCGACCTGCTGACCACCATCTCGCCACGTGGCGGGGCCGGAGAGCCGGTCGAGGTCCGACGTAGCCAGCCCCTCGCCGCTGGCGAGAACCGCGTCGAGTGGACGGTTGCGGTGCCCGATCCCCAGCTGTGGTGGCCCCACGCGCTCGGCGATCAACCGCTCTACGACGTCCACGTGTCGGTGCTCGCCGACCAGGGCGCGCTCAGCGACGAACGCCGGTGGCCGCTCGGCCTGCGCACGGTCGAGCTGCGCGACTGGATCGCCTCGGTGAACGGCGAGCGGCTCTTCCTGAAGGGGGCCAACCAGGGGCCGACCCGCATGGCCCTCGCCGAGGCCGAGCCAGCCGAGATCGCCGGCGACATCGCCATCGCCCGCGACGCCGGTCTCGACCTCGTGCGGGTACACGGCCACATCAGCCGGCCCGAGCTCTACGACGCGGCCGACGAGGCCGGCATGCTGCTCTGGCAGGACCTCCCGCTGCAGTGGGGCTACAGCCGCACCGTCCGCCAGGAGGCCCGCCGCCAGGCCCGGGAGGCCGTCGACCTCCTGGCCCACCACCCGTCGGTGTTCGTGTGGTGCGGGCACAACGAGCCGATGGCGATCGACGTCGAGCCCTCGGCCTACGCGGACCGGCGCGGTCGGCGCCGGCTCGCCCTGCGCATGGCCGCCGCGCAGGCCCTGCCCAGCTGGAACCGCAGTCTGCTCGATCGAGCGATCAAGACCGTCCTCGAGCGCGACGACGGCACCCGGCCCGTGGTGGCCCACTCGGGCGTGCTCCCCCACCTGCCCCAGCTCGACGGCACCGACTCGCACCTCTCGCTCGGCTGGTACCTGGGCGAGGAGCGCGACCTGCCCGTCGTGCTGGCCCGCTGGCCCCGCCTGGCCCGGTTCGTGGGCGAGTTCGGTGCCGCGGCGGTGCCCGATCACGA
>Ga0302299_10001923_pt1 | contig 12612 bp, 10 predicted proteins | sample III_Fen_N3_4_FD_198795 | JGI IMG/M metagenome (GOLD analysis project Ga0302299, IMG submission 198795) | Peat permafrost microbial communities from Stordalen Mire near Abisko, Sweden - III_Fen_N3_4 | ecosystem: Environmental > Terrestrial > Soil > Wetlands > Permafrost | place: Sweden: Abisko... | reverse complement strand
CGCCCGCAGCAGCACCGCCGACATCTCGCCGAGCGTGGGGAAGCGCAGCGCCAGCACGACGTCAGCGGCCGCCAGGTGGCGCACCAGGTCCGCGAGCGAGACCCGGCCCGTCACGGTGAACGCGCCCCGCAGGCCGGCGTCGCGCGCCCAGTCGGCGAGCGGCAGCCGCGGCGGGTTGTCTCCGGCCACCACGAAGTGCAGTGCCCGCAGCTCGCGCCTGAGGCGACCGGCCACGCGCAGCGCCACGTCGAGCCGCTTCAGCGGGTTCACCAGCCCCGGCGCCGTCACTACGAAGGCGTCTTCCGGCAGCCCGAGCGCCGCGCGCGCCTGCGCGCGCGAGGGCGCCGGCAGTGGCAGCGAGGCGTGCAGAGGCAGGTGCAGCCCCGGCAGCCCCGGGCTCACGGCCGCGGCGCGCGCGAGCGTGAAGGCGGTGGTGGGCGCCACGCCGCGGGCTCGCTCGACGAGGTGCTCGCTGAGCGGGAACAGCGACTCGATCACGGGCGTACAAAAGCCGCCGGCGACCTGGCCCGCGAGGAAGCTGCCGGTGCCGCCGTAGGCCGCTCGCATCAGGCGCCGGTAGCCCGGCTCGTCACCGCGCAGGAACGTCTGCGAGAGCACCAGGCCGTGCAGGCTCCACTCGTGCAGGCGCAGCACGCCCGGGACCCGCAGCGCCTCGCGGTAGACGAAGCCGTGCCAGTGCGAGTTGCCGAGCTCGTACAGGCGCAGTGCCGACGGGTCGGCGTCGCCCGCCGCCACCAGCCGCGCCCCGCCCAGTGCAGCGTGGTCCACGGCGGCCGGGTCCTCGGCCACCACCGTGACCTCGGCGAGCCGGGTCAGGAACGGCAGGCTCTCGGCGACGTGGTCGGCGATCCCGGAGCGGGCCGGCGGCAGCGGGCTCCACAGCTCGATCTTCACCGGAGCGGGGCGGTCAGGGCATCGACCACGCTGTCCCAGCCGATCGGCGCGACGCGGCGCCGGCCCTCCTCGCCCAGCTCTCGCAGGCGCGTCTCGGGCATGGCGTGGAGGCGCGCGAGGCCGTCGGCGAGTGCGTCGGCGTCCGCCGCCGTCACGACGCCGCTCTCGCCGTCGCTCACGAACTCGAGCGGCCCGCCCGAGTCGCTGGTGGTGAGCACGGGTCGGCCCGAGAGGAAGGCCTCGACCGTCACGTAGCCATAGTCCTCGTTGAGCGGAGCGTAGACGGCCGCGCGGCAGCCCGCGTAGAGCTCGATCAGGTCCGCGTCGGGGACGAAGCCCAGGAAGTCGACGCGCGAGTCGAGCGAGAGGTGCTGCACGCGCTCGCGCAGGTCGCGCTCGTGCGGCCCACAGCCCGCGATCTTGAGCCGCAGGCCGCCGCGCGTGCGCGCGAGCGCGTCGATCACCAGGTCCACGCGCTTGATCGGCTCGAGCCGCCCCGCGTAGAAGACGTAGTCACCGTAGCGGCCGCTGCGGTAGCGGCCGACGTGGCGTGGCGGCGGGTACAGCGTCTGCGCCCGCAGGTCGTTGAAGCGCGCGAGGCGTCCGGCCACGTTCTTCGAGATCGTGAACAGCGAGCGGCACTCGGGCAGCCCCGAGCCATCCATGGTCCGGATCGTGTCGACGATCCTGCGGTCCTCGGACGAGTCGGAGAAGGCGCAGAAGCGGGTTCCCAGCAGGTCGTAGGCCTCGCGGTGCTGGTGGAAGATCCACGCCACCTTGCACGGGTGGCGCACCAGCCAGCTCGGGAACTTCGTCGAGATCACGAGGTCGACCTTCTCGCCCCAGCTCTCCGTGATGTCGAGCAACCGCCAGGCCAGCGCCTGGCGCGGGATCTCGGCGGGCGGGTAGGCGCGGAAGGGGACGTTGACCACGTCGACGTTGTAGCCGCGCGCCGCGAGCTGCTGGCGCAGGTCAGCGACCAGGATCTCGGCGCCGCCCTCGACGTAGGGCGTCTGCACGCCGCAGACCAGGACGTTCTTCATCCCCGACCCAGGCGCCGCTCGAGCTCCTCGACCCGCGCCTGCAGCCGGCGCAGGTCCGCCTCTGCCGAGAGCCGGCTGCGCTCGGAGGCCTCGAGCACCAGGTCGACGCGTCTCACGAGCTCGTGCACGTGTACGACCAGGCGCTCCTGCAACTCCAGGTGGCGCCGGTCGACCTCGTTCATGCGTAGCGCCTGTGCGCCGAGGATGCGGTCGTAGTGGCGGTGCGAGGCTGCGAAGTGGTCGCAGACGTACGCGAGCAACTCGTTGTCGAGCCGGACCTGGTCGGCGGCAAAACGCTGCTGGGCGTCGAGCCGGGGCCGCAGCAGCCGCTCGAGCAGGGCGCCCAGCCGCGCGAGCGGCCCGGCGCCCGGCTCCGGCGCGCGCCAGGAGGTGTTGACGGCCGTGGCGTCCGGCGGCGCGGGCAGCGCGGGCGGGTCGCTCGCGGGCGCCGCCGCGAGCGGAGGCACCCGCTCGACCGCCGGCGCCGGCGGCGCGGCGTACGGGGCGCCCTCGACGTCGGCCCGAGCCCGCGCTGCCACACGCGCGCGCTCGATCTCCCGCGCGACCTCGTCCTCGGGCGTCAACGCCCCTCCTCCGCTGAGGTCATTCTACGCGCTGCGCCAGGGCCACCACGCTCGCGCCGAGCGGGAAGGAGAAGCCCAGGCGCACGAGCGCCGCCTCGGCCCGCAGTACACGCGTGAATGCCCACTCGAGCGGCGCGGGCAGGAAGCCGACGTCCGAGCCCTCCCGCGCCAGCAGGCGGTCGAGCGTGCGCCGCGCGAATAGCAGGGGCAGCAGCAGCGAGTTGCAGTAGGTCGCGCGCAGCACGCGCAGGCCGCAGCCGGAGAGCAGCTCGACCAGCTCGCCTCGCGTGTAGCGGTGGCGCGACTGCACCTCGACGTCGTGCGCCCCCCACAGCGCCCGCAGCGCCGGCACGCGCACCAGCAGCAGGCCGCCGGGGCGCAGCACGCGCGCCAGCTCTGCCGCGGCCGCGCGGTCGTCGCTCACCCAGGCGTGGTAGATCACGTCGAACGACGTCACCACGTCGAAGCTGCCGTCGGCGAAGGGCAGCGCCAGCACGCTGGCGCGCAGCGCCTCCACCCGGCGCTCGCGGCAGAAGGCGAGCGCGGCGGGCGAGAGGTCGACGCCGCTCGCGCGGCCCAGCCCCGCCAGCGCCCGCAGGTTGTAGCCGGTGCCGCAGCCGGCGTCGAGCAGCCGGCGCCTCGCGGCCGGAGCGAGCGCGGGCTCGAGCAGCGCAAACGCCAGCGCCCGCTGGCCCCGGTACCACCACTGGCGCTCCTCCGCCTCGAACATCCGGCGGTACTCGGCGGGCTTCACAGACGCGTCGCGTCCGAGGTGAAGTAGTGGATCACGCGGTCGAGGATCTCGTCGAGCTGCACGCGCGGCTCGTAGCCGGTCAGCGCCCGCAGCTTCGCGAGGTCCGGCACGCGGCGCTGCATGTCCTCGAAGCCCTCCTCGTAGGCCTGGTCGTAGGGCACGATCGCGATCTCGCTCGCCGAACCCGCGCGCGCCTTCACGCGCCGGGCCAGCTCGAGCATGGTCACCTCCTCGCGGTCGTTGCCGACGTTGAAGACCTGTCCCACCGCGCGCTCGTCCTGCGCCAGCGCCGCCAGTTGGCCGACCACGTCGCTCACGAACGTGAAACAGCGCGTCTGCGTGCCGTCGCCGTAGACGCTCAACGTGTTCCCGAGCAGGGCCTGCTTCACGAAGTTCGGGACCACCATGCCGTAGCGGCCAGTCTGGCGCGGGCCCACCGTGTTGAACAGCCGCGCGATCACCACCGGCAGGCGCTTCTCCTTGTAGTACGCCAGCGCCAGGAACTCGTCGATCGCCTTGCTGCAGGCGTAGCTCCAGCGACCCTTCGAGGTCGGCCCCATCACCAGGTCGCCATCCTCGCGGAAGGGCACGCTGGTCGCCTTCCCGTAGACCTCCGAGGTCGAGGTCAGCAGGACCTTCTTGCGCTTCTTGTTGGCGTGCTTGAGCACGGCCTCGGTGCCGTGGACGTTGGTCTCGATCGTGTTGACGGGGCTCTCGACGATCAGCCGTACGCCGACCGCGGCCGCCAGGTGGAACACCACGTCGACGCGGTCGACCATTTCGGCGAGCAGCGGCTCGTTGAGCACGGAGTCGATCACGTAGTTGAAGCGCGGCTCCGCCTTGAGCTGCTCGATGTTCTCGATCGAGCCGGTCGAAAGGTTGTCGAGCACGTGAACCTCGTGGCCCTGCCCGAGCAGCGTCTCCGCCAGGTGGCTGCCCACGAAACCTGCGCCGCCGGTGATGAGCGCCTTCATTCCAGCATGTCCTCCCTGATCGCCTCGTCGGCCTGGATCGGCCGCGCGGCTCGCCGTCCGATCACGCGCTGCGCCTCTGCCGGGCTCAGGCTACGGCCGAGGCGGTCCTCCGTCCGCTTGAAGCGCAGGGCCTGCGCCGTCAGCACCTCGCCGCGGGCGATCAGCCCCGCCGCGACGATCGAGCGGCCCCGCCCCCGCGGCGCCGCGCCCCGCGGCAGCAGCTCGCCGCGTGCCCGCTCGGCCTGGCGCAGCAGCTCGACGCTGCGGTAGAACTCCTCGGGCGAGAGCGCGGCCGCACCGTCGCGGCCGCGCAGGCCGCGGTCGAGCACCAGCCGTTTCTCGACGAACTCCGCCCCCTGCGCGGCGGCCAGCGCGGGTGCGACCAGCGCGAAGGGCGAGCCGCCGTCGGTCGGATCGGCGAGCCCCACGCTGACGCGCAGCCGCTCCCGCAGCGCCGCGATCTCCCCGAGCCGCAGCTCCTCCACGGGCGCCGGCGCCTCGGCCGGGCCGAAGGCGACCGCCACGGGCGCGGCCACCGCCTCGATCGCCCCGCGTAGGGCGTCGTCGTCGGCCCCGCCGGCTCCGAGCACGACCGGGCGGCCCGAAGCCCCGAGCGCGCGCAGCAGCTCGGGATGGTCGAGATCGCCCGGGTGACTCTGCAGCGCGTCGACGCCGGCCGTGAGCGCGAGGTCCAGCGAGGGCCCGTCGCGCGGCTCGGCGATCACGCCCAGGCCGGAGCCGCGCGCCGCCTCCAGCACGCCCTTCCAGTCCCGTTCCGGCAGCTCGAGCTCCTCGAGCTCGCGTCGCTCGGAGTGGCGGCGCACCACCAGCTCGTCCGCGCGGAAGATGGGAAACAGGATCGCGTCCGCACCGGCCCGGAACGAGGCCTCGATCAAACGCAGGGCGCGCTCGGCGGAGCCTCCGTGCGCGAGCCCCGCATGGGCGATCACGAGGCAGGGCTGGCCCTCGCCGAGCCGGCGCGCCCCGAAGGCGAGCGGGTCCCCGCCCGCGCCGGAGGTCCGCGGGCCGCCGGCCAGGGGGTTCATGACGCACCCACCCTACCACGCGCGGCCTCGCGCAGCCGCACCACCAGCGGGCGCGGGTCCGCGCCGCGAAGAAACGTCAGTGCCAGCGCGGGGTGCGGGCCCGCGTCCGCGCGCTCGGGCTCGTCCTGCTCGGCGGCGTCGACGCGCAGCGCCACCCAGGGCACGCCGGCTGCGGCCGCGGCGAGGCCGAGCCCGCGCCTGGCGTCGTGCTCCGGCTCGACCGCCAGCAGCAGAGCCGGCCGCAGGGCCGCGAGCATCGCCAGCGTCGTCTCCAGTCCGCGCACCACCTCCGGCAGCCGGCCCAGCAGCAGCAGCGCGAGGTCGCCCGCCGCGAGCTCGGCGAAGCCCACGCCGCGATGCGCGTACGACGTGGCGAGCGCGGGTGTCCCGGCCAGCGCGTCGTGCGTGGCGCGCAACTGTGCCACGGCCTGCTGGCTCGCGCGCCGCGTGGCCGCGTTCGCGAAGCGCTCCCGTTCCTCGGTGTCGAGCACCAGCGTTCGCAGCCACAGATCCGCCGCCACCGCCTCGAGCAGCGGGGTGAGCGCCGCGCGCTCCGCGCGCCCCGGCACGAGCGCGACGAGGAGCGTCGTCTCGCCCGGGCCGGCGCTTTGCGCCGCGCGCCGTCGCACCAGGCGCTGGAGCCAGCCGCGTCGCGCGGCCGGCGGCAGGCCGGCCGGGTCGCCCCGCGACGGCCCGGGGGCCGGGGCCGTCCCGTGGTACAGCACGCCGCGCACGGTGCAGGCGCGCGCGAGCAGGACGGCGTCGGCGCGAGCGAGCCCGCAGGCGTCGAGCTCCCTCGGCTCGAGAACGTCGAGCAGCCGCAGGCACAACTCGGCCCCGCGCGCGCCGCGCGTGGCCGCCGTCCGCGTGCGCTGGAAGGCCTCGCAGGCCCAGAGCAGCGACTGCCCCCGCCAGCCCACGAGCTCGCGGAAGGAACGCCCCTCCGAGAGCGGCACGCGTGCCCACACCCGCGCGAAGCCGCGGCCGGCCGCCTCCGCGCCGGCCAGGCCCTCGGCGCCCAGCACCTGCTCGAGCCGACGGAACGGCAGCGCGGCGCGCTCGAGCGCGAACGTGTCGGCGCCCTCCCAGGCCACGATTAGCGCGCCCTCGGCCTGCCGCGCGCGGGCCACGCGGGTTTCGCCCCCGCCCCACGCGACGAGGTTCGGTCCGCTCACGCCGCTCAGTTCTCCGCGAAGGTGCGCAGCGTCTCGAGGTAGTGCTCGGGCAGGCCGATGTCGAAGCGCCGGCCGTCGACGACGAGGCCCAGGAAGCCGTCTTCCTGGCGCAGCCGGTCGAGCGCGGACGTCAGCTGGAACTCACCCCGCTCGCGGACGTTGTTGCGGATGTGCTCCTCGAGGTAGTCGAACAGCAGCGGCTTGATCACGTACTGGCCGAACACTGTCAGGTACTCGCCCTCCGGGAAGCCGGGCACGCGCAGGTTCGTGCGCGCGTAGTCGGCGGTCGGCTTCTCGGCGAACTCGGTCACGTTCATCAGCCGGCCGGGCTCCGACCAGACGCCAGTCGCGGTGCCGAAGGAGGCGATCTCCCGTTCGGGCGTACGGCGCAGGGACACGACGCTGGTGCCGGTGCGCTGGTAGGCCTCGACCAGCTGGCGTGCGCAGGAGAGCTCGCCGCTCGCGCGATAGAGGTGGTCGCCGAGCATCAGCAGGAACGGCTCGCCGGCGAGGGCCTCCTTCGCGCAGTAGACGGCGTGCCCGAAGCCCTCCTGCGCCTTCTGCGTCACGAAGCGTACGCGCCGGCCCATCTCCAGGATGCGCCGGGCGTAGTCCTGGAAGCGCGGGGAGAGCTTGTTGAAGTTCTCGATCGACAGCTGCGCCGCGAAGAACGATTGGAAGTCCGCGAGGTCGTCCTGCTGCACCACGATCACCACCTCGTCGAGACCGGCGGCGAGCGCCTCCTCGACGATCAGCAGGATCGCGGGTTTCGCGATGCCGTCGCGGTCCACCACCGGGAACAGCTCCTTCTTGGTCGCCTTGCTGGCCGGGAACAGCCGCGTGCCGAAGCCCGCTGCGGGCACCAGCGCGCGGCGAACGCTCGGGCCGGTGCCGAGCGTCAGCGTCAGGCAGGAGACGCCGAGATCACGCTCGAGGACCTCGACCACCCGCGCCTGGTCCTGCGCGCTCTTCGCCAGGAACTGCGCGGAGCCGTCGCCCTGGGAGCCGACGCCCTTGCCGCCGTGCACGTGCGGCTGCACGGCCGGGTGCGCCAGCACCTTGTGCAGTACCGGCGCCCGCAGCTCCTCCGGGCAGGCCGGAGTCGCGTAGAGGTCGAACAGCGCCTGGGCCTCGGCCATCAGCACACCCAGCCGCTCGCCGTCGCCGTCGCGCAGGGCGTCCACCGCGTCGTGCACCACGCGGCGGTTGAGCGGGCCGAGCAGCTGCTGGACCCCGCGGTCGGTCTCGGTCTCGGCGAAGGGGTATGAACGGTTCAGCCGCTTGAGGATCTCGACGGTGTCCTTCTTCGCCTTGAGATCCACGATCACGAAGTGCAGCGGCCGCGCCGGCCGGACCTCCTGCGTCTCCAGCCGGTCGCCGTCGAACTCCATCAGCACCGCTCGGTCGCCGAAGGCGCAGCCCTGGTCCATGCGCCCGCAGCGCGAGGGCGTCGTGATCTCGCCGTTGTACGCGAGCTCCATCTCACCGCGCGTCGTCAGGCGCAGGTCGTAGACGCGGTTGAAGGCGCGCGCGGTGAGCACCGAGATGGCGGCGCTCGAGGAGAGCCCCTTCTTCATGGGCAGGTCCATCCTGTCGCTGCGCACGACCAGACCGCGCACGCGGTAGTGGGTGAGCACCTGGTACGCGACGCCGGCTGCGTAGCTCCAGAAGCCGCCGCGCCGGGCCTCGTCGAGCAGCGCCTTGGGCTCGAACGGCACCTCGTAGGGCCCGACCACCCGCCCGTCCGGCGTCGTCGAGGAGAGCACGAGCGCCGTCGGGTGTGGTTCCACCTCGGCGTGGATGCCCTGGTTGGTGCCGCAGATCAGCGTGTAGCCCGGCTCGACGTCGGCGTTGATCCGGCGGTAGCCACCGGCCCAGTCGGAGTGCTCTCCGAACAGGCAGATGCGTCCTGGCACGAAGATGCGCATCGGCCTAGGCCCTCACGACCTCGGGGCCGCTGCCACCGGGGCTGCCGAGGCCGAGCGGCGCCATCAGGTTGCGCGTGTCGATCACCAGCCGGCAGCCGGCGTAGAGCGTGGCGTCGCGGAAGTCCGAGTGCGCCGTGGAGACGACCAGCGCGTCGTGACGCGCGAACTCCGCCGCCGTGCAGGGCACCGACGAGAGGCGAAGGTCGTGCTCACGGCCCGGGCGCGCCGCCAGGATGTAGGGGTCGCAGTAGGCCACCTCGGCTCCCTCGCCCCGCAGCAGCTCGATGATCTCGAACGAGGGCGACTCGCGGTCGTCGTCGATGTCGGCCTTGTAGCTCAGGCCGAGTACCAGCACGCGCGCGCCCTTCAGGCTCTTGCCGTGGTGGTTGAGCGCGCGAGCGGTGCGATCGACCACGTGGTGCGGCATGGCGGTGTTGATCTCGCCCGCGAGCTCGATGAAGCGCGCCCAGATCCCGTGCTCCGCCGCCTTCCAGGTCAGGTAGAAGGGGTCGAGCGGGATGCAGTGGCCGCCGAGTCCGGGGCCCGGGTAGAACGGCATGAAGCCGAACGGCTTCGTCTTCGCGGCCTCGATCACCTCCCAGACGTTGATGTCCATCCGCTCGAACACCAGCTTCAGCTCGTTCGCGAGCGCGATGTTGACGGCGCGGAAGATATTCTCGAGCAGCTTCGCCGCCTCGGCCACCTCGGGGCTGGAGACGGGCACCACGCGTGCGATCGCCGCGCCGTAGAGGGCGCAGGCCACTTGCTGCGAGGCGGGGTCGAGCCCGCCGACGACCTTTGGGATGCTGTGGGTGTCGAAGCTGCGGTTGCCCGGGTCCTCGCGCTCGGGCGAGAAGGCGAGGAAGAACTCCGCTCCCGCGACGAGCCCCTTCGCCGAGAAGCGCGGCAGCAGCTCCTCGCGGGTGGTGCCGGGGTAGGTGGTCGACTCGAGCACGACGAGCTGCCCCGGGCGCAGCCGCGCGGCGATGGCGTCGGCCGTCTGCCGGATGTAGGACAGGTCGGGCTCGCGGTGCCGGCCGAGCGGCGTCGGCACGCAGATGATGACGGCGTCGCACTCGGCCAGCCGGTCGAAGTCGGTGGTGGCCTCGATGCGACCGGTTGCGAAGGCCGTGGCGACGCGCTCTCTCCCGATGTGGCGGATGTACGACTCGCCGCGCCGCAGGGCCGCGGGCTTTGCCGGGTCGACGTCGAAGCCCACGACGGGGAAGCCGGCCTCCTCGAACAGCAGCGCGAGCGGCAGGCCGACGTAGCCGAGCCCGATCACGCCCACGCGGGCGCTGCGCGCCTCGATACGCTCCAGCAGCTGATCGTGGAGTTCGCTCATGGTGCGCGAATGCTAGCACCGCAGTCGGTCGCTCGCCTCCCGCAGCGCGCCGACCACGTACCGTGCCTGCGCGTCTCCGAGCTCGGGGTAGAGCGGCAGCGACAGGATCTCGCCCGCAGCCCGCTCGACCACCGGCAGCCGGCCGGGCCCCGGCCCGAGGCCCGCGAAGGCGGGCTGCAGGTGCAGCGGGATCGGGTAGTGGATGAGCGTGCCCACCCCGAGCCGGGCGAGCTCCGCGGCCAGCTCGTCGCGGCGCGGGTGGCGCACGACGAACAGGTGGTAGACCGCGCGCGCCCAGGGCGCCTCGTGCGGTAGCACGAGCCCCGTCCCGGCGAGCTCGCGCCGGTAGAGCGCCGCCAGCTCGCGGCGCCTCTCGGTCCAGGCCGGCAGGTGCGGCAGCGCAGCGCGCAGGATCGCGGCCTGCAGCTCGTCGAGCCGGCTGTTGACGCCGAAGACCTCGTGCCGGTAGCGGTTCGACTGCCCCCCGTTGCGCAGCCGGCGCAGCTGCGCGGCGAGCGCCGGGTCGTTGACCAACACGGCCCCGCCGTCGCCGAGCGCACCGAGGTTCTTGGTCGGGTAGAACGAGAGCGCGCCGATGCCGCGCTCGCCCGCGAGCGTCCCCACCGGCCGCCCTTCGTGCAGCGCCCCGTGCGCCTGGCAGGCGTCCTCCAGCAGCGCGAGGCCGCGCTCGCGCGCGAGCGCCAGCAGCGGCGTCATGTCCGCCGGGTGCCCGTAGAGGTGAACCGGCAGGATCGCCCGCGTGCGCGGCGTGATCGCCTCGCGGACGCGCGCCGGGTCCAGGTTCAAGGTCGCCGCTTCGACGTCGACGAACACCGGCTTCGCGCCGGCCTGCAGGATCGCGAGCGCCGTGAACGCCGCGGACAGCGACGTGGTCACCACTTCGTCGCCCGCTCCCACCTCGAGCGCACGCAACGCGAGTTGCAGCGCGTCCGTGCCGTTCGCGACCGCGACCGCATCGCGCGAGCCGAGCACCTCGGCGAGCTCGCGCTCGAAAGCCTCGCCCTCGGGGCCGAGCACGAACCAGCCCGAGTCGAGCACGCGCGCGACGGCCGCGTCGAGCTCGCCGCGCAGCGAGGCGACGTGCGAGGCGAAGTCGACGAACGGCACCTTCACAGGTAGTGCTCCCGGTGGCGGCGGTAGTAGGCCACGGTCTCGGCGAGCCCCTCGCGCAGCTCGCGGCGCGGCTGCCAGCCCAGCGTCGCGCGCGCCTTCTTGATGTCGGCGTAGAAGTCGCCGATGTCGATCCGCTTGCGCTCGGGCGGAAACGGCACGATGCGCTGGCGGCCGCCGCCGGCCACCTCGAGCAGCAGCTCCACCAGCGCGAGGAGCGAGACGGGCTGCTCGTCGCCGAGGTTGAAGACCTCGCCGTCCGAGGCATCGAGCGCGCCCGCGCGCAGGAAGGCGTCGACCACGTCGTCCACGTGATTGAAGTCGCGCTTCTGTCGTCCGTCCCCGAAGATCAGGATCTCCTCGCCGAACGCGGCCTGGCGCACGAACCAGCCGATGAAACCCTGGCGATTGTGGCGGATCAGCTGGCGCGGGCCGTAGGTGTTGGTCAGGCGCAGCGAAGAGGCGCGGATCCCGTACACCTGGTTGTAGACGAGGTGATAGAACTCGCCCGAGATCTTGTGGATGCCGTTGACGTCCACGGGCTGCAGCAGGTGCTTCTCGTCGACCGGCAGGTAGTGCGGCCGGCCGTACACCTGGCGCGTGCCCGCGTAGACGATCTTCAGCTCGGGATTTCCCTTGCGCACGGCCTCGAGCACCCGCAGCTGGCTGGTGCCGTTGATCTCGAGATCGGTGACCGGGTCGCTCATCGAGTCGATGTGGCTCACCTGGCCGGCGAGGTTGAACAGCACCTCCTGGCCCTTGACCAGGTACTCCATGCCGTGGCCGCGCACGTCGGCGATGTTGATGCGGACCTTGTCCTCGTAGCCGGCGAGGTTGAACAGGTTGCCGCCGTAGTCGGGCAGCAGGCTGTCGACGGCCGTGACGTGGGCCCCGAGGTCCGCCAGCGTGCGACACAGGTTCGAGCCGATGAAGCCGAGACCTCCGGTCACCAGCACCCGGCGGCCGCGATAGAAGTCGCGCGGGTCGCCGCTCACGGCTTGGCCACCACGGCTTCGGCGTGGCCGGGGCTGTGCTCCGTGCCTGGCCGCAGGTGCAGCCGTTGCACCACGAGCTGCCACCACAGGTGCGAAAGGTCGCCGAGCGTGCGCCCGACCCTGCGGAAGTTGAAGAACTGGCTCTTGCCGTAGCTGCGGTGGAAGTGGTGGACAGGGACCTGGGCGATCCGGAAGCCATGGTCCTGCACCTTCTTCATCAGCTCGACGCAGATGACGCCGGAGGAACGCGTGAGCGTCACGCGTTCGAAGACGCTGCGCCGCATCAGGCGGAAGTCGCAGTCGACGTCCTTCAGGCGCAGGCCGAAGGCGAGCTTCACGAACCAGTGGTAGGCGCGCCCGATCAGGATCCGGTGCAGCGGGTCGTGGCGCGAGATCTTGTAGCCGTTCACGAAGTCGACGGCGGGCGAGAGGGCCTCCCACAGCCGGACCAGCTCGCGCGGGTCGTACTGAGCGTCACCGTCGGTGTAGAAGATGAGCTGCTTCGAAGCGCTGGCGAAGCCGCTGCGCAGCGCCCCGCCGTAGCCCCGGTTCTTGCCGTGGTGCACGACCTTCAGCCAGGGGTAGACCCCCGCCATCTCGTCGAGCAGCGCGCCCGTGTGGTCGGGGCTGCCGTCCTCGACCACGATCACCTCGTAGTCGTCGGTCAGCTCGCGCGCGGTCATGTGCGCCACGATCGCGAGGCTCGCGATCGTGCCGGCGTC
>Ga0302299_10001922_pt1 | contig 12613 bp, 11 predicted proteins | sample III_Fen_N3_4_FD_198795 | JGI IMG/M metagenome (GOLD analysis project Ga0302299, IMG submission 198795) | Peat permafrost microbial communities from Stordalen Mire near Abisko, Sweden - III_Fen_N3_4 | ecosystem: Environmental > Terrestrial > Soil > Wetlands > Permafrost | place: Sweden: Abisko... | reverse complement strand
TCGTTCTTGGACTGTAGGGGGTCCGCCGTGACTTCCCCACCACATACCCCGCGGCCCCGTCACCGACCCGCGCGCTCGTCTCCCGGCGAACCGTGATGGCTACTCTGCCTGGGTGATCTGGGTTGTTGGATGACGACGTCCTTGGACGTCACGTCCGTCTGGGGTGATGCGGCGGCTCTGACTGGTCGGTTCTACGCCGTCCCGAAGGGGGCGCATGCGGGCGCGGGCTGGTTCGCGTCGCTGTCGCTGTTGCCCACCACCGAGCTGAACGTCTGTGGGCTGGACCCAACGGCGGAGGAGCGTGGCGGGGCAGAGTTGGCAGCCCTGTTGAGCCCGGACCAACCCGCGTTGGCGTTCACCTCCCAGGCCGCACCCGACCAGGCCCGTCAGCCCCTGCTGGACGTGGGCTTCGAGTTGGCCTCAGTTCTTGAGCCGGTCATGTGTTCCCGGAGCCGCCCGCAGCCCTCGGCGGGACCATTCCGGATCAGTCGATGCGGCACGGCTGCGGACCTGAACACTGCACTGGACCTGACAGCCGCTGCCCACCAGGTTTCCCGCGACCTGCTGTCAGCCAGCATCGGCCAGGCCGCCGCCCGAGGACTCGCCTCGGTCTGGCTGGCCCACCAAGGTGACGAGCCGGTCAGCACGGTCTGGTTCACTCGCTGCGGTCCCTGCATCGGCGTCATGGAGATGATGACCCCACCTCGCTACCAAGGTCGTGGGGCCGGTCGGACCCTCCTCTCGCACGCCCTGCACTCGGAGTGGGACCCGTCAGTGACGCGCTCGGTTCTGCTGGGAACCCCGGCCGGTCGAAGACTGTACGAATCACTCGGCTTCGTCGCCGTCGACGAGTCGCTCAGCTGCGTTCGAGGTCTGGACGACGCTGTCCTCGACGCCATCGGTCAACCCCGGCCGCCGTCCACGCCCTGAGACCAGTCGACACGGTCACAACCCGCCCAACCACGGAACAGGCCATGGACCCGGCCGCGACGAGCGCCTCGGCTTGGCTCCCGATCGGGCAGGTATCGAGAAGCGCCGAGTGAGTGACCGGGCCTAGCCTGTCGAGCGAGGGACGGCATGAAGCCGAGCCCCTGCGCGTCAAGAAGGGAAGCCCGCGAATGCCCGGGAAGAAGGATGCCAAGGCCGAGTCCGACGGCTTCACCGCCGAGGAGCGGGCCGCGATGAAGGAGCGCGCCACCGAGTTGCGCGCCGAAGGAAGGAAGGGCGCCAAGAAAGCCGACGGCCTGCGGGCAGTCCTCGACCGGATCGCCGAGATGGCGCCGGAGGATCGTGCGCTCGCCGAGCGCGTGCATGTGACGGTGACGGCGACCGCCCCGGAGTTGTCGCCGAAGACCTGGTACGGGATGCCCGCCTACGCGAACGCCGAGGGCAAGGTGGTCGTCTTCTTCCAGGACTCGGGCAAGTTCAACTACCGATACTCGACGCTGGGCTTCCAGGAGGCGGCGAACCTCGACGATGGCGACATGTGGCCGGTGTCGTACGCGCTCCAAGCGTGGAGCCCCGTGATCGAGAAGAGGGTCGTCGAACTGGTGACGGCCGCGATCTCCTGACCGTCGCGGCGACGACCACGGTGGGCACGCCACGCGACGGGAACTCGAGGCGGGCAGGTCCACCTGGCAGGCTGGCGATCATGGTCGATCGCTTGTTCTCCGACGCCGGTCTCGCCGCGCTGTACGACGACTTCTGCGCGTGGGACTCGCGTGGCGACTTCGGCTTCTACCTGCCCCTGGTGATGTCGGCAGAGTCCGTGCTCGATGTCGGGTGCGGCACCGGTGCGCTGCTTCATCGGGCGCGTGAACTCGGCCATGACGGGAGGCTGTGCGGACTCGACCCAGCTGTCGGGATGCTCGCGCAGGCGCGCCGGAGGTCCGACATCGAGTGGGTGCTTGGTGATCTGACGTCGGTCGGCTGGGATCAGGAGTTCGACCTGGTCGTCATGACCGGCCACGCATTCCAGGTGTTCGTCCAGGACGACGAACTGCGAGCCTCGCTGGCGGCGATCCGGGCCGCCCTCACCGAAGACGGCCGCTTCCTGTTCGAGACCCGCAATCCGCTGGTTCGCGAGTGGGAGCAGTGGACACCGGACAACGCGGCCGAGGTCACCCACGCCTCTGGTGTCGTCGTCCGGATGGAGCAACGAGTCGAGATGCCGGTCGACGGGGACGTCGTCCGCTTCACCTTGACCTTCACGAGTCCCAGTTGGAATCAGCCCGAGGTGAGTCGGAGCACGCTGAGGTTCCTCGACCCGGATTCGCTGTCCACGTTCCTGTCCGCTGCCGAACTGGCGGTCGAGGCGCAGTTCGGGGACTGGGACCGAAGCCCGGTGACCGACGCGAGTCCTGAGATCATCACCATCGTCCGAAGGGGCTGAAACGCCTGCTTCAGACCTGTCCGTACGCGCTCGTGACGTGCAGCGTCGCGAGCAGCCGCTGCTCTTCCACCATCGCCGCTCGATACTCGTCCCAGTCGGGGTGCTCGCCACTGAGCGAACGGTAGTAGGAGACGAGCGCGTCGGCGGTGGAGTCGTCGGGCGCGCTGGCGGGCGGACTCAGGGTCACGGTCCCGTCCAGGACGACGAACCGCCAGAACGACTCGTCGGTGACGTGCAGGCACGCTCGCGGGTCACGGGCCAGGTTCCGGGTCTTGGCCCGGTCCACAGTCACCGACATCGCGACGGTGTCGCCGTCGGGCACGTACAGGACGTTGGACACCTGCGGTCGGCCGTCTCGGCGGATGGTGACCAGCGTGCCCTTCTGCCGCTCGGCCGCGAACGCCAGGGCCCGGGACAGCTCCATGCCGGCCAACCCTCCGGTGATCGCGTGATGAGGCCAAGTCGGTCGACCCTAGCCCGCTTCTGCACGGCTCGGAACGTCGGTGCGCGACGTCGCGTTCGGTCAGTCGCGGTAGTTCACGTCCTCCGCGACCTCGAACACTCGAGCCTGAGGGTCGAACACGACGGTGCCGACGATCCGCCTCCACACCTCCCGCATGGCGGCGAGCAGGCCATTCGCCTCGTCCGCAGTGTCGAAGGTCAGCTCGATGCAGACGAACAGAGGGTCGTCCACAGCCCGGAGCACCTGGTGATGCCGAACCCCCTTCGACGACCGGCCGACGGGGTCGCTGTCGAAGGCCGCCTTCCAGCCTTCGTAGTCGGCGGTCCGGTGTTCGATTCGAAGGACGTGCACGGTGGCCTCCTGGAGTGGCAGTCGAGGCGAGACTCGCAGGTTTCCCGCCCACGGCCTAGACCCTGTTCGCGGCCGCAGCGCTCACATCCGGGTCAAGACGGCACCGCAGGCGACCGAAGAGTCCGTGTCGGGTCGTACAACTCGACGACGGACTACGGAGAGACGAAATGGCTTCGATCTTCTTGCCCGCCGACATGGTCAGCACGGGCTACGGGATGCCGGCCGTCTGTCCGCGGCACGGCCGGGCCGGGGGCGCCACCCGCCCGACGAAGCTGTCGATCTACTCGCGGCCGCCGATCTGGGTCTACCTGCTGATCCTGTTGTCGCTGTTGATCGCGGTCATCGTGCTGATCGCCCTACGCAAGACGGTCAAGACGAGTTCCTGGCCGGCCTGCGACACGTGTCGCCAAGTGCGCCGCCGGAACCTCACCCGCATGTGGGCCTGCCTGATCGGTTGGATCCCGTTGACGGCCCTGGGTCTGGCGGTCGACTCGTCCGGCATGCTCGGCATCGCGCTGCTGTTCGCGCTACCCCTGGTCGGCTTCGTGCTGGGCACCCTCGGGTCGTGGGGGTCGATCGTCAAGGCGAAGGTGACTGCCGACGGGGGTTCGGTGGAGCTCCCCACGCCCCACCCGGACTTCGTCGCCGCCTTGCCGCCCGTGCCCCCAACGTCTGGGTGGCCGTCGGCTCCCGCGCCGTCGATTGGGACCGGCGGGGCGCCACCTCGGGCCGCGAACGTCGTGATTCCGCCCTGGGAGCAGAACTGACGTCAGCCCCGTCGTATGTACTGGGTCCGTGGGCATCGGGATGAGCTGGGGAGGAGTGGGTCTGCGGCGTCGGTCCACTGGGCTGCTCCTAGGTACGGCGGCCCTGGCCTCGTTCGCGGTGCTGGGTGGGTGTGCAACAAGCGGATCCGCAGGGCTCCCCGCCGCATCGACCACGCCCAGGGCGTCGTCGTCGGCCAAGCCGCCGCGCCCGCACCCGTCGAAGCCTCCGTCGGCGACACCTCAGAGCCCGGCGAACCCTCCGTCGACGCACCGCGCGGTTCGGCCCAAGGGTCCGGTGTCCCGCGGGTGGCGGGTCTACGACGTGGTCGACGGCGACACCGTCAAGGTCGCGCGAGCCGGACGAGATCTCACCCTGCGGCTGATCGGCATCGACACCCCGGAGACCGTCGATCCCTTCGCACCCGTGGAGTGCTTCGGGCCGGCCGCCAGCGCCCACGCACACCGTCGGCTCGATGGGCGACGCGTCACGCTCGAGTTCGACCCTTCCCAAGGTCGCCTCGACCGGTACGGGCGCACGCTGGCTTATCTGTGGGTGATGAGACCGGACGGACCTTGGCTCTACAACCGGGCTGCCGTCCGGCAGGGCTTCGCCACGGAGTACACCTACGACACCCCGTACGCCTGGCGCGTCGCGTTCCTTCGGGCGCAGGCCGCGGCCCGGGAACACCGGCAGGGACTGTGGGCGCGGCGCACCTGCAACGGCAACACGACCCAACCGGCGAGCGGTACCCGACCGACCGGATCATCCGGTGGGGCGGGGCACTGCGCTCAGGGGTACTCCCCCTGCCTTCCGGTGGTGCGCGACCTGGACTGCTCCGCCATCGGGCATCCGGTGAGAGTGACCGGAGCCGACCAGTACGGGCTCGACGCCGACGGCAACGGGATCGGCTGCGAGTCGTACTGAGGCGGGCCCGCTGGGGCGGCAACCGCTGGACAGGTCGACCGTCGTGCGGCACGGTCACCCCATGACCGTGACCGTCAGCAACCTGTGCATCGACGCCGTCGACCCGCAACGCCTCGCGCTGTTCTGGGAGTCCGCCCTCGGCTGGCAGCGAAGCAGCGACGACGACCCCGACGACGACGGTTCGGAGGTCTGGCTCGAACCGGCGCCGGACTCCGCGGAGGCCGGTCGCGTCACACCGCTGCTGCTCCTGAGGGTTCCCGAACCGCACGTCGGCAAGAACCGGTTGCACCTGGACCTGCGTCCCGACGACCAAGACGTCGAGGTGGCCCGGCTGGAGGCTCTCGGGGCCACGCGGTCCGACGTCGGACAGGGTCCTGAGGTCACGTGGATCGTGCTGGCCGACCCCGAGGGCAACGAGTTCTGCGTGTTGCGCGCCTTGCGGCCGACCGAGGCGAGCTGACGCCGCAGCCGTGCAGGTCGCTCAGCCGTCTTCCCCGTCGCCCGAGCCGTAGGCAGTGCGCATCGCCTGGCTGACCGCGCGAGTGGGCCACAGCAGGTACAGCAGTCCGAGCGACATGACACCCAACGCGCCCGCCGCCGCGATCGCGGTGCCCGGAGTGACGACCTCGGCCAGCGCACCCAGACCGATGATCGTCAGCATGCCGACGGCGTTGAAGCCGGCACTGGCGACGCCGACGACCCGTCCTCGTCGGTCCGGCGACGTCAGGTTCACGACCTCCGCCATCGCCGTGACGATGTAGCCCTGCAGCAGACCGGCGAAGAACCACAGCACCAGGGCCAGCACCAGGCCGGGCTCGAAGACGGTGAGCATCAACGGGACGGTCGAGCCGAAGGCCATCGGGAACATGATGATGAGCTGACGTCGAATCGGCTGCTGGGCCACGTACAACGCCGAGATGGCAGCACCGGCGGGAGTGGCCGCGAGCAGCAGCCCCGAGACCAGGTCGCTGGCCCCCAGATCGCCCGCGTAGGGCAAGGCCACCGCATCCGTGGCGACGAGCAGGCCGGCGGCACTCCACGCAAGCAGCACGAAGGCGCCCACCGCGGGAATGCGACGAAGGGTCCGCACCCCGTCGAGCATGTCGCCCCACATGCGCGACGGACTCGTTCCGGCCTCGTCGGCGGTGGGTCGGGTGCTCACGTAGACGGCGATGATGACGAACGACGCGACGAAGGTGACGGCGTCGAACAAGAGCGCCCAGCTCGCGGTGAACAGGCCGATCGCCACGGCGCCGAGCACGAAACCGACCACCTGAACCGCCTGGTCGAGCGCGCTGGCGAGTCCGTTGGCGGCGGTGAACTCCTGCGGTCCGCGGGAGACGTCGGCCAGCAGTGCTCGGCGGGCAGCCGTCGCGGGCGGACCGACCAGCTCGACCACCAGGAGCAGCAACAACAACGTCCACAGCGGCTCGTCGAACGACACCAGCAGGGCGAGCCCGCCGACCAGGACGGCTCGGACGAGGTCGGCGGCCAGCATCACCCCGCGTCGTGGGAAGCGGTCGGCCAGCGAGCCGAGCACCGCGTGTCCCAGGGTGCCCGGCACGTAGGCCACGGCCAGGACTAGCGCCGTGGTCAGGGGTCCGCCACCGGCGGTGTTCAGCACGTACAGCGCCAGCACCAGTCGGGCCACCTGGTCGCCCAGCCCGCTGAGGGTGCGGGCCGACACGATGGCGACGATCTCGCGGTTCTGCAGCAGGCGTCGGTACCGCCCCGTCCGGCCGGAACCGGTCGCGGCGACGAGTTCGGCGTCCCCCGACGTCATCCGTAGAACACCCTCTCGACGACGGTCCGGGCCCGCCGCGTCACCCGCCGGTAGTCCTCGAGCAACGCGCCGGAATCGCCCGGAGCGTAACCGACGAGGCGCGACACCGCGGCGGTCTCCCGCGCGTCGCGGGGCAGCGAGTCGTCCGGCTTCCCGCGCACGAGCACCACCGCGTTGCGCACGCGGGTGGCCATCCGCCACGCCTCCGCCAAGGTGCCGGCATCGGCGGCGTCGAGCAGGTCCGCCGAACGCGCGGCGTCGAGGGCCGGCAACGTGCCGGTCACGCGCAAGGTCGCCACCTCTCCGGCGTGCCTCAGCTGCACGAGCTGGATCGTCCATTCGACGTCGGCCAGCCCACCTCGACCCAGCTTGGTATGAGTCGACGGGTCGGCGCCCCGCGGCAGGCGTTCGGCCTCGACGCGGGCCTTAATCCGTCGGATCTCCCGGGCGTCGGCGCCGCTGAGGCCGCCGACCGACCAGCGCAGGGGATCGATCAGCTCCTGGAACCGCTCACCGAGGTCGCGATCGCCCGCGACCGGCCGCGCGCGCAGCAGTGCCTGGCTCTCCCAGACCAGTGACCAACGGGCGTAGTAGGCCGCGTAGGAGGCCAGCGTGCGGACCAGCGGGCCGTTGCGGCCCTCGGGGCGAAGATCGGCGTCCACCACCAGCGGCGGATCCGGGGCGGGCAGCGACAGGAGCCGGCGCAGCTCGTTGGCGACGGCGGTTGCCGCGTCGGTCGCCTCCCGCTCGTCCGCGCCGGCGAGTGGGTCGTGCACGAACAGGACGTCGACGTCGCTGCCGTACCCGAGCTCGCCGCCCCCGAAGCGACCCATGGCGATCACCGACAGCCGGGTGACTCCGTCGACCGGCCGCTCCCGTCCCACGGAGTCGATCGCGGCGACCAGGCCGGCCTCGACCGCAGCCGAAGCCACGTCGGAAAGGGCCACACCGACGCCCTCGACGTCGAGCAACCCCAGCAGGTCAGCGGCGGACACGCGGAACAGCTCACGCCGACGGATCGCCCGCACGGCGACAGCGGCGTCCTCGGCTGACTCGGCCCGTCCGACGCTGGCCACCATCTCGGCCGCGAGGTCGATCCGACTCCTCGGTGCGAGGTCGTCGTCGGCGCCGAGCATGGCCACACACTCGGGCGCCCGGAGCAAGAGGTCGGTGGCGAACCGGCTCGACGCGAGGATGCGGGCCAGTCGCTCCGCAGCTGCGCCGGCGTCACGCAGCAGCGCCAGGTACCAGTGAGTGGTCCCGAGCGCGTCGCTCACCTGACGAAAGCCCAGCAGCCCGGCATCGGGATCGGCCGCATCGGCGAACCAGCCGAGCATCACCGGCAGGAGCGTGCGTTGGATCGCTGCCCGACGGGTGACGCCGGAGGTGAGAGCCTCCAGGTGTCGCAGCGCGCCCACCGGGTCGCGGTAGCCCAGAGCCTCGAGGCGGGCGCGGGCCGCGTCGGCGGTGAGGCGGGTGTCCCCCACGTCGAGCCGGGCCACCGCGTGGAGCAGCGGTCGGTAGAACAGCTTCTCGTGCAGCCGCCGCACCTCACGGGCGTGGCGGCTCCACTGCTCGGTCAGCTCGTTCACCGGGTCGACGCGCAGCCCCACCGACCGGCCGAGTCGGCGCAGCTCGGCCGGGTCGGTCGGCATGACGTGCGTGCGACGCAGCCGACTGAGCTGCAGCCGGTGCTCCAACGTCCGCAGGAACCGGTATGCGGCGTCGAGCGCAGCCGCATCGTCTCGGCCCACGTATCCGCCCGCCGAGAGCGCCGCCAACGCGTCGAGGGTCGCCGGTCTGCGCAGACTCTCGTCGGTGCGTCCGTGCACCAGTTGCAGGAGCTGCACCGCGAACTCGACGTCGCGCAGTCCGCCCGGACCGAGCTTGAGCTGTCGCTGCGCGTCCTTCGCCGCCACGTGCTGCTCCACGCGCCGACGCATGGCCTGCACCTCGTCGACGAATCCGTCGCGCGCCGCCGCCTGCCACACCAAGGGGGCCAGCGCGTCGACGTAGGCCCGACCGAGCGCGCGGTCGCCGGCCACGGGCCGGGCCTTCAGCAACGCCTGGAACTCCCACGTCTTGGCCCATCGTTCGTAGTACGACACGTGACTGGCCAGCGAACGGGTCAACGGTCCGGACTTGCCCTCCGGACGCAAGGCAGCGTCGACCTCCCACAGCGCTCCCTCGCCGGTGCGCTCGGAGCAGGCGCGGGCGAGACCGGCGGCCAGGCGCGCCCCGACGCGCTGCGCCTCCTCGTCCGACCCGCCGGGAAGCGGCTCGGCCACGTACACCACGTCCACGTCACTGACGTAGTTCAGCTCCCGCCCCCCGGCCTTGCCCATGGCGATCACGGCCAGCCGCACCGGCTCGGCGTCACCCGGTTGGCCGGCGCGGGCCACCGCGAGGCCGGACTCCAGGGCCGCGGCGGCGAGGTCGGCCAGCTCGGCGGCGACCTCCTCCACGGGCGGGTCCTGGGTCAGGTCGCGCGCGGCGATCACCAGCAGTCGACGGCGGTAGCCCACCCGCAGCGCATCGAGCACGGCCTCGTCACTGCCGGCGGCGATCGGACGTTCCGCGGACGGATCGGCGCCTACGGCCGCGAGCAGGTCGGCCCGCAGCTGGTGCTCGGCCCGCTGAGCCAGGCTCTCCTCGCCGGTCAGGAGCCGCCAGTCGTTCGGATGGCGCACGAGGTGGTCGCCCAGGGCACTGCTCGCGCCCAGGACGGCCGCGAGCCGCGTGACGAACGCACTGTCGGTGACCAGTGCATGACGCAGCGCCGGCAGGTCGGGGGCCGCCTCGAGCAGGCGGACCAGCCCGAACAGCGCCTGGTCCGGATCGGCCGCCAGGGCGAGGGGATCGAGCAGCTGGGCGTCGACCGACCGGGCGACCAGTGCGGCTCGCGTGGGGTCGGCGAATCCGAGGCGGGCCAGCCGACCGGCTTCGCTGCCCGCCCGACCGTCCGCCACGCCCACACCGTACTGATCCGCGTCGGTGCGCCGGTCCGGTCAGCCGGCGGCGCGTCGGGGTCAGAGAACGGGCAGGTAGCGGCTCAGCTCGAACGGAGTCACCTGCTGGCGGTACTCCTCCCACTCGGCCCGCTTGTTCCGGAGGAAGAACTCGAACACCTGCTCGCCCAGCGTCTCGGCGACGAGCTCACTGCGCTCCATCACCGCGATCGCCTCCGCCAGGTTCTGCGGAAGGGGCGCGATGCCCAGGGCGCGACGTTCCGCCTCGGTGAGGTTCCAGACGTCGTCCTCGGCGCCAACCGGGAGCTCGAAGCCGTCTTCGATGCCCTCCAGCCCGGCGGCCAGCAAGACCGCGAAGGCCAGGTAGGGGTTGGTGGCCGAGTCCAGGGTGCGGACCTCGATGCGGGTCGACTGGCCCTTCTGCGGCTTGTACATGGGAACGCGGATCATGGCGGAGCGGTTGTTGTGGCCCCAGCAGACGTAGGCCGGCGCCTCGCCACCACCGTAGAGCCGCTTGTAGGAGTTCACCCACTGGTTGGTGATGGCCGTGATCTCGGGGGCGCGTCGCAGCAGACCCGCGATGAACGATCGGCCGACCTTGCTGAGCTGGTACTCGGAGCCGGCTTCGAAGAACGCGTTGCGGTCGCCCTCGAACAACGACAGGTGGGTGTGCATGCCGGAGCCGGGGTACTCCGCGAACGGCTTGGGCATGAACGACGCCGTGATGTCGTGCTCGAGTGCCACCTCCTTCATGACCAGGCGGAAGGTCATGATGTTGTCGGCGGTCGACAATGCGTCGGCGTAACGCAGGTCGATCTCCTGCTGCCCGGGTGCGCCCTCGTGGTGGCTGAACTCCACCGAGATCCCCATGCTCTCGAGCATCGTGATGGCGGACCGCCGGAAGTCACGTCCCACCGACGTGGGCGTGTGGTCGAAGTACCCACCGCGATCAACCGGAATCGGGCGACCGCTCGCGTCTGGTTGGTCCCGGAACAAGAAGAACTCGATCTCGGGGTGCGTGTAGAACGTGAAGCCCATGTCGGCGGCGCGGCCGAGCGCTCGCTTCAGGACGAAGCGTGGGTCGACGTACGACGGAGAGCCGTCGGGCATCAAGATGTCGCAGAACATGCGGGCGACACCGGGGCCTTCGGAGCGCCAGGGCAGGACCGAGAAGGTGGTGGGGTCGGGCTTGACCAGCATGTCGCTCTCGTACACCCGGGCGAAACCCTCGATCGCCGAGCCGTCGAAGCCGATCCCCTCGGCGAAGGCACCCTCGAGCTCGGCCGGCGCCACTGCCACCGACTTCAGGAATCCGAGCACGTCGGTGAACCACAGACGGATGAAACGGATGTCGCGCTCCTCGATCGTCCGGAGCACGAACTCCTGTTGCTTGTCCATGTCGACATGCTGGACGGCCCGTGTTTCCAGCGCGTTACGCCGGGTCCGACGAGCGCCTCCACGACGTCGCCGTAGGCTCGACGGGTGACGTTGCGACTCGCGCTGGCGCAGGTCAACCCGACCGTCGGCGACCTGGCCGGCAATGCCGACCTGGTCGTCGAGGCGACCCGAGAGGCCCTCGCCCAGGGTGCGCGGCTGGTGGCGTTCCCCGAGATGGTGCTCACCGGATACCCGATCGAGGATCTGGCCCTACGACGGTCGTTCATCGACGCCTCGCGGATCGCGCTGGACCGCCTCGCGCGACGGCTGTCCGACTCCGACCTCGGTGGCGCCCACGTCGTCGTCGGGTACCTCGACCAGGCGGAGGACCGTCCCGACGTCGTCGGACGCCCGCGTCACTCCCCGCTGAACGCCGCTGCCGTCCTTCATCGCGGACAGGTGGTGATGCGCTACGCCAAGCACCATCTGCCCAACTACGGCGTGTTCGACGAGTACCGCTACTTCGTCCCCGGCGACGAGCCGGCCGTCTTCGACGTCGACGGTTTCACGGTCTCGTTGGCGATCTGCGAGGACCTGTGGCAGGCCGGCGGGCCGATCACGTGGGCTCGCGAGGCGTCGGCCGACCTCGTGCTCGTGATCAACGGCTCGCCGTACGAGCGGAACAAGGACGACGTGCGCCTGGACCTGTGTCGTCGCCGGGCGGGCGAAGCCGGCTGCGCGCTCGCCTATGTGAACCTCACCGGCGGGCAGGACGAGCTGGTCTTCGACGGCGACTCGGTCGTGGTCGACGTCGACGGTCGGGTTCTGGCGCGGGCCGGACAGTTCGACGACGAGATCCTGCTGGTCGACTTCGCGGCCGGTGGTTCCGACGTCGGCATGATCGCCGACCGGCTCGACGACGACGCCGAGGTCTACGAGGCGCTCGTGGTCGGGGTGCGCGACTACGTACGCAAGAACGGCTTCACCGACGTCGTGATCGCCCTCTCCGGAGGCATCGACTCCGCGCTCGTCGCTGCCGTCGCGGTCGACGCCCTGGGGGCCGACCACGTGTGGGGCGTGGCGATGCCCAGCGCGTACTCCTCGCAGCACTCCCGCGACGATGCCGCCGACCTGGCAGCGCGGACGGGGCTCCGCTTGCGCACCGTCGAGATCGCGTCCATCGTCGACGCCTTCCAGGGCGAGCTCAGCCTGAGCGGGCTCGCCGAGGAGAACCTGCAGGCCCGGGTGCGGGGTACCACCGTGATGGCGATCTCGAACCAGGAAGGCCAGCTCGTGCTCGCCACCGGCAACAAGAGCGAGCTCTCGGTCGGCTACTCCACGCTCTACGGCGACGCGGTCGGTGCGTACGCACCCCTGAAGGACGTGCCCAAGACCCTCGTCTGGCAGCTCGCCCGCTGGCGCAACACCGTGGCCGAACGCACCGGAGGCGTTGCGCCGATCCCACCGAACAGCATCGAGAAGCCGCCGTCGGCGGAGCTGCGGCCGGGCCAGCTGGACACCGACTCGCTGCCCGACTACCACCTGCTCGACGACGTGCTCGACGACTACGTCGAGCACGACCGCAG
>Ga0302299_10001921_pt1 | contig 12614 bp, 10 predicted proteins | sample III_Fen_N3_4_FD_198795 | JGI IMG/M metagenome (GOLD analysis project Ga0302299, IMG submission 198795) | Peat permafrost microbial communities from Stordalen Mire near Abisko, Sweden - III_Fen_N3_4 | ecosystem: Environmental > Terrestrial > Soil > Wetlands > Permafrost | place: Sweden: Abisko... | reverse complement strand
TGCTGGCGCGCAAGAACATCGACCAGGACCGCAAACTCCTGCGCATCGAGCTGGAATCGGCCAAGGAAGCCATCGAAGCCAACCGCATTGAGCACGCGCTTTTCCGCGTCGCCTGTGCCGAGGCAGAAGCGTTGGCCAAGAAGCTCGCCGACAAGCTCTCGATGGACGACCCGCTGTGGAACGAGGCGCGCGAGTGGCTCGCGAAGTTGGGAGGCGCACGATGAGCGAAGGCACACCCGTGTTCCGGTGGAAAAACGGCGCGTTGCAGGTGTTGGGGCGCACCCACTGGGAGAACATACAAACGGTGATTTACCCGCAGGAGTCAACAGCAGGCCTCGTGGACCCGCCGCATCAACACGAAGTGAATTTCGCGCCGGACAGCGTCCTGATCGAACGCCTGGAGCGGCGCGTGCAGCGCCAGATCGAGACGATCCAGGCGGCTTGGGCGGAGCGGGACGACCTGCGCAGGGCGAACGATTTGTTGCGCGTCCAACGTGACGAGGCACTCGGCCGACTCGCCACCGTCAGGAAGACATTGAAAATCGTAGAGCATGAGCGCGACGACTACGTGGGCCGACTCGCCACCATCAGGAAGACCATGGAATGACCGACGACACAACAACCAAGACGGTGGCCTGGGCCACCAGCGCGGAGGAGGACGCCGCGTTCCAGGACAAGGTGCTGCGCGCGGCGATCTGGTACGTCGGACAGGGGTGGGCCGTGTTCCCGCTGCACTCGGTCCGCAACGGCCAATGCACATGCGGCGTGACGGACTGCGCCGACACCGGCAAGCACCCGCGCGTGCAGCGCGGCGCCAAGGAAGCTTCCAAGGACCTGGCGAAGATTGGCGAGTGGTTCGGCGCGGCGGCGCCGCTCTCGAACATCGGCATCGTGACGGGGCTGATCTCGTCGATGACGGTGGTCGACATCGACATCGGCCCCGGCAAGGTGGGCGGCGAAACGTGGGCGGAGCTGATCGCCTCGGCCGGCGAACCAGACACACTTACCGCACGCACCGGCTCGGGCGGGGCGCATGTGTTCTTTGCGTACAACTCGTCGCTGAAGACCTCGTCCAACACCCTCGGCAAGGGCGTCGACGTGCGCAACGACGGGGGCTACGTTGTGGCGGCGCCCTCGCGCCACCGCTCCGGGGGCAAGTACGAGTGGCTCACCACGGAGAAGCTCGGCCAGCCCGGCGCGCTCGCTCCGTTGCCAGCTCACCTCAGCAAGAAGAAGGAAACGCGCGGCCGTCCCAAGAAGGACGACCACACACGCTCGAAGTACAGCATCATCCAGGTGAAGCGGATGCTGGAGTTCATCCCCAGCGACGACCGCGACGATTGGCGCCACTTCGGCATCATCCTGGGCCGCGAGTTCGCGCGCTCGGACGAGGCCTGGGAGGTGTACAACGAGTGGTCCGAGCGCGGCGGCGGCAAGAAGGGGCGCAACCACGACGAGATCATGAACCAAGCGTTCTACGAGCTCTCGCAGGAGGAGTCGGAAAGCCAGCGCACCCTCGGCACCATCGTGCACAAGGCGATCGAGGGCGGCTGGGCGCCGCAGGTTGGGGAGGTGCCGATCGAGCAGTTTGTGTACTTCGCTCCGGCCAACGACTACATCTACCGCCCCACCAACGAACATTGGATTGCGGCGAGCGTCGACAACGCGGTTTCGCCCATGAACGATGACGGGCACGTGATGAAGGCGTCGGTGTGGTTGGCACGCAACATGTTGGCGACGTCGCAGACCTCGGAGCCGGACCAGGACGACGACTTCATCAAGGGCTTTGACGCGCGGCAGGGCGAGCTGATCGCGCAGCCCGGCGCGGCGGTTTACAACACCTACAGGCGCCCCGACATGAAGCTGTTCGAAGCCGGCGACGCGCGGTTCGCAGGGAAGTTCGTAGAACATGTGCAGCGCGTCTTTCCGGGCCCAGCCCCTGCCCCGGGTCAGGCGACCGACGCCGACCAGCTTCTAGACTACCTTGCGCACCGCGCGCAGCGTCCGGGGGAGAAGCCCAGGTTCGCGATCCTGATGGCCGGGGAGCAGGGCACAGGCAAGGACACCTGCATCGAAATGGCCAAGCCCGCACTCGGCCACTGGAACTGCTCCGACATCGAGCCTGCCGCGCTCGAGACGGACTTCAACGAGTACGAAGCGGCCACCCTCGTGCGGATCTCTGAGACCGCGAACCTTCATGAAATGAACAAATGGGCCTTCAATGAGAAAACCAAAACGCTTATCGCTGGTAACCCGGACGCTAGCACGATCAATCCTAAATACGGGAAAAAGTATTCCATCCGGAAGTATTGCGGTGTCATCCTCACCACAAACCATCTCTCGACAGGGATTTATATCCCGCCAGGAGACCGTCGTTACGATGTGCTGCAGTCGGCCACAGCTGCGGAGATGGGAATTCCTACTGATGAGGACAAAAAGAAATACTTCAATGACATTTATTCATGGTTCAACGATGAAGGGCGTGCCCATGTGGTCGCCTTCCTCATGGAACGTGATATATCCAAATTCGATCCAAATGTTGGACAAAGAAAAACGGCGGCTCACCAATCGGTTGTGATGAGCGGGAAGAGCGGCGACGAATGGCTGGATGATGCAATTCACGAACTCGGGGAGCCGATGCATGTGCGGCTGGATCAGGTGGTCGAGTTGTGCGTCAACAACGGGGCCAAGGCAGGCGATGTGCGCGCCAAAATCAGCCCCGCGATGACCCGTGCGGGCTACTCGTTGGTGCGGAATCCGAACGCGGCCGATGGAAGATGGAAGTTCGGCAAGAAGAAGTCGTCGGTCGGGTCTACCAACCTTGGAATCGACCCGGATTGGGTCAAGCTCGGCGAGGATCGGTTCTAGATGGCACGACTTCATCTGTTGAAAAGAGGTCTAAAGGACTCGTTTTTGGGCTGGGGCCGAAGGGGGCCGAGCTACCCTGGGACAGATCTCGGAAATAGTTTATTAGGAGAAAAGTGGGAATAAAATATTACGGCCCTAAACCTACGGGGAGCTCGGCCCCCTTCGGCCCGGATCGCACGGCACCGTGCTGAAAACTGACAGGAAAACATAGTTATGACGAACGCTAGACACGCTTTGATTCAGCGACTAACAGCCAGAGAAGAGCTGTTCGTGCTGCGCGTCTTCGAGGGACAGCCGCTCATCGCAGCCTATCGCGCCGCTTACAGCCACAGCGGCATGAACGAGCGCCAAATAACGGCCAAAGCCGACGCCGTGCTTTCCAAGGACCACGTCCAATTCAGGCTCAAAGAACACCGCGACCGCGCAGCAGCCGCCGCCGGAATTGACGTGGCGCTGGTGCTAAATGAATTAGTGGCTCAAGCCTTCATAGACCCGAGCCGCCTCGTGCGGACGAAGAGCTATTGCTGCCGCCATTGCCATGGCTTTGAAGGCCATTATCAATGGAAAGACGAGTCCGAATTCAATTTCGCCTTCAGCAATTGGCGGCGTGCTCACACGGAATGGGCCGCCAAGCGCGAGCAGAAGGGAGACGAGGTCGCAGGCCCGCCGCCTGTCGAGCCAAACGATTTAGGCGGCTACGAATTCAAAAAGATCTTGGAGCCAAACCCCCACTGCGAGAATTGCAATGGTGCGGGCGCCGAGACCCGGCAATTCATCACCGACACCGAGAAGTTGCTGCCCCACGAACGCCGCGCCATCGCCGGCATCAAGCAGACCAAGTATGGCGTCACGGTCGAGCTGCGCGACAGGAGCGTGCCGCTGCGGATGATCGCCGAGCACCTGGGTATGTTCGTCAAGAAGGTCTCCATCCAGAACCCGGATGGCACCAACTTCGGCTCCAACAACGAGCCGCCCGAGAAGCTCGCAAAGATGGAGAGCGCAGAACTCCTGCAGCTGAAGGCGCTGCTTTCCCGCGCGCTAGGAACAGGCGACAATTCCGCCCCGACGGATGTGGTGCCGCGCCCTGCGGTGCCCGACTCGAACAACATACCGATGGAGAAGGAATGACACCCGAGCAGCACGCTGAGCTGGACGCGCTCGTCGAGAGCAGAGCGGGCCGTGCCGTCCGGGTTCCGCCGAAGTTCAAGCCGAACACACCCTACGAACAAGGTGTGTTCGCGCGTGAGCATGGCTTCGGCATGGTGCAAGACAATCCGTTCCCGAGCGGCACGCCGGCCTGGAAGGAGTTCTGTCGCGGTTGGATGGCGATGAACCGACAACTGGCGGGCCTGAATGTACCGCCCTGACGAACTCCGCGACGCCCTGGCCCAGGTGGAGGCAGAACTCGACAGGCGCCGTGCGGAGGAATGCCGGACCAACCTGTTGGAGTTCGCCAAGGAGTTCTGGCCGGTGATCGAGCAGAAGATGCCGTTCGCCGACAACTGGCACATCCACGCGATCGTCGACCATCTGAACGCGGTCACCAAGGGCCAACTGTCGAAGGTCATCTTCAACGTGCCGCCTGGCACCTCTAAGAGCACGTTCGTCTCGGTCCTATGGCCGGCCTGGGAATTCGCCTCCGAGCCCGCTACGCGCGTTTTTGGGGCTTCCTACAGCGAGCCGCTCGCGATCCGGGACGCGGCGCTGTGCCGCCTGATCATCGGCTCGGAGAAGTACCAGCGTTGGTACAAGGCGACGCGCATCAAGCGCGGCTCCGACCAGAAGACCAAGTACGAAACGACGCGCGGCGGCTGGCGACTCGCCACCACGGTCAACGGCCAGGGCACGGGCCAGCATCCGTCCCGCATGATCATCGACGACCCGCACAACGTGAAGCAGTCCGAGTCGGACGTGGAGCGGCAGCAGGCGCTGGACTGGTTCGATGGTACGCTGGCATCGCGGGGCGTCATGCACGATTGCGCCCGGATCATCATCATGCAGCGGCTCCATGAGAAGGACCTGACGGGTCACATCATGAAGAGCGACAACTACAAGTCGTGGGAGCACGTGATCATCCCCATGGAGTGGGAGCCGCGTGAAAAGCGCGTGTACCCTGTGTCGTCTGTCGGCTACAAGGACCCACGCACCAAGGAAGGCGAGCTGCTCTGGCCCGCCGTGTTCACCAAGCGCAAGGTCGCCGAGTTGAAGATCGAGCTGGGCGAGGCGCGCTCCGCCGGGCAGCTGGCGCAGCGTCCGTCGCCGCCGGGCGGCAATGTGTACAAGGTGGACCAGATCCGCATCTGGCCCGCCGACAAGCCCCTGCCGATCTTCACCTATGTGCTCCAGTCGTACGACACGGCCATGACCGAGGACATCGACAACAACGACCCGACCGCACTCTCGACCTGGGGCGTGTTCGGCTACACAGAGGACACGCTCTACGGGAAGGAGCCACGCACGGGCGTGCTGCTTCTGGAGGCCTGGCAGGAGTGGCTCGGCTACCCGGCGCTGCGCAAGCGCATGATCACCGACTTCAAGGGCGAGTTCGGCGGCGACGACAAGGACCCCGCCAACCGGCCGCGCCGCGTCGACAGAGTGCTGATTGAAAATAAAGCATCCGGAATTTCTTTGGTCCAAGACCTGCGCGCCAAGGCTCGCGTTCCTGTCGTGCCGTTCAACCCGGGCCTGAACTCCAAGCGCGCTCGCGGCGAGGAGGCGGCACCTCACATGGAGGCGGGTAACATCTGGGTGCTTGAATCCAGTGTTGAACCGGGTAAACTTGTGAAGTGGGCTCGCCCGTTCGTGTCGCATCTTGAAGTGTTCCCCAATGGCGAATACTTCGACTGGGCCGACACATTCAGCCAGGCGGTGATCTACTTGACCAAGACCGGGCATCTGACGCTGCCGAGCGTTATCGACGATCCCGAGACCGAGCACGACTACCAAAAGGACAAGCGGTCCAACCCCTATGGCTGATCTCAACGTCACAAACTTCTCGGTCGCCCCGCCGGGCAGCTTCCCCGCCACAGTGGAGCGCAAGACGGACCCTGCCGGTGGCGTGACGCCGACGTTCGTTCAGTGGGGCGCCATCACCGGCAACATACTCAACCAGATCGATCTGCAGCAAGCGTTGGCGCTGAAGGCGGGCGTGGCCGAGCTGAACGCCCACATCGCCGACCATGCCAACCCGCACGCCGTCACCAAGGCACAGGTCGGGCTGGGCAACGTCGAGAACCTCTCCCCGGCGGAGCTGGCGGTCGCCATCCAGCCGATCATCAACCCGCTGGTCACGATCACCGCCAGCCAGATCACCGACAGCTCCGCCAACGGCCGCACGGTGTTGACAGGAACTGCGTCGCAGGGTCGCACGGCGTTGGGCGCCAACGCTTCGGGCTCGACGATCTTCACCGGTGCGACCGCCAACGGTGCGACCATCGCCACGGGCGCCACGGCCCCGGGTGTCGCAATTGCAACGGCTGCGACGGCTGCTGCCCAGCGCACGGCGCTCGGCTCCGGTTCGATTGGTGACGCAATCTTTCAATCCAGCACATTTATCACCACATCACAGGGCGGCACAGGAATTAACCTAGCCTCTACGCCGTTGCCAGTGGCGCAAGGCGGCACGGGCGATGCCGGCACGCAGTGGAGCACGCAGACGGTGACGCCCGTGTCAAGCACAGGAGCGCTCACATCGGCCAGTGCGGTTTGGCGATTCAAAGTCATTGGCAAGACGGCTTTTTTCAACTTGAACGTCAGCATCACGACCAACGGCACGGCAGGGACAAACATCGTCGTGCCGATGCCAACGGGCTGGACGGCCAAGACCACAAGCGGATTCGGCGGAAGAGAAACGGCCGTCACGGGTCTTTCAATCAATGCTCAGGTTTTAGCAGCCGGCACGGACTTGGTGCTGGTCAGGTACGACGGCACTTACCTTGGTGGCAACGGCTACAACTTATCCCTCTGCGGCGTAATTGAGCTGACATAAAGCAGCTTTTATACCAACCACCATGAAACCACAATACATTGTCCTCGCCGACGCCACGCCGAAGATCATCGCGCTCGACACCAACCGCCCGGTGTTCGACGTCAATCTGCGCGGCAATGTGACGGTCGAGGGCTCGCTCGAGACGCCCGACAACCCCTACGGCATCACGCCTGTCTGGTTCTCGATCGCCGTCAGCAACACGGACGACACGACGCTCGTCGACCCGATCGCGTGCTTGCGGCTCACAGGCCCGGGCAGCATCACGATCCTGCAGCAGGGCCTGGACGACATCGGAGCCGCTGCGACCGTAGACGCGATCGACGCGGTCATCGCCGCCTACGCGGCCAACGTCGCGGCGGCCGGCGGCTCGATCGGCGTCTCGCAGCAGGTGGGGCTGAGTGTGGCGGTGGCCTTCGGCAAGGCGACAGGCATCTGGTCCAAGATCACCGAGCTGGGGCTATTCGCCGGCGGCACGATCGGCGTAAACACGAGCGGCTGCGCCGTCAAGATCAAGGCCCCTGTCACGCTCACGGGCACGCTGAACAACTTTGTTGGTGCGGACCTGACGGCCAAGGGCCTGAAGAGCAACGGCTCGACCAAGTGGTTCAACACCCTGACCACGCCCAACCAGTTGACCGGCGACGGCGCCATGGGCATGTGGTGCTTCCTGACAGAGGAAGTCACTCAGCCAGGGTTCGGCCAGTTCTGCGGCACGAACGCCGGCAGCAACCCGCAGATCACGCTTCGTTGGCAGGCGGTCGCAAACAGCGTCGATGGACAACTCGGCGGTATCGGTGCGAGTGCCGGCAACGCCCAGTATTCCCGCGCCGTCATCGGCGTCGGCCTGCTTGGCATTCAACGCGTCGGCACCACCCTCGGCCAGTACCACGGCGGTTACAGCACGGTCTCTGTCGGCAGCGGGTTCACCTACAGCCCCAACGCCACGGCCCTGGGCGTGTTCTCAGGCGACGGTGGCGCATCGGCGATCGCCTGCACGCTTGGAGGCTACGCATTCACGGACGGAACGATCACCGATGCTGACGCGCTGAACCTCGCGATCATGATGGACGCCATGCAGTTGGCGCTAGGTCGCTTCGTGCCGGCGACTCGCCCATTCAACGCTCGGCTCATCGTCGGCCAGTCGCTGGCAGTAGGTTCGACCGGCTCGCCGGTTGTCTCGACCACTCAGCCGTACACCAACCAGATGATGACGTCGGGGGTGCTGAGCGGCAACACCAACTCCGGGATGCCGGGCTACATCAACAGCCTGGGCCAGGCTGCGAAGGTGGGATCCTTGTCGCCGCTGGTCGAGAACGGCCTGGAAACCATCGCCTCTGGTGCAGCCAACACGATCGGCATGCTCGCACGCGCCGACGGCCAGGGCGCCGCGCAGGACATGGTCATCGCCAACCTTGGGCTGGGCGCGACCGCCTATTCCGGGCTGGCCAAGGGCACGAACCCATACGCCAACTCTCTGGTGGCGATGAACGCCTTCAAGACGTCGCAGCCCCTGTACACCAACCAGGGCATCCGCTTCCAGGCGATCTGGGTCGTGCACGGCGAGAGCGACATGCTCAACGGGTCGTACGACCTGAATATTCGACAGTGGCAGGCGGACTACCAGGCCGACCTGAACGCGATCAGCGGACGCAGCGACACGATCCCGATGATCCACACGCAGCCGTCGTGCTGGACATCGGTGAACAATGTAAATGGAGCCACTGGCGTCGCTCCGCAGCTGATGCTCAACGAGTCGCGCGCCAACCCGACCAAGACGATCCTCGCGGGCGCGAAGTACCACCTCCTGTACGGCGCCGACGGCGTGCACCCGGCGAACGGCGTTGAGTACACCAAGCTCTCCGGCATGGAGGCCAAGTTCGACTGGTACCGCGTCGTCAAGGGCATCGCGCTCGAACCACTGACCATCGACAGCATCGTGCGCGTCGGCGCCGTGCTGACCATCCAACTGCGCGGCGGCACGGGCAACATCGTCGCCGACACGGCGGCGGTCACAGACCCGAGCGGCGCCAGCAACACCCTCGGCATTGAGTGGGAAAGCAACATCGTCGGCGCCGCCAACCGCTACACGGCGTTCTCCAGCGTCGTTATCACCGACGCGGTCAACAAGATCGTGACCGCGACGTTGGCCGTCGACCCGACAGGAAGCACAAACATGTTCTGCAGCGTTGCCTGGACCGGCATCCCCGGCAACAGCGCCGGCCCGACGACCGGTCCGCGCGCTTGCATCCGCGACAGCGACCCCTTCACCGATGTTTATGGCAACGTCATCCGTGGCTGGATTTGCCACCAGCGTGTCTCTGTAACCTAACTCCGAGAGGTAATTTCATGTCCACCAGAGCTACCCTGCAGAAGATCCTGGCCCGCGCCTACGCGGCCTTCGACAACAACCGCTACTCCAAGCACAACAAGGGCACGCTGAGCGCCGACAACACCCCGACCGTCACCGGTTACACAACGGCTGCTTGGTCCACGGCCGGCGGTCCTGCCGCGTTCCCACACGCCTATGCCGCGACGGTCACGCCGCCCCTGCCCTACGTCTTCGGCGGCGGCACCCCCGCGATCGACGGCTATGGCCTGCGCTACAAGTCGACCGCCGCAGGCACCGAAGGCCACAGCGCCCATCACGACTACATCCTGCACGGACAGGATCTCGTGGTCGAGCTGGACGACTACATGTCGACCTACCGCTTTCTGGTGAAGGAGGGCGGCTCGTTCAAATACGTCAACGCCGATGGCATCGGCGGCACGCCGGCCGGCTCCTCGGGCACGAAGGGCACAGGCAAGGTCGTGTACAAGCTGCACTTCCCGACCCGCAATTACCGCGAAATCCGCGTCGAGTGCTACGCTGCCGGCGCGCAGAGCGGCGGCTCCTACAACTACGAAATGGGCCGCATCGGCGCGGTGTATGTTGCGGCCGGCGACCAGGTGTTCGCGCCACGCGACCCTGGCGTCTCGGCTGTGATCTTCGGCGACAGCAACAACCAAGGCGTCAACGGCCCGGCGCCGGATGCGCGCGGCCATGTCGCGTACGCCCATCTTGGCATCGACAACGTGCGCAACGCCTCGGTCTGGGGCAACGGTGCGAGTACGTGGGACGACCGTCGCTCCGACTGGGCTGACCTGGACCCGTCGCCGACCATCATCGAATTCCAGCCATCGTGGACCGATCTCGGCAGCGTCAGCACGACCGTGCCGCTTATGATGACCGAGATTGAGCTGGCTCGCACCACGCACCCCGACGCCATCATCATTGTACAGGGCCTCCCGCAGGCCCGCACCGAAACGGACGTTTCCGCGATGAACGCGGCTGTCAAGTCCGCTGTCGAGGCGCTTGACGACAACCTGACCCGCTACGAAGAGCTGCAGTCGGCCTACGAAGGTCCGCTCTACGGTGCCGAGTCGGGCTTGACAGGCAACTACGCCGAGATGTGCGAAGGCTCTTCCCCCGGCAACGGTCACTTCACCCGTGCAGGCGACATGCACATCGGCATCCACACAGCGCAGCAACGCATCGCCCTGCTGGAAGACATCCTGGCGAACATCCCGGAATCGACCGGAAGCGGCGGAATCACGCTGCTGCCCGACACGGCGACGCTGCTGTTTGAGCAGGACGTCGAGCGCACCCAGGGCCTGTCGGTGGCCAGCGATGGCACGTTGGTCGCTGTTGCCAATGTGGTGCCGACCCTGCCCGATGGCCTCGACGCGATCATCGAAGACGGCGCGCTCAAGCTCTCGGGCACACCGACGACGCTGACCGCAGAAGACGAATACGCCATCACGGTCGAGCTCTCGGGCGGCGGATTCCGCCTGTTCACCTTGCTCCTGGCTGTCGTCGAAGAGCTGATCGAGTTCGAACTCGACATGCTGTACTCCGAACCGTACATGCTGCACTACTCGGGCCGCAACAACGCCAACACCGTTCCTTCCACGGGCCTGGTGTCGGTGCTGGACGACATGTCGGGCAACGGCTTCGAAGCCTCGGCCCAAGGCCCGCTGGCAACGTCGCAGATGTACACCACCGGTGTGGAGACGCTCAATGGGCATCCGCTGCTGACCGCAGTCGACGGCACGCACGACGGCCGATTCGACATCGACGCGCTGGGCCTGCTGAACAACGTGGACGGCGTTTCGATCTACATGCTGATCCGCCTGGACGCGCCGATGCCCAACGGTGTCTACGGCCAACTGGTCGTGTTCAGCGATGGCACCACGGGCAACGCCCGGGCAGCTCTGTTCGGTGGCGGCACCTCCATCAGCGACATCCTGCTCGGCGGCCGACGCATCGACGGCGAAACGCTCAAGACCATCCGCGACGGCACCGACCGTGAAGGCGTATTCCAGATCATCAGCGCCCGCATCAACTTCGACACCCGCGAAGCCACCTTGCGCATCAACGGCGAAGAAACCAAGGCGCTCCTGTACTGGGACAACGGCTCGGGCCAGACTTCGGGAACCAACAGCATCAGCGCGCTGTTGACCAACAACCTGCCTGACCGAACGTTGGCGGAGGTGATCGTGCGCCGGGGCCTGGACGATGACGCTCTGGCTTACAAGGTCGAAGGCAAGATTGCGATCATCTATGATTCGCAAGACCTGCTCAAGTCGGACCACCCGTACAAGAACACGGTCCCGCTGGCCTAAAACATGTGGCGCGGTGCCCGAAAGTGCCGCGCCACAATAGAATTCAAACAGGAGTGAACCCATGAAACCCCAGTACATCACCCTCGCGGCCGGCGTGCCGAAGATCCTCGGTCTGAACGCCAACGCCGTGGATGTGAACATTTCGGTCCGCACGGACGCGGACACGGTCGAGCTGACGCTGGAGTATCCGTCGGACTCGCTGAACCAGTCGGGCTTCGACGTGCCGCCGAATCCGGCCTCGCCGGTTTGGTTTGCGGCGCCGGCTGTCGGCGCGAACGGCATCCGCGTGATCAAGGACCCTGTCGCGGCCATCCGCTTCACCAAGGCCACCGCCGGCACCGCCACGATCCTGCAGCAGGGCCTGCGGTGAAAGTCGAAGGACTGCACGAGAGCGGATGCGACAAGGTCGTCGGCTCGCTGCGCGTCGTCAAGCCTCCTGTCCCCCAGGAGGACATGTTGCGGCTGCTCGACGACATGCGCGAACGCGTGGTCCGTGGCGAGCTCAACTTCATCGGCGTTGTCGCCACCTATCACGACGCCGGCTCCACGGCAAACGGCTGGGCCGGCGCAAAGGGCGTGCAGCGCTTCACCGTGTTGGGCGCGATCGAAGCAATGAAACTGGACTATTGGTCGTCCTCCATCGAAGGCAAATGATGTGGATCGTGTACATCACCTGCGAATTTGATTCCTGCCGTTATTACATCGGCAAGACGAGCGCCGCCAAGTTGGCGGCAGGCTACACAGGCTCCGGCCTGTGGGCGTTCAACGCGCGCCGCAAGGGACGCAAGTTGGTGGCGGAAGCGGTCTTCTCGACAGACAATGAGACGGATGCGTACGACGCTGAGGTCTTCTTCGTCCAAGGCCACAAGGGAGATCCGCTTTGCATGAACATCTCGGATGGCGGCGAAGGTTGTAACTGGGAGCTGGCGGGCGCCGGAATCCGAGCGTTTTGGGCCGACCCTTTGAAGGCCGCTGCCGCGCACGCGAAGCGCAGCGACTCAATCCGCACCTGGCACGCTTCCCGCTCCGATCGCAGCCTCTCGGCCAAAACCAAAACCAAGACCAAGATGAGCGAGGCAAGGCGCGGCCGTCGCCA
>Ga0302299_10001919_pt1 | contig 12624 bp, 9 predicted proteins | sample III_Fen_N3_4_FD_198795 | JGI IMG/M metagenome (GOLD analysis project Ga0302299, IMG submission 198795) | Peat permafrost microbial communities from Stordalen Mire near Abisko, Sweden - III_Fen_N3_4 | ecosystem: Environmental > Terrestrial > Soil > Wetlands > Permafrost | place: Sweden: Abisko... | reverse complement strand
TGCAGGCGCTGCTCGCCGACCTGCACTACCCCGATCCCACGTCGCTCTACGCCGCGATCGGCGAGGGCCGCATCTCCGCGAACGCCGTGGTCACCCGGCTCATCGCCGCGCACGGCGGAGCCGACGGCGCCACCGAGGACCTCGCCGAGGTCGTCAGCCCCGCCACCATCTCCACCGGCAAGGCGCGTCCGCAGGGCGACCCCGGCATCGTCGTCGACGGCGACGACGACGTGTGGGTCAAGCTCGCGCGCTGCTGCACCCCGGTGCCCGGCGACGACGTGCTCGGCTTCGTCACCCGCGGGCACGGCGTCTCGGTGCACCGGCTCGACTGCGTCAACGTCGAGTCGCTGCGCAAGGAGCCCGACCGCATCGTTCCGGTGACGTGGGCGCCCAAGGCCACGAGCGTGTTCCTCGTGAACATCCAGGTCGAGGCGCTCGATCGCTCACGCCTGCTCTCCGACGTCACGCGGGCGCTGTCCGACCAGCACGTGAACATCCTGTCGGCCTCGGTGAGCACCACGCGCGACCGCATCGCGCTCTCGCGCTTCACCTTCGAGATGGCCGACGCCGCGCACCTCGGCTCGGTGCTCAAGGCCGTCCGCGGCGTCGAAGGCGTCTTCGACGTCTACCGCGTCTGAGACCAGGTCCGACCACGATCGTGTGCGAGACGTGATCACATCTGGGCCCGGCCGGAACCTGCCGCGGCGAGCCGTCTCAGACGTGATCACATCCAGGACGGCTCGGCGTTTCGTCCACGGCCACGAGTCCGCGCACACCGGGGCCGGGGTGCCGTAGACCGATCCTCGCGCTCATGACAGCACCGCGGGCAGCCGACCGGGACTACGCCGGCCTCAGGGAACTGAGCCAGATCCAGGACGATGTCGTGTCCAGGCGACAGCTGACGGGCCTGGGCTTCCGGTCCGAGGTCGTCCGGGACCGGGTCGCCGCCGGCGAGTGGCAGACCTTCGGTCACCGCGTCGTCCTCCTGACCGGCGAGCAGCCCACGAGAGACCAGCTCTGGCGTGCGGCGCTGCTGCACTCCGGGCCGAGGTCACGGCTGGCCGGGCTCACCGCCCTCGAGCTCGAGGGTCTCAAGGACTGGGAGCGCGACGATGTGCACGTGCTCGTCCCCGCGGGGACGCACGTCGCGCCCTTGCCCGGGCTGAAGGTGCATCGGACGCATCGCCTGACTCCGGCGGACACGACGGACGTGCGCGGGCTCGCGGTGACCACGCCCGCACGGTCGGCTCTCGACGCGGCCCGGTGGGAGAGGTCGTCGCGCACCGCCGGCGCCCTCATGATCGCGGTGGTGCAGCAGCGGCTCTGCAGCCCCGAGGATCTCGAGAAGGCCCTCGACCGTTTCGTGAAGGTCAAGCAGAAGGCAGCGATCGCGGGGGGCGTCGACGAGGCCCGTGCCGGCGCGGAGTCGAAGGCCGAGGTGGACGTGTCGCAGCTCCTCGTGCGCGCGGGCTTCCCGACTCCGCGCCGGCAGATGGAGATCCGAACGTCGGTCGGGCTCAGGCGTGTCGACCTCGCCGTCGAACTCGGCGCCGGTCGGCTGCTCGTCGTCGAGGTCGACGGCCCCCACCACGACGACCCGGGCGTCCGCCTCGTCGACGCCGTGAAGGAGGCCACACTGGTCGCCCAGGGCCACCACGTGGTTCGGATCCCGACGTCAGAGGTGCGCGACCATCGGGAGCGGGTGCTGGTCCAGTTCATGCAGCTGTACGCGACGCTGCTGGGGGCGGCGCCTCGCGCCGCGTCCTGAAGCCGCCTGGGTGAGACGTGATCACATCTCGCGCGCGTGTGGACCTGTGTCAGACGTGATCACACCTGACACGTGGGGATCGTTCTGTCTGCGACGTGATCACATCTCTCGCGCATGCGTCAGGAACTGGGTGAGATGTGATCACAACACAGGGGGCTAGCCGCTGAACTCGGTGGCGGCCTTCTGGGCGGCGTCGAGCAGGGCCTTGGTCGTCGTGATGCGGCTCTCGAGGTCGGCGGCCTTGCGGGCGTCGCCCGCGGCCTCGGCCTTCGCCTTGTCGGCCTCGAGCTTGTCGAGCGAACCCTGGAACTGCGACACCGTGGCGTCGGCGCGTGCCTTGGCCTCGGGGTTGGTGCGGCGCCAGTGCTCCTGCTCGCCGTGGCGGATCTTGTCCTCGACGCGACGCAGTCGGGTCTCGATGCGCTCCTTGTCGGCGCGCGGCACGTGGCCGACCTTCTCCCAGCGCTCCTGGATGCCGCGCAGCACCTGCTTGGCGCTGCGCAGGTCGGACGTGTCGATGGCCTCGGCCTCCGCGATGAGCGCCTCCTTGGCCGCCAGGTTGTCGGCGAAGCCGGCGTCACGCTGGTCGAGGGCGCCGCTGCGCGCGCTGAAGAAGGCATCCTGAGCGGCGCGAAACCGCGCCCAGAGAGCCTCCTCCTCGGCCTTGCCCGCACGGCCCGACGCCTTCCAGCGCGACATGAGGTCGCGGTAGGCGCCGGCCGTGGCACCCCAGTCGGTGGAGCTCGACAGGCTCTCCGCCTCGGCGACGAGCGCCTCCTTGACCTGCTTGGCCTCGGAGCGTTCGGCGTCGAGCCGGGCGAAGTACTGACGACGGTGCTTGTCGAACTGCGAACGCGCGTGGCTGAACCGCTTCCACAGCCCTTGCTCGCTGGTGCGGTCGGCGCGCGGCGCCACCTTCCAGTCCTCCAGCAGCTGCTTGAACCGGTCGCCGGTGGCCTTCCACTGCGTCGACTCGGCCAGGTTCTCGGCCTCGAGCACGATCGCCTCGCGCGCAGCGAGCGCGGCGGCCTTCGCCGCGGCACGCTGCTCCGCGACGACCGCCTTGCGCTCGCTGACGAGCCCGTCGAGGGCGTCGACCCGACCGGAGAGCGACGCGAGGTCGCCCACCATCGACGGCGACTCGAGCGACTCGCGGGCTCGCTTGACGACGGCCGCGGCCTGGTCGGGCGTGGCTTTGCCCTCGGTGAGCCGCCGGGTCGCGAGATCCACCTCGACGGAGAGGTCGTCGTACTTGCGGACGTAGAACGCCAGGCCCTCCGTGGGAGTGCCGGCGGCGTACTGCCCGACGGCGTGCTCGGTGCCGTCGGCGAGCCGGACGTGCACCGTGCCGTCGTCGTCGACGCGGCCGTACTCGTGGGAGTCGGTGGGTCGGTCGGGCGACTCCTCGACCGGGGCCGCGGGGGCGGGCGTCTCACCGGCCACCGGACGGGGCGGCGCGGGGCGGGTCAGACCGGCCAGCGACGCGGGGCTAGGGCGGGGTCCGGGGGCCGGCGAAGGCGCCTCAGCGGCGCCGGAGGCGGCCTCGACCACGGGCGTCTGCGGTGCCACGTCGGCCGCGGTGGCCTCCGGAGCCGCGGCCACGGCGGACTCGGCAGCCGGAGCCTCGGGGGTGGTCTCCGCGGCGGCGTCGACCGCCGCAGGCTCAGGGGCCGCCTCGACCGCGGGAGCCTCGGGGGCCGCGTCGACCGCCGCAGGCTCAGCGGCCGCCTCCACCGCCGCAGGCTCAGGGGCCGCTTCGACCGCGGGAGCCTCGGGGGCCGCGTCGACCGCGAGCGGCTCAGGGGCCGCCTCGACCGCCTCGGCCTCGGGTGCCGTCGACGCCGGCGCTTCCTGCGCGGCATCGGACGCGGCCGGGGGTTCGGACACGTCCGGGGCGTCCGGCAGGGCAGGGGGCGCCTGCTCCGCCGCGGCCTCGGCGACCGGGGACTCCGGGGCGGGCGTCGGGTCGGGCTCGGGTGCCGTCGACGGCTGGGCCGGCTCGGGCGTCGTGGTGCTGTCGCTCATGTGCGGTTCACTCCTCAGCCGGCCTGCGCGACGACGCGGGTCGTGGCCTTCGTGATGACGAGCGGCTGCACCGGCGCTCCGTCGGTGCCTCCGCCCTGGACTCCTGCAGCCGCGACACGCTGGAGCATGTCGAGGCCTGAGACAACCTTGCCCCAGATCGTGTACGACGGCGCGAGGTTTGAGCCGTCCTTGTAGACGATGAAGAACTGGCTGCCGTTGGTGTTGGCCCCGCTGTTGGCCATCGCCACGGTGCCGGCCGTGTAGCCGTTGTTGCCCTTCGAGGTGGGCAGGTTCTCGTCCTTGATGGTGAACCCGGGCCCGCCCTGACCGTCGTTGGTGGGGCTGCCGCACTGGAACACGAAGATCCCGGACGTGGTCAGGCGGGGGCAGTCGGCGTCGGTGTAGTAGCCCTGCTGGGCCAGGAAGCCGATGGCCTGGCTGGTCTTGGGCGCGTTCTTCGCGTCCATGTGGATGACGACCTTGCCGCAGTTGGTGTCGAGCGTGAGCTCGTAGGTCTTGCCGGCGGGCAGCGTGCCGGTCGGGGCCTTCCAGGTCGCCGTCTTCGTCGTGGGCTGGGGCGCGGTGGTGCAGCCCTTCACCGTCGGTGTCCCGTCCCAGCTCGCCGAGGCCGACGGCGACGTCGAGGCCGAGGCGCTCGTGTCCGTCGAGTTGCGGCTGGCGAGCACGATGCCGGCCACGACGAGGGCGACGACGGCGAGGCCCGCGATCACGCCGGTGAGCAAGGCGCGTTTCCGACGCACCGCCTCCCGCTCGAGACGGCGCTGCTGCTGCCGCTCGAACTTCGCGCGCGCGAGCTCGCGCTCGCGCTTGTTGCTGCTGGGCACACCAGGCTCCCGTCCGGTCCACACGGCGCCCGGCGGTCGCGGCGCGCGCAGGCCGAGTCTAGGCATCGAGTACGTCGACGACGGTGGTCGGGGCGGCCGGTAGGCTGACGCGTCGGGGTACGACGCTCGTCCCCGCTCCCGCCCGCCCGTCGCAGGAAGGTCGCCCGTGCTCGTCGTCGGCTTCCCCGCGGGTCCCTGGGGCACCAACTGCTGGGTCGTGGCGCCCGCGGCGGGGGAGCAGTGCGTCATCGTCGACCCGGGCAAGGACGCCGTCGACGGCATCGACGAGGTCGTGCGCGAGCACGGGCTGTCGCCCGTCGCGGTGCTGCTCACCCACGGGCACATCGACCACGTCTGGTCGGTCGTCCCGGTCTGCGGGGCGCGGGGGATCCCGGCCTACATCCACACCGACGACGTCTACCGCCTCGCCGACCCGATGGGCGCGATCGCCGGCCAGACCGCTGCCATGCTCGAGTCGATGTCGCTCGGCCGGCTCACCAGCGCCGAGCCCGACGACCTCCGCCCGCTCACCGACGGCACCGTCCTCGAGCTCGCCGGGCTGCACCTCACCGTCGATCACGCACCCGGCCACACCGAGGGCTCGGTGATGTTCCGCCGGGCGGGCGACGGCGACGTGCCGCCTGTGCTGCTCTCCGGCGACGTCCTGTTCGAGGGGTCGATCGGCCGCACCGACCTGCCCGGCGGCGACCATGCGGCGATGCTGGCCAGCCTCACCGCCAAGGTGCTGCCGCTCGACGACGAGACCGTCGTCCTGCCCGGGCACGGCTCCACGACCACGGTCGGGCGCGAGCGTGCCGCGAACCCCTACCTGCAGGCGCTCTCCGAACGCCACAGATCTGCTGCCGCTCCCACGAAGGGCCTGTAAGACCCGTGAGCCGTCCCGCCCCGCTGTCGGGGTTCCCCGAGTGGCTTCCCGCCGAGCGCCTCGTCGAGCTCGAGGTGCTCGACACCGTGCGCCGCGTGTTCGAGCTGCACGGCTTCTCCTCCCTCGAGACCCGTGCCGTCGAGCCGCTCGAGCAGCTGCTGCGCAAGGGCGAGATCGACAAGGAGGTCTACGTCGTACGCCGCCTGCACGGCACCGACGACGACGCCGACACCCTCGCGCTGCACTTCGACCTCACCGTGCCGTTCGCCCGCTACGTGCTGCAGAACGCCGGCCACCTCGAGTTCCCGTTCCGCCGCTACCAGATCCAGAAGGCCTGGCGCGGCGAGCGGCCGCAGGAGGGCCGCTACCGCGAGTTCACCCAGGCCGACGTCGACATCGTGGGTCGCGACACCCTCGCGTTCCACCACGAGGTCGAGGTCGCGCTCGTCATGGCCGAGGTCTTCCGCGCGCTGCCCTGCCCGCCCGCAGTGATCCTGGTGAACAACCGCAAGCTTGCCGAGGGCTTCTTCCTCGGGTCCGGCGCCACCGACGCCGGGGCCGCGCTGCGCGCCATCGACAAGATCGACAAGGTCGGGCCCGCAGCCGTGGCCGAGCTGCTGCAGCGCGAGGCCGGGCTCTCGCCCGAGGCCGCGCAGAAGTGCTTGGCGCTGGCCGCGATCCGCAGCGGGGACACCTCGTTCGTCGAGCAGGTGCGTGCGCTCGGCGTCGAGAACCCGCTGCTCGACGAGGGCCTGGCGGAGCTCGCGGCCGTCGTCGGTGCTGCCCACGCGCGGATGCCCGGCGCTCTCGTGGCCGACCTCAAGATCGCGCGCGGGCTCGACTACTACACCGGCACGGTCTACGAGACCCAGCTCGTCGGCTACGAGTCGTTCGGCTCGGTGTGCTCCGGTGGCCGCTACGACGCGCTCGCGAGCGACGGGAAGACCACCTACCCCGGTGTCGGCATCTCGCTGGGCGTCAGCCGCCTCATGGGCGTGCTCGTCGGCCGAGGTCTCGTGGCGGCGAGCCGCTCCGTGCCCACCTGCGTGCTGGTGGCCGTCACCGACGAGGCCAGCCGCGGCGACTCCGAGCGCGTGGCCGCCGCCCTGCGCGGGCGCGGCATCAGCACCGAGGTCGCGCCCCGAGCCGACAGGTTCGGCAAGCAGATCCGCTACGCCGATCGCCGAGGGATCCCGTTCGTGTGGTTCCCCTCCTTCGAGGGCGACAGCGTCAAGGACATCCGCAGCGGCGACCAGGTTCCGGCCGACCCCGGCGCCTGGACGCCCCCGGAGTCGGACCTGCGACCCAGCGTCCGGCTCGTCAGCACCGACACCGAGGAGATCCACCTGTGATCCGCACGCACACCGCCGGCAGTCTCCGTGCGGAGAACGTCGGGCAGACCGTCACGCTGGCCGGCTGGATCGCGCGTCGTCGCGACCACGGCGGCGTCGCCTTCCTCGACCTGCGCGAGGCCTCCGGCGTCGTGCAGGTGGTCGTGCGCGACCCCGACGTGGCCCATCCGCTGCGCAGCGAGTTCTGCGTGAAGGTGGTGGGCCAGGTGGCCCTGCGTCCCGAGGGCAACGCGAACCCCGACCTGCCCACCGGCGAGATCGAGGTCATCTGCACCGAGCTCGAGGTCCTCAGCGTCTCGGCGCCCCTGCCGTTCCCCATCGACGAGCACGTCGAGGTGGGCGAGGAGGCGCGACTGCGCCACCGCTATCTCGACCTGCGGCGCCCGGCGCCGGGCGCCGCGCTGCGCCTGCGCAGCCAGGTCAACCGCACGGCTCGCGAGGTTCTCTACGACGAGGGCTTCGTCGAGATCGAGACGCCCACCCTCACCCGCTCCACGCCCGAGGGTGCGCGCGACTTCCTGGTGCCCGCGCGCCTGCAGCCCGGCAGCTGGTACGCCCTGCCGCAGAGCCCGCAGCTGTTCAAGCAGCTGCTCATGGTCGCGGGCATGGAGCGCTACTTCCAGATCGCACGCTGCTACCGCGACGAGGACTTCCGCGCCGACCGTCAGCCGGAGTTCACCCAGCTCGACATCGAGATGAGCTTCGTCGACCAGGACGACGTCATCGCGATCGGCGAGGCGGTCGTCAGCGCGTTGTGGCGCCTCGTGAGGCACGAGATCACGACGCCCATCGCCCGCCTCACCTACGCCGACTCGATGGCGCGCTACGGCAACGACAAGCCCGACCTCCGTTTCGGCCACGAGCTCGTCGAGTGCACCGACTACTTCGTCGACACGCCCTTCCGCGTGTTCCAGGCGCCCTACGTCGGTGCCGTCGTGATGCCGGGCGGCGCCTCGCAGCCGCGCAAGCAGCTCGACGCGTGGCAGGACTGGGCCAAGCAGCGCGGCGCCCGCGGGCTCGCCTACGTGCTGGTCCAGGACGACGGCGAGCTCGGCGGCCCGGTCGCCAAGAACCTCTCGGACGCGGAGCGTGCGGGCCTCGCCGACCGCGTCGGCGCGAAGCCCGGCGACTGCGTGTTCTTCGCGGCCGGCGAGACGACTCCCGCGCGCGCGCTGCTCGGTGCCGCGCGGCTCGAGATCGGCCGCCGCTGCGGGCTCATCGACGAGTCGGCCTGGTCGTTCGTGTGGATCGTCGACGCTCCGCTGTTCGAGCCGTCGACCAAGGCCGTCGAGAGCGGCGACGTCGCCGTGGGCGCCGGCGTCTGGACCGCGGTGCACCACGCGTTCACCTCGCCCAAGCCGGAGTGGATCGACAGCTTCGAGGAAGACCCGGGTGCGGCGCTCGCCTACGCCTACGACCTCGTGTGCAACGGCAACGAGATCGGCGGCGGGTCGATCCGTATCCATCAGCGCGAGGTGCAGCAGCGCGTGTTCGAGCTGATGGGCCTCACCCGCGAGCAGCAGCAGGAGAAGTTCGGGTTCCTGCTCGACGCGTTCGCGTTCGGGCCGCCGCCGCACGGCGGCATCGCCTTCGGCTGGGACCGCATCACCGCGTTGCTGGCCGGCGCCGACTCGATCCGCGAGGTCATCGCCTTCCCGAAGACCGGTGGCGGCTACGACCCGCTGACCGCTGCGCCGGCGCCTATCACGCCCGAGCAGCGGGCCGAGGCCGGCGTCGACTACGAGCCGCCGGCCGACGACGAGGACGCCCCCGCGGCCGACGCCTGACCGCTCGGCGGAGTCCACGATTCGGACGAACCGGGTGAAACCGGCTCCGGGTCATGGGCTGCGCGGCGTCGCCCGCCTATCCTGGCCGCCATCGCACCGGCGCCCGGCCGGTGAGCGCGGAGGGCGGTGGGGTCGTGCGCCGTGCTGCCCGTCGCGCCTTCGTCGCTGCGGCGTCAGCGCTGGTGCTGACCGGCTGCGCCACGCCGGAGTTCCACTACGCCGGAGACAAGCCGGGCACCGCGAGCGCCGGGCCGGTCTTCTTCAAGGTGCCCGAGTCGTGGGGCACGTTCACGGCCGCCCAGATCACCGCCGCACAGAAGGGCTGGGCCGACGACACCACCGCCAAGCCGCTGCTCGACGCTACGGTGTGGCAGGAGGCCTTCGACGCGTCGGCGGCGCCGTCGCTCACCCACGTGCTGGGGTCGGCCACTCCCGAGGCCCCCACCGTCTACGCCTCGCTGCGCACGCTCTACCAGGACGAGACCGCCTCGGTCACCGCCGCCTCGCTCCGCGACCTCGTCGTGCCGGTGTCGACCCTGGGAGACCAGGTGACCGTGCGCACCTCCGAGGAGTTGACGCAGGGGACGGCGTCAGGGCTGCACCTGGTGGTGTCCTACCGGCGCACGCCCACGGCACCGGCCGAGACGGTCGACGAGACCGCCTACCTCTCGGCGGGCAACGACGCGCTCTACCTCCTGGTCGTGCGCTGCTCGAGCACGTGCTACGACCGCAACCGCACCGACATCGACACCGTGACCTCGTCGTACACCATCAAGGAGGGCAGCCGTGGCTGACGACCTCGTACCCATGCCTGCGCCCGAGGAGCCCGGGCTGCCCGAGTACGGGGTGGGGCCGGTCGTGTCACCCACGCGCGCGCGCCGCGACGACCCCGACGAGCTCACCCGCAAGCCGCTGGTGTTCTGGGACCGCGTGAAGATCCTGGTCTTCCTGCTCGTCGCGTTCGGCGTGCTCGTGTGGGCGCAGCTGTCGAGCAACCCTCTGATGACGCCGGTGGAGGCGGAGCGCACCGTCGCGCAGACCGGCCTGGGCCAGATCCTCGTCGTGCTCGCCGTCGTGGAGTGCCTGCGGCAGATCCACTTCCTGCTCGCCGAGCACGTGTCGGCCTACCACCGCATGTGGCTACGGCTGTTCCACCGCACCGAGCGCCTCACCGGCCGCTGGAGCGCCTGGACCCGTTACCGCGTGGCTCGCGTCGTGAAGTGGACCGTGGGGATCGCGCTCACGGCGATGGTGCTCTCGGCCGTCTCCGGGCTCCCGCCGATCCAGGCGATCTTCCAGGTGCCCGCGTGGCTGATCGGACAGCTGCCGATGATCCTGCAGCTGGTGCTCTACCTGTTCATCGCCGTCGCGCAGTTCGGGCTCATCTTCTGGTTCCTCTCGCGGGGCGGCGTCGACGTCTACTTCCCCGACGACGTGAAGACGCGCTTCAGCGACGTGTGGGGCCAGGACCAGGTCGTCGAGCGGGTGCAGGAGAACGTCGTGTTCCTCGAGAACCCCGAGGAGATCGAGGAGAAGGGCGGCTACGTCCCGGGCGGCATCCTGCTCTGGGGCCCGCCTGGCACGGGCAAGACGCTGCTGGCCGAGGCCGTCGCGGGCGAGACCGGCAAGCCCTACGTGTTCGTCGACCCGGGCGCGTTCATCAACATGTTCTTCGGGGTCGGCGTCCTCAAGGTGAAGGGCCTCTACCGCAAGCTGCGCAAGCTCTCCCTGCGCTACGGCGGCGTGATCGTCTTCTTCGACGAGGCCGACACGCTCGGCAGCCGCGGAGGCTCGGTGAGCCAGGCCCGCCGTGCGGCGCTCGAGGGCGGCGTGCCGGTGTTCGAGGCGGCCGGGCTGCCCTCGTGCAACGGCGAGCACTTCGTCTCGGCCGGCAGCCGTCAGCTGCTCGCCGACACCCGGTTCGCCGAGGCCCAGCGCCAGCTGTTCGTCCCGACGGGTACCAACGGAGGCGGGGGCATGGGCGGGGGCATGGGCACCCTGCAGGCGCTGCTCACCGAGATGTCCGGCCTGAAGAAGCCCCGCGGCTTCGTCAACCGCGTAGTGCGCCGCACGCTGGGCATGCGTCCCAAGCCGCCGCCGAAGTTCCGGATCCTGCACATCATGGCCACCAACATGCCCGACGCCCTCGACCCCGCGCTGCTGCGCCCCGGGCGCATCGACCGCATCTACCGCGTCGGCTATCCGTCCAAGCAGGGGCGCGTCGACACGTTCCAGAACTACCTCGACAAGATCCGGCACGAGGTCACGTCGGACCAGGTCGAGAACCTCGCCACGATCTGGCCGCAGGCCACCGGTGCCTCGATCAAGGACGCCGTCAACGAGGCGCTGGTGATCGCGATCCGCGACGGCCGCGACACGGTGACGTACGCCGACCTCATCAAGGCCAAGTCGCTCAAGGAGAACGGCCTGCCCGACGGCGGCACCTACGTCGACCGCGAGCGCCACTCGATCGCGCTGCACGAGGCCTGCCACGCCGTCGTGATGTACCGCATGCAGCACTCGAGCGTCATCGACACCGCCACCATCGAGCGGCGCGGTGACGTCGGCGGGTTCGTCGCGCCGGTGCCGCTCGAGGAGCAGATGTTCAAGTGGCGCTCCGACGTCGAGGTCGACGTCATGACGTTCCTGGCCTCGCTCGCCGGCGAGCGGATGTTCTACGACGGCGACAACACCTCGGGCGTGGGCGGCGACATGCGGGCGGCCACCAGCCTCGTGAGCCAGCACCTCCTCGGTGCGGCCATGGGCGACACCCTGCGGTCGTTCAGCGGGCTGTCGACGGTGACGATCGGCGTGCCCTACGAGGGCGACACGGCGCAGGCTGTCGAGGACAAGCTCCGCGAGCTCTACGACCGCACCCTCGAGGTGCTGCACGAGCACCGGCGCGACGTGCTGGCCGTGGCGCACGCGCTCGAGTCGCACAAGACGTTGTCGGGAGAGGACGTGGTCGCCGTCATCGAGGGCACCGAAGGGCCCCTCGTCGACGGGCGCGGCTACGTCGCCCCCGACTTCGTCGCCGACCTCGAGGCCTACCACCAGAGCGCGGTCGAGGCCCACAAGGTGTCGCACGAGCGGCGCCCGTCGCTGCCCGACCTCCCGCTCCCGGTCGCCGCAGCCCGCACCTCCGAGGACTGACCATCGCTGTGTCCTCAGCTCGGGCTCGGGTCCGCGCTGAGCACACAGCGACGGGGTGTGTCAGTACTCGCCCTTGATGACGAAGTAGGAGCCGCGGATCGTGCCGGCCAGCTTCGACTTCTGCCGGGCGAACTTGAACCGGTCGGCGAGCTCCTCGGGCACCTCCATGCCGTCGGACAGCTTGAAGCCGACCGCGCGCTTGCCTCCGTCGGCGAGGTCGTAGAGCACGTTGATCGACAGGCCCGACTCGTAGAAGACGTAGGTCCACCGGATGCCCTCGACCTCGAACATCGTCGCCTCCAGCGGTGGCGAGGCGATGACGATGTCGCGCTCCTCCTTGAGGACGCGGCTCACGTAGGCGACGGTCTTCTTCGCCTTGCTCGCGGGATCGACGGTGAAGACGTGGTCGTACTTGTTCTTGAAGTAGCGGGCCTCGTTGGCACGCAGGCCGGCCAGGGCCTCGGCCACGGGGGACGACTCCAGCCCGGTGGTCGACACGGTCTGGAAGTCCACGACAGTCGGCACCAGCACACCTCCACGTGATGGCGGCCGTCGCGCGGGAACTCCGCGCGACGGGCGACGAGCCGCTCCGGCCCTCGCCTCCGACACTCTGCCGCAAGCGGCGGCGCCGGACCGCGATGTTGACGACTCGAGAGGCCGCGACGGTGGGGATCCGCGGTCGCGGCGCACCCAGCGACGGCGGGCGGCGCACGCATAGGCTGCGTTCAGGGGCCGCTCCCGGATCCCGTCACGCGACCAGGGAAGCAGGACGACGTGTCGCACGAGCATTTCCACGAGCTGGGCAAGC
>Ga0302299_10001917_pt1 | contig 12632 bp, 11 predicted proteins | sample III_Fen_N3_4_FD_198795 | JGI IMG/M metagenome (GOLD analysis project Ga0302299, IMG submission 198795) | Peat permafrost microbial communities from Stordalen Mire near Abisko, Sweden - III_Fen_N3_4 | ecosystem: Environmental > Terrestrial > Soil > Wetlands > Permafrost | place: Sweden: Abisko... | reverse complement strand
CGCCCCCAATAGGCCTCGCCAGCGAAGGCGGCCCGCTTCGTCGTCGCGACGTCCTCGCGCCACTCGACCAGCCGCGGGCAGGCCCGACACACCGAGACCCGGGCACCGACGTCGGCCAATGACGGCGCGCCCTCAGCGAGCTCGCGGACCTGCCGCGGCTCCCCAGCGACGGGCGTCGCGGCCGTAGCCGGATCGCCCGGCCAACCAGTGCCCGGAACGGCCGGACCTGCAGTCCCAGCAGTGCCGCCGGTCATCCGCCGAGACGGGCCCGAAGCATGGATACGGTGCGGTCCCACGCGAGCGCGGTCGCGGCCGGGTCGAACACCTCGGGCCGGGTGTCGTTGACGAACGCGTGAGAGGTCCCCGGGTAGTCGAACGTCGTGACGTCACCTCCGGCGGCCTCGATAGCCGTACGTGCGGTGACGATGCCCTCCGCAACGGACAGGCCGTCCTCTTCGGAGCAGTGGATCAGCGCGGTCTTGCCGGCGTATCCGGACCAGTCCGGGCTCATCGCGTGCCAGGGGACCGCCGGGTAGAAGCCCACCGCGGCCACGATCGCCGGTGCCAGGGTCGCGGACCACAGGGCAAGCGAGCCGCCCATGCAGAACCCGACCGCGCCGACGGTTTGGCCCTCGACCTCGGGCCGGTGCACGAGGTAGTCGGCTGCACCGGAGATGTCGTGGGCCGCCCGGTCCATCGCCAGCGACATCAGCAGCCGCATCGCCTCGTCCGGCTCGTCGGTCTTGATGCCGTGGTAGAAATCGGGCGCCAGGGCCACAAAACCCTCGGCGGCGAACCGATCCGCCAGGTCGGTGATGTGCGGCACGAGGCCCCACCACTCCTGGATGACGATGACGCCCGGGCCGCGCCCGGAGGCAGGTAGGGCCAAATAGGCGTCGCAGGTTCCGCCGTTAGCCGGGAACGAGACGTGTTCACCCATGAGCATCTCCTGGCGGGTCGAGGTACGAGCCGCTCCGTGGTGCGAGAGCGGTACAGCCGACTCTAGGCGACGGCGCTCAACCTAGGTGCGGTCAGGCGAGGGACCAGGCGATCCCGTCGAGAATGTCGTGCTCGCTCACCAAGACCTCGCCGGCCCCCGCCCGCCGGATGACCTCGTCCAGGATCAACGCGCCGCCACCGATCACGTCGACCCGACCGGGGTGCATGACCGGAATCAAGGCGCGCTCGGCCCGGGGCATCGCGAGCAGCCGGCGGGTCAGCGCATGGACGACCTCCGCCCGAAGCCGGTAGTGATGGGTGGCTCTGGGGTCGTACTCGGTCAGCCCAGCATCGATCGCGGCGAGGGTGGTGACCGATCCGGCCAGCCCGGCCAGCGTGCGCGCCGAGCCGAGCGGGACCGCGGCGGCCACCTCGTCGAGGGCTGCGGCGATATCGGCGCGCGCGGCCTCGATCTGCTGCTCGGTGGGCGGGTCGGACGTGAGGTGCCGTTCGGTCAGCCGGACGCAGCCGATGTCGACCGACAGGGCGGCCTCGGGACGGTCGGTGCCGACGACGAACTCGGTGGAGCCGCCCCCGATATCGACGACCAGGTACGGCGGTGCCGCCCCCTCATCGGCCGGCCGGCCCGCCAGCTCGCGGGTCGCCCCCGCGAAGGACAGCGCGGCCTCCTCTGCGCCCGCCACGACCTCGGGAAGCACCCCGATCCGCTGCTCGACGCCGGCCACGAAGACCGCCCGGTTGGTTGCGTCCCGCGTCGCGGACGTCGCGACGAAGCGCACCCGCTGCGCGCCGAGCGACCGGATCCGGGCGCCGTACTCGTCGCAAGCGGCGAACGTCCGTTCGAGAGCACCCTGCGACAGCCGGCCGGTCTGGTCGACTCCCTCGCCGAGTCGGACGATCTGCATCGTGCGCTCGACCTCGACCAGCGTTCCGGTCGCCTGGTCGAGATCTGCGACGAGCAGCCGGATCGAGTTCGTACCGCAGTCGACGGCCGCGATCCGCACAGTCAGGCCTCGCTCTCGGGGATGGCTTCGCGGGGCACGCACGGACCCTCGGACCACCAGGGTGGGAGCGCAGCGAGCGCCTCGTCACCGAGCGGGTTGACCCCAGGCCCCGCCGCGAGCGCATGACCTACCAGCACGTGCAGGCACTTCACCCGGTCCGGCATGCCACCGGCGGAGATCCCGGCGATCTCTGGGACCTCGCCGACGGCCAGTCGGGCGGCGAGGTACGCCTCATGCGCCTTCCGATACGCCGAGGCCAGCTCGGGATCGTCGGCGAGGCGGTCTTGCATGGTGCGCATCACGCCGAGCGACTCGAGCGTGCTGACCGCCCCCGTCGCCCGCGGGCAAGTGAGGTAGTACAACGTGGGGAAAGGGGTCCCGTCGGGCAGCCGGGGCTCGGTCTCGACCACGTCAGGGTTGCCGCAGGGACAGCGATGAGCAACCCGGCGCGCACCGCGAGGCACCCGGCCCAGCTGGGCCGCCACTGCGGCGACATCGACGGGGGCAAGCGCTAGTCCGTCGGACGACGAGGTCACGGAGCGGAGGACGGAGCCACGACGCCAGGATCGTCGGCGCCTTGCACGCTGCCCCAGAGGTCGTCGAACCAAGCGGTGGGTAGCGGGGTGCTGCGCGGAAGCGTCTGCCGCTCGACCGTCTGCCCCGGCCGAAGCACGGTGTACGCAACTTCGCCCGGCAGGACGAAATGCAATCGGTCGCGCGCCTGCGCCTCGACGTAGGCCGGGTCCTGCCACCGTTGCTTCGCCGCCTCGAGCTCGCTCACCCGCGCTTGCGTGGCTGCCGCATCAGCCCGTAGCTGGGCCAGCTCGCTGCGCTGACGCAGGTACTCGCGCGCCGGCCAGGCATAGGCCACCACAAGAAGCCCGATCACCACCAACAACGCCGCGGCGCGACCGGTCAACCGGGGCCCGGACCGCGGCCCGGATCGGGACGGGGACGGGGCTGCTGGCTCGATCGTCTCCGGTTCCGGCGGGTTGACGGCCTCGGCGACCGGGCGCCGGCGGACTGCTGCGCCGGGACGGTTCGAGGCTCGCCCCGTGGGCGTACGCGAGCCCCCACCCGACGGGCGGGGGCTCGGAGTACGACGCGGGGCCGTCATGAGGCGTTCACTGACCCAGGATCTACCCGAGGAAGCGCGGGAACGCGGAGCGACCCGCGTAGCGCGCCGCATCATCGAGCTCTTCTTCGATACGGAGCAGCTGGTTGTACTTCGCCACCCGCTCGCTGCGGGCCGGGGCACCCGTCTTGATCTGCCCGCAGTCGGTGGCCACCGCGAGGTCGGCGATCGTGGTGTCCTCGGTCTCACCCGACCGGTGGCTCATCATGCAGCGGAAGCCGGCGCGGTGGGCGAGGGAGACCGCGTCGAGGGTCTCGGTGAGCGTGCCGATCTGGTTCACCTTGACGAGCAGCGAGTTGGCCGCGCGGGTGTCGATGCCGCGCTGCAGCCGGACCGGGTTGGTGACGAACAGGTCGTCGCCGACGATCTGGACCTTGTCGCCCAACGCCGCTGTGACGGCCTGCCAGCCGGCCCAGTCCTCCTCGTTCATCGGGTCTTCGATCGACACCAAGGGGTAGGCCGCCACGAGCTCGGCGTAGTAGGCCGACATCTCGTCGGACGACTTGGTGCCGCCCTCGAACGCGTAGCCCGCCTCGGACCAGAACTCGGTGGCAGCCACGTCCAGCGCGTACGCGATGTCGGCGCCCGGGGTGAAGCCGGCCTTCTCGACCGCGGTCGTGATGAGGTCGAGCGCGGCGCGGTTGCTGCTCAAGCTCGGCGCGAAGCCACCCTCGTCGCCGAGACCGGTGCCCAGGCCCTGCGACTTCAGCACGGACTTGAGCGCGTGGTAGACCTCGGCCCCCCAGCGCAGCGCCTCGGCGAACGTCGACGCTCCGATCGGCGCGATCATGAACTCCTGGATGTCGACGTTGGAGTCGGCGTGCGCCCCCCCGTTCAAGATGTTGAACATCGGGACGGGCAGCAGGTGCGCGTTGGGCCCCCCGACGTAGCGGAACAGCGGGAGCCCGGCCGAGTCGGCGGCTGCACGCGCGACGGCGAGCGAAACCCCGAGGAGCGCGTTGGCACCCAGCCGCGACTTGTCGGACGTGCCGTCCAGATCGATGAGCGCCTGGTCGACGAGCCGCTGCTCACTGGCCTCGAAGCCGAGCAGTGCCGGCCCGATCTCGTCGATCACCGCGAGCACCGCGCGCTCGACCCCCTTGCCGCCGAAGCGCTTGGGGTCGCCGTCGCGCAGCTCGACCGCCTCGAACGCGCCGGTGGACGCACCGGACGGGACCGCGGCCCGGGACACCGTGCCGTCGTCGAGTGCGAGCTCGACCTCGACGGTGGGGTTGCCTCGCGAGTCGAGGATCTCGCGGGCGCCAATTGCCTCGATGGTTGCCACGGTGCGCTCCTTCAGATCGGTCCTTGCTCTCAAGAGAAACCCTATCGCCAGAGCCGACAACGCCCCGACGGGTCTCAACCAGCAAGCAGCGCCATCTCGGAGTTGGCCGACCTTGGCCAGCCAAGATCCTTGTGACCGCCAAGGGAATGAGGAAAGGTCGCGGTCCCTAGGCGGCTACGAGACAGGACTTCTGACGTGGAACGCAGCGACGAGCTGTTTGGGCGATTGAGCAGAATCGAGGCGAACCGAGCGGACCTCGTGGCTGTCCTCGATCAACTGGTCCAGCAGGTTCAGGCCGGGTCCGCCGTCGACGCACACCTTGCCTTCCGTTTCGGGGACTCGGAAGAAGGAACGTCAACCAAGGCGACGGTCGCTGCCGCGTGGACGTGGCTTGATGACGACGGGATCACTGTCCAGAAGTACCTCGGCACGATGCGATGACCTCCATTGGGTCAGAGTTCGACCGGGACGGACGCCGTCCAGTGTCTGGCCCGTTTGTCCCGGGTATCCAGATCGGCATCCGTTGTGGGCGGCGATTCGCAGGCGCAAGTCGTTTGGGAATGCCCGATCTCACGACAGCTCGTCGGCGAGGTCGGAGCACTCGGGCTCCAAGAATGACTCGGGCTCAGCGGCCCAGCAGCGCACGCAAGTGTCGCGGTGGCGGCGAACCGTGGGCGAGCATGGCGTCGTGCCGCTCGCGCAGCGACCACTCCGGGTGCTCCCCAGCAAGGCGGTCGGACAGCTCCGACACCTCGACATAGCCGACGTAGTACGTCGAGAGCTGGGCACTGGTCAGCTGGGCTCGGCGCCACTTGCCGGCTGCCTCCCCCACCTCCTGGTGGCCGCGCTGCGTCATCAGCGCCATCGCCTCTCCCTCAGTCATCCCGTGGGCGTGGATGCGGACGTCGATGATGGCGTTGATGGTCATCCGCAGCTGCATCTTGAGCTGCTGGAGCCGGGTCTCCTCCCCGCCGAAACCGAAGCCGGCCATGACCGCTTCGGCGTACACCGCCCAGCCCTCGACGAACGGACCCGACCAGAACGCCTGCCGAACGGGGGTGCTGCCGACGAACGTGCGCGAGTGGGCCAGTTGCAGGACGTGGCCCGGCATCGCCTCGTGCACGGTGAGGCTCCGCAGCTGGTAGGCGTTGTACTCGCGGTAAAAGGACCGAACGCGTTCCGGCGGCCAGCCCGCGGGCGTGGGAGACACCGCGAAGAAGGTCGGCAGTCGGGTCGGCTCGAGCGGCCCCGGCGGGTCGCAGTAGGCCACGGCCATCCCCCGGTTGATCTCCGGCATGACGATGATGTCGACCAGGTCGTCCCAGGGCTCGGGAACGGTGACGAGGTCGTGCTCCCGGACGAAGTCGGTGCAGCGGGCGAGCGCGTCCTCGCAGAGCCCGAGGATGCTCGTGTCGTCGACCGGACCGCTGTCGGCCAGCGCGTCGTACATCGCCCGAGGGTCTCGGCCGGCGGCGATCTCGGCGATCTCGGCCTCGATCCGCATCAGGTCGCTCTCGGCCCGTACGAGCACGCTGTCGGGCGCCGTCTCGGTGTCGAGGGTGTGCCACAGCCGACCGGCGTACAGCTCCGCGCCCAGCCGCGGATCGCGATCCGCGGTCGGCAGCGCCGCCTCCAACCAGGCAAGGTGGTCGTCCACGGCCTCCAGCGCCGCGACCTGCGCCGGCTCGACTTCAGGCCGTAGCCGGGGCTGCTCGGCGAGTGCGGCTGCGACCTCCGACTCGATCAGCTCGCGGGTTCCGGCGAACTGCACCAGCGCGGTCTCGACGTGTACTCGGGGCATCCGGCCGAGCTGCGACCTCGAGCGGGCGAGCAGCTCGGGGACGCCGTTCAGCCGACCGGCAACTGCGCGAAGGCGGTCGCCCAGCGGCGCGAAGTCGCGGGCGAGGAGCAGGTAGATCGCCGAACCAGGGTTAGCCAGCAACGGGTTCCAGGTGTGGCCGCGCACCTGGTCGTGCTCGAAGAGCCTCGTCGACAGCGCCGACCGCAACAGCTCGAGGTCGACCGCGTTGTCGAGGCTGAGTCCCTGGTCGTCGACCGCGTCGACGGCGCTCAGCCAGCCGGCCAGCGTGCTGCGTGCCTCCTCGCGCCCCGCCGCGGAAAGGTCGGGCAGCAGGTGGTCGAAGCGGTGGTCGCCGAGCGCGGTGGCATCGACCGGTTCCAGCCCGAGGAGGTCGTCCAGGGCGTTGGCGGCGAGGCGCTCGAACGTGGCGTCGGCCGTGGGGTCGCCCGGGTAGTCGGTCACCGGCCCGACGCTACTCCGCCGCCTCGGTCGATCTGACTCGGCGCGCGAAGTCGCGGGCAGCGGCTCGCAGGGCCGCCTCGGCGTCCACCCCGGCCGTCTGCGCGGCAGCCACCAGCGCGAGCAGGAGCTCGCCGACAGCACGTTCGGTGAGCGCCGACGGCGCTGGCAGGGTCAAGGGCGGGAGCTCGACGACTACGCCAGCCTTCGCCGCCCTCGACAGCAGCTTCGCGGCAAGTGCGAGTGCAGGCTGGGCGATCGGCACTCCGTCGACTGCGGAGGTGCGCCCCTTCTCGGCCCGCTTGAGCGTCTCCCAGTTGGTCTCGACCTCGGCCGCGTCGACCACGTCGACGTCGGCGAAGACGTGCGGGTGCCGCGAGATGAGCTTGTCGACGATCCCGCCCGCCACGTCGTCGACGGACCACGACTCGACCGGGTGCTCCTCGCCGATCCGGGCGTGGAACACCACTTGCAGCAGCAGGTCGCCCAGCTCCTCCTGCAACCCGGTGAGGTCGCCGGACTCGATCACCTCGACCGTCTCGTACGCCTCCTCAAGCAGGTACGGCAGCAGCGAGGCGTGGGTCTGCTCGGCGTCCCAAGGGCAGCCGCCCGGCGAGCGCAACCGGTCCATCACGTCGACGAGGTCGAGCAGCCGCGCACCCGGCACGTCCCAGGAGCCGGGTAGCAGCTCGACCTCGGGCACGTCCCCTCCCGACTCGGCGCGGGTCGACAGCAGCTCGGCCAAGGCGTCCGGAAGCCCAGGATCACCGTCAGGACCGGTCAGCCAGACGATCGTGGCGACATCGGCCCGCTCGACCAGGAACGCCGCCAGCGAACGAGAGGCCGCGATGGCGGCGGGAACCCGGAGCAGCACACCGGCGTCGTCGAGCGCCGCCGCCAACGGGTGGTGGGCCGAGGCGGCATAGACCTCGTCGGCCGTGCGCAGCGTCTCCCAGGCAGCGTGCGAGAGCAGCCCGACCGCGACCCGGTGCGTGGTCGAAAGCAGGACCAACCTCGCCACCCGGGTCAGCCGCTCGGCGACGAACTTGCCGACGGCACCACGATCGCGGGGACCGACAGGTCGTCAGGCACCGGGCCGAGCGAGATCTTGGTCGGGTCCCAGGTGCCGTAGCGGGCGGCGATCTCGACCCCCACCTCGGCAGCGACGTCGGTGAGGTACTTGGTTACGGCGGCAGCCTGGGCTGTGGTGTCGCTCGGCGAGAGCTTCTGCGCCAGCGCGTTCTCGATCAGGAAGACCCGAGCCTGGTCGTCGAGCGCCGAAGGGGGCGCCCACGAGCCGGCATTCTGCAGGAACTTGTCTTCGAGCGTCTGGCGCCCGCCGGACTTGGCGATGAGCGCGTCGATGTCACCTTGAGACACCGAGATGCTCTCTTTGACCGCCGCGTCGAACACGAGGCGCTCAGCCACCATCCGGCTGACCAGCGCCGACAGCAGCGGACCGCTGGCGGGGGGCTGGCCACCGAGGCGCTCGACGCCCGCGACGACCTCTTTCGCGTCGGTCTGCACCCGGGTCTCGGTGATGCGGTAGCCGCCGACGACCGCGGCGGACCCGGCCTCCTTGGGGTTGCACGCCGACAAGGTCGTGGCGACGGCGACCGTTGCTGCGGCCACGGCTGTACGGCGCAGGACCCGCCGGGAGCGGCTGGTGGGACGGCTGACGCTCACGAACTCCCCTTACCTGTTGACTGGGCTATGGCGCTGTTGACTGCGGTGGAACTCGGCGGACGACCCACCACTGCATCGATCACGTCGCGGCACCAGCGCAGCAGCGCCACACCAGTGACCGGCTGACCGCCGATCCGGGCGGTCATCGGCCGCGGCACCAACATGGTACGGACTGCCGGCTTGAACAAGGTCTTCGGGTACAGCCGCTGGACCCGCAAGGTAGCCGACTCGGCCAGCTCGACCGGCCCGAACTTGACCAGGCTGCCCTGAGCTACGACCTCGGTGAACCCCGCCGCGCGCGCAAAGGCCCGGAACAAGGCCACCTCCAGCAGGTTCTCGACCTGCTCCGGCAGCGAGCCGTACCGGTCGAGCAGCTCGGCCCGGACGCCCTCGACCGCGGCCTCGTCCGGCGCCTCGGCGATCCGCCGGTACGCCTCCAGCCGCAACCGCTCGCCCGGAATGTACTCGTGCGGCAGGTGGGCGTCGACCGGCAGCTCGACCCGCATCTCGGCCACCTCGGCGATCGGACCGCCCGCCTTGAACTCCTCGACCGCCTCCCCCACCAGTCGGATGTAGAGGTCGAACCCGACGCTCGCGATGTGCCCCGACTGCTCGCCGCCGAGCAGGTTGCCCGCGCCGCGGATCTCGAGGTCCTTCATCGCGATCTGCATGCCAGACCCGAGGTCGGTGTGCGACGCCATGGTGGCCAGCCGGTCGTGGGCGGTCTCGGTGAGCGGCTTCTCGGGCGGGTACAGAAAGTACGAGTACGCCCGCTCGCGCCCACGTCCGACGCGCCCCCGCAGCTGGTGCAGCTGCGACAGCCCGAAGTTGTCGGCCCGTTCGACGATCAGCGTGTTGGCGTTGGCGATGTCGAGACCCGACTCGACGATCGTCGTGCAGACGAGCACGTCGAACGCTTTCTCCCAGAAGTCGACGATGACCTGCTCGAGCTGGTGCTCGGCCATCTGCCCGTGCGCCGTCGCGATCCGCGCCTCGGGCACGAGCTCGCGCAGCCGGGCCGAGACCCGGTCGATCGACTCGACCCGGTTGTGCACGTAGAAGACCTGGCCCTCGCGCAGCAGCTCGCGTCGGATGGCTGCGCCGATCTGCTTCTCGTCGTAGGGGCCGACGAACGTCAGCACCGGGTGGCGTTCCTCAGGCGGGGTCTGGATCACCGACATCTCGCGGATCCCGGTGATGGCCATCTCGAGGGTGCGCGGAATCGGGGTGGCCGACATGGCGAGCACGTCGACCGCGGTGCGCATCCGCTTCAGGTGCTCCTTGTGCTCGACCCCGAACCGCTGCTCCTCGTCGACGACGACGAGCCCGAGGTCCTTGAACTTCACCTCGCTCGACAGCAGCCGGTGCGTACCGATCACGACGTCGACCGAGCCGTCGGCCAGACCCGCCAGCACCGCCTTGGCCTCCGTGTCGGTCTGGAACCGCGACAGCGGCTTGACCACTACCGGGAACTGCGCGTAGCGCTCCGAGAACGTCGAAAAGTGCTGCTGTACCAACAGAGTTGTCGGGACCAGGACCGCGACCTGCTTGCCCTCTTGCGCCGACTTGAACGCGGCGCGCACGGCGATCTCGGTCTTGCCGTAGCCGACGTCGCCGCAGATCAGCCGGTCCATCGGCAGCGGCTTCTCCATGTCGGCCTTGACCTCGCTGATGGCCGACAGCTGGTCAGGGGTCTCGTTGTACGGAAACGCGTCCTCGAGCTCGAGCTGCCACGGAGTGTCCGGGCCGAACGCGTATCCCGGCGACGCCGTACGTGCGCTGTACAGCCGGATGAGCTCGGCGGCGATCTCGCGCACCGCCTTCTTGGCGCGTCCCTTGGCCTTGGCCCAGTCGGCGCCCCCGAGCCGGTGCAGCGACGGCGCCTCACCCCCGACGTAGCGGGTCACCTGGTCGAGCTGGTCGGTGGGGACGTACAACCGGTCGCCTGGTTGACCGCGCTTGCCGGCCGCGTACTCGAGCACGAGGTACTCACGGGTCGCCCCGGCGACGGTGCGCTGCACCATCTCGACGTACTTGCCGACGCCGTGCTGGTCGTGCACGACGAAGTCGCCTGGCTTCAGCTGCAACGGGTCGACGACGTGCCGACGCTTGCTCGGCATCTTGCGCATGTCCTTGGTGGATGCACGCTGTCCGACCAGGTCGGATTCGGTGAGCACGACCAGGCTTTGCCCCTCGAGGACGAACCCGTGCTCGAGGGTCCCGGTCGAGACGTGGGCCACGCCGGGTTCCGGCGCGTGCCTCAGCTCGGCGTCCAGGCGTGCCGGGATACCTGCGTCACGCAACCGTTCGTAGATCCGCTGGGCCGAGCCGTGACCCTCCGTGAGGAGCACCACCCGCCGGTGCGCGACCAGCCATTCGCGGACGTCGCTGATCGCCCGTTCGGTGTCGCCCCGGTACGAGTCGACCGGGTGAGCGCCGATGACCAGCGTGTCGGCGAAGTCGTCCAGGTCGTCGGACGCGCGGGTGGCTTCGACCAGCTCAGCGTCCGGCGCGAACGGGGACAGGGCCCACCACGGCACGCCGCTCGCCCTGGCGTGGTCGCGGGCCTCGGACAGGCTGCGGTAGGCGGCCGCGCCGAGATCGAGCGGGGTGACCCCGCCGGCTGCTGCGGCAGCCCAGGAGGCGGCGAGGAACTCCTCACCCGTGGCCACGAGGTCGTGCGCGCGGGTGCGGATCCGCTCGGGATCGCAGAGCAGCACGTGCGTCCGGGCGGGGAGCAGGTCGGTCAGCAGCTCCATCCGGTCGACGAGCACCGGGGCGAGCGACTCCATGCCCTCGACTGCGATGCCTTCGGCCAGCTGCTCGAAGACGTCGGCGAGACCGGGGTACTGCAGAGCGAGGTCGGCGGCCCGGGCACGCACCGAGTCGTCGAGCAGCAGCTCTCGGCACGGCGGCGCCCACAAGCCGTCCACGGCGATCTCGAGACTGCGCTGGTCGGCGACTGCGAACCAGCGCACCTCTTCGACGGTGTCGCCCCAGTACTCCACCCGCAGCGGGTGCTCGGCCGTCGGGGGGAAGACGTCCAGGATCCCGCCACGCACTGCGAACTCGCCGCGTCGCTCGACCAGGTCGACACGGGTATAGGCCGCGGCGGCGAGCGCGCGTACGGCGTCCTCGAGCGGCTTCTCGTCGCCCGCGGCGAGCGAGACGGGGGCGAGGTCGCCGAGGCCCCTCACCATCGGCTGGAGCAGGCTGCGTACCGGAGCGACGACCACGTGCAGCGGTCCGGCGCCGTCGGGATCGCTGGGGTGCGCCAGGCGGCGCAGGACGGACAGCCTTCGGCCGACCGTGTCGCTGCGGGGCGAGAGCCGTTCGTGCGGCAGCGTCTCCCAGGCCGGGAAGTCGGCAACTGCATCCGCCGGCAGCAGGCAACGAAGGGCAGCCACGAGGTCGTCGGTCTCGCGCCCGGTCGCCGTCACGACCAACACGGGGCGAGCGGCACCGCGCGGCTCCGGGGCGGCAAGAGCGGCGACGACCAGAGGACGCAGGGCTGACGGACCGGACAGTTCGAGCAGCGGGCGGTCGCCGGCGCGGGCGGCCCGCAGCGCCTCGGCGAGCGCCGGGTCACCGGTGAAGACATCCAGCAGGCCAGCAAGGCTCATGGTGAGGAGGGGGTCCCTTGACGCTTGCGACAACACGAGTACCCCGGCTCCGCAAGGGGACCAGGGGTGGACAGGTTCCAATCTACGCGGTCGCAGCCGGGCATGATGGCCCGGTGGACCCCGTACGGATCGTCAGCAGTGGCCCCGATCCGGCAGCCGTCGAGCGGTTGGTGCGCGACCTGCCCGACTGGTTCGGCATCGAGGAGTCGGTGGCGGAGTACGTCGCGGACGCGGCACTGCTGCCGACCTACCTCGCGTTCGTCGACGGTGAGCACCAGGCCGTGGGCGCCCTGCTGGTGAAGCGCCACTACCCCCAGGCGGCCGAGCTTCACCTTCTGGTGGTGACGCCACGGCTCCATCGTCGTGGCGTGGGCCACGCACTCGTCGCCGCCGCCGAGAACGACCTGCGCGCCGAGGGCTGCCGATTCCTCCAGGTCAAGACGCAGGGTCCGTCGCGTCCGGATGAGGGCTACGCGAAGACGCTCGCGTTCTACCTCGCGAGCGGTTTCAGCCCGCTGGAGGAGATCCACGGGCTCTGGCCCGAGAACCCCTGCCTCATCCTGGTGAAGACGCTCGACGGCTGAGACTCGTTGCTGGGCACCGGTTTTCGGGGGTGTGGACAGTCGGTCGGGACTGTCGGATCTAGGTTCTAGGGTCGTAGGTATGGACCTCGACCTGG
>Ga0302299_10001915_pt1 | contig 12641 bp, 11 predicted proteins | sample III_Fen_N3_4_FD_198795 | JGI IMG/M metagenome (GOLD analysis project Ga0302299, IMG submission 198795) | Peat permafrost microbial communities from Stordalen Mire near Abisko, Sweden - III_Fen_N3_4 | ecosystem: Environmental > Terrestrial > Soil > Wetlands > Permafrost | place: Sweden: Abisko... | reverse complement strand
TCTTCCTCGACGAACCGACGGCCGGCCTGGACCCGCGCAGCCGCCGGACGATGTGGAGGGTCATCCGCGACCTCGTCGACGGCGGGGTCACGGTCCTCCTGACCACGCAGTACCTGGAGGAGGCGGACCGGCTGGCCGACCGGATCGCGGTCCTCGACCGCGGCCGACTCGTCGCCGAAGGCACGCCGGCCGAGCTCAAGCGCCTGGTCTCCGGTGGGCATGTCCGGCTCGAGTTTGCCGGGGCCGACGAGCTCGAGAAGGCGGTCCGCGTCTTCGCGGGTGCGTCGCGCGACGACGAGTCGCTGGCGCTGCTGGTCCCGAGCGACGGCGGCGTCCGCTCCGTGCGCGCGGTCCTCGACGCGCTCGACGGCGCCTCGATCGAGGCCGACGCGCTCTCGGTGCGCACGCCGGACCTCGACGACGTCTTCCTGGCCCTCACCGGCCGGCCCGATACCCGGCAAGGAGCCGCATGATGACCGCCTGCTCGCCCGCCCTGGCCGACACCGCGACGATGGTGCGGCGGAGCCTCCGCCACGCCCGGCGATACCCCTCGCTGACCCTGCTCATCGCCGGCATCCCGGTGGTGCTCCTGCTGCTGTTCGTCTACGTCTTCGGCGGCACGCTGGGTGCGGGCCTGGGAGGCGTCGCGACGGGCCGCGACGCGTACATCGCGTACGTGGTCCCGGGGATCCTGCTGATGACCGTGGTGGGCGCCGCTCAGGGCACGGCGATCTCGGTCGCCGTGGACATGACCGAGGGCATCGTGGCCCGATTCCGGACGATGGCGATCTCGCGCACGTCGGTTCTCTTCGGCCACGTCGCGGGCTCCGTCGTCCAGACCGTGGTGGCAATCGCGGTCGTCCTCGCCGTGGCCCTCCTGATCGGCTTCCGGCCGACCACGGGTCCCGTCGCGTGGCTGGGCGCCGCCGGGCTGCTGGCGCTGACCACCGTGGCCGTCTCGTGGCTCTCCGTGGCGCTGGGCCTCGCGGCGGGGAGCGTCGAGACGGCCAGCAACACGCCGATGTTCCTGTTCCTGCTCCCGTTCCTGGGCAGCGGCTTCGTGCCGACCTCGACCATGCCGGGCCCGGTCCGCTGGTTCGCCGAGCACCAGCCGTTCACGCCGATCATCGAGACCCTCCGCGGGCTGCTGTTCGGCACGCCGCTCGGCGACAGCGGGGTGATCGCCGTGGCCTGGTGCGTGGCGATCTCGGTCGTCGGGTTCGCCTGGGCACGGCGGCTGTACGAGCGGGTCCCGACGACCCGGCCCTAGGCGCAAGCCGGCCGGTCAGCCCCGGAGCGAGCGGCCCTCGAACGACTCCAGGCGAGCGACGATCTCGTCGGGGATCACGCGCGGGCGAGCGGCCACATAGTCGAACAGGACCAGGACGTCGTCGGCGGTGGCGACCAGGCGCGCCGTCCCGTGCGCGGAGGCCGGAGCCGTAAGGCGGTGCTCGAGGGCGAACGACGTCCGGCCGATCCGCCCGGCGCGCGACTCCACGGTCAGCGTCTCGCCGTACACCGCCTGCGATCGGAACGTGACGCGGACCTCCGCCAGGATCAGCGACTCCACGGCGCCATGCGTGACGAGCGCGAAGGGCTCGCCCGTCGCGGCCTCCCAGTAGGCGATCCGGGCCGACTCGCAGAAGGTCAGGAACCGCGAGTTGTTGGCGTGGCCCATGGCGTCGGTGTCGCCGAATCGGACGTCCACGACGAACCGGTGCGGGAACTCGCCCGGCAGGTCGCGCGGATCCGCCGGGACCTCGATGCGGGAGCGGTCGGGCTCGGACGGGGCGTCGTGCACCGCCCGAGTCTAAGGGTCCGAGTCCCGCCCCGTGCCCGCTCAGCGCGTTAAGGGCCGGACGGTCCCCCACAGGTAGTTGTACGCCCAGACCGTGCCTGCGGCCGCGACCGCCGCGACGCCGAGGGGCTCGACGACGCCCGAGTTGGGACCGGCCGTCAGGACGAGGAGCAGGCCCCAGATGACGCCGGCGCAGGCCACGAAGCCGATCAGCCCGGTGGTGGCCACCCCGACCCACCAGCCGGCCCGGGTCAGGCTCAGCAGGCAAAGCCCGACCCCGACCGAAAGGACGGCGATGGCGGCCCGGAGCGAGAGATCCGCCTGGCTGTCCGGGAGGAGCACCAGCGCGGCGAGGCCACCCGCCGCGTAGGCCATGGACACGACCAGCAGGCCGACGGGCCGGCCGGCGACCAGCCTGGGGCGATGACCACCGGTCTCAGGCTCGGACATCGTGCTCGGCCTCGTCAGCCCGATGGGGACGGAGACACCGCCCCTGACACCCTGCGACGAGTACCGCGAGCGCGGTCAGGCCGGTGAGTGCCGCGCATCGGCCGGCTGCCGCAACCCTCACGTCCAACCCCCCTGCCTGGGCGACGTCGATATCGCCGTCCGTCGATGCTCAATCGCCGGCGGGCTCGCGGTCAAGGGTCCAAGGGCCCGCGCCGCATCCCGCCCGTTCGTGCAGCCCGCGCGTCAGCGGGGGTCCACGACCAGCGAGCCCGCCATGGTGCCTGGGCCGTCGGTCGTCCCGGTCATGACCTCGTACGTCCCGGCGCCATCGATGACCACGCGCAGCGTCACGGTCTGGCCCGGGCGCGCGACCAGCTCCACGTTGGCGATCCCCCGCGCCATCCAGTCGCGGACTACGGCGTCGCGGTTCACCAGCTCCAGCACGGTCCATCGGCCCGCGGCCAGGTGCACGTCGGAGGGGGAGATCACGCCGCCGCTCACCGTGACCGTGACGCGCGGCAGCGACGCGTCGAGCGCACGATCGGCCGCCAGCACGCCGCCGGCGAGCACGAGGCCGATGAGCCCGACGACCAGCAGGAACGCGCCGTCGCGGATCACCCCGATAGGTCCGCGGCGGACCTGCGCCACCCGACCCGGCCGCACGTCCACGCCGCGCAGCCGCAGCGAGTTCGTCACCACGCTCACCGACGACAGCGCCATCGCGCCCGCGGCCAGGGCCGGGTTGAGCGTCACGCCGAACGCCGGGTACAGCGCGCCCATCGCGATCGGGATCAGCAGCACGTTGTAGGCGAACGCCCAGAACAGGTTCTGGCGGATCACGCGCAGCGTGGCCTGCGACAGGGCGATGGCCGACCCGACCAGGCGCGGGTCGCCGCCGACGAGCGTCACGTCGGACGCCTCGATCGCCACGTCGGCGCCCGTCCCGATGGCGACGCCCAGGTCCGCCCTTGCCAGCGCCGGCGCGTCGTTGATGCCGTCGCCGACCATCGCCACCTTGTGGCCGGCCGCCTGCAGCCGCTCGATCGTCGCGTCCTTGTCACCCGGCAGGACCTCGGCGATCACGTGGTCGGCGTCGATGCCCACCTGCCGCGCCACCGCCTCCGCCGTCACCCGCGCGTCGCCGGTGAGCAGCCAGACCTCGAGCCCGGCCGCACGCAGGTCCCGCACCGCCTCGGCCGACTCCGCCTTCACGGGATCCGCCACGGCCACGAGTCCCGCCGCCCGCCCGTCCGACGCCACGAACACGACCGACGCGCCGTCGGCGGCAGCCAGCCGCGCCGGCTCGACCAGCATCGCCAGGTCGACGCCCCGCTCCTCCATCAGCCGCCGGCTGCCGACCAGGACGGCCGCCCCGTCGATCGCCCCGGTCACGCCGCGCCCGATGATCGCCTCGAACCCAGCGGCCTTGCCGAAGCCCAGCTCCGACTCGCGCGCCCGGCGCACGATCGCCTCGCCCAGCGGATGCTCGGACCCGGTCTCGAGCGACGCCGCCAGGTCGAGGACGCGCTCCGGCGTCCAGCCCGGCGCCGGCACCACGGCCGTCACCGCCGGCTTGCCGAGCGTCAGCGTCCCTGTCTTGTCCATGACGACGGTATCGATCGCGCCGGCGGCCTCGAGCGCCTCGCCGCCCCGGACGAGGATGCCCGCCTCGGCGCCCTTGCCGGTCCCGACCATGATCGCCGTGGGCGTCGCGAGGCCCATCGCGCATGGGCAGGCGATGATCACGACGCCGATGAACGCGGTGAGCGCCAGCGTGACGCGCGGCTCCGGCCCGAGCAGGAACCAGGCGACGAACGTCAGCGACGCCACCGCCAGGACCGCAGGCACGAAGACCGCCGAGATCCGGTCCGCGGTGCGCTGGATGGGCGCCTTGGAGCCCTGGGCGCGCTGCACGAGGTCCACGATCCGGGCGAGCGCGGTGTCGCGGCCGACGCGCGTCGTGCGCATGACGAATGAGCCCGTGGTGTTGAGCGTGGCGCCGATCACCTCGTCGCCGGGGCGCTTGGTGGCGGGGATCGGCTCGCCGGTGAGCATCGATTCGTCGACCGCGGAGGTGCCCTCGGTCACGACGCCATCCACCGGCACCTTGTCGCCGGGGCGGACGCGCAGGAGGTCGCCCGGGACGACGACCGCGAGCTCCACGTCCTCGTCGACGCCGTTGCGGATGCGCCGCGCGGTGGTGGCCTGGAGCCCGACGAGGCGGCGGATCGCGCCGGTCGTGCGGCCCTTCGCGCGGCCCTCGAGCCACTTCCCGAGCAGGATCAGGCCGATGATGATCGTCGCCGAGTCGAAGTAGGTCTCGCCCGGCAGGCCGGCTCGCCGGATGACGTCCGGCCACAACGTGACGAACGTGGAGTAGGCCCACGCGGCCGAGGTGCCGACGACGACGAGCGTGTCCATCGTGGCGCCGCCGTGCCGGCCCGCCCGCCACGCCGCGCGGTAGAAGCGGCCACCGGCCCACGCCTGGATCGCAGTCGCCGGCAGGAGGATCACCTTGTTGAGGTCCTCCATGGCGACCAGCGTCTGGGGCACGAACATCAGGATCATGAACACGACGGAGGCCGCGATGGCGACCGCGGACATGCGGAGGGTCTCGCGCAGCGCCAGGTCGCGCTCGGCGTCGTCGGCGGTGATCTCCGCTTCGAGCGAGGCGGCGCCGGCGCCGGCGGCCACCGTTGACACCTCGGGCTTGACCTCGTAGCCGGCCGCCTCGATGGCCTTCACCAGCTCGTCTCGGCCGGCGATTGCCGGGTCCACGAGCACGGTGGCCTTCTCGGTGGCGAGGTTGACGCCTGCCTGCTCGACGCCCGGCGTCTTGTTCAGGAACCGCTCGATGCGGTTGACGCAGGAGGCGCAGGTCATGCCCTCGATGGGCAGGACGATCTCGATGGGGTTGGGCGCGGTCGGGGCTGTCGTCATACTGCCGGGGAGTATACCAACGTCTGTCCCGGAGTCCCAGCCGGGTCGAAGGTCACGAGGGGCCCGCGGCGAGCGGACCTCAGCGCGCCTCGGGCTCGCCGACCTGCCAGCCGAGCCACGTGTCCGGGTCCACGCGGGGGCGCGCGACCCAGGCCTCGCCGTCGCGGATCGCGATCTCCGGCGGCAGCGGGTGCGACAGGAAGAACGGCATCGACTCCGTGGCTCCGTACGCGCCGACGTCGAGCACCGCCACGAGGTCGCCGGGGTCCGGCAGCGCCATGACCGCCGCCTGGGCGAAGACGTCGAGCCCCGAGCAGAGCGGACCCGCCACCGTGACCGGGAAGCGCCCCGGCCCGGCAGCGGACCCCGCCGCGGCGCCCGTCAACACGCGCAGCCGGTGCTCCTGGCCGACCAGCGCCGGTCGCAGGACGTGGTGGATCCCCCCGTCGAGGATGACGACGTGGTGGCCGGTCACCTGCTTGCGCTCGACGACGCGCGCGACGTAGGCGCCGGCGGGCCCCACCAGGAATCGGCCGGGCTCCAGCAGGAGCCGCGTCTCGCGCGTGGCCGGGTCGGCGTCGAGGCGGGCCGCGAGGGCCATCAGCCGCGTCCCGAGTCCCGCGAGGTCGAGCGTGTGTTCGTGCGTCTCGTACGGGATGCCGAGGCCGCCGCCCGCGTCGACCAGGCGCAGCGGGAAGCCCGCCTCGGCCGCCAGCGCGCGAGCCGTCTCGATCGTCGCCTCCACGTGCGCGGCCAGCGCCCCCGAATCGAGGATGTTCGACGCCCCGAAGGCGTGCAGCCCCAGCGGCTCGAGCCAGGGCGACGCGACCGCCTCGGCCGCGGCCACCCGCAGGTCCGCGCCGTCCATCCCGAACTTCCCCGCCCCGTCGTCGCCGACGAGCCGGACCCGTTCCAGGCGCGCCGCCTCCGACACCGCCGCCCGCAGGAGCACGGGCTGCCGGCGGCCGAGCCCCCCGGCGATCCGCGCGAGCCGCCGGATCTCGCCCACGGACTCGACGGTCAGGACGCGCACGCCCGCCTCGACGGCCGCGGCCAGCTCCTCGTCACGCTTGCCGGGTCCCGTGAAGACCACGCGATCCGGCGCGAAGCCCGCGCGCAGGACGTGGCGCAGCTCCCCGCCCGACGCGACGTCCGCGCCGAGGCCGAGGCCGGCCAGGTGGCGCAGGACCGCGAGGTTCGGGTTCGCCTTGACCGCGTAGGCGAGGTCGAAGCGCTCCGGCAGCGCCGCGCGCAAGGCGGCAGCCTGGCGACCGACGACGTCCAGGTCGTAGGCGAAGAACGGCGTGCCGAACCGGGCCGCGAGCTCCGCCGGGGCGAGGCCGCCGAGACGGCCGCCGCGCAGGATCTCGTTGCGGGCGGGCGGGCGACCACGGCGGACCGCGGGCGCGGCGGCACGGGCGGGTGGCGGGCCGGGCTCGCGGACCATGCTCATCGCAGCGCGTCCTCCAGGGTGACCCGGGCGTCCGTCCCGGTGTCGCGATCCTTGACCAGCAGGGCGACCGACACCGACAGCCCGTGGGCCGCGGCAAACTCGCCGGCGAGCGACCGCGTGCCCGGCACCACCACCGCGCCCGGCGGCACGACGAGCGGCTCGTCCGGCGTGCCGGTGATCACCCGGTCGCGGACCAGATCGTAGAGCCGGGAGGTCCCGGTCAGCACGACGCCCGTGCCGAGCACCGCGCCGGCGCCGATCAGGACCCCCTCGAGCAGCGAGCAGCCGGCGCCGACGAACGCCCCGCCCTCCACGATCACCGGTCGCGCCCCGGCCGGCTCGAGCACGCCGCCGATCGTCACGCCGGCGGAGAGATGCACCCGGGCGCCGACCTGGGCGCACGACCCCACCAGCACGTGCGAATCCACCATCGTGTCCTCGCCGATCCACGCCCCGACGTTGACGAACGACGGCGGCATCACCACGACGCCGGGCCCGAGGTAGACCCCGGCCCGGACTGACGTCCCGCCGGGCACGATGCGCCACGGGCGACCGGCCCCGGCGGCGACGTCTGCGTCGGGGCCGTCGAGGAGCGCCTTCGGTGGCAGCCCCACGCGGTCGCGGAACCGCAGCACGCCGCCGAGGTCCCAGGCCTCGGTGGCGCGGTCCCGGAAGCAGGCGAGGATCGCGGCCTTGACCTCCCGGTCGGTGCGCCAGCCACCGGGCGCGGCGGGATCCGGCACCGCCGCCCGGCGTCGCCCGGCATCGAGGTCGGCCAGGATCGGGGCTGTCATGCGGCGGCCTCGTCGGCCTCGTCGGCGGTCGTCGCCTCCGTCGTGCCCGTCTCGCGGATCCCGTCCACGAGCCCGAGATCCCGAAGCAGTGCGGTGAGGCGCTCGCGCGGCGCGTCGGCGAGGGGCAGGAGCGGCTGCCGGGTCGCGTCGTGCTCCAGCAGGCCCATCGCCAGCATGCCGGCCTTCGCCGGGATCGGGTTCGGGGCGCCCTGGAAGTTCGCCCGCATGAGCGGTAGCCAGCGGTCGTGAATGCGGCGCGCCTCCCCGGCGTCCCCGGCATGCCAGGCGGCGACCAGCGCCGCCATCTGGGCCGGGATCTGGTTCGACGCCACGGAGATCACGCCGTCGCCGCCCATGGCCAGGATCGCGAGCGTGGCGGCGTCGTCTCCAGAGAGCACGGCCACGTCGCGCGGGCGGTCGCGGCAGATCACGGCCAGCTGCTCGATGCTGCCGCTCGCCTCCTTCACGGCCACGACCCGCGGGTGCTCGGCGAGGCGCAGGAACGTGTCGGCCTCGACGTTGGCGCCGGTCCGGCCGGGCACGTTGTAGACGACGATCGGCAGGCCGCCCTCGTCCGCGATGGCGCGGAAGTGCGCGTCGAGCATCCGCTGGTCGGGTTTGTTGTAGTACGGGGTGACGATCAGCGCGGCGTCGGCGCCCAGGGCCGCAGCGCGACGCGTGGCGTCGATGGACAAGCGGGTGTCGTTCGAGCCCGTGCCGGCGATCACCGGGATGCGGGACCGGGACGGGCGCGCCGCGACGGTCTCCACGGCGATCTCGATGCAGCGGTCGCGCTCCTGCGGAGAGAGGGTCGGCGACTCGCCGGTGGTGCCGACCGGGACGAGGCCGTCGATGCCGGACGCGACCTGCCAGGCGACCAGGCGGCGGTAGGCGGCCTCGTCGAACGTGCCGTCGGGCGTGAACGGCGTGACGAGCGCGGTAAAGGCGCCGCGGAGGCGCGGGGTGCGGTGGTGGGCGGAGCGGGTGACGCGGGCCATGGCGGGTCTCCTTCGGCCTGTCGGACTTCGGGTTGAGGTGGTTGGGCCTGGCGTGAACGGTCAGGCGGGGACGGCGAGGCGCGGCGTCGCGAGGAGGTCGTCCACGACGGCGTCGAACGGGTGCACGCCGGGGGCGCGGCGCTCGGTGGTGAGCCAGCGGGCGGCCGCGAGGGCGCCGTCGGCGTAGGCGGTCCGATCCCGGGCGGTGAGCCGCAGCTCCACGGACTCGCCCGGGCCGTCGAACGTCACGAGGTGGGCGCCCGGGGCGGCGCCGGCCCGGATGCCGGCGACCTCCAGGGCGGGGCGGCCGTCGTCGGCGGTGGTTCCGGTGACGGCCTCGTCCGGGCCCGCCCAGCGAGGATCCACGGCGACGATCCGGCGAGCGATGGCGCGGGCGGTGCCGGACGGGCGGTCGGCCTTGCCCCGGCGGTGCCACTCGACGATGGACGGCTCGAACGCGCCGGCCCGTGCATACCAGGCAGCGGCGGTCTCCGCGAGGCGCAGGAACAGCGCGGCCCCCAGCGAGAGGTTCGTCGCCACGACCGCGGCGGCTTCGTGGCCCAGCAGCATCGACCGGACGCGCGGCATGTCCGCGGCCCAGCCGGTGGCGGCGAGGATGAACGACCGGTTTCCGGCCGCGAGCGCATGCTCGACGTTGTCCGCCAGGGCGGTCCCGAGCGACGTGTCGATCACGACGTCGGCGCGCGGGGCGGCAGCGCGCATCCCGCCGGCGGTCGGCCGGCCGACAACGTCCACGGTCCAGCCGCCGACCGTCGCGGCAGCGGCGATCGCCCCGCCGAGCCGGCCCGGTCCGTAGAGGAGGAGGTGCATCTCGAACGTATCCTTCCGCGTGGTGGAGCGCGTTCGGAGGTCCGAGAATCACAAAGGCCGCGGCACCGTTCGTGGTGTCCGCGGCCCCTCGGCGCCTCCGGTCCGGAGGCTCCGTGGTTCGTCGCTCGCGCGCCGTCAGAGCCCCAGGGCCCGAGCCTTCCGGCAGGGCCGCCACGGCTTCTTCTTGGCGTCGAAGGCGAAATTCTGGTGCGACATGACTCGCGCAGTATGCCAACTCCCACTCGGCTGTGCAACTCTTGCAGCGTGAATATGTTCTATGCATTCGTCGTCACCAGCATCACGGGCTCGTCGTGGGGCCCGGTGCGGATCGCGGCCACGACGCGGGGGCTCGCCGCCGTGGAGCTGCTCTCGTCGGACGAGGGGTTCGTGGCCGGCCTCGCGCGGCGGGGGCTCGTGGTGGCGGCGGACCGCGCGGGCGCGGCGGCTTCGAGGTTGGCCGACGAGGCCGCGGGCGCGATCGAGGCGTTCCTGGCAGGCGAGCCCGTGGCGCTCGAGGCGCTGCCGGTGGACATGGACGACCGGCCGGCATGGGACCGGCTGGTGCTGGGCGCGGTGGCGGCCATCCCCCGCGGGTCGACCGCGAGCTACGGCGAGGTGGCCCGCCGCGTCGGACGGTCGGGGGCCGCGCGGGCCGTGGGCGGCGCAGTGGGACGGAACCCCGTGGGGCTGCTCGTGCCGTGCCACCGGGTCATCGCGGCGGATGGGTCGCTGGGCGGGTACGGCGCGGCGGCGTGGGGCGGGCGCGAGGCGGCGCTGGACGTGAAGCGGGCGCTCCTCGCGCTCGAGGGCGTCTCGGTCCCGCGCTGAGGCGGTCCGTGTCGCCTGCGCGACACCCACGCAGTCGAACACCGCATTGACCGGGCCACTCGGACCCCGCACAGTAGGCCACACGGCATTCATCGTGGATGGCAGGCGGGGCAGGAGGACGAACGTGTCTCAGAGACGAGACGACCAGGCGCCGGGCGTGACCCGCCGCGACACGGTCGAGGGCATCTCCCGGCGTGACGACGACGTCGAGGGTCACAGCATGCATCGGGCGGACGATGGCGTCAGCCATCGCGACACGGTCGAGGGCGTCACCCGGCGCGACGCCGGTGGAGACGGGGTCTCCCGGCGCGACGACGACGTCGAGGGCCACTCGATGTTCCGCGACGAGAGCGGCGTCAGCCGCCGCGACAGCGATGGCGTGACCCGGCGTGACGGCGGCGATGGCGTGACACGCCGCGACGCCAAGACGGGCTTCATCGGCTCGGACGAGGACGACGTCGAGGGCCACTCGATGTTCCGCGACGCCGGCGAGGGGCTGCATCGAGGCCTGCCGGGCTCCGGTGGCGAGTTCGCCCGCCGCGGCCCCGGTGACAACCCCCACGGCGAACGCTGACCCACTGAGCCCCCGGACGACCGGCCCGCCGCGGCCGGTCGTCTTCGATTCCCGCGGAGACGCATGACCGCTGACCCGGCCGCGCCGGCCCGGATCTCCCCCACCGCGGTGTTCCGGAAGCCGGACTTCGCGCTGCTCTGGATCGCCCAGCTCGTCTCGACCGCCGGCTCGTCGCTGACGGACCTCGCGGCGAGCATCTTCGTGTACGAGAAGACCGGGTCGGCGTTCCTGGTCGGGGTCACGCTGATGGCCACGGCCGTCCCGAGCCTGCTCGTGGGCCTGATCGCCGGTGTGTTCGTGGACCGCTGGGACCGGCGCCGCGTGATGATCGTGGCGAGCCTGGTCCAGGCCGTCATCGTCGCCCTCATCCCGTTCGTGATCGGTGTCCACGTCGCGTGGCTGTACGTGGCGATCCTCGCCAACGCGGGGGTCAAGATGTTCTTCGAGCCCGCGTACGAGAGCCTCATCCCGGAGATCGCGAGCGACGATGAGCTGGCAGCCGCCAACGCCTACCTCGCCATCGCCTCGTTCGGCTCGACCGCCATCGGCTTCGCGGGCGCCGGCCTCCTCGCGTCGGCCTTCAGCATCGACTGGGCCTTCTGGATCGACTCGCTGACCTTCGTCTTCTCCGCCGCCTGCGTCGCGGCCCTGCGCGTGCGCGTGCCGCGGGCCGTGCCGGAGGAGGACGCGTCGGTCGCGATGGTGGCCGCCAACCTCCGGGTGGGCATCCGGACGATCTTCGCGACGCCGGCCCTGCGCTCGCTGTTCGTCCTCCTCGCGCCGGTGTTCTTCTCGTTCGGGCTGTGGAACGTGCTGCTGCTGCCGATGGCGATCCGGGTCCTGGGCGCCAACGAGCTGCAGTACGGGATCCAGGAGGGGTTGACGTCCATCGGGTTCGTGGTCGGCAGCCTGGCGATGGCGCGCTGGAGCGAGCGCCTGCCGACCGGGATGTGGATCGTCGTCGGCTGCCTGGGCATGGGGATCGCCGGCATCGGCTACGGGCTGTCGCCGGTCATCTCGATCGCGATGTTCTGGGCCGCGCTGTCCGGGGCGCTCAACTCGCCCGTGTCGGTCGCGCGCCAGACCCTGCTCCAGCGGCACACGCCGCGCGAGCTGCGCGGCCGCGTGTTCTCCGCGATGTTCGTCGTCCGCGACGTGATCTTCCTCGCGGGCATGGCCTGCGCCGGGCTGGCGGACGTGATCGACATCCGGGTGCTCGTGATCGGCGCCGCGCTGATCCTCGTGGCGATGGGCGGCGTGGCGCTCGTGGCGCCGGGGATCGGGCGCCCGGCGGCCGACTGGCGGCGCGGGCTGCGGGCGCTGCGCGCGAGCGAGGCTTCGACACCGGGCGGCGCCCCGGTCCTCGGCGGCGCCCGACCCGCCACGGCGGACGACCTCGACGTTCTCGTCGGGCGAATGGCAGCGTTCGGGCGCCTCGACACGACGCAGCGGTCGGCGCTCCTCGGCTCGGCGCTGGTCCGCGACGTGCCCGCCGGCACGCGGCTGATCACCCGCGGCGAGACGGCCACGAGCGCCTGGTTCATCCTCGAGGGCGAGGCGGCCGCCGGGATCCCCGAGCCGGACGGCGGCTACCGGGGGCTGTCGGTGATGGGCGCCGGCGACGTGTTCGGCGAGATCGCGGCGCTGACGGGGAGCGCCCGGACCGCGGACGTGGTGACGACCGAGGCGTCCACGCTGTTCGAGGTGCCGGCCGAGGCGCTGCGGGCGGTGATGGCCGTGCCGGAGGTCAGCCGGTTGCTGCTGGCGACCCTCACGGAGCGGCTGCTGCGCTCGAACCAGCCGGACCTGCCACGGCTGTCGTCGATGGACCAGGTGTCCCTGCGGGAACTGCGCCGGGTCGTGCGGCCGGTGGACGAGGCGGCGGCGCAGCGCCTCGCCTGACGCGCCGGCGCACGGAGACCCGGGATCAGCCCCGGGGCACTCGGCGGGGCCGGGGGTCTCGCCGGGGCCGGGG
>Ga0302299_10001914_pt1 | contig 12641 bp, 10 predicted proteins | sample III_Fen_N3_4_FD_198795 | JGI IMG/M metagenome (GOLD analysis project Ga0302299, IMG submission 198795) | Peat permafrost microbial communities from Stordalen Mire near Abisko, Sweden - III_Fen_N3_4 | ecosystem: Environmental > Terrestrial > Soil > Wetlands > Permafrost | place: Sweden: Abisko... | reverse complement strand
CGTCGTCGGCGAGGCTGGCCAGCATCCGGCGTGCTGATGCGCGATCACCCCCATCGAGGTACGCCTGGGCCGCATCGAGCTGCAGCCGCGAACGCGCCGCCCCATTGGTGCGCTGCGCCATCGCCTCGAGCGCGCGCCCCATCGCCTGCCGGTACGGTGGTGTCGTGTTACCCCGGAGCGCCTCGGCGAACTGCCGGAGGAGGTCGCGCGCCTCGACCGGGTCGGCGGGCAGCACCAGCACCAGCCGCTCGAACCCGCCCACCGGGTCGCCCCAGCGCGCCCGCAACTCAGCATCGAGTCGCTGCGCATCGGGCGACCCGTCATCCTGCAGGACCTTGAGCACCAGTGGCCGCTGCGCGTCGGGCGTCGGCCGCAGCGTCACCACCGCGCCGGAGCGGTACCCTGGGAGTTTCCTGATGGCGAGGAGCCACTCCTTTGCTGCCGTGGCATAGTCGCCCTCGAGCACCGCGAGCTGGGCCAGTTCCGGCGCCAATGCGCTCGGCTGGCCGAGCTGCTGGCGACCCGCAAGGTACGCCGACCGCGCACCCACCCGGTCACGTCGTGCGAGCAGCGCCGTGCCCCACTCTCGATATGGCGTCTCGTCCTTGGGCGCGAGCTGCGCCCAGCGATCCACCACCCGTCGCAGGCTGTCGGTCATCCCGGCTGCGCCGTAGGTGCGCACCGCCACGCCGTACAGGGCAGTCGCGGACGGATTGGCCGCCAGCGCCGCGTTCAGGTCAGGCACCATCTCGGCCGAGCGGTTGAGCGGCTGCAGCGACCGCTCCAGGCCGAGGATGGCGCTTACGTCGGCGGGCCGGCTCTTGAGGACGGCCCGATACGCGATAACAGCCGCGGCGTAGTTGCCCCGTCGTTCGAGATCGAACGCACGATTCAGTGAATCGGCCGGTGCCACCTGCGCCGCGAGCGGGCCGGCGAAAAACAGCAGTGCCATTGCGAGCCGCATGCTAGTTCGCACCCGGGGTCGCGAGGCGCCGGAAGTAGTCCACCACGATGCGGCGCTCTGCCGGCGAGAGGCGCTGCAGTTCCTCCCAGCTTGGCACCTGGAGCCGGCCATCTTCGTCCTGCAGCCGCGCACGCAGCGCCGGTGGCAGCAGTACACTGTCACCGTTGGCCGTGGTGCTCTGTCGCTCCTTCTGCTCGTCTTCCTGCTCTCCCTGCAGCGTGCGGCCCGCGTCGAGCATGCGGCGGAACAGCTTCTCCTGCCGCTCCACGGTCTGGCGATCGAGCCGGCCGGCCTGCAGCCGCTGTGAGAGATCCTCCGCCTCGTTCGCCATCTCGCCCGCACCCGGCATGTTGCCCTGCCCGCGCAGCTTTTCCAGTTCCTGTGCCAGCGCGCGCTGCTGGGCCGCGAGCTGCTGCAACTGCTGCTGTGCCCCGCCCGCCCCGAGCTGCGGGATCAGCGACGCGCCCTGTTCCCCAAGTTGCCCCTGCTGTTTCGCCAGCTCCCCCATCTTCTGCATCGCCTCGGCGAGGCCGGATCCCGATTCCGATCCGCTCACGTCCCCGCGAGCGCGGAGCAGGCCATGTGCAGCCGAGTTGAGGGCATCCAGCGCATCGCCGGCACGATCGCCTGCCTCGCGCGGGTTTGCGTTGGCTGACGACACCGCGTCCCGTGCCTGCTGCATGAATCGCGACGCCGCCGACAGCGACGTGCCGATGTCCGGTGACACCAACGCGTTCTTGCCCGCCGCCTGCCGCACCTGTTCCTGCAGCCGGTCGACCCCTTCTTCGATGGCGCCCTCGTCGGCCCTCAGCTTGGCGGCGGACTCACCGCGCTCGAAACCTTGGCTGACCGCCAGCTGCTTCTCGCCGAGCCGGCTCACGTCAGCCAGCGCCTGGTCGAGCTGCGACATCACCTCGTCGCGCCAGTCCTGCGCCATCTGCTCCCGCTCTTCCTGCAGGTCATCGCCCAGGGGCGCGAGTTCCTTCTCCGCTTCTTCACCCTCGGATTTCGCTTTCTGCTTCTGGCCCGACTTCGCCGACTTCGACGCCTGCTGCATCTTCTGCGAGGCCTTGCCCGCCTGCTGCGAGGCCTGCTCGAGCTTGTCGCCGCGGGGAGTGTCCTTCATCTGCTCCGAGAGCTGCTTGAGCTCGGACGACAGCGACTCGGCTTTCTTCGCGAGTTGCTGTTCCGCCGCAGCGGCACGCTGGCTGTCGGCCGCCTCGACCTGCTTGTTCCACTCCGCCTGGTCCTTCTGCAATTCCTTGGAATCCTGGGCCAGGCTCTCGAGCTGTCCCTCCATCGCGGCGCGCTCAAACAGCTCCCGGCTCCGCTCCAGCGCCTCCCGCAGCTCCTTCTGCTTCTCGGCCAGGTCCTTGAGCGCGTCCTGCGTGCGCTCGGCATCGAGATCCTTCAGCGCCTGGCGCAGCTCGTCGAGCTTGGCACGAATCTCGGGAGTCAGCGCCTTGTCCAGCTGCTGCTGCACTTCCGCCAGGCGCGCCATCAGGGCGGAATCGGCCAGTCCGGCCGTCTCTGCGTTCTTCTGCAGCTCCTGAAGCGCCTGCCGCGCCTGCTCCGCCTGTTTCATCAGCTCCTGCTGCGAATCGGCGACCGCCTCCGCCTTCTTCGCCTGCTCGAAGCTGAGGTTGTCGGAGTTGTCTCCCTGCTTGGTCGCATCGCGCGGCTGCGAGCGCGCGAGATCTTCCGTCTGTCGTTCCAGCTTCTTGCTCGCGGCGCTCAGGGAGTCGAGGCGATTCTGGAGCGATGATGTTTCGCGACGCTGCTCGGCCCGGAGCTCCGTGAGCGTCTGGACGCGAAGCACGTACTCCTTCGACCAGCCCGATTGCGCCCGGGGCGAATTGTCGACGGCGCGCGCGCGATAGTGCAGCGTATCGCCGGGAACGAGCCCGAGCTGCTGGAGGCTTACCTGCGTACTCAGCACCGCGCGGTCGGGCGTACCACCAGGCAGGGCCACCGCCTGCTCCCGACCCGGATCGGCGACGCCGAGCCCGGACACCCGGCGCAACTCGAGCACGACGCTCTTGAGTCCATGATCGTCGTGCGCATCCACCACAATGAGGGCGCGCGCGTCGGGCGATGCCGTGGTGTCTGCACCGGGCACCGGAATCTCGAGCGCCGGCGCGCTATCGGGGACGATGCGCAGCGGCAGCACGATCGCATCGCCGGCGAGCGGCGCACCGCTCGCCGTGCGCAGCGCCAACCGATACGCCCCCGACCGAAGCGGCGTGAAGTCGCCGTCGAACTGCTTGCCACTGACCGGCAGGGCGTTCTCCGTCTCGTCCGCGTTCCATGACGCACCCTCGAGGTCCGCGGTGGCCTCTCCACGCGTCTCGAGCCGCGTCCCCGCCGGCAGGAGCACCGTGTCACCCACCGTGGGAATTGGTTCGTCCTCGAGCCCGAGATAAGCGGGATAGCGCGCCGTGACCTCGAGCGACGCGAGGAATACCGGCTGGCGCACGTGGATCATGACGGTGTCCGATCCACGCTCACCGCTCGACACGCGCGCAAACAGGTCGGTCTCGAGCGCCGGAATGACATGCGAAGCGACACCGTTGGCATCGAGCGTCAGCGGCGTTTCCCGCCACGACTCGCCAGGCGACCGGAGCCAGAGCGTGGCCTCGCGCCGGCCGTAGGTGGTGACGGTGAGCGTCACTGGCGTGCCCCGGTCCACACTGTCGGCGGAAGCGCGGAGCTGGACGGGAGACACCACTGCTCGCCACGCCCGGACCGGGTGCCAGAGCACCGCGCCGGGACCGCGGAGCGGACCCGATGTGGCGAGGGCCACGAGGCCCACGGCAAGGAGGGCGAGGCCCCAGCGCAATTCGCGCGACAGGCGTTCGTCCAGCGGACCCAGCGCCGCAGAGGCACGCTCACCGACGGTGACGGCCGATGCGGCATCCGCCGCCTGGGCCAGTTCCGCACTGGAGCCCAGCTGCGAACGTTCGAGCAACGAGCGCAGCGCGCCCAGGCGCCACGCCCCTGACTGTTCCAGCCACTCGGCCAGTGATCGGGCTCCCAGTCCTGCGACAGCACGGGGCCGGCCCCAGACTGCAGCGGCCGAAAGAAGCGCCGCGCCGATCCAGGCGGCTGGCACCCACGCCAGCGTGCGGATGACATCCAGGCGCGCGAGCCACGCCGTAACGCCAAGGAGGAGCAGCGTTGCACCGAGCGCGGCAACGATCCACGCAGCATTCCGCCGCAGCCGGAGCGGCCGCGCCACCTGCTCCAGCGCGAGCTCGGTGAGGCTCATCCGCCTGACCCGACCGCGTATGCGTACAGGTTCACGCCCATGCGCAGCGCCGCCTCATGCTTCTCCGGCGGATCCTTGTGCACTTCAAAATCCTCCCAGCCATCGCCGAGATCAGATTGGTACGAGTAGTAGACCACCAGCCGCCCATTCAAGTACAGACCAAGGCCCTGCGCCGGCTTCCCGTCATGCTCGTGGATCTTGGGAATACCACGCGGCATGTCGTACGCGAGGTGGTAGATGGGGTGGTCGAGGGGTACATCGGTCAGTTCCTGCCCCGGAAATAGCCGAGCGAGCTCGCGCCTGATGGAGCTGTCCATGCCATAGTTGTCGTCGACGTGCAGGAACCCGCCCTGAGATAGATATGCCCGCAGGATGCGCAATTCGTCATCCGAAAAGCGCACATTCCCGTGACCCGTCATGTAGATGTATGGCACGCTCCACAGCTCGTCCGATGTGAGCGTGACCGTCCGCTCCTCGCGCTCCACCGGGATGCCGGTGCGCTCGCGCACCGCGGCGAGGAGATTGGGCAGGCTCGACGGGTTCGCGTACCAGTCCCCGCCACCTTCATAGTGGAGCCGGCCAATGGTCTGCAGCGGCTCGGCGCGCACCGCGGGCGCGCCGGCCGGTGGGCGCGCCGTGACCTGCTGCCCGGCGAGCGGCACAGCGCATGACAGCGCGAACAGCGAAGCGAGGGGCAGGCGCAGGGGCATCAGGTAAGGCTCATGACGAGCCGGTAGGCGTCGTTCCGGGACAGGCCGAACTCGGCGGCAATTCGCTGCGACGCTTCTCGCCGCGTCACGCCGTCAGCCAGCAGTTGGCGGGCATTCGTGGTTGCCTCCTCGGTCCGGTCGACGGCAGCGGGCGGGAGGCCCGTTCCCTCCAGCACTACGGTGAACTCGCCCCGGGGTTCCGTGGCATTGAAGTGCGTCAACAACTCCTCCAGCGACCCGTGGCGGATCTCCTCGTGCAGCTTGGTGAGCTCGCGTCCCACCGTCGCCAGCCTCGCCGGGCCGGCCAGGGCCTGAAGGTCCTCCAGCAGCTCGACCACGCGCCCCGGCGCCTCGTAGAACACCACGCTCCATTCCTCGGCAGCTGCACGCGCCAGCATGCGCGCGCGCTCAGCCCCGCGGCGGGGCACGAAGCCCAGGAACAGGAACCGATCAGCCGGCAGCCCCGACGCAGAGAGCACCGTGGCGATCGCCGAGGGACCCGGGATGGGCACTACCACATGGCCCGCCACGTGGGCGGCCCGCACGAGGTCGGTCCCCGGATCGCTCACGCCCGGCGTGCCGGCATCTGTTACGAGGGCGACGTCCCGGTCATCGGAAAGGATCTCGAGGAGCATCTCGAGGCGGCGCTCAGGGGAGTGAGCGTGGAAGCTTCGAAGCTGCGGATGTGCACCGATGTGCTCGAGCAGCCCCCGTGACCGGCGGGTATCCTCGGCCGCCACGACCGGCACGGTGCGCAGGACCTCGATGGCCCGCGTGCTCAGGTCGCCCAGGTTGCCCAGGGGAGTCGCGACGACGTACAGCGTGGCCATGCGTCTCCGTTCAAAGGGGAGAAGCGTCAAGGGCGGCAGGAGGATTGGTGCCCTCGCTACCGCCCCTTACCCGCCTTACCCGCCTACCCGCCCTACCCGCCTTAGCTCAGGTGCTGCTTGATCTTCCCCTCGATGACCGGCTTCGGCACCGCGCCAACGACGGTATCCACGTGCTTGCCATCCTTGAAGAACAGGATGCTCGGAATCGACCGGACGTTGTACTTCATCGACGTGCGCTGGTTCGAGTCCACATCGAGCTTCACGATCTTGGCGCGGCCCTCATACTCGCCGGCCAGCTGCTCGAGCAAGGGGGCGACCATTTGGCACGGCCCGCACCACACCGCCCAGAAGTCCACCAGCACGAGCCCCTTTGCCTGATCGACATCAACCGCGAAGGAATCATCCGTCACGGGAGGGGTCTTGGTATTTACGCCAGCCATTGCGTTGTGCATCCTTTCTCCCATCGCACTCGCCGTGCGATGACTTAAGATTCAGCATGACCAACCAGCCACGCATCGCCCACATCGGCGTCGCCGTCGACAACCTGGCTGACGCCCTTGCCTTCTACCGCGACATTCTCGGACTCGAGCCCCGCGCCCCCGAATCGGCGGACGGTGCCACGATTGTTTCCCTGCCCTTTGGCGGACCCGAAGTAGAACTCCTCGAGCCCGCGACACCCGACGGCCCGATCGCCAAATTCCTGGCGAAGCGCGGACCGGGCATCCATCACGTCTGCTACGAAGTGGCCGACCTCGATGCCGCCCTGCTCCGGTGCCGCACCGCCGGGTACCGCCTGGTCGACGAGACGCCCCGAACCGGGGCCCATGGACGTCGCATCGCGTTCCTGCACCCCAAGTCTACTGGCGGCATCCTCATCGAGCTCACCGAAGCCCGATCAAGCTGACTATTTCGCCTTGGCCGGCTTGATCGTATCGGTCACCACTGTAATGCCGGTGTCAGGCCGCTGCTGACCGCCGGTGCAACTCCGACCGGGAACGCCCACCTGGCTCAGGTCGAGCGAGTTCACGATCCAGCCTTCCTTCTTGGTCTTCACCGCCGTAATCGGCACCAGCTTGTTGCAGTCACCCCGGGTGAACTCGAGGATCATGTAGCGCTGGTCCTGCTCCTTCGGGCTGGGCTCGGTCGCCGAGATCTTGTAGGTCCCGCCCTTCAGGAACGCATAGGTGATGTACATGCGCTTCTGGAAGTCGGACGGCTTGTGCGTGGTCGCGGCGGAGCCCGAGGATGTGCCCCACAACTGGGTCATCCGGGCCAGGTTGCTGTCGGCAACCGCCTTCATGAAGGCGTTTACGGCCGCTTCCGGCGTCTCTTCAGCCTGCGCCACCGCACGACTCGGGAGCATGGCCACCCATGCGGTGGCGAGCGCCAGGACTACCTTCTGCTTTCGTCCCACCAGGTGCCTCACGATGCTATCGTTGGACAGCGAAACTAATGGGTTCCCACCCCCTCCAGCAACGTTCATGCGCCTCTATATCAACATCGATCACGTAGCCACCGTGCGACAGGCGCGGCGCACCGACGAGCCCGATCCGGTCGTGGCCGCGCTGGCGGCCGAACGGGGCGGCGCGAACGGCATTACCGCCCACCTCCGTGAGGATCGCCGCCACATCCAGGACGAGGACGTCCGGCAACTCGCCGAAGCGGTCACGACCGTGCTCAACCTGGAACTGGCCACCAGCGCCGATATCGTGGCGCTGGCCTGCGACCTCAAGCCCTTCCAGGCCACCATTGTCCCGGAGAGGCGCGAGGAAGTAACAACCGAGGGCGGCCTCGACCTCACCCGCCCGGGACCACGGCTTACCGAGACGATTCGGCGCCTCCACGACGCCGGCGTCCGGGTCAGCCTCTTCATCGATCCCGATGAGGGCGCCATCCGCACGGCCCTCGCCCTCGGCGTACCGGCGGTGGAACTGCACACCGGCGACTATGCCCACAACTGGCGCCGGGACGCGCGCGCGCTCGAGACGCTGCGCCGTGCGGCCGACACGGCCGCGAACCTTGGCCTCGCTGTCCATGCGGGTCACGGCCTCACATACTTGAACGTCCAGCCTGTCGCCGCGATTCCCGAGATCGAGGAGCTCAACATCGGGCACAGCGTCGTGAGCCGGGCCGTGCTGGACGGCATGGAGCCCGCTGTGGCGGCAATGGCGGCGCTCGTCGGCGCCGCGCGGCGCTGATTGTCCTTGCTCCGATGTTTCACGAGGCCTAGTCTTCACGACACTTCCTCCGGACTCAGCGTCGTCTCATGAGCCACTCGCTCGGCACAACCGACTTCTTCACCCTCGAGGCAGGAGAGTGCCTGAACCGCCTCGAGGCACTGCTGGCGCGCCCTGAGGGCGTGTCCGGCGAGGAGTTTGTGCGGCAGGTGCGCCTGCTGCGCGGTGCGGCGTTGATGGCCAACCTCCAGCCGGTCGCGCAGGCCGGGGCGGCCTTCGAGGCGCTCGCGCGTGGCATCCGTGACGGCCTGCGCCCCTGGGACGCGGCGACGCGCGAGATGGCGCTGCAGGTAGTGGACGACTTCCGCGCGCTGGTGCGGCGCGTGGGTCAGTGGAGTGACGGCGACACCGCCCGCGCCCGGCGCATCGCCACCGACCTCGAGCGCATGACGGGCCAGGCGGCGACACCGGCCCCCACCGGCACCGGGAGCGCGCAGACTGGTGTCCGGGCATTCGTCGCACGGGAAGGCGCCCTCATCGCGAGCGCCCTCGACCGCGCCGCCCGGGCCATGCGCACCTCCACCGATTCGCGCGAGGCACTCCACGCCGTCCTGCGTCGCATGCAGCAGCTGCGCGGCCTCGCGGAGCTTGCCGAGTTTGCGCCGCTGCCCGAGATCCTCGATGGTGTCGAGCTCGCCGTGGGAGAACTCGCGCGCTCCTTCGCCCCTTCGGCCGAAGCCCCCGACATGGTGGATGCGGCGGCCCACGCCCTGAGCCGGGTCTGCCGGGACGTGACGGAAACGGGACAGCCCACCGCCGACGCCCCCGAGGCACGCCGCTTTGCCGACCTCCTGCGGCGCACCCTCGCCGACGATGAAGACGTCGTCGCCATCGAATCGCTCCTCTTCGAGGGCGAACCCGCCGCGCAGGGTGCGCGCGGCCGCTTCGCGCTCGGCGCCGTGGAGCTCGTCAGCCACGGCGAGTTCCTTTCCCAGGTGGCCGACCGGATCTCCGGCGCGAAGAGCAGTACCGAGCGCGACCTCCGCCTGCTTGGTCTCCTCGCCCCGCTTGGCGCACTCGGCGCCGGCGCCAGGGAACTCACGTTACCAGTCAGTGACTGGGCTTCGCTCGCGCGATCGCGTATCGCCAATGGTGACGCGAGTGCCAACGCCACCGGCTTCGCCGAGCAGCTTCGCAGGGTGGGGGCGCTGCTGCGCGGTGCCGCGGACGCCGCAGCGCCCGGTCGCGACGACTGGACCATGGCCGTCGAGGCGCTGCGTTCAGGTTCCCCGCCTGAATCAGCGCCCGAGACGATCGTGCCCATCGCTGACCTCGCCCCGGACGCCGCCGCCGAGCCGCCCGATCCGGAGATCATGGCGCTGCTCGACGAGATCGTTCCCATCGAGTCACTCGCGCCCGACGCGCCGGCCATGGAGGATTTCACCTTCATCAAGGCCGAAGCGATCGAGGCGACAGTTATCGACGCAGATGGCGCCGTCGAGCAGGTGGAGGTTGAGGCGGTGGAGGTGGTCACGTCCGTCGTCGCGCCCGCCGACCGGCCACCGACGGTCTTTGAGGCAAGCCTGCTGTCGTACGCCGGGTTGCTGCATGAGCTGGGCGTGGGCGAGGCGTCGCTCACGGAACTCCTGGGCCCCACTCGGTCGGCCGTGGCGGTAGCCCCCATGGTGGCGGCTCCACCAGTGGAAGAGGCGCCTCCCATCGTGTCGATCGACGACCTCCTCTACCGCGGCCGCCCCGCGTTGCTCCGCGCGGCCGAAGTGCGGAACGAGATGCGGGCCCAGCTGGCACGTGGCCAGCACGTCGCCGTCGTGCGTCCCCTCCTCGACGAACTGCTCGACCTCATCCCGCTTGCCCTTGACGGCCGCTGAACCGGTCGGCGGCAATCGCCGCCATCTGTGGACTGCCCTGATCGGTATCGTGGTCTCCGTCGCCCTGCTCGCCTGGGCGATGCGCAACGTGAACTTCAGCGAGATGGCGACCGAAATCCGCAGGGCCAAGCCAGTCCCGGTGCTCCTCGGCGTGCTGCTCGCCACCGGCTCGTTCGTCTTGCGCGCCGTACGATGGAAACTGCTGCTCCGCGCCGACACCGGCGTCGACGTGCCCTTCTGGCCCCGCTGGCATGCCGTCGCGATGGGCTTCATGGCCAACAACCTGCTCCCACTCCGCGCCGGCGAACTGGTGCGGGCATATGCCATCTCCACCCTGGGGCACGTGCGGCTCACCGGCGCCATCACCTCGCTTGTCGTCGAGCGAGTCTTCGACGCTCTCACGCTGGTGCTGCTCCTGTCGGTGGGCCTCCTCCTCTCTGATCTCCCTGCCTCGACGGTCATCGCCGGCATTCCATTGGCACGCATCGCCACGTACGCCGGGGTGGGCGCGATGTTCGCCGTCGCGGTGGGCGCCGCCATCATCGCCCGGCCCGAACTGATGGAGCGCATCATCCGGGCGCTGCTGCCTGCGGGCAAGCTTCAGGCGGGCCTCGTCTCGATCAGCCATGGCATCGCTGACGGATTGAGCGGCCTGCGCTCACCCGCCCGGCTGGCGGGCGTCGTGTTCTGGTCGCTGGCAATGTGGCTCGTGAGCGCGGCGTCGTTCTTCGCGATGTTCTTCGCCTTCGACATCGACGTCAGTTTCGGGGGAGCAATGCTGCTGCAGAGCGCCATGGCGTTCGGCATCGCCGTGCCGTCAACGCCGGGTTACTTCGGCCCCTTCGAGGCGGCGATTGTGGCCGTGCTCGGGCTCTTTGGCGTATCCGACACCACCGGCTTCTCCTACGCCGTTACCTACCACCTCAGCACACTGTTGCCGGTTACCCTGCTTGGCCTCGTCTCGCTCGCGATCAGTCCGATCGCCTTCCGCGACATCCGCGCCCAGACGAAGAAATGAGCGCTGTCGAGGTCAGGGCGCACGCCAAGATCAACCTGCTGCTGCGAGTGCTGGCGCGGGAAGACGACGGCTACCACGGTCTCGAGACGATCTTCGCACTGCTCGACCTCCACGACACCGTGATCGCGGAGCGGACCGACAGTCGTGAGGTGGTCTTGACCGTCGACGGCGCCGACACGGGCCCCTTCGTGCAGAACACGGCCTTTCGCGCGGCAACCCTTGTGCTCGACGCGATCGGTCACCCATTCGGGGTCCGTCTCCACCTTGCGAAGCGCATTCCCGTGCGTGCCGGCCTTGGCGGCGGGTCGAGCGACGGTGCCGCGGCACTGCTGGCCGTGAACCAGATCGCCGGGAACGCCGTGCCCCGTCACGAATTGCTCCAGTTCGCCGCGCGACTCGGCAGCGACGTCGCCTTCTTCGTGGCCCAGGCCCCGCTCGCATTGGGATGGGGGCACGGAGAACGGCTCCTCCGCCTGCCGCCGCTCCCCGCGGCACCCGCCCTGCTCGTCACGCCGCCAGTGGGCGTCAGCACCGCCGAGGCCTACGGATGGGTCTCGACGGCACGGAAGCACGACGGGCGGCGCGGTGCGCTCGCCCTCGACCTGGACGCCTTGTCCTCGTGGGGCAGCATCGGACGGATGGCGGGCAACGATTTCGAGTCGGTGGTCTTCGCGCGATTGCCGGCGGTGCGCACGGCGTTCGAGGCACTCTGCACCACGCATCCGCTGGTGTGCCGCATGACCGGATCGGGGTCGACACTGTTCGCGATCTATCGATCCGTGCGCGAGCGCGACGATGCCGCAATGATGCTCGGGCGAAAGCATGGCGCGTTGCGCCCCGTGATGACGATGGAGACACCGCCCGCATGAGCCAGATATCCATAACCTTCGCCATTGTCGCAGTCACCGTGGTCCTGTTCGTCTGGAACAAGATCCCGGTGGCGGTGGTGGCGCTCATCACCCCGCTGGCGCTCTACTTCACCGGTGTGCTCAACGCGCACGAGACGCTGGCAGGTCTCGGAGATCCCGTCGTGGTGTTCATTGCCGGGCTCTTCGTCGTGAGCGCCGGACTCGAGGCGACCGGCGTCACCACCTGGGCGGGGCAGGTCCTGGTCGAGAAGGCGGGCACGAGCCGAACCCGCCTCATCGTGCTGATGATGCTGCTCGTGGGCGTCATGAGCGGCCTCATCGGGCTCATCGGGGCGACGGCCGCGCTGGTGCCTGTCGTCATCATTGCGGCCCTGCGCATGGGCCGCTCGCCGTCAAAGCTGCTCATACCGCTCGCCTTCGGGTCGAGTGCCGGCGCGCTGCTGACGCTGGCGGGCGGCACCGTCAACGTGGTCATCTCCCGCACCGCCGAGGAGGCGGGCCTGCGGCCATTCGGCTTTTTCGAGCTCGCGGGGGCGGGCATTCCCCTGGTCATCGGCATTCTGGTCATCACGCTGCTCCTCGGCGAGCGCCTGCTGCCCGATCGCGCGAGCACCACTCTTCCGGCCGATTTCAGTGCCCACGCCAACACCCTCGTCGAGCAGTATCGCCTCGAGGACGGGATGCACCGGCTCAGGGTGAGGGAGACCTCGCCGTATGTGGGTATGTCACGCGATGCCATTGACCTCGGCGAATATCCGGGACTGAGCCTCGTATCGGTTCAGGGCGGCAGGGCTGGTCGCACCACCTTGGCGGAAGGTGATGTGCTGCTGCTCCGTGGCGACGCCGAGGCCGCAGGACGACTGGCCACCGACAAGCACCTCGCCGTCCGCTCGGAGGAGGGCGGCGTCGCGGAGAC
>Ga0302299_10001913_pt1 | contig 12642 bp, 14 predicted proteins | sample III_Fen_N3_4_FD_198795 | JGI IMG/M metagenome (GOLD analysis project Ga0302299, IMG submission 198795) | Peat permafrost microbial communities from Stordalen Mire near Abisko, Sweden - III_Fen_N3_4 | ecosystem: Environmental > Terrestrial > Soil > Wetlands > Permafrost | place: Sweden: Abisko... | reverse complement strand
CGAGGAGCAGCGCCATCGCCGCGGCCCGCTGGACGTTCCACGTCCGCATGTTGCGACGCCGGAACAGCAGGTGGCCCAGGAGATACAGCGCGACACCGCCGAAGAGCGCGGTCGCGATCGTCGGCTCGAGCGACGAGTCGAGGCCCGCGAACACCTTCTTGAGGCCGAGGGCCAGCAGCACGATTCCCGCCACCATCGGCAGGTGGAAGTAGTTGTAGGAGTCGCGTGCGATGTTGTTGCGCTCGGCGACGTCCGCGGTCCTGAACCGTCGCTCGGCGGCGATCGCCACGACGTCGAAGTACAGCCACCACAGGCATGCCACGGACACGAAGCCGACGACGACAGCAGCGACGATCCGCGGCGTGAGCTCGTCGCTCGCGACCCCGACGCCGAGAGCCACGAGCGACTCCCCCAGCGCGATGATGATCACGAGCCCGTGCCGCTCGGCGAAGTGGCCGGGACTCAGGTGCCATCCCTCGGTGCCGGCGACGAGCGGCGAGCCGACGTCGATGACGACGGCGAGCCCCCACAGCACCCCCCGCGGCCAGCCGGGCTCGAGGAAGCCGGCCACGACGATCAGCGCGGACCCCGCGAGCAGCCCCGGTGCGAGCCGCGCCACCGCGGCGCCGACCTCGGGCATCGTCCGACCCACGACGCGGAACATCACCACGTGCAGGAGCCGGACGACGAAGTACGAGACACCGAACAGGACGCCGTACCGGTCGAAGGCGTGCGGGGCGGCCAGCGCGGTGACGAACATCGCGGCCATCGCCGCGAGGAGCACGAAGCGGGCCACGCCGTCCTCGGCATCGGTCGTGGTGCCGATCCAGACGTAGGCCACCCACGCCCACCACAGCACCGTGAGCACGGCGATGCCGCGCAGCAGGCCGAGCCAGGTGGGGTCGTCGGCCATGAGCGTGGTGACCTGGGTGAGCGCGAACACGAAGACGAGGTCGAAGAACAGCTCCAGCGCCGTCACCCGGCGCTCGACCACGGCCGGCGCCTCCTCCGCGTTGCCCACGAGCGGGACGCTAACGGCGACGGAGGAGCAGGGCCATCCGTCTACGCCGACGGCGTAGACCGGGCGAGTCTCATCTTCCGCTCACGATTCGGGAAGGGGGGACGCACCTTCCGGGCCGACGCTCAGGACCCGTCGCCACGACGACCGACGACGACACGGTGCACCTCGTCACGAGCACCACCCTGTCGGTCGTGGTGCTGGCGACGGCGCTCACGCTCGCGCCGACGGTGCCGAGCGCGGCCGCGACAGCGCGCCCCGACCCGGTCGGAGCCGTCACGCCGACGCCGCATCCGGCGGTCCGCGCGGTCCCTCGACCCGTGGCGCCCGCACCGTCGCGCGTCTATGTGTTCGGCGACTCGCTCACCGTCGGGACGATCGTCTACGGCTCGCCGTCGTATCTCAGCGCTGCGATGGATGCCGTGCACCTGACCCTGGCCGTCCGCCCGTCGGCGAAGGTCGGCCGCAGGGTCGGCGAGGGCCTCGCGCTCCTGCCCAGCGTCCCGTCGGGTCGACGTACCGTGCTGATCGCCCTCGGCACCAACGACGTCCACGCGTCCGCCGCCGCGAGCGCGACGTGGATACGTCGCTCCCGAGAGCTGCTCGGACCGGACGTCGAGATCTTCTGGGTCAACCTCCGGCTCACCGGCACACGGTTCCGCAACCAGACCGAGGTCAACGCCGGCCTCGTCGACGGCGTCCGCGCCGACGACGCCCGGCAGGCCGCCGCCGGGCACGTCGGCCGCTCGCACGTCCTCGACTGGTCCTCCTTCGCGCGCGACCACCACGTCAGCAACCGGCCCGACGGGATCCACTACAGCCTTCCGGACTACCGGACCCGGGCCGTCTTCTACGCCGAGTCCCTCGCCGCGGACCCGCGCTACCTCCGCTACCGGATCGGATGAGGACGTCATGGCAGGTAGCCCCAGGTCCCGGCGTCGCCCTGTCGCGCTCACCCTCGCTGCCGCCTGCGCGCTGCTGGCCCTCAGCCCGGTCTCGAGCCGGGCCGAGCCGGCGCCACGACCCGGGCGGGCCCCGGTCCCCGCACCGTCCTTGCGAGGCACGCCGCCAGTCGTCGTGGCGCCGAGGCCGCGTCACCGCGTGATCACCGCGTACGTCCATCGAGTGACAACGCGCGATCGCGTGGTGCTCCTGACCGTCGACGACGGCTGGACTCGCGACCCCGCCTTCCTGGCTCTGGTGCGCCGTCAGCATCTGCCGGTCACCGTGTTCCTCACGAGCGCCGCGACGTCACAGGGACGCGAGGGCTACTTCCGGCAGCTGCAGGCGGCGGGCGCCGTCATCGAGAACCACACCCTCACCCACCGGGACCTCACCGCTGTGTCGGCGACCGAGCGCAGCCGGCAGGTGTGCGCGGCGCAGGATCTCGACGACCGGCTCTTCGGCACACGGCCGACCCTGCTGCGCCCGCCGTTCGGCGCGACGAGCGATGCCGTGATCGCGACGGCGAAGGCGTGCGGGATCCGGGCTGTGGTCGGCTGGGACGCGGTCATGCCCGCGCACGGCACGCTGCAGACGTGGTTCGGGACCCCGACCCTGCACGCGGGCGACATCGTGCTCATGCACTTCCAGCCCGGCATGGTCGGCCAGGTGCTGCGGCTCGAGAAGATCGCCGCGGCCGCCCACGTGCGCTTCGCGCTGCTCGAGAACTACCTCGACGGCGCCGTCAGCTGACCCCCGGGCACGACGTGGCGGTTCAGCTCTGCTGGCCCATGCTCCACAGGGTCCAGATCGCGGTCCGCAACGTGCGCGGCTGCTCGAGCGTGGTCACGATCGCGTGGGCGACGTCGTCGGCCGTGAGCCAGCTCGCGAACCGCGGGTCGTCCTCGACGCGACCGGCCCCGACGGCGAACTCCGTCGCGGTTCCCGCGGGGCAGATGAGCGTGACCCGGACGCCCTTCTCCCGCAGCTCGCGGTCCAGGCTGCCGGCGAAGCCGACCTGCGCGTGCTTCGTGCCGGTGTAGACGGCCTCGTCCTCGCCGCCGCGGAAGCCGGCGACGCTCGACACGATGACGATGTCGCCACCACCGGCGGCAAGCATCGTCGGCACGGCCGCGCGGACCGTCCAGACGGTGCCGGCGTAGTTCGTCTCCATCATCTCGGCGAGCTCGGCGTCGGTCATGTCGAGGATGCCACCGTAGAAGCCGATGCCGGCGTTGGGGACGACCGAGTCGAGGCGCCCCCACTTCTGCACCGCCGCGTCGACGAGGCGCGCGTTGTCGGCCGGCACCCGGACGTCCATGACGACACCGACCGCGTTGTCGGCGCCGAGCTCCGCGACGAGCTCGTCGAGCCGCTCCGCCCGCCGACCGCCCAGCGCGACCTTCGCCCCCTTCGCCACGAGCTGGCGCGCGGCGGCGCGACCGATCCCCGCGGTGGCACCGGTGATGGCGACGACGGTCCCGGTCAGGTCACGTGCGGGCATGAGAGCTCCTGGGTGCGGCGATGCGTACGACGATCGAACGTATCCCGGCGACGCGGACCTGTCGAACGCGGATCCGACCAGGACCGGCCGCGTCAGGAGACGTCGAGCAGGTCGCCGGCACGGTTCTTCCACGCCGGGCAGATCTCGTTGTGGTCCAGGACGCGCGCGCCCTTCTTCGCCACCCACTGCACGAGCCCCGACGTCGAACCCGCGAACTCCTCGCCGCAGCTGGCGATCGCCCGTGCGCGGGTGCCCGGACCGATGGCGTTCCAGACCGGGAGCCCCGGCTGCCAGTCCCCCGCGATCTCCGCCCACTGCTGCGGGGAGGAGTAGATGCCCACGCGTACTCCGGCCGCCTGCAGCTTCGCCGCCATCGCCGCGAGGACGGTCGCGTTCTCCTGCTGCGTGCCGTTCCACGTGTTGCCGAGCTCGACGTCGAGCCACCACATCGAGACCCCGCTGACGCCCGCGGCGTGCTCGCGCTCGATGGCGTCGGTCACGAGCTTCTCGCCGTAGGCCACCGGGTCGCCCGTCCCGGACCAGGACGTGTTGATGTAGACCGCGCGCGCGGAAAGCGTTCGGGCCCAGGCGAACTGGGCCGCGAAGCACTTGTTCGACGTGAGCGGTGCGCCACCGTTGACGCCCACGATGCCGAAGGCCGCCGGTCGCGGGGCCGTGCGACCGCACTGCGGGTAGGAGATGTCGTAGCCCACGCCCGGGGCCGATGCCGCCGGCTCACGCGGCGCGACGGCGACCGTCGGCGCACCAGGGAGCAAAGGCGACGGTGACGAGGTCGTGCCGCCCGAGCCGCCGCTCGTGCGCGAGAGCAGGCGCGCACCGGCGTAGCCGAGGCCACCGATCACCGCGAGAGCGAGGACCACGCCGATCACGGCGCTCCCGACGCGTCGACGGCGCAGCTGGGGAGCGGTGGGGCGCGGGGATCCGCGGCCGCTCACGCGACGACTCCCGACCGGCTCACCACCCGAACCTAACCGACCCCGAGGCCACCCCCGACGGCGCGGCTCGGGCAGGTCAGGAGTCGGTGCCGTGGAACAGGGCGGAGAGGTCGAGCGAGGTCACCTTGCGGTGGCCGGCGAGGGAGACGTAGGTGCGCGCGAGCGCGTCCTTGCCGGACCCGAGGACGGTGCTCAGCAGGCCGATGGCCTCCGCGAGCTCGGACTGCGGCTCGTCGGCGACGAGGCGGCGCCACATCGCCTCCTCGAGGCAGTTGAACGCCGTCTGGACCTCGGAGATGTCGAAGCCGGCGTGGAACCGCTCCTCGGCCACGGCGTGGGAGTACGCCGTCACCTCGGTGAGGTCGCGCTTGCGGATCGCATCGACGACCAGGTCGTGCAGGTCGCTGAGGCGCTGACGGGTCAGCGGCTCTCCCGCGGCCTGGTAGTGCGCGATGTGGGAGCTCTCGAGCGCCGCGAAGGCCTCGTCGAGCACCTGGGTGCGGGCGTTCTCGAGCAGCAGTGCGACGTCCATCGTGGTGCCTTCCCGGAGCTCGTCCGCCGCCCGTCCAGGACGCCGCCGGCTCCACACCCACGCTACGCCCGCGCACGCACCGGAGTCCGGACAGGGTCCCCTCCCCCCGTTCTGGAGGTAGTCACTGAAGGTGGCCTTCGTTGCTAAGAGCGCAACAAACGAGGCCTTCATCCTCTGGACGCGACACCACGACAGGACTACCTTGCGAGGCATGGAACCGGGTGAGGCACAGAACCCGCTCACCCAGCTGCGCCGCGGGGTGATCGAGTACTGCGTGCTCGCGCTGCTCACGGCGGAGGAGCTCTACGGCTTCGACCTGGTCAAGCGGCTCGGCGAGTCCGAGGGCCTCGTCACCAGCGAGGGCACGATCTACCCCCTGCTGTCGCGGATGCGCCGCGCCGGCTGGGTCACCACCACGTGGCGCGAGTCGGAGTCGGGGCCGCCCCGGCGCTACTACGCGATCACGCGCTCCGGCCAGCACGCGCTGGACGGCTTCACGACCGAGTGGCGGCGGTTCCGCGACTCGGTCGACGCAGTGCTGGGGACGGGAGAGGGACATGGAGTTCACCGTGGTTGACCCGCTGGTCGAGGACTATCTCCGTCGGCTCGACGCCGCCGCCTACCCGCTCGGCGACGACCGCCGCGGCGAGCTGATGGCCGGCATCCGCGAGCACATCGAGGCCGCCGTCGAGTCCGGCGAGGTGCACGACGAGGTGTCGCTGCGCGCTCTGCTGGACCGTCTCGGCGACCCCGAGGAGATCGTCGCGGCCGCCCGCGACGACGGATCCGGGGCTACGCCGTACCCGCTCGGCGCTCCCGCGGCCGTCACCTACCGCCGCGCCGGCATCGGCCTCGAGATCACCGCGGCGCTGTTCCTGACCGTCGGCTCGGTCCTGCTCGTGGTCGGGTGGCTCGTCGGCGTCGTGCTGGTGTGGTCCTCGCGGCGCTGGACCGTCGGCGAGAAGCTGATCGCGACCCTGGTGTTCCCCGGCGGACCCGCTGCCGCGCTGGTCCTGGCCGGGATCGGTGCCGGCGTGACGTCGTGCGGGAGCTCCTCCGTGCTCGACGCGAACGGCGACGTCGTCGACGTCCAGTCGTCGTGCGTCTCCTCGGGCTGGTCCCTCCCGCCGTGGCTGGGCCTCACGCTGTTCGTCGCGTGGGTGATCGTCCCGATCCTCGTGGCCGGCGTGCTGGTGATGCGGGCCCGCCGCCGGGCCGACGCCGAGCCGCTCGTGCCCGTCACAGTCAGCCCCAGGGGCACGACGCGCTGGGGAGGCCTCGAGATCGCCGCGGTGCTGCTGCTGTCGGTCGGCAGCTTCGTCGCCCCGGTCGTCGGGCCGGTCGCGGGACTCGTGTGCGCGTGGCTGTCCGACCAGTGGACCCGCACCGAGAAGTGGATCGCGACAGCGATCGGGTCGCTCGTCCTCGTCGTCCCGATCGTGGCCGTCGTCGGCCTCCTGTCCTTCCGCTCCCTCTAGTCCTCCGAACTCACGTAGGAGTTGTCATGGATCTCCAGACGGGCTCGCTGTTCCAGCTCTCCGCCGGCCTCTGGCTCATGGTCGCCGCGACGTGGCTCTCCGGCATCGGAGCCGCCGTCTACCTCGTCGCCCGCCTCGAGTCCCGCCGCTGAGGCAGAGCCGCTGAGGCAGTGCCGCTGAGGAAGAGCCGCTGAGGCAGTACCGGGAGCGACACAGGACGCCGCCATCGCACTCCCAGCGGTCAGGCGGTCTCGAGGGTGGCGTGGTGGCGGCTGTCGTGCTCGAACCACAGGAGCATCGCGAAGCCGATCGTGGCGAAGACGAGGCCGATGAGGATCTCGTCGCCGACCAGGGGCGCGACGTCGGCGAGCGAGCGGCCGGCAGCGAGCTCCCGTGCCGCCTCGATGCCGTGGGTCATCGGCAGCACCGCAGAGACCGACTGCATCCACTGCGGCAGGACCGACACCGCGACGTTGACGCCGGTGAACACCAGCAGGATGCCGAGCACGATGTTCGACAGCGTGGCCGTCTCGCGCACCCGCAGGCCGATCGCCGCCGCGACGAGCCCGAGCCCGGTGCACGAGAACGACGCCACCGCGGTCACCACGAGGATGGGCAACCAGTCGGCCGCGGGGATCGACACGCGCAGCACGACCGCGCCGAGCCCGAGCGCCACGACCGACACGAGGAACCCGTTGAGGATCACCGGGAGCGCGCGGCCGAGGAACAGCGGCAGCCGACGCGCGGGGCTCGTGAGAAGCAGGCCGAGAGTCCCCGTGTAGCGCTCGTTGGAGATCGTGTTGCCCATCGCGAACAGGCACGGGATCGCCGCCGATGAGATGCCGTTGCCGATCAGGTAGAACGTGTTGTCACCGACGCCCGCGTCCTTGCCGACGAACGCGAAGAACAGCAGCTCGAAGATCGGCGCGACGATGAACGTCGGGATGAGGATCCACGGCGTCAGCCAGTTGAACAGCGCGCGGTAGCTCGCCATCCCGCCGATGAAGAAGATGCGCAACGACGTCCTCACGCGTGCCTCCTCATGTCAGTGCCAGCGTCGCGCGCATGCGGGCGGAGTCCACCAGCCGTCGTGCGAGCAGCCACCCGATCACGGCGTACGCCGATGCCGAGAGCAGGCACAGCGCGATGTCGGGCCACGCGTTCCCCCCGAGCGCCGCGTCGCGCACGGCGGCCACGCCCCACGTCGGTGGCAGCAGGTAGGCGATCGGACGGACCCAGTCCGGCAGCAGGGACAACGGCACGAGGAAGCCGCAGATGAGCCAGACCGGGAACTCCAGCGTCGAGCCGAGGGCCCATGCCGTGCGATAGCGCACCGAGGCGATCGCCTGGAGAAACCCCACTAGTCCGAGGGAGAATGCCAGCACGACCGCCGCCACGACGAACACGAACGGCTGAGCGAACGAGATCGGGATGCCGAACGCCACCCGGCCCCAGACCAGCGTGACCACGAGGCTCCAGAGCCCGATCGTGCCCATCGAGATCGTGGCCGGCACGACCGTGAGCGGGAACGACGTCGGCGACGCGACGAGCAGCTCGAGCGTGCCTTGGCGCCGCTCTCCCTGCAACGTCGTCGACGCGGTGGTGCTCACGGCCGACCACACGCCCATGCAGGCCGCCCCGACCGCCGCGGCCACGAGCGTCTCCTGGTCGCCGTGCTGGCCGTACATGAAGAAGATCATCGTCGCGAAGAACAGCGGGTAGACGATCGAGAGGATGCCGTCGAACGACGAGCGGCTGCGCATCTTCAGCTGCAGCCACCACGTCACGCCGACGAGACGCAGGACCTTCACGCGACCCCCCTCACGCGCCACGCACCAGCTCGATGTAGGCGTCCTCGAGCGTCGGCTCGCGCGTCGCGACCCGGCCGAGGCGTACGCCGTCCAGCGTGCCGAGCACCGCGGGCGTCACCTGCGCAGCAGCACTCGTACGGACGACGAGCAGCTGCGAGGTCGCGCCCTCCTCGACGGCCACGCCCGTCACGCCGGCGATGGCACGAACCGCGTCGATCCGCTCCCCGGCATCGCCGTAGACCTCGATCTCGACCACGTGCCCGTCGGCGACGCGTTCCTTGAGCGCCGCCGGCGTGCCCTCGGCGACGATCGAACCGCCGGCGATGACGGCGATCCGGTCGCAGAGCTGGTCGGCCTCGAACATGTAGTGCGTGGTGAGCAGGACCGTCGTCCCCGTCGAGACGAGGGTCGCGACAGTCTCGCGCAGCTCGCGCGCGCCGACCGGGTCGATGCCGATGCTCGGCTCGTCGAGGAACAGCACCTCTGGGCGGTGCAGCAGTCCGCGCGCGATGTGCAGCCGCTGCCGCATGCCGCGGGAGTAGCCCTCCACGCGCTCGCGCTCGCGGCCGGAGAGCCCGACGAGCTCGAGCAGCTCGCCGATGCGCGGGCCCTGCTCCTGCGGGGGGACGCCGTACAGCTCGGCGAAGTAGCGCAGGTTGTCGAGTCCGGAGAGCCGCTCGTAGAGACCCTTGTCGCCGCCGAAGACGTAGCCGATGCGACGGCGTACCTCACGGGCGTCGGCCACGACGTCGCAGCCGAGGACACGTGCGCTGCCCGCGGTCGGCAGCAGCAGCGTGATGAGCATCTTGATCGTCGTCGTCTTGCCCGCACCGTTCGGGCCGAGCAGGCCGAACAGCTCGCCGCGCTCGACCTCGAACGAGATCCCGCGCACCGCCTCGACGTCCTTCTTCGCGCTGCGCCGCAGCCCCGTGCGCGACGCGTACGTGCGCCGTAGGTCCTCGACCTCGATCACCGCCACGGTGTCCCCCTCCTCGTCGGTCGGCCGTCAGTCTCGATCATGTGCGATGGATGCCTGGTCTGTTGCGCTCTTAGCGACGAAGACCACCTTCAGTGACGACGTCGGCGCCCGCTCAGGTGAGGGCCACTCGGTAGAGGAGGCCCTCGGTGCTGCCGTAGGCCGATCCCTTGTCGAACGTCTGTGCGAGGACGCCGCCGTTGGCCTCGATCACGCGCTGCGACCCGAGGTTGTCGGGGTCGGTCGTGATCTCGACGTAGGGCAGGCCGATCTCGCGGGCCAGCGGAAGCATCTCGCGCAGCGCCTGCGTGGCGTAGCCGCGACGCTGCTTCCAGGGCACGACGGAGTAACCGATGTGTCCGAGGCAGTGCGGCGGGAGGTCGGGGGTGCCGTCCTGCCACCGCAGGTTGATCGAGCCGCAGAACTCGCCGTCCCACATCCAGCGGACGAATCCCGGGATGCGCGGCACCACGCTGCCGTCGGGCAGCGAGATCGTGCGACCGACCGGGTCGCGGTCGTCGGCGCCGGCGAGGAAGGCGTCGGCGTCGGCCTCGATCTCCGCGAGGACCTCGCCGGAGATGTCGTGCTCCGTGCTCGGCGACCAGCCGAGGCGCAGCGCCTCGACGTAGCTGTCGAGCTGGACGCTGGACGGGACGACGAGGTGCACAGGGCGACCTTCTCAGCACGGCGACCGCACGGGCGAGCCCGTTTCGCCCGAGGTTCGTCCCGGTCGCGGTTCACCCGGGGCCGGGACACGCCGATGCAGGAGGGGAACCCGCTGGCGACACCCGTCGTCGGAGGGGTGACCATGGTCGCGCGGGCCGAGGGGGCTCGCGCCAGGGAGGGAACCACGTGTCCGACTTCGAGCACCCGCCGTACGCCGACGAGCCCGTCGTGCCCGGTCCGGCCGAGCAGCTCGGCACCGGAGCGCCGGCGTTGCCCGCGCCCGGCGCCACGACCGACGTCCTCCCGCACGGCGAGCCGGCCCCGAGCCGTCGACGGCCCGGCCGGTCCCTCGTGGCCGCGACGCTGGCCGTTCTCCTCGTGCTCGTCGCCGGCGGCGCCGTCTACGGGTGGACCGTCCTGCAGCGCCCCGACGTCACGCTCGCCCGCGCGTTCGACGCGGCGAAGTCGGCTGCGCAGGGCACCATGACGGTCTCGGTGAAGGCCACCGGCAACGCCGCCGCCGACGCGGCGGCCATGGCGAGATCGTCGCTGCGCTACTCCTGGTCGCCGGGCACCCAGCAGTTCAGCGTGGTCTACGACGGCAAGAAGGTCGGCACCGTCACCACGACCGACACCCACCTGACCGTGCAGATCGAGCCGACGTCCTTCCCGCAGGGGGCCGACCCGTCCGCCGCGCTCGGAGACCTCGGCGGCCTCGGCGCGATCGGAGGCGCGGGTGACGTGATCACCGCACTGATGGACGGGAAGCCCGTCGGCGTCGCGATCGGTCCCGGATCGGCCCTGCAGCGCGCCCTCGACAAGGCGCAGAAGTCCGGCGGGTCGTCGTCGGCCTCGGAGCTCTCGCCCGCGCAGGTCGGCAAGGTCGTCGACTCCATCACCGCCGCGGTCAAGGACAACGCCACGGTCACCGAGGCAGGCAGCGACGCCGACGGCACCCACTACGTCGCCAGCGTCCCGCTGAAGAAGGTCGTCGACACCGCCTGGAAGCAGGTCGCCGCGCTCGTGCCCGGCGCTCCCGCCGGCGTGAAGCCCGACCTCACCGAGCTCGACAAGGTCACGCTCAAGGTCGACGTCTGGGTCAAGGACGGTGCGGTCACGCGCGTCGAGGTGCCGCTCGGCCAGGCTCTCGCCGACGTCGCGCCCGGAGGCGGCGACGTGCGGGTCGTCGTCGTCATGAGCGGCGAGGGCGTGCAGCCCGTCGTCGGTCCGGTGACCGAGGTTCCCGACTCGCTGTTCGACCTGCTCGGCGGCATGGGCTGATCCGTTCGGGTGACCGCCCGACCGGTCCCTCGAACGCCGATTGTTCGGTCCTGTCCAAGGTTCGTCCAAGGGTTGTCGAGCGCCTGTCGCGGCTTCTGCCGAACGGGCGACTTCGGCTTGATGTGCGCTGAGGTCCTGCCGAAGGTGGACGTGGAAGCACGCGGTGAGCAACTAGGCCGCCACGTCCCCCTGGAGGAACACGTCATGCGCACTCGTAACCGACGCACGCTCGTCGCCGGCACCGCCGCCGGTCTGACCCTCGTGCTCGCCTCGCCCTTCGTCGCCTCGGCGAACGCGCACGGCCACAACGGCGGCGGGCCCGAGACCGGCCGGCATGGCTGGCACTCGTCGTCCAACCCGGCCGAGCACACGGCCACGAAGGCCCTCAAGGCCGCGATCAAGGCAGCCAACATGGCCTATAGGACCTCGGTCCGGACCGCCACCAAGGCGTTCTTCAACGACCCGGCCGTGCTCGCCGCCCGCGCTGCCCGCGCGGCCGTCGTCCAGACCTCGACCGATCCCGCGCTGATCCTGGCCGCCAACGACGGCTACGCCGCTGCGGTCGCCGGCCCTCTCGCCACGCGCGACGCCGCCGTCGAGGCTGCCCTGGCCGCGTGGATCACCTCGGTCGACTCGGCCTACACGGCCTACGACACCGCGACGCTGACCCCGGCCGAGGCCGCCGCGAAGGCGACCTTCCGCTCGTCGGTCCGCACCGCGGCACTCACGTTCAAGGCGGCCGAGAAGAGCGCCAAGGTGGCGTTCAAGGCCGCGACGGCTCCGGCCCACGCGCAGCTGCGCGCGTCGGTCAACGCCGCGGTGGCGACCTACCTCGCCAGCCCCAAGTCCGACACCGACAAGGCGACGTTCGAGGCCGCCATCCACGCCGCTCGTGACGCCTTCAAGGCCGACGCCGTCGTCGTGGCCGCGAAGACCGCCAAGGTCGCCGCGATCACCGGCGCTCGTACCGCCTACAAGACCGCGGTCCAGGCCGCACGCGACGCCTTCTTCGCCGCCACGGGCCACAACCCGAAGCGCTGGAAGCCGATCCTCCCCCGCGTCCGCTAGTCAGGACGCAGCACAGCTCGCGCACCACGCACGAGAGCGGTGACCGACGAAGGCCCCGGACCTGATGGTCCGGGGCCTTCGTCGTTGCTGAGCAGGTCGAGCAGGTGGGGCTAGAAATCCATCCCGCCCATGCCGCCGTCGCCGCCACCAGGCATGGCCTGGGCCTTCTCCGGCTTGTCGGCGATGACTGCCTCGGTGGTGAGGAAGAGCGCGGCGATGGAGGCCGCGTTCTGCAGCGCGGAGCGCGTCACCTTGGCCGGGTCGATGATGCCCGACGCGATGAGGTCGACGTACTCGCCGGTGGCGGCGTTGAGGCCCCAGCCCGGCTCGAGGTTGCGGACCTTCTCCGCCACGACGCCGCCCTCGAGGCCGGCGTTGATGGCGATCTGCTTGTGCGGAGCCTCGACCGC
>Ga0302299_10001912_pt1 | contig 12643 bp, 10 predicted proteins | sample III_Fen_N3_4_FD_198795 | JGI IMG/M metagenome (GOLD analysis project Ga0302299, IMG submission 198795) | Peat permafrost microbial communities from Stordalen Mire near Abisko, Sweden - III_Fen_N3_4 | ecosystem: Environmental > Terrestrial > Soil > Wetlands > Permafrost | place: Sweden: Abisko... | reverse complement strand
GGTAACCCCCGGGCGGCACGGCCACGGGGCCGGCCGCCCCGAGGCAGGTGCGGGCGGGCCGATCGTTACAGTCGGAGTCACAACCTCGATCCGGGAGCGAGCCCATGACCACCGAGACCGACCACGTGCCCGAGATCCCGGACCGCAACCTCGCGCTCGAGCTGGTCCGCGTGACCGAGGCCGCCGCGATGGCGGCGTCACGCTGGGTCGGCTTCGGCGACAAGAACGGCGCCGACGGTGCCGCGGTGAACGCCATGCGCGCCCTCGTGCAGTCCGTCTCGATGCACGGTGTCGTGGTGATCGGCGAGGGCGAGAAGGACGACGCCCCGATGCTCTTCAACGGCGAGCACGTCGGCGACGGCAGCGGTCCGGAGGTCGACGTCGCCGTCGACCCGATCGACGGCACGACGCTCTGCGCCAAGGGCATGCCGAACGCGCTGTCGGTGCTCGCGGTCTCCGAGCGCGGCACCATGTTCGACCCGTCGGCCGTGTTCTACATGGAGAAGCTCGTCACCGGTGCTGCCGCTGCCGACGTCGTCGACATCAACGCCCCGATCGCCGACAACCTCGCGAAGATCGCGAAGGCGAAGTCCGAGCGCATCGAGGACCTCACCGTGATCATCCTCGACCGCCCGCGGCACGAGGGCCTGGTCGCCGACATCCGCAAGGCAGGTGCGCGCATCAAGTTCATCACCGACGGCGACGTGGCCGGCGCGGTGATGGCGGCGCGCGAGGGCACCGGCATCGACCTCCTCGTGGGCGTCGGGGGCACGCCCGAGGGCGTGATCACCGCCTGCGCGATGAAGTGCATGGGCGGCACGATCCAGGGCAAGCTCTGGCCGAAGGACGCCGAGGAGCGCCAGCGCGCGCTCGATGCCGGCCACGACCTCGACCGCGTCCTGCTCACCGACGACCTCGTCACCGGCGACAACGTCTTCTTCGTCGCGACCGGCATCACCGACGGCGAGATGCTCGAGGGCGTGCGCTTCCGCGGCGGCACCGCGACGACGCACTCCATCGTCATGCGCAGCAAGAGCGGCACGATCCGCGAGGTCAAGAGCGAGCAGGGCCTGGCCAAGCTCCGCACCTACGCGTCGGTCGACTTCGACTCGCACAGCTGACCGATCGGTCCGTCAGCTCCCGACCTGCGGTGTCCCGCCGGAGCCGTCGATCGGCGCGCGCCCCGACGACTTCACGTCGACGCCACCCATGAGGATCAGGCCGGTGATGCGCAGCACCGGCGCGCCGGGCGGCGGCGTGTGCTTCGGCCCGGAGTGCCCGCCCATGAGGGCCACGGCGTCGACCCGGACCGCGATGCCCTCGGGCACGGTGATCTCGATGCCGCCCATGAGGCAGAAGACCGTCATGGTCGTCTCCTGCGCCGTGAGGATCGCGTCGGTGAAGTCCATCTCGACACCACCCATGAACGCGACGGTGGTCATCGACGGCGGCGCGACCCATCGGCCCTTGCGCTCGACGCCGGACAGGATCGCCACCGCCGTGCCCTGGCCCTGGCCTTCGCGGCTCGGGTCGACGACCACACCCGCCCGTGAGCCGGGCACGGCCGGCACGGCGTTCTGCGTCACGGCGATGGCCTGGCTCACGCCGGGCACCGACAGCACCCCGGGAGGCACCGGCAGGTCGTGGAGCACCGGGAGGAGCTCGGCGTACGTCGTGGCCCGATACACCTCCGAGAGCCGCTCCTCGTGCTCCACCGGGGAGATCCGGCCCTCCGCGTAGGCGTCGCGCAGGAGCCCGGCGACGCGCTCGCGGTCGGCGTCGGACGCGCGCATGCGCAGCGCGTCGGCGACGGGGTCCGGCTGGTCGGTCACGCGTCGAGGCTATCCCCCCACGGACCGCGCGCGAGCCGGTCGGCGCACGGCAGGCTCGGCGCGGCACCGGAACTCGTCGGTCCGCCCGGTTAGCGTGGCCGGGTGACCCTCATCCCGCCCTCCGAGCCGGCGCTGCACCTGCGCGGCGTGGTCAAGACGTTCGGAGACATCAGGGCCGTCGACGGCCTCGACCTCGACCTCACGCCCGGCACCTGCCTCGGGCTGCTCGGCCCCAACGGCGCCGGCAAGTCGACCACCATGCGCATGCTCACCGGTCAGGCGATCGCCGACTCCGGCGAGATCCGGGTGCTCGGCCACGAGGTCCCCCGCGAGTCCAAGCAGGCACGAGCCCGGATGGGCGTGGTGCCGCAGCGCGAGAACCTCGACGACGACCTCACGGTGCGCCAGAACATCACCGTCTGGGCCACGCTGCTGCGCGTCCCCCGTCGCTCGCGGCTCGCCGCCGTCGACGCGGCCCTGGAGATGGCGCAGCTCACCGACCGCGCGGACTCCAAGGTGGTCACGCTCTCCGGCGGGATGCGTCGGCGCCTCCTCATCGCCCGCGCCCTCGTCCACTCCCCCGAGCTCGTGCTGCTCGACGAGCCGACGGTCGGCCTCGACCCGCAGGTGCGCGGCGACATCTGGACCCTCGTCGACCGGCTGCGCTCGGCCGGTGTGTCGACCCTGATGTCGACGCACTACATCGAGGAGGCCGAGCGGCTCTGCGACGACGTCGCGGTGATGTCGCACGGCCGCGTCATCGCGCGCGGCACGCCGGCGGCCCTCGTCGCCGAGCACGCCGGGGTCGAGGCGCTCGAGTTCTACGGGCCGCCCGCGCGGCTGGCACAGATCGAGGACACCGTGCAGCCACAGGGCTTCCGGACCCGCAGGACCGGACCGGCCGTGTCGGTGCTGCGCGCCGAGGCGCTGCCGCTCGACGTCGTCGACGGGCTCGGCGACGGCACCCGACGAGCCGCGAACCTGGAGGACGTCTTCGTCCTCCTGACCGGCGAGAAGCTGGAGGACTGATGGCGACCACGCAGGCGTCCGAGCAGCGGCTGAGGGCGGTCGAGCCGACCGCGTTCGCCGGCGTCTTCACCCGTGAGATCACCCTGTTCCGGCGTATCTGGAAGTCCTCGACGTTCGGCAGCATCGTCGAGCCCACGATCAACCTCGTGGCGTTCGGCTTCGGCTTCGGCGCGCTCGTCACCTCGGTGCAGGGGATCCCCTACGTGCAGTACATCGGGACGGGCGTGGTCGCGTCGGCGATCCTGTTCTCCTCGGTCTTCGCCGGGATGTACGACACCTACGTCAAGCGCTACTACATGAAGACCTACGACGGTATCCTCGCGACGCCGGTCGACGTGCCCGAGCTCTTCCTCGCCGAGGCGGCCTGGATCGCCGTCAAGTCGGGGATCTACGGCTGCGCGCCGCTGCTCATCGCGATGCTGTTCGGGCTGCCGCCGTCGTGGGGCATGCTCGCGGTGCCGTTCATCGGCATGCTGACCGGCTTCGGCTTCGCGTTCATGGGTCAGTGGTTCTCCGGGATCGTGCCGAGCATGGACTCCTTCACCTACGTCCAGAGCGCGCTGGTCACGCCGCTGCTCCTGCTGTCCGGCGTCTTCTTCCCGATCTCCGGCTTCCCGCAGTGGGTGCAGACCCTCGCGCAGGTCAACCCGCTCTTCCACTGCGTCGAGCTCGTGCGCGACGCAGTCTTCGGCTGGGACCCCGTCAGCGACCTGGTCAGCGTGCTCGTGCTCTGCGTCTTCGCCCTGGTCATGGGTGTCCTCGCCGTCCGCGTGCTGCGCAAGCGCCTCATCGACTGACCGATCGGCTGAGCCGGCGTGCGCCGACAATCCCGCGTTCGAGGCGCATACTTCACGGCGTGAGCAGCGCACGGGGGCCGGCGCTCGTCGCGGGCGTCGCGCTCGTGACGACGCTCCTGACGGGCTGCGGCCTCGACGCCCGCTACGTCGTGGCGTCGCCGAGCTCCCGGCAGAGCCACCTCACCGTGAACCCGGCGCCCAGCCCGTCACTGTCGTCGGCGACACCCACTCCGACGCTGACGCCGACCGTCTCGGCGAGCCCGACGCCGAGCGACACGAGCGGCTCGCACGACCCGGTCTCGCCGTCACCGAGCGTCAGCGCGGCCTACGGCGACTCCGGCGGCCTGATCCCGGTCCTGACGCGCATCGACACGTCGGACCCGGTCGTCTTCATCACTATCGACGACGGCTTCGACAAGGACCCCCGGGTGCTCGACGTCCTCAAGGCCCGGCACATCCCGGTCACGCCGTTCCTCACCGTCGATGCCGTGAAGACGAAGCCCGGCTTCTTCACGTCGGTGCAGAGGATCACCGGGCAGTCCGTGCAGGACCACACGCTCACCCACCCCCACCTCAGCCGGCTCGGGCTCGACGGGCAGACGCACGAGATCTGCGGTGCCGCCGACGCGCTGCAGGGCTTCTACGGCGCGCGCCCGTGGCTCTTCCGGCCGCCCTACGGCGACTACGACCAGACCACCCGCAAGGCCGCCGCGGCCTGCGGCATGAAGGCCCTCGTGCTCTGGGACGTCTCGCTCCCCCACGCGGTGATGCGCTATGCCAACGGCTCGGTGCTGCACCGCGGCGACATCATCCTGATCCACTGGCGGCCCAACCTCTATCGCGACATCAACGTCGCGATCGACGCGGCGAAGGCCCAGGGGCTGCGCGTCGCATCGCTGCAGAGCTACCTGCCTCGATGACGGCGCTCACCCGCGCGACCGGTGCCATCGCGGCGGTCGCGCTCCTGGTCGGCTGCTCGACGGCACCGGACGCCACCGCTCCCGTGCCGGGCGGGCTGCCGCGGACGTCGGCCACGGGCGCGACAGCCTCGCCCGACCCGGCCGGCTCGTCGGCGTCCCCCGCCACGTCCAGGATCTCGTCGAGCCCCGGCGGCTCCGCGCTGACAGTCCGGCTCGGCCGTCGGACGCTGGTGAGCCCACCGGGCTACACCAAGGTCGGGACGGTCGCCCACCTCGTGCCCGCGCCGTTCACCGCGCTGACGACCTTCTCGGCACCGCCGTCCGCTCGCGGGCTGCCGCACGCCTACATCCTCGCCGTGTCGTTGACCGTGTCCGTGCCGGTCGAGCACGCGTTCTCGGTGCGCGGCTGGTGCGACGCGACCGCTACCAGGGTCGGCCACCCGCACCCCTACGCCTCGGGTCAGGTGCTCCTCAGCAGCCAGAACCCCGTCCCGGGCCGCACGGTCGAGCAGAAGCGCACCCGCCTCGTCCTCGGCCGGGCGCTCGTCGAGGTGCCGCCCGACGGTGGCCACTGCACGCTCGAGATCTCACCCCGCACCGAGGGCGTCGCAGGTTCGCACCTCGACGTCGTCCGCGGCGCCGTGAGCCTGACGCCGGTGGCCGTCGTCACGATCGGGATCCAGACCTCGCGAGTCATCGTCGGCGCCCACGGGTCCGTCCGCCGCGTCGCTGTCGCCGTGAGCCCGCTGCACGCCTCGGGATCCGCGCGACTGACGGCGCACGGCGAGATCGAGGTGACCGACTGCTACGGCGACTCCCAGTACGGCAGCTGTCCCGTCACCGCGTTCGGGTCCTCGACCGTGAGCGCCCGGCTCGCGATCGAGCGCGTCGACGCTTCCGGTGCGGTGTGCCACGTGTCCTACGGCCCGGCTCGGGCGGTCCTGGTGACGCCGTACGAGCACCACGCGAAGCTCACTCTCGCGCCCTACCCCGAACCTGCGGGCGCGCTGTGCGGGCCACGCGCGCGCACCTGGATCGAGGTGCACCGCACCGCCGGCAACGAGATGGAGGTCGAGTCGTCGGCCTCGGCGGGCCAGCCGCTCACCCTGGCGTGGCTCGACCGCTGACGGTGATCCGCCGGCGACCCGTTCCCGTCGTGTCGGCCGCGCAGCTGGCCTCGGTCGCACCACAATGACGCCATGACGGGGGGCGCCGTGGACGCGGACGCGCAGCTGCACTGGACCGAGGTCGACGGTGTCCCGGTGGTGTGGGCCGACGACCGCGGCCCGCTGCGGGCGAGCCTGATGTTCCGCGTCGGCAAGGCCGACGAGAGCCTGCCGACCAACGGCATCACCCACCTCGTGGAGCACCTGGCCCTGCATCGCCTGGGCCAGCAGCCGCACTACCAGAACGGCTCGGTTCGGACGTCCATCACGTCCTTCGACTCCGTCGGCGAGATCGACGAAGTGACGTCATTCCTCACCGGTGTCTGCGTAGGACTCACCGACCTCCCGACCGACCGCCGCGAGGCGGAGGTGCGCGTCCTGGAGACCGAGGCGTCCCGGCGAGCCAACAGCACGTTCACGGCCGCACTCACTTGGCGGTACGGACCCGCCGGTCCCGGCCTGTGGACCTACGACGAGTTCGCCGGTGTCACGGCAGACGACGCCATGCTCCAGAACTGGTCGAACCAGATGTTCTGTCGCGACAACGCGGTCCTCGTGCTCACCGGGCCACCGCCTGCCGGGCTGCGACTGCCCCTGACCGCGGGCGCACGTCAGGCTCCGCCGTTACTGGTCGACGTCGTGGCCCACAATCCGGCGTGGTTTCGTCATGGGTTCGGAGACGTCGCTGCCCTCACGCCGGTCAGCCGTTCAGCAGCCGCCGTCGCCTACACCTACGCACTTCAGCACCGCCTGGTCGAGCAGCTGCGCTTCGAGCTCGGGATGGCGTATTCGCCCAGCGTCGACTACGACGCCTACGACGGACGAACCGCCTTGCTCTTCGCGCGGACCGACGCGCACGCCGACCACCTGCAGGCGGTCACGGACGTGCTCGCGGACAGCATCGACCACCTTGCCGACCACGGTCCCGAGCCGGAGCGGGTGGAGGAGTACCGGACGCGCACGGCGGCGCGATACGTGTCCGAGGACGCCCCGACCGGACTCGCCTACTACGTCGCGACGGATCTCCTGCTCAAGGGCGAGCGGACCTCGGTGGCCGACCTGACCGATGACCTGGCGGCGCTGACCTATGACGACGTGACCGCGACAGCCGTGGACGCTCGTCGGCGCATGGTCTACGCGGTGCCGGACATCGCGGCCCTGTCGCCGGAACGGGCGTGGCGGGTGCCCGACTGGTCGACGGAGCCACCGGTCGGGGGGCAGGAGATCCGACCGGTCGGCAGCAACCAGGGGTGGCTGACCCTCGGGACGGAAGGACTGACGCACAAGCTCGACACGAACCGTGTCGCGACCGTGCGCTATGCCACGTGCCGGGCGGTGCTGACCTGGCCGGACGGTCGACGCGTCCTCATCTCTCCGGAAGCGGTCTCGATCAGCGTGGAGCCGTCTCTGTGGCAGGACGGGCGGACAGTGGTGGCGTCGATCGACCGCAACACGTCGGACCGGCAGATCCCGCGACCGGCACGGGACCCGGCCGAGATCCCGAAGCCGGTCGACGCCCGTCCTGCCCTGATCCGCAAGTCCGTGCGGACAGGTCAGGTCCTCATCTGGACGGGCGCCGTCGTGTTCCTGCTCGGTGTGCTCTCAGCACTCATCCCGGCGACACGCGACCTCGCCGCGAACCCCGTCATCGGCGTCGTGGCGGGGGTCTGGCTCGTTCGCTGGGGAGCATCCGTTCGACGCGATGCCCTCACCTACCGTCGTTCGCTGGAGTGAGCCGGCGCAGTAGTCCCGGATCAGACGACGCGACGTGACCACCGTCACCGCGAACGTCGAGGCGCGCGGTCGTAGGCTCGCGGCATGCCCGATTTCGAGTACTCCGACCTGCTCCCGCTCGGCCCGGACGAGACGCCCTACCGGCTGCTCACGACCGAGGGGGTGTCGACCGTCGAGGCGGCGGGACGCACCTTCCTGCAGGTCGAGCCCGAGGCGCTGCGCCTGCTCACCGAGACCGCGATCCGCGACATCCAGCACCTGCTGCGTCCCGGACACCTCCAGCAGCTGCACAACATCCTCGACGACCCCGAGGCGAGCCCGAACGACCGGTTCGTGGCACTCGATCTGCTCAAGAACGTGAACATCTCCGCGGGCGGTGTCCTGCCGATGTGCCAGGACACCGGAACCGCGATCGTGATGGGCAAGCGCGGCCAGCAGGTGCTCACGCCAGGCGACGACGAGCGCGCCATCAGCCAGGGCGTCTACGACGCCTACACGCGCCTCAACCTGCGCTACTCCCAGATGGCTCCGCTGACCATGTGGGAGGAGAAGAACACCGGGTCCAACCTGCCGGCGCAGATCGAGCTCTACTCCGACACCGCTCCCGGCCACGAGACGTCGTACAAGTTCCTGTTCATGGCCAAGGGCGGCGGGTCGGCGAACAAGTCCCTGCTGTTCCAGGAGACCAAGGCCGTCCTCAACCCGGCCGGCATGCGGAAGTTCCTCGACGAGAAGCTCCGCACGCTCGGCACGTCCGCGTGCCCGCCGTACCACCTGGCGATCGTCGTCGGCGGCACGTCGGCGGAGTTCGCACTCAAGACCGCGAAGTACGCCAGCGCCCGCTACCTCGACGGCCTGCCGACGGCGGGATCCTCGACGGGACATGCCTTCCGCGACCTCGACATGGAGGCCGAGGTCCTCGAGATGACGCGCGGCTTCGGCATCGGCGCGCAGTTCGGCGGCAAGTACTTCTGCCACGACGTGCGGGTGGTCCGGCTCCCGCGCCATGGCGCTTCCTGCCCCATCGCGATCGCGGTGTCGTGCTCCGCGGACCGGCAGGCGCTCGCGAAGATCACGCCCGAGGGCGTGTTCCTCGAGCAGCTCGAGACCGACCCGGCGCGCTACCTGCCCGAGGTGACCGACGACCACCTCGACGACGACGTCGTGCACGTCGATCTCAACCGGCCGATGGCCGAGATCCGCGCCGAGCTCACGAAGTACCCGGTGAAGACGCGGCTGTCGCTCCACGGCCCGCTCGTCGTGGCGCGCGACATCGCGCATGCGCGCATCAAGGAGATGCTCGACAACGGCGAGCCGATGCCGGCGTATCTCCGCGACCACGCCGTCTACTACGCAGGTCCCGCGAAGACACCCGAGGGCATGGCCTCGGGCTCGTTCGGACCTACGACCGCCGGGCGCATGGACGCCTACGTCGACCAGTTCCAGAAGGCCGGCGGCTCGCTCGTCATGCTGGCGAAGGGCAACCGCAGCGCCGCAGTCACCAAGGCCTGCAAGGACAACGGCGGTTTCTACCTCGGCTCGATCGGTGGACCGGCGGCACGTCTCGCCCAGGACTGCATCAAGCACGTCGAGGTCATCGACTTCCCGGAGAACGGCATGGAGGCCGTCTGGAAGATCGAGGTCGAGAACTTCCCGGCCTTCATCGTGGTCGACGACAAGGGCGAGGACTTCTTCGCCGACACGCTGCGTCCCGTCGCGCTCACGATCCCCGTCGGGCCGCCGAGCTGACGCACGTGCACAACACGCACGAAGGCCCCCTCCCGGTTGACCGGGAGGGGGCCTTCGTCAGTCAGGGTCAGTACCAGCCATGGCTGTTCATGTGGCGCAGCGCGCCGCACGGCGTGCCGTAGCGGCCGTGGATGTAGCCGAGGCCCCACTTGATCTGGGTGACCGGGTTGGTCTTCCAGTCGGCTCCCGCCGAGCGCATCTTCGACCCGGGCAGGGCCTGCGGGATGCCGTGGGCTCCCGAGCTGCGGTTGTGCGCCTTGTGGTTCCAGTGGCTCTCGCGGTTCCACACGGTGACCAGGCAGGTGAACTGCGCGGTGGAGGTCACGTGGTACCTGGTGGCGAGAAGGCGCTTGGCCCACCACTTGTTGAAGTTCACGGTCGCGAAGCGGAACGGCGCGGCGGCGCCGACCTTCGCGGTCGACACGCGCTTCACGACGACAGGCGCCTTGCGCGCCGTCGGCGTGGCTGCGATGGCCGAGAGGGTGCCTGCGGCGGCCGCCTGTCCGGCGGCGACGACCGTCGAGGTGGTGGCCGTGGTGGTGGTCGCTGCGGACGCCGCCTCGATGACGGGGGCCGGGGCGACCGCGGACAGGGTGCCCACGGCCAAGGTGCCCGCTGCGATCACGACGAGTCGGCGCCGAAGCGGGTTCGTCGATGAGGTGCTGGTCACTCGTGATCCTTCGTCGGGCGGCGACGCTCCGGTGCGCCTCCGCTGCAGGACCCCTGGCTCGGTCTCGGCACAGCCCACCGGAGAAGCACCGGGCGGGTGCGGAGCGCTGGCCCCGACGGACGCTGGGTCCGTGGGGCGGCGTGCAAGGTCGGACGTCGATCGGCCTGTGCTGCTCCGGTCGGCCCGCGTGCGGTGCTGCTTCCCCGGGGGAGTGCCACTGGGGCTGGGAAGCTGCGGGCTGGTCCGACCCCGTTCGCGGGATCTTGACGTGCTCCACCCTGCCGGTAACGACCCACATTCGGCCACCTCGACCTGAGGTGCTCACTCTCAGGTGCAGGCCTTGTCCACAGCCCAAATCACGTGATTAGCGGACATATAGGACATTGGCTGTGAGGTGGACCACAGGCAAGCGCCACCAGCCTGTGGACAACTCGGCGTCGACGATCTGACGCACCGTGAGGGCGGGGCTACGCCCCGACATGTCATTCCACCATTCGGCCGCATCGCGCCGCCATCCGGTGCCCTCCACCCGCCGGGTCGCGCTGCTCGCCGGCTGCGTCGCGTGCGTCCCACGCATCGCCCTACGACAGTAGCGTTCCCGTAATCCCTTGCGGCACAAGGGATTACGGGCACACTCTGAATCAGACCTGCAGATCCTCGAGCATCTCGGTGACGAGTGCCGCGATGGGGCTGCGCTCGCTGCGGGTGAGGGTGACGTGGGCGAAGAGCGGGTGCCCCTTGAGCTTCTCGGTGACAGCGACGATGCCGTCGTGGCGGCCGACCCGCAGGTTGTCGCGCTGGGCGACGTCGTGCGTGAGCACCACACGCGAATCCCTACCGATACGAGAGAGAACGGTCAGCAGCACGTTGCGCTCCAGCGACTGCGCCTCATCCACGATGACGAACGAGTCGTGCAGCGAGCGGCCTCGGATGTGAGTCAGCGGAAGGACTTCCAGCATTCCGCGATCCACGATCTCCTCCACGACCTCCTGGGTCGTAAGCGCGCCTAGCGTGTCGAACACGGCCTGACCCCAGGGCGACATCTTCTCGCTCTCGCTGCCCGGGAGGTAGCCGAGGTCCTGACCGCCGACGGCATACAGCGGACGGAAGACGACGACCTTGCGGTGCTGCCGACGCTCGAGCACCGCCTCGAGACCGGCGCACAGCGCGAGGGCCGACTTGCCCGTGCCGGCCCGGCCGCCGAGCGACACGATGCCGACCTCGTGGTCGAGCAGCAGGTCGAGGGCGACGCGCTGCTCGGCGCTGCGCCCGTGCAGGCCGAAGGCCTCGCGGTCGCCTCGCACCAGGCGGATCTGCTTGTCGGGCGTGACGCGGGCCAGGGCGCTGCCGCGCTCCGAGACCAGGACGAGACCGGTGTGGCACGGCAGGTCGCGTGCGGCGTCGAGGTCGATGCGGTCCTGCTCGTAGAGCTGGTCGACCACGGTGCCCGGCACGTCGAGCTCGGTCATGCCGGTCCAGCCGCTCTCGACGACGAGCTCCGCTCGGTACTCCTCCGCGGTGAGGCCGACCGACGACGCCTTCACGCGCATCGGGAGGTCCTTGCTCACCAGGACGACGTCGCGACCCTCGGCCGCGAGATTCCTTGCCACGGCGAGGATCCGCGTGTCGTTGTCACCGAGCTGGAAGCCGCTGGGGAGCACGGAGGTGTCTGTGTGGTTGAGCTCGACGCGCAGCGTGCCGCCCGCGTCGCCGACCGGCATCGGGTCGTCGAGACGTCCGTGCTCGACCCGCAGGTCGTCGAGCAGGCGCAGGGCCTGACGCGCGAAGTAGCCCAGCTCCGGGTGCGAGCGTTTCGCCTCCAGCTCCACGATGACGACGACCGGCACGATCACCTCGTGCTCGGCGAAGCGCAGCAGTGCGTGGGGGTCCGACAGGAGCACCGAGGTGTCCAGCACGTACGTGCGGACGGCGGTGGTCGAGGCGGAGGACGGGCGTCGGTGCGCAGCGGGCACAAGGGCCTCCCCGAAGGCGGGCCGCCCCGGGCGGTGGCCCGAATGTCTTCGACCGTAAGCCCGCCCTCACGTGTTCACCGCGCGCCACGCCGTGGCCCGAGATGACGTTGGTGTGAACAGCGACGAGGTCGCGACGAGCGGGCAGCTACGCCCCGAAGCGGCGGCCTCGGGCGGCGTAGGCCCGGAGCGCGCGGAGGAAGTCGACCTTGCGGAAGTCGGGCCAGTACGCCTCGCAGAAGTAGAACTCCGAGTGCGCGGACTGCCAGAGCAGGAAGCCGGACAGCCGCTGCTCCCCCGACGTGCGGATGACGAGGTCGGGGTCGGGCTGGCCCGCGGTGTAGAGGTGCTCCGCGATGTGCTCGGCGTCGAGGTCGGCGGCGAGGTCGTCGAGGGTCACGCCCTCGGCGGCGGCCTGCGCGAGGAGGGCACGGACCGCGTCGACGACCTCGCGGCGTCCGCCGTAGCCGACCGCGACGTTGACCATGAGGCCGGTGCGCGTGGCGGTGGCGTCGTCGGCCGCCTTGAGCACCTCGGCGGTGTGCGCCGGCAGCAGGTCCAGGGCACCTACGGGGTGCAGCCGCCAGGTGCCGCGCGACGCGAGACCCGTGACGGTCTCCTCGATGATGCGCAGCAGCGGGTCGAGCTCTGCCGCGGGGCGGCTGAGGTTGTCGGTGCTGAGCAGCCAGAGGGTGACGACCTCGACCCCGACCTCGTCGCACCAGCCGAGGAACTCCTCGATCTTGTCCGCGCCCGCCTGGTGGCCGTCGGCGGAG
>Ga0302299_10001911_pt1 | contig 12643 bp, 6 predicted proteins | sample III_Fen_N3_4_FD_198795 | JGI IMG/M metagenome (GOLD analysis project Ga0302299, IMG submission 198795) | Peat permafrost microbial communities from Stordalen Mire near Abisko, Sweden - III_Fen_N3_4 | ecosystem: Environmental > Terrestrial > Soil > Wetlands > Permafrost | place: Sweden: Abisko... | reverse complement strand
TGGCAGCGCGCGCGCTGGCCGAGCAGCACTCGGCCGAGTCGAAGATGGCAGAGAGCGCCGCGGTCCTGGACGAGGCGCTGGCCGAGAAACGCGCCCGGAATCCGCGCAATTCCTGACACGATCCGGACTCCGGGAGGGAGGAGCGGCCATGGAACAAGCCAGCATCGAAGCGCTCTTCCTCGCCTGGCGCGCGAACTCCGACCTGCGCGCGCTGGCGCAGGTCTTCGACGAGACCGCCCCCGAGCTCTACGCCGTCGCGCGCCACCTCGCGCGCGGCACGAGCGAGGCCGAGGATCTCGTGCAGGCCTGCTTCCTCGCCGCGATCGAGCGCGCCGCGAGCTACGACCCGGCGCGGCCGCTGCGGCCCTGGCTCTTCGGCATCCTCGGCAACGAAGCGCGCAAGCTGCGCTCGCGGCGCGCGACGCTGTCGTTGCCCGAGCGCGCGGCTGCGGGTGCCGAGCCGCTCGACCTGCTCCTGGGCGAGGAACTGCGCAGCGCGGTCGCCTCGGCCGTCTCCTCGCTTCCGCCGCACTACGCCTCCGCGGTGGCGCTGCACCTCGAGCAGGGATTGCCGCCGCGCGAGATCGCGACGCGCCTCTCGATCCCGAGCGAACTCGCGCGCACGCACCTCTCGCGCGGGCTCGCCTGGCTGCGGCGCGCGCTGCCCGAGGGCCTCTCCGCGGGCGCGTGGATCGCGAGCGCGGACTTCCGCAGCCTGCGCGAGCGCGTGCTCGAAAAGGCTGGCCTGGCGCATGCGGCGGCGCCCGCGCTGCCGGCACTCTTGCTCTGCGCGCTGCTCCTCGTGCCGCTCTGCGCGGTCGGCGGCGGAGTCGCCTGGCTGCTCGGCGCCAAGTCGCCCGCGAGCGTCGCGGTGGCCGACGCGCACGCGCCGAGCACGCCGCTCGCGCAGCCGGCGCTCGAGGCCTCCGCGCCCGCGACGGCGCGTGAGCCGCTGGCCCCGGCTCCCGCTGACGAACGCGCGAAACTCCACGGCCGGATCCTGCTCGCGGGCGGAGCACCGGCCGCGGGTGCGCAGGTGCGCGCGAGCACGTTCTCGATGGCCGAGCGGCGCACGCTCGAGCTCGGCAGCGCGGCATGCGATGCGCAGGGGAACTTTGCGTTCGCGCTCGAGGTCGTCGAGGGCCAGTACATCTCGCTGCGCGTGCAGCCCGCGGGTTTCGTCAACGCCAGCGGCAGCTTCGGGCCGCTCGCGCCCGGCAGCGAGACCGACACCGGCGAAGTCGTGCTGCCGCGCGCGGGCGTGCTCGCCGGCAAGCTCGTCGACGCGCAGGCACGGCCGCTCGCCGAGGGCTGGGAGCTGATGAGCTCGGCCGACGCGCCGCAGACGCACCCTGCGAACAAGCGCTGGGCCTTCTGGGGCGCGGCTCCGGTCGATGCCGCGACCGGGATCGCGCACCTCGAGGGCCTGCCCGCGGGCGAGATGAAGATCGTCGCGCGCTCCAAGCTCAGCTTCGACCAGATCCAGATCGCGGTGAAGATCGTCGAGGGCGCGGAGACGGCAGCCGAGTTCCGCTACGACGGGCCGGACCTCACGCAGCGCGTGCTGTTGCGCGCGCGGCCGAAGCTCCCGGCTCTGATCGCCTTTCACCCCGAGGCGAGCTCGATCCAGCTGCTGCGCGCGGGCGCGGACAAGCCGCTCGTGGCGATCGCACCTGCGCGCCGCGCGCCGGGCGAGTACCTCTTCGACGGCCTCCCCGACGGCGACTACGCGCTCGAGGTCGACGATCCGCAGTTCGAGCGCTGGAGCGAGCCGCACACGCGGCCCGGTCATGCCTACTCGGCCGCACTCGAAGGTGCCGCGGCCGTGAAGCTGCGCGTGCTCGGGCCGGATGGCGCGCCGCTCGCGCGCTATGGACTTCAGATCGCGTTCCCCGACGTCCATTTCCGTCCGAACACCGGCGAGTTGCTGCCGAAGAAGAGCCTCGCGCCCGCCGACGGCCTCTTGAAGGGGCTCGTCCCGATCCACTGCGCGCTCACGATCCACCCCGAGGGACTCGCCGAGCGCTCGCTCGACGTGCCGCTCTTGAAGCGCGGCGAGACGCGCGAGCTCACGCTCGACTACAGGAGCTCGGTCGCGATCCGCGGCCGTGTCGTCGACGACCAGGGCAAACCGCTCGAGGGCGTCGTGCTCGAACTCACGCGCGGCGATCGCGCGGGTTCGGCCTCGAGCGGCTTCGTGAGCATCCTGCGCAACGGAGAGGTGCAACCCTCGCGGCCGATCCAGGCACAGGTGAAGAGCGACACGCAGGGCGAGTTCACCTTCCTTGACCTCGAGCGCGGCAGCTTCAGCGTGCGTGCGTGCTTCAGCCGCTGGCTGCTGCGCGACCAGACGCTGATCCTCGGAGCCGAGACCGCACCGGCGCTCGTGTTCGCGCGACCTGCCTGCGGTTATCTCGCTGGACGTGTCGTGCTGCCCGCGGGCGTCGATCCCGCCAGCGTGAGCCTGGTGATCGGCGACGAGATCGCGCCGCCGCACTTGCGGCCGGCGCAGGACGGCACGTTTCGCGCCGGCCCGCTGCCGATCGGCACGCTCGCATTGAGTGCGGTCGTCCAGGGCGGCGCGCGTGCGGACGGGAGCTCGAGCGAGAGCTTCGGTGTCTTCCGCGAGCTCGGCCGCTTCGAGATCCAGGCCGGCCGCGACACCGAGCGCGTCTTCGACCTGGCGGGCGGCATGCCGCCGCGCATTGCGGTCGAAGCGCGCGCCGGCGGTTCGGCGCTCGAGCAAGGCTGGGTCGTGGCGCTCCTCGAGAGCCAACCCGACGATCCCGATCCGGACCTGATCGCGCTCGGCGCGCAGGGGCACGCGACGCTGGCGCTCTCGCGCACCGGGCCGGTTCGTCTCGCGCTCGTCGCACGCGAGCTCGGCTGGGTGTGGAGGTCGGACGAATCGCTCCAAGGAAAGAATGGCGACACGCTCCAGCGCAAGCTCGACGTGTCGCTCGTCAAGCACACGCTGAAGTGCCTCGACGCCGCGACCAGGGCTCCGCTCGCGAACCAGCAGATCCGCTGGGGCGCGAAGCTTGCCGGTCTCGAGGCAGCCGCGCACGCGAAGACCGACGCGGGCGGCCTGCTCGAGCTCTCCCTGCCCGCGGGCAGGCACGAGTTCTTCGCGGAAAGTGCGGCAAAGGGCACGGTGCTCGAGTGGAGCCTGGGCGGAGTCGATCCGCTCGAGATCCTGCTCCCGCCCGCGCACTGATATCGCAGAATCCCTGCCACGCCGCGGACCGCCGCGTGGATGGATGCTGCATGTCCACTGAATCGATCGAGACCCTGTTCGAGCGCTTCCGCACCCGCGGCGACCTAGCCGCGCTGACGCAGCTCTTCGACGAGGTGGCACCCGAGCTCTTGCCGCTCGCGCTGCGCCTTTCGGGCGAGCGCCACGACGCCGAGGACCTCGTGCAGGAGACCTTTCTCGTGGCGCTCGAGAAGCAGGCCGACTACGACGCCGCGCGCCCGTTGCGGCCTTGGCTGGTCGGCATCCTCGTGCATCAGGCTCGACGCCTGCGGCGCAAGTCCGCGCGCGTGCTCGAGCCCGAGCGCGTGAGCACACCTCTGCTGCACGAACCGCTCGACGCTGCCGCGGAGTCCGAGCTGCGCTCCGCCGTCGAGAGCGCGCTCGGCGAGCTGCCGCCCAAGTATTCGACCGTGGTCTCGCTGCACTTGTTCGAGGGGCTCGCCCCGAGGGAACTCTCTGCGCGGCTTGGGATCGACGCAGAACTCGTGCGCACGCAGCTCGCACGCGGGCTCGAGAAGCTGCGTCGATCCCTGCCCGCCTCCGGCGCCACCGCCTGGTCGGTCTCCGAGCTCGGCCTCGTGATCGCGGCCATGCGCACGCGTGTGCTGACACACGCCCGATCCGTGCCGATTCAAGCGGGCGCTGCCAGCACGAGCGTGCTCGCGATCGCGATCGGACTCGCCGCGAGCTTGTGCGCGGTCGCGGCACTGACCGCGGGAGCCCTCTCCCTCGTGCACGCTCGCGCTCCAGGCTCACCAGAACTCGAGAGCGTGGCGGTCGAGGCGAGCTCCATTCCTGACGAGGCTGCCGCCGGTGCCAGCGTGCTCGAGCTCGATGCGACCGCTGCGCGCGAATCCGCCGCGGAAGCGCAAGCGCAAGCTCATCCGGGCTCCGCGCGCCTGCACGGCCGGCTCTTGATGCCCGATGGCAGCGGCGCGCGCGGCGTGACCGTGACGCTCGAGGGTAGGCCGAGCAACGAGGAACTTGTGCACAAGTTCGGCGCACCGAAGGACTGGAAGAACCCGCCCGACGTGCAGACCGATTCCAAGGGCGAGTTCCAGTTCACGCTCGAGCCTCCGCGTGCCTTCCAGTGGTTCGTGCGCGCGCGCAGCAAGGGCTTCGTCGATCTGGGCTGGCGCCTCGGCGAATGGATCGGCGACAAGGACCTCGGGAGCGAGACGTTCGAACCCGCATGCGTCCTGACGGGGACGCTTTCGCGCGCAGACGGAGCGCCGATCGGCCCGGGCTGGACGATCAGCGCGGATCCGGGCCAAGACGGCAAACCGATCGAGGCCCTCGATGTCTACGGATCGGCTCGCGTCGATCCGGCCAGCGGCACCTTCCGCGTCGATGGCATGCCCGCAGGCTCGACGCATGTCGAGGCGTGGCACGAGGTGGGCCTGCATGGCTGCGAGAGCGAAGTGCGGCTCGCGCCGACGGCCCCCGTCGCAATCGAGCTGACGTGGGCCGGCGCGGATCCGGCGCACACCGTCTGCGTGTACCTCTCGGACGCCTGGCACACCGGCATCGAACAGCAGGACCTTCACGCGGAGCTCGTCGGTGGCGACGGCCGCAAGCTGCTGCCCGTCGGGCCGCCCCCGCTGACCCAGACGCTGTTCTTTGAGGACGTGCCGGAATCGCAGTGGCGCCTCGAAGTCAAGACGCGGAGCTTCCGGCCCGTGAACCAGGAGTCCGTGAAGCCGGGGCAGCTCGTGACCATTCGCCTCGAAGGCAACGCGAGCATCCAACTGCACGTCGCCGATCCGGAAGGCAAGGCGCTCGAGCACTACGACGCGCGCCTGACGCTCAAGTCGGGCTCATACAAGCCCGCCAAGCAGCTCGCGACCGTCGAAGAGCTCTCCGCGGACGGCCGCAGCTTCGACGCGCTGCCCTCGAGGCTCCCCTTCGAGCTCGAGATCAGCGCCGCCGGACTGGGATCCGTGCGCATCGCCGGCGACGCGTTGACGCCCGGAGAGGCGCGCGCGGTCCGAGTCACGCTCCCGCGAACGCGCGAGATCGTGGTGCGAGCCCTCGATGCCGACGGAAAGACACCGCTTCCCGGCGTCGAAGTGGAGCTGACTCGCGGAGATATCGCCGGACACGCGCTCCCGGGTGTGACCAGGCTGTATGCGCGCAAGCAGATCCCGCCGCGCGACCATGCCGCCAAGACGGGCGCGGACGGGCGGGCGCGCTTCTCCGATCTGACCGAGGACCGGTGGACTGCGCGAGCCAACTGGGGTTCGTGGCTCTACAGCGACACGACCATCGATCTGCACGATTCGAAGGCCGGTGAATGCACGCTCACGCTTCCCGAGCACGGGTTCCTGCGCGGGAAAGTTCTGCTGGCGGAACACGCGCGACTCGACGAGGCGATCCTCCTCGTGCAATCCGAGAAGGCCGACAGGCCAGGCAACACCTTCGGTCTTCCGTTCGCGGCCGGTATCGTCGCACCCGACGGAAGCTTCAGGCTCGGTCCCCTCGCACCTGGCCGGCTGGTGTTCTTCTTGATGCGCTGCTCGGAGGAGGAGGCGGGCGAGTTCCGGAAGCCGGTCGAGATCGCGCGCGTGGAGATCGAGGCGGGCAAGGACACGAGCGCGGATATCGACCTGCGCCACCAGTGCACCGCGCACCTCGAGCTCAAGTTCCTGCTCGACGGAAAGCCGATGCGAAACCCCGACGCGACCGTGCTGCTCGTCGACATGCCCGACAAGGGCGCGAGCGACTCCGCCCGTGGCAAGTCCGACGGCACGCTGCGCATCGCGCTCGCTCCCGAACGGCGACAGCGCATCAGCTTGCGCGAGTCCGGGTGGGTCTGGTGCCTTCCGGAGGTCTTCGAGCCCGGGGAGTGCGAGACGCTTCAGCGCACGATCGACATCAAGCTCGCGAAGGGCTCGCTTCTCGTGCTCGACGAGCAGACGCACGAGCCCTTGCGCAATGCGTCCGTCGCCTGGTCGGTGGATGTCCGTGAACTGAGCGTCGACCCAGCTCGTCGGGGTGCGATCGTGATGAGCAAGAGTGCCTCCGGCACCACCGATCCCGAGGGAAGGCTCGAACTGACACTTCCGCCCTGCGATCTGCGCCTCATCGTCGGAGACGCATCGCGCCTCAGCCTGCCCTTCCCGCCCAAGCTCGGGCCTTCGGGTGAACCCGTGGAGCCTGGCGTGCGCCTGCGTTGGACCGACAAGGGACCCGCCGAGAGCACGATCGCTCTGCCGCGGCGCTGAGCATCGCCTCGCCCCTCTCGGGCGCGTATCCTCTGCGGCCCATGAAGGCCAAGGGCTGGTCCAATCCCAAGACGAGCGACGCCGTCTTCCGTCTGCTCGACGCGGAGCTCGACTGGTCGAAGGCGCGCATCGCCGACGTCGGCGCCGGTCGCGGCGCGCTCTCGCTGCGGCTCTCGGACTTCTTGAATGCGCGCCAAATCGACCCGCGCACGCACGTCTTCCCCTGCGACCTGATCCCCGCCTCCTTCGAGGTCGAGACGCTCGAGTGCCGGCAGACCGGAGCCAACGGGCGCCTGCCCTTCGAGGACGCGTTCTTCGACGCCACGGTCTCGATCGAGGTGATCGAGCACGTCGAGGACCAGTTCGCCTTCCTGCGCGAGCTCGTGCGCATCACCAGACCCGGCGGCCTGATCGTCGTCACGACGCCCAACACGCTGCACATGGTCTCGCGCCTGCGCACGCTCGCGACCGGCTTTCCCACACTGTTCGACCCGCTGCCGCTCGCCGTGCACGATCCGCGCTGCCTCGGCGGCCACATTCATCCGATCAGTCCCTACTTCCTGGCATACACGGCGTTGCGCTCGGGCATGGTCGATCCGCGGCTCGTGCACGATCGGCGTAAGACATCCGCCAGCGCGCTCGCGCTGCTGACCTCGCCCGTCTGGCTCGCGGGAAGCGCGCTGCAGCGCCTGCACCTCTCACGCAAGCAGCCCGCGCTGCTGCGCGAGAACCGCGAGCTGCTTGCGCAGACTTCGAGCTGGAACCTGCTCACCGGACGCACGGCGATCCTCTCGGCGCGGCGTCCGAAGGGCTAGGATGGGCGCGATGGCCAGCGAACTGCGCGACCTGATCGAATTCCAGACTCGCGAGGGGCGCATGCGCTACCTCGAGCAGGCCTTCGGTGCGCACCTCGCCGGCAAGGTGCTCGACGTGGGCTGCGACGTGCGCACGCTGGCCAAGCTGCGGCCCGAGCTCGACTACTTCGGGATCGACGCGGGCGGGACGCCGGACCTGAAGGTGGACCTCGAGAAGAACCCGCGCCTGCCTTTCGAGGACAAGCACTTCGACATCGTGGTCTGCGCCGAGGTGCTCGAGCACCTCGACAACCTGCACCAGATCTTCGGTGAGCTCGTGCGCGTCTCGAAGAAGAAGCTGCTGATCTCGCTGCCGAACTGCTGGACCGCGGCGCGCCGGCCGCTCTCGCGCGGCAAGGGCGGCATCGGCCACTACGGGTTGCCGCACGAGCGCCCGGCCGATCGGCACAAGTGGTTCTTCTCGCTCGGCGAGGCGCGCTCCTTCACGCGCGCGATGGCCGAGGTGCACGGATTGAAGATCCTCGAGACGCGCGTGAGCGAGAAGCCGCGGCCAGTGCTCGTGCGCGCGCTGCGCCGGCTGCGCCATCCGCTCAAGGAGCGCTACCTCAACCTGTACGCGCACACCTACTGGGTGCTGTACGAGCGCAAGGACGCGAGCGCATGATCGCCATGGCCCTGCTGCTCCTCGTGCTGGCGCTGTGCGGCGCCGGCTGGGGGCCGGGCCACCATCTCGAGTTCGCCGAGCGCGTGCTGCGCCGGCGCAAGGAGTCGCTGCCGCACGACGTGGCGCTCTTGCTCGGCGAGGAGCGCCAGGCCTACCTCTACGGCAACCTCGCGGCCGACCTGATCAACTTCAAGGCCTACGGCGGAGCCTACAACCACTGCCACCGCTGGCAGATCGTCGAGGAGATGCGCGCGCACGCGCACACGCCGCGCGGCGAGGCCTTCATCCTGGGCTACCTCTCGCATCTGGCGGCCGACACGATCGCGCACAACCACTACGTGCCCTACCACCTCGCGCGCTACGCGCGCACCAAGGGCCTCGGCCACCTGTACTGGGAGATGAGCGCCGACCGCTTCGTGCCGCTCGAGCGCTGGAAGATCGTGACCGAGCTCAAGGCCGACAAACGCCTCGAGGCGCTCGACGAGATCGTCAACCGCTGCGTGCCGAAGAAGGCGCTTTCGATGCGCACGAACAAGTTCCTCTTCAACCACGTGCTGCTCGTTTCCGAGCGCGAGCGCTGGCGGCGCGGTATGGCGCAGATCCACCCGCTCGCCAACGTGCAGTTGAAGAAGGGCTTCCTGGCGCTCTTCCAGGACGCCGCGGTCGAGCGCATCCGCCTCGCGCTGCACCCCAAGGGCTTGCGCGAGATCCAGCGCGTCGACGCCAACGGCAAGGCGGCCCAGAAGGCCGCCATGCAGATGCGCTTGAGCCTGCTCGAGCGCTGGACCACGCGCAAGCAGCTCTGGGAAGACGCCGAGCCGCGCGCGGCCGGCTTTCTGCTCGGGATGGAGTCGCCCCCGCCCGAGGCCGCTGCCTAGCGCATGCTTCCGCCTAGAAGATGAAGTAGCGGACGACGTAGTCGAGCTTGTCGCCGTCGCCGTTGTAGTCGGTGCCCGTCGGCCCGGCGAGCGACTCGTCGGCGAGGAAGGCCGCGCCCTGCGGCGTGCCGGTCTCGTCGAGATCGACCGCAAGGCGCGTCACGTCGTTCAGCACGCCCATCACGGCGCTCGTGCCCTGCGTGAGCGAGGTGCGGAAGAGGATCAAGTCCGTCTCGTCGCCGTCGCCGTTCCAGTCGCGGCTGTCGGCCGCCTCGTCGACGCGATAGAAGGCGATGTCCTTGCCGATCACCATGCCGGCGTTGGCCGCGCGCACCGCGACGGCGACGCCCGGGTAGGTCAGCGTCGAGCTGCCCGAGAAGTCGGCGAAGGTCGGCAGGCTGTCGTTGGTGTCGAGGTCCTCGCCCGCGACGGGCGGGACGTGAACGTTGATGTTCACGCCGTTGACGCTCTCCAGGAAGGCCACGTTGAGCCGCGTGCGGTCGGCGCGCTCGCGCATCCAGCTCCCGCCGGCCCAGCTGGCCGTCGTGTTGGGCGTGAAGTCCCAGGCGTGGTTCGTGTTCGTGGGCGTCAGCCAGCCGAGCAGGTTCTTCGTCTTGAGGCTGTCGCCGTCGATGTCGATGTTGTCCGCGCTCTCGCTGACCTGCATCACGAAGTGGTTGTCGAGCTCAGCCAGGCCGTGCGTGCCGCCCGGGCAGTCGAAGACGGCGTGCAGGTTCGCCGCGGTGTTGAGCGGCAGGATCGGGTTGGTGCCCGAGACGATCTCGGTCCAGCGCACGACCGTGTCGAGCACGTCGCCGTCCTGGTTGAGGTCGCAGGTGCCCTCGTCGGCCTCGTTGCAGGTGCAGGCGATGAAGCCGTTGGCGATCGCGATCTTGCCCGCGAGGGCCCCGACACCGGCGAGGCCCGTGTTGCGCGGCGGCGAGGTGACCTGGTTCGCGTCCCAGGACGAGAAGGAGATGAAGTGCAGCACCTCGTCGGTCGTGTCCGAGTCCTCGAAGCCGACGCACTGCGTCGCCTGCCAGGCGCTGTCGAACAGGGCCGGGTCGTTCAGGTTCGTGTTGCCCTGATCCGCCTCCGAGACGAGGAAGCCGATGTCCCAGTCGTGCGCGGACATCTTCTTGGCGCGGAACGGGCCGCTGCCGGAGCCGAGCGCGAGCGCGGTGCTGCGGATCACACCCGTCGCGGTGGTCGCGTCGAGCAGCGCCAGCACGTGCGTGTCGGTCGAGTCGGTGTCGGCATTGAGGTCGCGGCCGTTGACCGTCTCGTCCATGCCGAGGAACAGCATGCCTTCGTCCTGCGCCAGGATCTCGACCGTGAGCTCGGCCACGAGGTCCTGCGTCGCGACCATCGTGGTCGTGAGCGGCGCGTTCGAGCTGATCACGCGCAGGTTGCTCTGCGCCGCACCCGCGGGCGTCGTGGCCGAGGTGTAGAACAGGTTCGTGCCCACGGCCACGATCTGCGGCAGGCTCGAGCCGGCGAGATCGTCCACGTAGGTGAGGGCGTCGTCGGCGACCGACCAGTGCAGCAGCACCATGTCGTTCTGGTCGGCATCGACGTTCCAGTCGTGCGCGTCGGCGCTCTCGTCGACCACGAGATAGAGCTCGTTGCCGATCCAGGCCAGCTCCTTGGCGGCGACGTGCAGGTTGTGCTCCCTGTGCTGCGCCATCTCGACCGCCACGGCGATCGTGTCGATCTTGTCGCCGTCGTTGTTGAAGTCGGTGCCGCCCGCCCCGGAAGTCGCCTCGCTGGCCAGGAAGGCCAGGTTGCGGCCGGAGATCGCGATGCGCGTCGTGCCAGCGACCGCCACGCTGGTGTTGTGGACGACGAACGAGTCGGAGGTCGAGCTCTGGGCGCCGCAACCTGCGAGGGCCGCGCCAAGGAGCGCGAAGACGAGCGTGGATTGAATCGTGCGCATGGTGTTCCTGCCTGTTCTGCCTGCCTGAACGGAAGACCAGAGGGTAGCGTTCCGCGCCCCTTCGTCCAGCGTTGGCTGGATCAGCGCACGGCCGGCCGGTAGATCTCGAGCGTCGGCCCCATGCGCGCCGCGCGGGCGAGATAAAGGAAAAAGGGCTCGGAAAAGCCGAACAGGTGGCGCCCGGCGAAGAGCGTGGCCTCTCCGTCATCTTGCGCCCGGGGCGTGAAGCGCGCGAGGCGCGTGGCCGTCCGGCCCAGTTCCGTGTGCAAGCGGGCGATCCAAGGCGTGCCCGGGTCGATCGAGAGCAGCACCAGGTCCGGCCGCCGCTGTGCGAGCCACGCGAGCGGATCGCTGACCACGAGCCCGCGCGTGGGATCGCTCGCGGTCGGCGGCTGGTGCAGGTCGTAGCGCGGCGCGCGTCCCGCCGGCGCGATCTGGGTCTCGTAGTAGAGCCAGCGCGAGAGGAAGGACTTCCCGAGCGACTCGTCGATGGCGGCCTGCGAGTGGTAGAGCGGCAAGTCCACGTAGGGCAGCGCCTGGATGTCGGTCAACTCGGGCTCGACGTGGCACTCGACCCAGCGCGCGGCGAGCTCGGCGGTATCGGGTGCGCACCTCACGCGCGCGAGGTGAGCATCGAGCGCCAGCATCGGCACGAGCAGCACGCAGGCGAGCGCCGCGGGCAGCGCGGCGCGGCGCGCGTGGCGCTGCCAGAGCGCGAACACTGCCGCGGCCGCGAGCGCGAACCAGGGCAGCAGGTTGAGCACGAAGCGCTCCCAGGTCTCGGCGTACATCCCGATCACGAAGGCGTAGGGCAGCGCGAAGGCGAGACCCACGCACAGCGCCGCCGGCTCGGGCCCGAACGAGCGCGCGCGCACGGCGCGCAGAGCGAGCCAGAACGCTCCGCACAACCCGAAGACGAGCAGCAGCGGGTCGTAGGACCAGAGCGTCTCCAGGATCGCGAGGAAACCCGTGCCGTCGAACTTCGAGGTCTTGAGCGGCTGGCCCGAGATGTTGAGGTCGCCGCCGCTCGAGAGCTGGAAGTAGTGCGCGCCCTCGACGAACCAGAACGGATAGAAGATGCGCACGCAGATGGCGACGGGCACGAGCGCCAGCGCGAGCTTCCACCACGCGCGCGGCTCGCCGCGCCGCGCGACGAGGTGCGCCAGCACCAGGCAAGGCAGCGTGAACACGCCGTACTGCAGCGCGCCCACGGCGAGCCCGCAGGCCGTGCCCGCGAGCAGGTAGGCCGGCAGCGAGCCGCGGCGCAGGAGCCGCATGCAGGCCAGCACGGCGAAGAGGTTGGCCGTCGCCGCGATCCCGTGCGGGCGCATCTCGGCCGTGTAGAAGCAGTAGAGCAGGCTCGTGCCGATCAGCGCGGCGGAGAACAGCGCCCAGCGCTCGCCCACGAAGCGCCGCGCGAGCAGCCAGGTTCCGAGGATCAGCAGCGTCGTCAGCACGGCGCTCGCGCGCCGGAACTCGAGCCAGGGCGCGCGACCGCGCGCGAGCTGCTCGTCGAGCGAGTCGCCGTTCGGCAGGCTCGAGCGCAAGTCGGGCAGCGCCGCCACGAAGCGCGCCGCAAGGTGCGGATAGTAGTGGTAGCTCTCGTCCTTCTCGTCGCCAGGCTGCGGGTAACGGTAAATCGCGACCTGGCGTTCGATCACCGTGCCGTCGAGCGCCTGCCAGTGCGGGAGCAGGAAGTCCGCGCCGATCCAGCGCAGCGCGAGCGAGACGAGGCACACGAGGCCGAGCAGCGCCAGCACCCAGCGCGCGGGAGGGGTGCGGCCTCGTGCGGCCTCGACTGCGATGGTTTCGGACACGGGGGTTGCACGAAGTCTAGCGCGGGCGAGCGAAGCACTGGAAGCGCGGACGC